>JABAOF010004780.1_pt3 | contig 15121 bp, 16 predicted proteins | sample 7062171 | NCBI WGS metagenome assembly JABAOF01 (sample SAMN14538628, study PRJNA623070) | marine sediment metagenome | biome: marine biome [ENVO:00000428]; feature: marine pelagic biome [ENVO:01000023]; material: deep marine sediment [ENVO:00002113] | place: India: Gulf of Khambhat ...
CTGCAATAGGCAATCCCAAGAGTATAAATCCATTTTTCAGAACACCGATAATAGCTGCTCCGATAATACTGCCGATGACGGTACCCCGACCACCCGCAAGAGATGTACCGCCAATAATAACAGCAGCAATAATATCAATTTCCGCTCCAGTTCCACCAATCACCTCTGCCGTACCCAACTTTCCAATCATGATTATCCCAGAAAAAGCCGCAAGAGAACTGGTCAGAATAAAAACAAACATTCTTATTCGCTCGACATTTATTCCGGATAATCGAGCCGAACGTTCATTTCCACCAACTGCATAGATAAATCTTCCAATCACAGTATATTTCAGGAAAAGTGTTGCTATAATAACAACAACAATCATGATCACAGCAGGTACGGGAACATTCCCAATCCTGCTCTGTCCTAGCCATAATATGAGCTTTTCATCTACCCTTATATTGGCCCCTGTTGAGAAAATGTATACGACACCCCTGCACACACTGAGAAATCCCAACGTGACAATGAACGAATTGATATTGAGTTTTGTAACCAGCAGACTTATACAGAGTCCCACAAAAGCACCACTTGCTATTCCCATGAACAATGAAATCGGTAAACTCCACCCAAGGTTTGTTAGACAGTAAGCCGTGATTATACCTCCCATTCCTATGACAGAGCCAACAGACAAATCCAAACCTCCGCTGATCAGTACCATGGTCATACCGGCCGCAACGATACCTGTGATCGATATACTCCTCATAACATTCAGTAAGTTCCTTGCTGTAAGAAAATATGGACTGAGAAATGACAAAATTAGGCACTCGACAATAAGGGTGATAATAATTCCCAAAATACTTGTTCGGGACATGTAGTCAAAAAATTTTTTTATACCTGTCGGTTCGCCTTCCAAAGCTTTAACTGTACTCATCGTTTTTCTCTCTTCTCCTAAATCAATACCGACCGTATTCAAGTCCTGCTTCAGTAAATGCCCTTATATTATCATACGAAGTTTTATCAAAGAAGAAATCGGTGGTCGATAAAATCCAATTTCCCCTTGGCTTCACCTTTCCCAACAGCTCTCCAACCTTCTCTTTCACCTGTTCAGGGGTGGCTTTTATCATAAATTCAACTTGGTCGATATTACCCCTGAGTGCCATATTGGGCCTGATTACCTTTAATACGTCATCCAAAACAACATCTCCAAATGGAGATCCCGTTATATAACCCCAGACATCAATATCGAGGTCATTATAAAGATGCATGACTTTCTGTGCATCGCCGCAGTTATGATATACAACAAAAGCACCTGCTTCATGTATCTGATTTGCAAGTTTATTTTCGTATTCCAGAACATAATTGGTAAAAAACTGAGGCCCCACATCACTGGTAGCCAGGTTTGCACCTATTTCAATGGAATCGGATCCAGCTTCGATGACTTCAAGTAGATGGTCCATATTCCATTTCAAGAAAAACTCCATCATTTCTCGATAAAATACCTCATCGCTAATTGGATCTATCATCATATCATCGAGTTTCCTGAACTGATTGATTGTATTAAAGGCACCGTGGGTTGCAACATTCACGAGCCCCTTGTCACCCACCGCAATTTTTGCTCTTTTCATCTGCTCACAATCAATGAATTTCGCAGGTGGTGCATATTTTGAAAATATATCAAAATCCTCTTTTGACTTGATCAGGTACTCGCCGACTGCGAAAACAACGAGATATGTTGAACTCCTATCAAAATTCATTACCTGTTTAAGCTCACCGCCAGGTGTTTTTACGACAGTTGTTCTCTTTTGTTTATCCTGATTCCCTTCCCTCGTAATCGTTACATCCCAGTTTTCCGCCGATTCTGGGATGTATTGATCCCAGAGAAGTCCCAACGAATAGAGTACATCAAAGCCAAAATAGTCATGATATTCGACGAACTTTTCAGCGAGATCAAAATCCTCTGGACACAAATGTTTATTGATATCAGGTTTATACTTAAACATCTCATAAACATTGTTGTAATATATAAAAGGGGATATCGGTATTCGGTCGGCTTTTTCCCCTCGAAACGTTTTCTCCAGTCTTTCTCTTCCTTTCATTTGATGATTCTCCTTTCCAATGATTTCATTGTCATTTTGATCCTGTAGAATGCATCAATTATTGATTTCATGAACTTTTTCATCTACGCCGATGGTCGCCAGATACATGATTTTTTCCTGTGACGCTTCACTAATATCGAGCTCTCCACTCTTCATACCCTGCCTCATAACGATAATCCGATCACTCAAGCTCAATATCTCGGGAAGTTCCGAAGATATCAATATTATGGCAACCCCGGCTTCCGCTAAACCTTTTAGTATCTTGTGTATCTCTGATTTCGATCCTACATCAATTCCCTGTGTGGGTTCATCAACAATAAGCACCTCTGAGTTAGTCGCAAGCCATTTTGAAAGTACCACCTTCTGTTGATTACCACCGCTCAAACTGAGTATAGGTGTATGGACACTGTACGTCTTTATGTTGAGGAATTTTAGATACATATCTACAAGCTCTTTTTCCCTTTTAATACTCGGAATGCCTAAATTCGATATGTTTTTCAAATTTGCAAGGCTTAAATTCTGCATTACCGACATGGTCGGTATAAATCCCTGCCATCTCCTATCTTCCGGTAACAAACCGATACCATGTTCCATGGCTTCCNNTATCTTAAGCTCTTTATTTTTGAGAAAAACTTTACCGCTCATCTTTCGATAAAATCCAAAAAGTGCTTTGGCAACCTCACTCCGACCTGATCCGACCAAACCTGCAAAACCTAGTATTTCACCTCTTCTCAAGGTAAAACTTACATTTTGGATAACACCCTCCACACTCAATTCTTGTATTTCGAGTACGATTTCTGCACCTTTTTCTACCTCATTCTTATTCTTTACATCGTACAGATCGATCTTTCGGCCGACCATCATTGTAATAATTTCATTCAACTGTGTCTCATCTGTATTTTTTGTGCCCACATACTCCCCATCCCTCAGTACGGTAATTCTGTCAGATATTTCAGAAACCTCCTCGAGGATGTGCGATACATAAATTACTGAAATACCATCCTGTTTAATACTATTGATAATCCGAAAAAGATTCTTTACTTCACTTTTCGTCAGAGAAGTTGTCGGTTCGTCCATAATCAACAATTTAGGATTTTCTGCAAGTGCTTTGGCAATTTCTACGATCTGCTGTTTCGATGTACTTAGATTTTGGACCATATCAGATGGTCTAATGTTATCCTCCTCGCCAAGTCGTTCCAGTATTTTCCTCGTTTTCCGCTCAAGGGCCGAATAATTCTTGATAATTCCTAGAAAATTACCCTCCAATTTACTGAGAAATATATTTTCCTTTACCGTCAGCGTAGGAATAAGAGCAAAATCCTGGTGGATAATGCTGATACCAATATCAATACTCTCACGAGGTTCAAGCTGATAGTACCTTTTGGCATAGAATTCGAAACTGCCAGCTGTTGGATGTACAATGCCGCCTAATAGATTCATAAGAGTGGTTTTACCTGCTCCATTTTCTCCAACAACAGCATGGCATTCACCTTTGTATATTTCCAAGTTTATATCTCGTAGTACGGTATTATCCCCATATTTTTTCGTTAGCGCATCGGTCTTCAGTATTACTTCCCTTTTCATTGAATATCCTTTGAGCAATACAAACGCATCACTTGGAATTTTCACGGAATTATATGCGGGCCATTGTCCAACGATAATGGCCCGCGTTTTCCATTGAATTTGAGACTGAGCTTATGCTCCCTGTCCCGATGCAATGAATTCGTCAATTGAATCTGGAGTGACAACAAACATCTCTGTAAACAAATTCTGTGCAGGCGGTAACACTCCATCCATCAGATAATTAAATAAACGAACCGTTGTATCACGACCTTCCGCATAAGCATCCTGGGCAATACCCGCTGCAACCTGTTTATTTCGGATGTATGGTTCGAGTTCTGGCACGTAAAAACAGACAACCTTTACATCATCGATCTTGCCTGCCTGTATCAATGCCTCAACCGCACCAGTTGGACCACCCGCCGTGTTATAAACGGCAGCCAGGTCAGGATGTGCTGTAAGGAAGTCCATGGTCTGTTCAAAACCTTTGTCAGCCTGATCGAGATTCTCAACTCTTCCCACAATCTCAATATTAGGATATTCTTTTGCAATTGTGTCCTCGAAGCCAAGCCTTCGTTGTTCATGTCCATAGAGGGCAAAGAACCCCGTAATGATCGCCACTTTTCCCTTTTCACCGATTTCATCTGCAAGAGCGTGCGCTGCAGTTACTCCACCCTCATAGAGGTCCTGGCCGATAAAAAACAGTGCCTTGTTCGGCTCCTTTGAATTGACGATCGCTGCAGCAACAGCTACTCCCTGATTAACCGCCGAATCAACGTAGGGAATCATACCTTCATTGAAGATCATTGTAACTATACCATGATACCCCTTTGTCACCAGTGTTTCTATGGCTTCACCGTAATCGCCTGTACCGAATGAAGCTCCTGGTATAATCCAATCGACGATAACATTATAGGGAGCAAGCTCCTCTTTCGCTGCTTCAACACCGGCATAAACTGCATCAAAAAAGGGATTGGTCTGACCGCCGAGATAGGCGATCTTGATCGTTTTCGATGCAACCTTATTCACCGGTTCTACGGTTCTTTCGTCATCGGGTCTTAGGATTGATTCTTTACTAATCTCGACGTAAGGTTTGAAATCACCAGTAAGAGCGTAGGGTGTAGCGCCTGTCCCCATTGTTGTTTCTTCGCCTTTTTTTCCGCTTGCTATGAGAATCATAGCAAAAGGAATTATCAGACAAAATACTATTACAAGAATTACCTGTTTCCTTCTCATTACTATCCTCCTCGTTGTTTTGTTACTCCTGTTGATAAAGTAATTCTTTTTTTGTTTCTTTTCTTTCATGAATCTCCACGGGTTGAACCATTTGATGCCATATATCACCTCTCTTTCTTTTATGCTATCCTTTCGACTTCCTCCCGTGCAATCCTGCACCAATCCACAACATTTTCCGGTTTCTTCCCTATTGTATGGTTGTCCTTCATTATGAGTTCAACTCTGCATCCCCTCGTTACTTCCAGTAATTTTCTTATTTCCTTACGTATATATTTCCAATCCACTGTCGGTTCAGCTATTGTCGCAGGATTTGGTTTTATGGACATGATGTATCGGTCCTGAAGATTTTCGACCATTTTTGCAATATCCACCCATGGTGAACAGGATACTCGACGAAGCCTGTGATGACGCTTAACAACATCCCAGCGAGGATGGACCGGTTCACAACAGCCGTAACAGGTCAGACCAAATCTCTCCATAATTGGCTTTTCATAGGGGAATATGAACTCCTCATACATATTGGGGGAAATATTGACCGTTTCTTGGCTTTCAGTGAACCCCCACATATCGACGGTACGAACCGTTTTTTCAAAATCAGCCTGTGGCAGCTCATCTGTATATCCGTAACCTCCGGATCCGACATAGGTCCCATCGTTATTGAGGCTCAGCAGGTTGTTCGCTTCCAGATAATCAAGCTTAAGCAAGAAGCCACTTGAAATTATCGAAAGCAGCTCTTTGATCTCATCGGGATGATCAATAAAATCGTACATGATGTTTTCAAGACCCCTCAAAATTGCTGCGGGCCAGGTGAGTCCGAGAGACCACCACCATGTACCCTTCAGTCTGACAGTGAGAATGCCTTTGAAGATCTCCTCTNNCGTGGAGCTTCTTCAGATCACGGCTGTAATCCTTTATTGGACTTTCCCACACATAGCTACCAAGCCTTTCTGTCTTGTGATACTCTGCCTTCACACCCCAATCATCGGGCGACACAGTATAGGCGACATCAAAGTAAGGTTCGACCGGTTTATCGTCACCCATTTCCCCGCCCCAGAAAATTTCCTTGCGAAGATCCATCTCCCATCGGCGGGCAATCTTTCCCTTACAGCGCATCTGTGCTTCAGTAATAATCTCATTCCAGCCATTTTCAGGATCGCAAAATACGATCGGCCGCACTGATCCAAGCATATTATGTCGTTTCCAAAGGAGGCGAGTGTGTTTCATTTTCTCACCTGTTGCAATCTTCGCCACTGTGGATGCAAGCTCCGTGAGGATCTCCCTCTCCTCCGGTGATATCGAAAGATCCTCTTGAGTAAATCCAGTTTCAATCTTTCCTGCCGCTGTTTGATCAATCCCCGTCGATTTTCCATTGCCATAGTTCTTCATTGCGATACTTACCTGATTATTGTTATTGCTCGACGTGTAATTGCAGCCTACATTTGCATGTCAATTATACTTTTTACCCTTTTCCCAAGCTCGAACTGGTCGCGATGGCTTTCACTGTACCGACCATTCTCTAATTCCACTGCAGGAGCAACGTATGATATAATAATTAGTCCCTTTTGATCTCCCATGGCTGAAAAGAGATCCCTGTAGTAGGGTTGCAAGCGAGAGTCTTTGGGAACAAAATCACAGGCCATATAGGGGATTCCCCTTTTCCTGAGAGCATCCCTCATTTTAGACGCAGCCCCGATATTATCAAGGTTAAAATTATTGACAGAGGTCAGGCCCTCGGTATTCAGATAATTGTCAATATGCTGAGTTGCAGTTCCACAGTAATGTATGCAACCACCCCCAAATGCTTTCAGCACACGAGAATTGTAAGGAACCACAAATTCTTTATAATGTTCTGCGCCCATTATCACGGAATCATCATCCGAAATCCATACACCACCATAACCTTCCGGAACTCTTAATCCAAGAGGAAACGAATCTGCCTCCATAGGTATGGATGCGTACTCTTTTTGAAACTTTACCCACTGTATCAGGGCATCAGTAACCATATCCATGAGCTCATGAATGAGCTTTGGATAATCGTACATCCAGTAACAGAAATTGTCATACCCCACCACTGAAAGTGCCGTTGTTAAGGGTCCCTGACAGTCAGTAACACCGACGGGTAGATCACAGTTTTCTTTGAAATAACGTAATGTTCTTAAAACCTGTGGCATGAGTCCATCCCGCCTCGGGTCAGGTAACTTTAACTTTTTTATCTCTTCAGGCTTCTTAATGTGGCTCAAATCAACAGCCGGATCGGCCTTGTAATTTTTTACAATATTGATTCCAAATCCTGAAGCCAAAACCCCGGTTCCATACCAGGGCATCAAATATCCCTGATAGCAATCATCCCTGTAGTATTCATAATGTCGCTTGATTTTTTTTATCTGATAATTCATCATTGCACTGGGATCATCCTCGTAATAATCCTCTGGAATGTCCTCCAAAAGCTCACCGAAAGTCCAGTAGTTTACGTCGTCGATTAAGACAGTTGCCTTTTTATTTTTAAACTCGAATGTTTCTTTGAGCATACTCCGCGCTCTTTCATCATGTTCCGAATATTTTTCTTTTAAATGAGTCATTTTCATTACCTCTTCATATTTCCTCTAACAGCTCCCATTTTTCATATTGAGAAAGTAAATTTTAAAACTTTCACTTAAAATATTCTGAGACCATGTATGCGGCAGATCCGACAATCCCCACATCTTTTCCAAAAGTGGAGTATTCAATTTGAACATTTTTCTCGATTTTTACAAGAGAAACCTGATTTATACGTTTTCTGAGCCCGGTTAAAAAGTAATCCCCAGCCTTTGTAAATATTCCCTGAATTATGATTATCTCCGGGTCGTAGGATAAGATCAGATTCGAGATTCCGATGGAATACCACCATATGACATCATCCATGATCTCACATGCGAGCTTATCAGAATTGTTTGAAGCGATAAATACATCTCCCACTTCAATATCCTGAGGTTTTTTCTCTTTAAATATCAGAGAATCAGGATAATCGTGATACTTTTCCCGGGCCATTCTCAGTATTCTATTGGCCGAAACCATCACTTCAAAACAGCCTTTGCCGCCACATGCGCATTTTTGATCGGTGAAGGGATTTAAAATCATATGCCCGATTTCACCTGCTAGATAATGGACACCTCTTTTTATCTCGTCTTTCACGATTACTCCTGCGACAAGGCCAACTCCCCCCTCAATTACTATGATATTCTTTTTATTCTTTGCAAGACCTTCCACTTTTTCCGCATAAACCTGAAACCGTATTTGATTATCTATAACAAGGGGACCCTTGTATTGGAGTTTCTCGCAGATCATTTGCTTCAGGTTGAAGTTTTCTCCCCAAAGAGGAAAATGAGGAGAGGATATGACAATTCCTCTTTCATAATCGGTAATGCCATGGGCACCAACTACTATGCCGACTAGTTTCTTCTCGTTTACTTTCCTTTCTCGAACAAGCTTTCCGTAGGACTCTTCGATCTTGTTTACGATTCCAGTTGTTCCTTCATGCTCACTTATTGGGATAGTCGTGCTCTGTAAAATAGATATACGTAGATCCGTTAAAGCTGAATAGAGTTCATGGGGAAAAATATGGAATGCCAGGACAAATCCACCACTTTCATTAAACCGGTACCTCATCGGCTTTTTGCCGCCTTCATCCGTGGATTTACCCTTTCCCACATTAATTACAAGACCCCTATCAACGAAATAATTCATTATTTTCATTAATGTCGTTTTACTGAGCTTTACCTTTTTTGAAAGCTCTGCAATGGAAACGTCTCCGCTCGCATGTCTTAGTAGGTCTAAAATTATTTTGCGGTTGGTTTCTCGAATGGTTTTGGGCTTGCCGATATCAGTCATGTATAGAAACACTTATTGTATGGGAATTAGATTCCGATTGTACAATAACTTTTTAGTTTGTCAAGGGTATTTTATAACTTTTTTGTAAAACTTTGTTGAAATACGAGGAGAAATCAAAGATTAATAGGATAGGTCCCAAATTTCTTCGCCGTGTCGTAAAATGCGAGTATATTTTCGATCGGTACCTGTGGCTGCACATTGTGAGAAGGACCGAGAATCAACCCACCACCAGGTGCAACGGTTTTCAGACGCAGCTTTGTTTCCCTGACGACATCCTCTACACTCCCGAAAGGCATAGTCTCTTGATTGTCGATTGTACCCCAGAATGTCAGATGCTTCCCGAACTTTTTTTTCAACTCTCCGGGGTCCATCGATTTCGGTTGTACCGGGTTGAGTATATTAACCCCCACATCGATCAAGTCCTGCAGGATTGGATCGTTATAACCATCCGTGTGAAAGGCAAACTTAATGTTTGGGTTGAGGCTTCGTATATGAGAGAAGAGCTTATCGTAGAGCGGCACGAAAAACTCACGAAATTGTCCCGGTGATATGAGCAGCCGATCCTGCATACCGAAATCATCACCTATCCAAAGCACATCAACGCCCATTTCAACGAGTACAGTTCCTGCATCCCAGACCCAGGTAAGAAGCTTATTGAGGTACGCGTGTAGAAAATCTTTGTTTATGACCATATCCTCCAGAACTTTATCCATACCTCTGAGATACCAGGCGAGCTCGAAGAGCGTGCATGCGCAGCCCCCCATTATGCCAAAATCTGTACCGTACTTATCGATCATCCCTTTTGATTCCTCATACCGTGACCTGTCCCGGAAATCGGGCATACGCAGGGTGTCAAGATCATCCGTGTTTGCCATTGGATGTTCAATCATCTCGGTGTAACGGTTACCTGTATCCGTATCAACCCAGCGCCATTTAATACCCCATTCATCGTAGTATTCAGCTGTGTCTTGAGAATAATAGCTTGTACAGGGTCCAATCCAGGTGATAAGAAAATCATGCTCCATCAGATGTGGCAGATACCCGCCATCCGCAGCGTAGAGTGAAAGATTGTCTGTGTCTTCGCCAAGGTACTTCAACAACTTTTTTTCAGCCTCGGGTGTATACCAGACATCAATTGGCACCCGATCCGGCTCTTCATGATTTATGGCTGTAAGAAAACGTTCCTTGTGGGTCAATTTCCCCCTCCAAAAAATTGAGATCGATTAATTCTTATATCAATATAACCTTACAAAATATCTGAGCAATAGACTATAATAAACCACTACTGCGCTGTAAAACCCGATTATAAAGTATAGAGCGTTCATATTACCCTGGGCTAAAAGCACGTGCTGTCGTAAAACGCAGCCACCGGAAAAGGTCAACACCATACCCATAATGATACCGCCACCAAAGGTGACGAAGAGGAACGTATTCGCGGGCGAAAAATGGGTTCTGGCAGCCGATTCACCTCCCCTTACTGCATCTCCAAGTACGGTTAACCGGTGTAGAGAAAAATTGATTTGTTCGACGCTCTGCCGTACAACAACCGCTCCATATTCGGGCATGCCCTTTCTCAGAAAATTCAGAGAATAGAATAGCGACGTCAATATCCATATGGTAACGATAAATGAGAAGAGGCCGAAGATAAGCTCTTTGTCCCGAACCAGAACATAGTCTCGTAATCCCGCAACAAAGCACATCCGCGATCTCTGCGCAATGAAGCCGATAATAAAACTCATCGATGCAAGGACAATCGTTAAATAGATTTTTATGAGCATGATATACCACCTCTATGGGGTGATTTGTTCATATTCCCTAATTCGAGGCACGATTCTTCACCTACCCTGGATTTGCCCTCCACCATCGTCTCATGGCCCAGGTTCCAACCAAGACTCCAAACATCAATCCGATGAGCGCAACAATTCCATACAGGTCTCCGTACCCTGTTCGAACAGCAATTCTCGTCGGACAGCCAAAGATAAGAATTCCTATGATCATAGTGATAAAGCCAAATATAAAGAAAAACAGTGGATTGGTGCTCCGCTGCTTGCGATACTCCCTGAATCTTCTCGCAGCGAAAAAAGCTCCCAGAAAGACGGCCGGTGATGTTACCATAATGACCCGCTGTGCAAGAAAGCTTGTCTGAAAATTACGCCCAAATGTCACGTTTACAGCTGTATTGACGAGATCACGGGTATGACAGGTGAGACAGAATGCATATGCAGAAGGCGGATAAAAATTAAACACCGCTTCCGCAAGTACAATGAGGCTCCCTGCTATGACCCCGAAAATCCACGGCTTGAGATATCCACTCGTCTTCATGTACCCTACTTTACCGGATAGTAGTGTATGTCCTCGTAATGAACCATACAATCAGCAAATGCTATCAGGACCTCCTCCTTACGATCAAAATCAAATCGTACCGCAACACCGCAATTCGGGCTTATCTCTCGTGGACCGGGAATTAAAACAGCGGGAATTCCCCTCCTCCGTAAAAGCTCCTCGGCCCTGATTGCGTGATGAGAACCAAAAAAGGTAATAACGCCTTGAAGACGGCTGAGATCAACCTGGCCTTTTCTTGATCTGGGCTTTTTTTTCATCCGCGTATCACTTCTCAGGTTCAAGGCTCTCTACCATATAACGGGTGTCTTGTCTCCAGGTTTCAGGCAGGCTTGATACTCGACTGGGCGATCCTCTTCAGCGAATTTGCTACGTGCTCAGCATCCTTTTTGCTGGTAAAGACTCCCCAGCTCAGACGGACCGTTCCATCGGGAAAGGTCCCTATCGTTCGATGCGCAGAGGGAGCACAGTGAAGACCAATTCTTGCCTGAATTCCATACTGCCTGTCAAGAATCTCACCAACCTTCGAAGGAGACAACTCTCCTATATTCAGGGAAAGAACCCCCGTATACTGCAAGTTTCTCGTTTCAGGGTACAGTATAAAACGATCAATCCCTGAAAGCTCTTCCACAATGATTTCACGGATAGCCCGTTCATGCTGCATTATTGTCTCGACACCCCTGTTTCTGATATATTCAACTGCTGCACCAAGACCTGCAATCCCGACAACGTTCAGGGTTCCGCTCTCAAAACGATCGGGAAGGAAATCCGGCTGCACCTCCTTGTCGGATACACTTCCCGTTCCTCCCCGCATCAGTGGCTCTCCCAACACGTCTCTGCCGATCCACAGCGCGCCCGTGCCCTGGGGACCAAGTAGTCCCTTGTGTCCGCTAAAGGCGAGAAAATCGATACACATCTTTTCCACGTCGATAGGAATTCCGCCAACTGTTTGCGAAGCATCGACAAGAAAGAGAACATCTCTCTCTCTACAGATCTCTCCAATGCGCCCGATATCGTTTATCGTGCCGGTTACATTGGACGCATGGGTAACGATGACTAGCTTTGTATTCGTCTCTATTGCTTTTAATATGGACTCCGGGCTCACCAGGCCACTCGTGTCTGCCTCTACAACGCTAACCGAACAGTCTTTTTCTCGTATGTGGGCCAGAGGCCGCATGACCGAATTGTGCTCCATGCTTGTGGTGACAACATGATCGCCCTTGCCTGCCAGTCCATATATTGCGACGTTCAGTGCCTCGGTCGCATTTTTTGTAAAAACAAGTCTCGAGGAATCACCGATATTGAAGAATTCTGCAAGCTGCTCGCGAGTTTTAAGGACAACTCGCCCTGCTTCGATTGACCTGCTGTGTCCCGACCGACCCGGATTGCCTCCTCCCTTTAAAATAAAATCTTCCATTGCCCTCATGACCGATTTGGGTTTCGGCCATGATGTTGCAGCGTTGTCTAAGTACAACGATTTCACTGAAGGGTTCCTCTTAAATGTCCTACCACTTCAATACCCGAAAACCAGGACTGATAGTACAGTGAGTTTTCTCTTTTTGTTCCGTCCAGGAGTACTTTATACCTTTTTCCAACTTGTACAACTGTAACCTCTTTCATCCATTTGAAAATCGTACAGGCACCGATCATGTTTCCTGATGCCGCCACCTTGAATGCCGCGGTAACGGAAGGCAGGTCATAAATTTCCCTGATTCGCTCTATATCAAAATTTTCCTGGAGACTCGTTTCAATGCTGTTAAGGTTGATTCCATCTCCCCGTACGCCAAGTTCTCCTCTTGAACGTTCGACAAATCTCTCTCTTTGCGTCCATCCATGAAAGATACTAGGATCAGCCACAACCGCTTCACGGAATGAAACATCGATGCCAGCTCCTGTCCAGTTAGGTTCGAGTGCCATTTCATAGGCCTCTTCATAATCTCCGTTATCAATGGACATATAGAAGGATTTAACCGTATCCTCCGGTGTTCTCGTGCCGGGGTAATCGGTTTTAACACGGGGGGAATAAACCAAATTGGTGAAAACGATTGTATTAGCGCTCAGAATTCGAAGAACGATTCCAAAAATTAGAAAAACCAGGAGAAATATTCCTAATTTAAGATCACGACGGTCACTAGCGAGGTGCCCAGAATTTCTATTACGACCGATGTTCGTCTTCACTTTTCCAGTCATCGACCTATCACTCATGCCTCTTCTTCAGTTCATCTATGGCAACGGAGAGTATGATGATTGATCCGGTTACCACGAGCTGCCACATGGTGTTGACGTTCAGCATACCCAAACCATTCTGTATAATCCCAAGAATCAGGACACCGATGAATGCTCCGAGGAGTGTCCCCACGCCTCCTGAGAGACTTACACCACCGAGCACAACAGCCGCAACGACCTGAAACTCAAAACCCTGACCCGCAAGATGATTCGCAGAGCTGAGCCTTGATGCAAGCAGAATTGCGCTTATTGAAGCGAGAATCGAGCAGATCACGAGAGCACTGAATTTCAGTTTCATCACCGGTATGCCGATTGCCCGTGCCACCTCTGCATTTCCACCCACCGCATAGAGTCGCCTCCCATAGGAGGTGTTTTTCATGATGAACATGAAAACGAAGAGAATGACAAACATGAGGATAGCCGAATAGGGGAAAAAGTGGTAGAGCTTTCCATTTCCGAGAAGAAAAAAGACCTCTACACCAGAGCTGTCTGCGATTGCAACTTTTCTCGTGATGAGATAAACAGTTCCGCGTATCGCATAAAACATACCCAGAGTTGCTATCAACGAATTGATCTTCAGTTTCGTTACCATGATACCATTGATAATTCCAATTACTGCACCCGTACCGAGCGCAGAAATAATCCCGAGGGTCAGGTTCCCGGTCGCATTAATTATAGTGATAAGGGGAAGGGCCACCAGTGCCTGAAGTGAACCTATGGAAATGTCAACTTCACCGCTGATGAGAACAATCGAAAGTCCGACGGCGGCTATGAGCGGCAGTGAAATTTGCCCGAGAATATTTGATATGTTTCGCACTGTGAGAAAGTAACTTGAAGCAATACTAAAGAATATAAATATGACGACAAGAGAGATTAAGAGACCGAATTCACCGATCGAAAACAAACGCCTCACGATACCTTCTTTGCTACTCTGAACGTCGCTCTGTGTAGCGATATTCTCTCTGTCCAATTGCTGCCTCCAGAATCTTCTCCATCCGGGCATTCTTCTTATCGAACTCACCGGTTATTCTACCGTTGCTCATAACGATAATATGATCACTAACGCCGAGCAGCTCTGGCATCTCCGAAGTCATAACAACAATTGCAAGACCTGAACTCGCCAGTTCGTCGATAAGGCGATGTATCTCGGCTTTGGCACCCACATCGATCCCCCTGGTGGGCTCATCAAGTATTATGACCTTAAGTTTTTTCATAAGCCAGCGGGCAAGGAGTACCTTCTGCTGATTACCACCGCTCAGATACATAACTTTCTGTCGCAATGAAGGGGTCTTGATGCTGAAAGCGCCCACAAATTCATTCGACTTTTCTGTTTCGAGCTTTCTGCGCACAAATCCGAAGTTTGAAAAATCCTTGAGAGATGGCAAGGTTATGTTATGGGAAACCGACATCTGCGGAACCAACCCCTCCTCCTTTCGATCCTCCGTCAGGTAACCGAGCCCCATACGTGTTGAATGTGAAGTCGATCCGAACCTGAGCCGCTGATTTTCTATATAAAGCTCCCCGCTGGCTACAGGATCCAGACCGAAAATCGCCTTCGCCAGTTCAGTTCTCCCTGCACCCATCAACCCGAATATACCCACAACCTCACCTGAGTGTACATTGAAGGATACATTCTCGAGTTTTTTTTCAGTCGAGAGATTCTTGACTCTGAGCACCACCTCACCTATTCCAGTATGTGAACGTGGAAAAAGTGTCTTGATGGAACGTCCAACCATGTCCTTCACCAACTCATCGGTGTTCGTTTCCCCTACAGGCCGTGAGGAGATGAATTTCCCATCCCTGAGAACTGTGAC
>JABAOF010003553.1_pt3 | contig 15107 bp, 16 predicted proteins | sample 7062171 | NCBI WGS metagenome assembly JABAOF01 (sample SAMN14538628, study PRJNA623070) | marine sediment metagenome | biome: marine biome [ENVO:00000428]; feature: marine pelagic biome [ENVO:01000023]; material: deep marine sediment [ENVO:00002113] | place: India: Gulf of Khambhat ...
CGGGCTGCAGTAATTTTTCCTTCGATTCCACGAGAGCCGAACCCGCCTGGAACAATGATGCCTTGAGCGGACTCGAGGGCTTTCCATCCCTCGTCTCTTTCTAAATCTGTAGCATGCAGCCAAAAGATCTCCATATCTACACCCACAGCTAGGGCAGCGTGCTGTAACGCCTCACGCACACTCATATAAGCGTCCTGAAGTTCTACGTACTTACCGACCAGCGCAATACGCACTTTAGGTTTATCAGTCACGCCCGATGCGACAAGTTGTTCCCAGGCTGACCAGTCCGGCGCGCATCGTTGAACAAGCCCTAAACAGCTAAGTGCAATTTCACCCAAGCCTTCACGCTCGAAGACAAGCGGCACTTCATACAAGATCTCACATGTGGTGAGGGGGATTACTTCCTGTGGTTCAACATCACAAAATAACGCAATCTTTTCCCGCAGTTCTTCAGGTATTGGATAATCCGATCGAGCGATGATGACATCCGGTTGAATACCGATTGACCTCAATTCGCGTACGGAGTGCTGTGTGGGCTTGGTCTTCAACTCCCTCGTCGCACCAATATAAGGCAACCAAGTTACATGTACATACATCGTATTGTCACGACCAACGTCGGAACGCATCTGACGCAACGCCTCTAAGAAAGGTAGTGATTCGATGTCTCCCACTGTTCCACCGACTTCAACGATAACGACTTCAGCTTTCATCGTCTGCGGAACGAGCCCAATCCGTCGTTTAATCTCATTCGTGATATGCGGGATGACCTGGATCGTCCCACCAAGGAAGTCGCCTCGCCTCTCTTGTGAGATCACTTCCGAATAGATCTGACCTGTTGTCACATTACACATCTTATTCAAACTGGTATCTATAAAACGTTCATAGTGACCCAGATCCAGGTCGGTCTCAGATCCATCATCTAGGACGAAGACTTCACCATGCTGGTAGGGGCTCATCGTTCCTGGGTCGACATTGATATAGGGNNACCCCGTTCTTTAAGTAGCTTTCCGATCGCTGCCGCGGTTACACCCTTTCCCGCTGAACTGACGACCCCTCCGGTAACAAATATGTATTTACCCATTTCGACCTCCTGCTAGAATCGCCCCTCTCTTCCATAAAGGGCAGTGGGGAGGGCCGTCTTTCGGCGACCTCCCCACTTAATGTCAGGATGAAGTCCTATGAGTTATTCGCGTTTTCCTCATCACCCCACCAATAGCACTAAATCCTCCGCTGCCCGCCGCATCTCTAAAAACACCAACCCAAGTTTGGCTTTGTGCCTTGCTAATACGGTAAGAACAGATTCGTCTCCAATGGATGTCAGCAGGACGTATCCCTCATTACCATGAATGTAGACTTCGTGCAAATCCCCCCGTCCTAGTTCTCCAGCAATTCGTTCGCCGAGGCTGAGCATCGCAGCTGACATAGCCGAAACACGGTCTTCCTCGAGCTCCGCGGGAAGTGCCGAAGCCATGGTTAAACCATCCATACTGACCACCGCAGAGGCCTCGACGTCTGGTGTACGGGCTTGCAAATCCCGTAAACGTTCGACCATCAAATCAGTCCGTGATCTCTCCATCGCTGTCTTTTTCCATACTAAAAACAGAACGTTTGAAGTCTACCATAGCCAATATGAGCGGGCAAGCTTGATGACAATTAGAGCCATTTATTTCGAACGTTGTCTTAGCGGATATAGATCCTATGGAACATAAAGTGAACGCATTTGATAAGTGGATTTACATTTCTCCCCATAGTATCGACAGGGTTTGACCTGAAGGATTGTTTGAACCGTCTCGAGCCCAATTTAAAAGCGACACTTTGCAGGAAATGCTTCAGCATTACGGAACATGAAAACAATCTTAAATACACAACCAGACTCATACACTGAGTAGGTTGCTTCATGGTCAAGCTATTCGTTCCTACAACACGAGGGAAAAATTGTGCTCGATTATTTCTCGGTCAGAAGGCCTGGTGGTAGTTCCACAACCATTTTCGAATTTTCCAAATCCACCTTCAGGATGACATTTTTAATCGCCGGAAGAAGGATTTCATGGTCCTGCTCATCTCGAACTACGTAGATATCATTCGCACCCGTTTCAAGGATCTCTACAATTTTCCCCAGCTGATCACCCTCGGTAGTGAAGACAGGTAGATCAAGGATTTGCCAATGGTAGTAAACCCCCTCTTGAAGCGGTTTCGCTTGTTCGAAACGAATACGCACCATTTCGCCCCGCCACTTCTCTGCCGTGTTTCGGTCCTCACAGCCTTCAACCGACAGCAAATATCGTGCATGATGTGGTCGAATTGCAGAAACGATAACGGAAGTGTTTTCAGAGCCAAGATAGATTTCGGTCGAAGGCTCCAGGATTTGCACCAACTCAGAGAAAGCTTGAAAGACCAACTCCCCTCGGAGCCCATGAGGGCGAAGGATACGCCCGACATCCAAGAATTCCGGGGGTTGTCGGGTGCGCAGATCTTCTGATAAGAGTGAATTCATTCGCGCTCAATGATGTCCAGACTTGACCGGACGCCCCTACGGGAAGCTGCCACACGTAAAAGCGTTCGCATCGCGCTGGCCACGCGGCCATTGCGTCCAATTACCCGCCCCATGTCCTCCTCAGCGACACTTAATAATAAAAGTACATCTTTTCGCCGACTCCGTTCCGTCACAACGACCTGCGTTGGATCATCCACCAGCGATTTTGCCATGAACTCGATCAATTTCTTCATGATCAATTGCGCTTCCTCTGGACTACAATTGGGACCGTGCTATTTCGAGCGATTCCAGATCCTAGCGTTCGTTGAAACAAAGATTGGATTCAAATATATCTCCAACCCGTCATCAACCTCTACGATGATACGATCGTTGTCAGGATTTTACTCTTCCACATTCTCTGAGGTTGTTGCCTCGGTTTCACCAATCTCAGTCTCGGTCCCCACCTCTTCATCCGCTTCAGCCTCAATTTCACTGGTGTCTTCAGCAGAAATGGCTTCGGCAGGTTCCTCTTCCGAAGTCTGCTCGGAACTCTCTTCTTCTACGACCTCGGTGGCGACTTCTTTTGCTGATGGTTCTTCAGATTCTTCTTCCTCCACGACCTCCTCTTTAACTTCTTCATCACTGAGGGCAGGAGAGATCTCTTCAGCTTCGGTTTTAGCTGGTGGTTCCTCTTCTGCAGACGGTTCAGTCTCTATCGGAGCTTCTGCAGCTACCTCTTCCTTCTTTTTACGCTTCTTTTTCGCTGCGCGTTTCTGAGCCAGGTCATCTCGTCGAGTTCGGGGATCCACATCCGGGAAGGCTTCTCCAGCTTCTTTCAGCAGGATCTCTATGTCCTCTCCACTCTTATAGCGTTCCCAGCGTTCCCATGTTCCATGTGGCTTGAGGACTTTCACGACAGCATCAGATGGTTGTGCTCCGTGTTTCAGCCAATGAAAGAGGCGTTCCTCGTTTATCTTAACCGTAGATGGTTCCGTCCGCGGGTTGTAAAATCCTAGGTTCTCAAGGAAACGACCATCCCGCGGGCTTTCTTTATCTGCAGCAACAATTCGATAACTTGGTTGATGCCGGGCGCCAACCCGGCGTAATCTTATCCGAACCATATTCCTTCCTTCTCTCCTATCTGTTTTTCCACCATTCTCATCGTGGTGCGAGGCTTCTGAGGGTCACGCCCGGAAGGAGGGCAAACAAAGCCTCAATCAACCACTGCGAGTCAATGCGGCTTGAAGGGTAATCCTGTCAAACCACGCTTGCCCGCTTTCTTAAACATCCTCCGCATTTGTTTGAATTGGCGTAGAAGCTGGTTCACTTCCTGGACGGTCGTGCCAGAGCCTGAGGAGATACGTCTTTTGCGACTCGCATTAAGAAGCTCAGGTCTTCTACGCTCATCAATCGTCATTGATTGAATTATAGCCTGAGTCCGGATCAATTGACGTTCGGCAATATCTCCATCTACTTGCAGAGCCCCTCCCCCGAGGCCCACGGGAAGCATCTCAAGCAATTTGCCAAGCGGTCCCATGCTCCGCATCATTGCCAATTGCTCTGCGAAATCCTCCAGGGTAAACTCACCTTCCAGAAGCCGAGTGGTTTGTTGACCTGCTTGTTCAATATCAAATGAGCTCTCAGCCTTCTCAAATAACCCCCTGAGGTCACCCATTCCAAGGATCCGTGAAGCGAGTCGATTGGGATCAAAGAGTTCTAATGCGTCTCTTGCCTCGCCAGTACCGATAAATTTAATCGGAACGCCTGTAACCACTCTCATCGATATCGCCGCTCCACCTCGAGCGTCACCGTCCATTTTGCTCAGGATCATCCCCGTGAGACCTAATGGTTCTTGGAATCCTTGTGCAATACGAAGGGCTTCCTGTCCAGTCATGCTGTCAGCAACAAGAAGGATCTCCACTGGGTTGATCGCATCCCGAATATCCCTCAATTCGTCCATCATCGGTTGATCTAATTGCGNNATTGCGATCGCCCAGCCGTGTCAAGGATCACCACACTTGCGCCACCTTTAAACGCCTCTGTCTTACCAGCCAGACATAGGTTAGGCGGTGAGAGCGTAGGATCGAAGAATACCGGGATGTTGATTTCATCTCCAAGCACCTTCAGCTGCTCAGCTGCTGCTGGACGACGTGGATCAGCCGCTACCATCCAGACGCGTTCACCGAGATCTCGTAGCCAACGCGCTAACTTTGCCGCTGTAGTGGTCTTCCCTGAACCTTGTAAACCAACCACCATAATTGCTCGGGGTTTCTCACCGACAAGCCTGAGAGGTGCGGGTTCACCCAGGGTTGTAATCAACTCACGATTCAAGATCCCTATCACTTGCTGAGCAGGGTTCAACGAGCGTGAAACATCTTCGCCAAGGGCCTCCTCACGAACGGTTTCTAAGAAATCCTTGACCACTTGATAGTGAACGTCAGCTTCCAACAATGCCAGACGAATTTCACCTAAAGCGCTGTCAACGTCGACAGGTCGTAGTTTTCCCCGACGGCTCAGGTTACGAAAAACATTGTGTAGGTTTTCTGTGAGCGTCTCAAACATCTTCGTCTACCAGAAGGGACACACAAGCCGCCGAACGGTCTACCTTGCGCGAGCGACCGGCCGGCGGATTACGTGTCGCATAATGCTGAAAGGCACGAGCATTGTAGCCTTGAATGGAAAGCGGGTCAAGGGAAGGTTCCACAAATACATGCAACGAGATACAGTGATCGAACCCCCGATCGAAGAATCGACCAAACCTGCTCTAACGAATATATTTATCGATGAGTATGGACAGTTTTGAACGAACCTCTTGAGGAACCTTCTCAGGGCTTGTGATAAATGTATCCTTCAAAGCTTCTCTACAGTCACAGCTGCGCTCATCTGGTAGAGATAATACCAGGTGGGCTGTAGCCTTTTGAGCTAACTGAGTATTCGCCTTTAGAATGCGGACGATCATCTCCACAGTAACATGTTCCTCGGTTACGTGCCAAACATCATAATCCGTCACATGTGCCATCACGGCATAACACATCTCCGCTTCACGAGCTAAAAAAGCTTCCGGTGAGGTGGTCATGCCGATGATGGACATTCCCCATGCTCGGTATGTATTCGATTCAGTTCGAGTCGAAAAGCGAGGTCCTTCTATTGTAATGAAGGCGCCTCCTTGATGAACGGTTCCTTCAGCAGCTGAGACGCTTTGCGATAAAAGGTCAGATAAATGCATGCAAAATGGATTGCCCACGCTAATATGGGCGACCAGACCATTTCCGAAAAAGGTACGCTCACGGCGGTGCGTTAGGTCGAACAATTGATCAGGGACAACGATATCACCAGGTGCATAATCTTCTCGCAAGGATCCACATGCGCTGACCGAGATGACGCGGTCTATCCCTGAAGCTTTCAATGCGTAGATATTCGCCCGATAATTGACTTCAGATGGGGATAACACATGACCAAGACCGTGTCGGGCCAGAAAGGCAATCCGTTGTCCTTTTAGTTCACCGATCATCACCGGGGAACTCGGTTCTCCGAACGGTGTATCGATATTGTGTGATTCGACATTTTCCAGACCCTCCATGCCATATAGTCCAGAGCCTCCGATCACACCTAGAACGGGCTTCTGCTCCATGAGTCCTCCTGTGAGCTGAAGATGCGTTATCTTAGCATAGGTAAGGTGACTTGTCATGAACCCATAGGTAACACACATTCACGAAGGATTAGTCTTCCAGAAGGGAATAACCAATAGAGACAGGAGTGTATCCCCCCATTGACAAACACCAGGGATTATTCTAAAACGGTATATGATTTCGTTAGGAATCATAAAAATTCATTACTTCTAGGTATTAAAAATGATGTGTTAACAGATAGGTCAATCTATGTCCTTTCTCTGCCAGTCAGTATTCTTTTAGATTCATTATGTCTTGTACATCCTAATCCTGCTTCTGCATCAACCTCTCTCGGGGCAGTTGAGGCGCTCAGGATAATTGTTTGTCGTAGGGACCTCATCTTCGCAACAACCGCCTGAGAATCCGAACCTTTGTAACACAACCGACCTCAACGAAGGTGTGTGGTCAGGAACTTAGAAAAACTAGATCAGAAAAGGATATGAAGGAAATGTGCGGGAAGGAGAAACTCCCCCCACTTACTCCTCCCGGTCCAGAGCCCTTGTATCCTCTTGAGGAATTTTCTTCAGATTCAAGGGTGTCACTTTGTGACGATCGGATGGAGGTTTAAAAGGAGGTGCGTAAGGTGGAGTAACCTCAGGGGGACCACTAGGGTCCTCACCATAAATCAGTTCGACCCTGGCTATCGAAATCACATCACCTGGGCGCAGGCGATGCCTCTTTACACGACGCTTATTCACAAGTGTACCTGCTGTCGACTTGAGATCTTCGATGATAAAGCCATTCTCCGATGATTTCAGATGAGCGTGTCGTCTAGATACATGCGGGTCATTGAGGATCAAATCATTGCTTGGAAGACGACCGATGGTGATTGTGTCTTTGTCTAACGGATAATGACGTTTTCCCTCCACAACCAAAAATGCATTTAACTGTGGTTGTTCAGCGGTTTCCACCGTTGGCTCTTTTTGCTCATCAGTGAATTCAAGAGGATCACTACTATGCCACGCAATCACACGAATTTCCCCCATGGATAACGTAGGGTCGGTAGCGAGTGTGATATGCGGCTCTTTCGCCACGAGGAACCTGTTTTTTTTCAGGACCTCACGAAGATCGGTAGCCAATTGGTTTTGGACTTCAGGCGGTGAACTCTGAAGCTCGCCCGTCTCGCGCGGATGAATGCTCAGGGTATATTGGTCTGGGGCATAATCACGACCTTGTTTATCCTTGCGCGAGCACTCGATGATTTCTTTAGCAAGATGGCGAGATACCACGCTCACAGAGAAGGTATGCCATGGGAGTAGTTCCAAACTACTCCGTAGAGAATCCTTTAATGCTGCTTCCAGGGATACCAGGCGATCTTCCATACCACAAATTATACGATTCTGTGGAAGAACGACAAGCGGGAATCCGTACTATACTGGTATTATGGAAGGACAATCTTTCGAAGAGATAGAACATACTGCTGATTCGGCATTACGAATCAGAGGGGTGAATCTTGAGGAACTGTTTCGTAATGCTGCGATTGGAATGCTGCAATTAGCTGGGATCACACCACGTTCAGAACCTACCCGGAAGCGTAGATTTGAACTTCAAGCCTTGGACCGTGAAAGCCTTCTTGTCGCATGGTTAGAGGAACTCTTATTCGTAATAGAGGTGGAAGAGGTTACATTTACTAAGTTTGAGCTTACGCTCAAGGACGACACACACTTGACGGCGAAAACTCAGGAATCCCCAATAGGCAGTATCATGAAACATATCAAAGCTGTGACGTATCATAATCTGAAAATCACCCAGGTAGAAGACGGATTAGAGGTGACAGTGGTTTTTGATGTATAAAAGGGAGGTACAGATGATCAGAAAACAAGATTTCCGTCAAATTGGGCCAGTTCTTTGGGAAATTCCTACCACCTTCAGAGAGGACATGCGTGTCCCAGTTCGTGTCTTTGCGGACGATCGCATATTAGAAGCCGCTTTGAGTGACCGTTCAATCCAGCAAGCTGTTAACGCATCAACCTTACCTGGTCTTGTCAGCCACGTCAGTGTAATGCCAGATGTACATCAAGGGTATGGTTTTCCTATCGGAGGCGTAGCAGCAACGCGTCTCCCAGACGGCGTGATCTCGCCAGGGGGAATTGGATATGACATCAACTGTGGCGTGAGGCTCCTAGCCAGCAATATCTCAATCGAGGAAGCCGAACCTCACATGACGAATCTTGCCAGTGCTCTTTATGCAAACTGCCCGAGTGGTGTTGGGGTTAAAGGTAGCATACGATTGAATGCGAAACAATTGGATCAGGTGTGTCGTCTGGGCGCTGAGTGGGCGCTCGAGAATGGATACGCTCGACGCGAAGATATTCAACGGACAGAAGAAGGAGGGCAAATTAAGGGCGCTGATCCGTCGCATGTAAGCCAACGGGCCAAGCAACGCGGTCGCCCGCAATTGGGCAGCTTGGGTGCTGGAAATCACTTCATTGAGGTCAACCTTGTAGATCAGATCTTTCACCCAGAAGCAGCTCGTGCGATGGGGCTTAATGAAGGCATGATCGCACTTCAAATCCACTGCGGTTCTCGCGGATTTGGCCATCAGATTTGTTCCGATTACGTACGTGAACTACAGGCTGCCGTCCAACGCTATAAAATCCAGCTCCCAGATCGAGAACTGGTATGCGCGCCGCTCGATTCTCCAGAGGGTGAGAGATACCTTTCTGCGATGTCTTGCGCCGCAAATTACGCGTTCACAAACCGGCAGATTTTGGTCCATCATGCTCGCAAGGCATTCGAACAGGCTTTGGCAGGGAAGGTTCGGGATTGGGATCTGCATCAAGTGTATGACATTGCCCATAACATAGGAAAAATTGAAGAACACACTGTGGATGGAAAAAGGATTCGTGTCTGTGTGCACCGTAAGGGCGCTACACGCGCCTTCGGTCCCGGTTTTCCTGAACTCCCAGAGGAGTATCGACCGCTTGGCCAACCCGTTCTCGTACCCGGAAGTATGGGAACCTCGTCATGGGTGCTTCTCGGTACAGAGGAATCGATGTCCCTTTCTTTTGGTTCNNAGGGAGGGTGATGAGCCGCAAGAAGGCCAAGCGGACAGTTCGCGGTGATCGATTGCGAGAGGAACTAGAAAGCAGCGGGATTCACATTCGTGCCCACTCTATGCCCGGTTTAGCAGAAGAGGCGCCCCAAGCCTACAAGGATGTCGATTCCGTAGTCGATGTTGTTGTACGGGGAGGAATCGCGCACAAGGTTGCCCGTCTCCGTCCGTTGGCAGTGATTAAAGGGTAACATATCGGAAAATGGGCGCGGGAAGTTGAAGCGAATAAGGGCACCGTAACGGTGCCCTTATTGCGTCTATGGATCCAATTCATTGAGTGCATCGAAAAAATGTGTGGAGTATGGAGGGGTATTCGTAGGGGTGTGGGCTGCGCTCACCCCTACTTATACCAATCCTCCTCTCGCAGTGATCTTTTCAATTGATCGTTTAAACCTATGTTTGTTTTGGAGGCTGCAACCTTATGAAGCGTCTTTTACCTACTCGTAACACTTGGGGTTCTGACGAGTCAAGAACCTTGTCCTGGTCATCTTGGACGCGGCCATCTAAACGTACACCTCGTTGCTCAATTAACCGCCGAGCTTCGCTCTTGCTCTTAATCAATCCACTTTCCACCATGACTTCCAGCAACGTTTTTCCAGGGACGAGTTGATAATCTGGCATCTCATCTGGGTCTTCCCGCTCTTGGAATACCCGTTTAAATGCCTGCTCTGCTGGTTCGGTGGCTTCTTCACCGTGAAAGATCTCAACAATCTCTCTTGCTAACTGCATTTTAGCATCTCGAGGATGAAGTTGACCGGATTCCAATTCTGATTCGATTTCTCTGATCTCCTCTGGGGTCCATCGGGTAACCAATCGGAAGAAATCACCCATCGCACGATCAGGCACGCTCATGACTTTTCCGTACATATCCTCTGGAGTCGCATTGAGAGGAATATGATTGCCTAACGATTTACTCATCTTGACTACCCCATCGGTTCCCGGCAAGATCCCATGGATGATCGCGATGTTTGCCCTCTCCCCTAATGCTTCCATCAATTTGCGTGCAGCGGTGACGATATTAAACAATTGATCTGTACCCCCAATTTGTACGTCTGTCTTCAAATGATATGCATCATAGCCCTGCATCAGAGCATAGAAGAACTCGTGCAGGTAGATCGGATCCTCATCATCCCACCGTTTTCGGAAAGCTTCACGAGCGAGAAACTGCTGAACAGTGAAGTTAGAGGCGAGCTGAATGAGATCTTGGAAGGTTAATCCTGCCAACCAAAGGTCATTGAATTCGATGCGTGTTCGGCTAGGATCCAGGAGTTTAAACGCCTGTTCTGCATAGGTTTCAGCATTTCGAGTCGCTTCTTCCATACTGAGTTGAGCACGAACAGAATCTTTATCAGAGGGGTCGCCAACTAAGGAGGTAAAGCGACCGATGACGAAAGTTACATCGTGACCTAATTCCTGAAACTGACACATTTTACGCATTGGCACAGAGTGCCCAAGATGCAGATCGGAGGTGCGGGGATCAAAGCCACAATACACTCGCAACGGACGTCCTTCAGCTTCTGCCTCCATTAATCGCTGGCGCAACTCTGTGGCCATCGCCTGCTTGAGTTTCTCATCCCCATAATCGGTGCCTTGCATTAAGATTGAGACTTGCTGATCGATTGAAAGATCTGCCATCGGATTTTCTCCTGGAAAAATGACGCATTAAAAACTATCAGCGTGGGTTACGCAGCCCACGCTGGAGTTAATCAAAGACTTTCTGAGCAGCCGCAACTTCACCCTACGATAGGCGCACAACAAGATCCCAAGGAGGGGCAGAACCCGCCCCAAGAATAGATATATCTGCGTGCAGCCATAACAACAAAATGCTTCATCGTTGAGTTATGATACCACAGTGCAGGATCGTGTTGTCAAGGAGGACATCTCGCCCGATAACCTCCCCTCACCCTATCCCTGTCGCCGTAGTGAAGATGGGATCATCAACTCCTCCCTTTCTGGAGAAAGTACAGGTGTGAGGATCGAACTTCGAAAAGGATTTTCTCATCTCTCCATTTCTCTCTCCTCATGAGGAGGGAGCATAATTTACAATTCCCTATGACAGAACCAAGCTTCACCTTCGAATATAGGGGATGATAGTTTAGCCATGCTCCGTATTAAACCGGCCAATCGCTCCCCTTGTTCAATCCCAATGGATACTGCCTGATTAAACCGACCGCCTAAACGGACAGCGGATCGGTAGCTAAAGTAACCTCCCTCTCCACGAACCGTAACACGCCAACCGCGACCTGCACGCGAAACCCACATCTCATCGATCGAGTCAAACGCTAGCGTAACCTTACGTACTGGGCTTCGATAAACCACTTGCTCCGATGAGAGCTGGATGAGGGTATGCGATTCCATCCAATTGCCAAAAGATATGAAAACGGCGGATAAGGAAAAGAAAACCAAAAGAAAGACAGCTAGGGATGAGATTGGTTCACTCTGCCAGAATAAAGCTAGATTAACAAGCCCCACGACAATTGCACAGGACCAAGCGATAAACTCACCCCTTCGATTGGGTGGCAAAGGGCGGAAGATTTCCTCAGAGGAAGGTAGCTTAGCTTCGTCTAGAAAATCTGGGTATTGCTCCTTCATCCCGACTACAGACTTTGCAGGTTCACCATCACCTTAGTAAGGCACGAATAAGGAGAGAGGAGCTTCAAATTGCCTCCGATGCTACTGTTCGATAAGGCATTGCCCACAAAGTGAGTTCCACTCCTGAAATGTGATTCCTGTAAGATCCTCTACCTTGATTTCGGTACCAACAATCAATATAGAGCGCTGACCACCCACCAACACGGCAGATTCTCCATTCACCAAAATACTCATACATCGGCCTTGAAGACAATCTACAATCAGTTGTCCTCCAACGGCCCTAACACCAAGTGCACCAATACCCTCACCTAAAAGTACCGCATTGATCCCTTCCCGCGTGATGTGTAGCTCACGATCCCCATCAGTTCTCACAACTAACAACCTCCCGCTAATTAGAGTAACAACCGTTATATTCTCACTCGCGACCTCGGCTGTTGTTGACGGATCCCTGTATGGATCAAGTGAAGTCAATTGAATATGAGTATCACGGTCGAGATAAAGGGATATCCCAGAAAGATTGTATGATCCCTCGAAGGTGGTTTCCAGACCAAGTCGCATTTCTTCATGCGCGATGATCCTCGATCCGGCCGGAATTGTATCTAAAAAACCAACCGTCTCTACGACTCCCATTTCCTTGTCATCCATCACTCCAGCCGACCCTTGAACAAGTACCACATAACCATAATCCACGGGAGGTAACGCGCCTCCTCGTGGTTGGAGACGAGTAATGCTCAACGCTACGAGGGTGAGTAAAAATGCGAGCGCGATCAAGACCTTCATGGGAGTTATTCTCACCCTCTCGCCACGAACCTGAATCACAACCACAGAAATGTTGTCATCTACATCACGCCCTAATGCAAGGCTTATCAAGTGTCGCGCCGCTTCTAATGGTGTGTTGCGCTCGATATAAGTGGCAATCTTGTCCATCCCGACGAAGGGGAGACCATCTTCAGGACTAATCCTGGTTAGGCCATCCGAAGCAAGCACTACGCGGTCACCAGTTTGGAGGATCATCCCTCTTGGATCACCGGTATGTATTCGCGGCGTATCGGAGATACCAAGAAGAGGATCCCCTGATCTTGTAATCCGAGTTGTCTCTCCCTCTCTGACAAGAACAGCCATTGTGTGACCGCCATGAGCGAAAAAAAGACGACCACGATGTATGGCAACTACGGTGGCGCCAACCTCTCCGATCCCCTCCCCCGATCTATTCATCCTAAATAAGGTCTTAGCACCCTTATCCAACTGATCGCGAAGCAAGGCATTGAGATCCCGATCAACGGATTGAGAAACTCCTGAAAACAGTTGCTCAGTAATGATTTCAGCTGCCTCACCGGCTCGGTGATGGCCGTCACCATCCACGACGACCGCTAGTAAGAGTTCCAACCCACCTCTGGTTCGTATCTGCTCAGCTTGCACTATGTCCTGCTGAGGAGGCTCAGGTGAGATGGTTCCGGGACTCTGTTCTAAAGCGTATGCAACTTTTGTGTGGGGGTTGGACATCCTTCAATAGCCTTAGCCAAGATAATCGGATTTAGGTATCCAGTGATCAAAAAAATTAAGTGTGGACATTGGAAGCGATAACAGATCTGCTTGTTCATTCCCAACCCATGTAATCGATGCTATGGCTTGCTATCGGTAGAATTTATTCCGATTGACCCGTTGGAGATGCTATGGTTTCCGATGTTTCGGTCGGTATAGGTGTTCTTGTCGGTGTTTGTATCTTTGTCTTCGTCGGTGTCCTCGTCAGGGTTATGGTCAGTGTTAGCGTCAGTGTCCTTGTCGGAGTGTACGTAAAGGTATTGGTTGGGGTAGGCATGGGCGTCCGTGTACGAGTCGGAGGCGGTAAGGTTGAGATAGCGGTTGGGGGCACAAACAGCGGTCCCAACGGGGTTCGAGTTGGTGTAAATTGCTGTCCGGATGGAGTGGATGCCACCGCAGTCATCGTAGGCGTTAAAATCAGTCCACCACAGTACTCTCCAAAAGAATATAAGTGATTACGTGTCGTATCTACGGGGCTGATGTCTCCTACTAGATTCATCCATAGATGTTGACCCGATTCCAAGTGTATTCCGCCTCCTCCATAGGTCTCATGAAAAACTTCACATTGACCCTCAAAACAATCCACATCCAAACGCTGTTCAGCAGTTGATGTGATCACGCCCATGACCCCATATATTGTTCTTACGACAACCCCTGAAGGCGATCGAATAACGGTTGAGGTCGTTGAATCAACCCTTCGATCCAATAAGACAAGTTATGAGTTGAAGTAGCGTTTCAGGCATGGAGGATTCATCAGCAATGGCGCGGATTTCTATCTGAGTGCTGGGCCCAAGATAAAGGATGCTTCCATCTGCTAAGCCCAGCCTGGCGTATGATTCGCCCTCGTGGATTATGACATTGACGCCCTTGCCAGAAACTATGAGATCTTCCACTTTTATGTCGCGCCTGCCACCGCTCGGACTGAGAACCTCCGCCTTCCCTGCGAGGTTGGACACGAATACAACACCCGATGGCAGAGGAGGGATGGTAGGCGATATACCCTGATCTGATCCAGACAATTGAAACCTGGGGATAAGCCATACCCCTAAACCGATAAGAAGTATAGCGATAGACGCTACACCAATGGCAGGCAGAAGTGCCCATGGTACTTCTATAACCCCTGGAATTTTGAGGATTACAACTGAAATATTGTCATCCGCTTCCCGATCAAGAGCCCTTTTCACCAATAGTTCTGCAGCTTGTTCTATCGAGCGGCCTTTGGTCAAGCTAGTTAGTTCGCGATCTTCGATATAATGTAAAGAAGGGTGGTCGTGACGTGTTTTGGTTAACCCATCTGAACAAATAATGATCCGGTCCCCTGGCTTAAGTTGCATTCCCTGAGCTGAAAACGCTTCGGACTCCGATTCCTGTCCACCCTTGATCCAAACCCCGAGATCCACCTCGACATCAGCATCGTATCCGATGGAACGAACGATTTCGTCTTTACGAGGATGTCGCGCGATTTCTTCAGGGGTCAGCTTCCCCGACCGAAGGGTCTCATACTCCCAGGTGTGATCAACCGTAAGAGCTAAAGCCTTCCCGCCTCGAACAAGATAAACACGGCTATCACCAACGTTGGCCACATACAGACGATGTTCAACAATAGCAGCGACAGCTGCAGTCGAACCCATGTTCCTTTTCCGAAGGCTACGTCTAGCATCAGCAAACACACGCTCGTTTGCGGATTTTAGCGCCTCCTCCAACATCTGAGGGATGTCATGATTGCTAGAGCGCTGACAATGGTCAATAATCGCGTTGACCGTCACCTCAGCAGCAC
>JABAOF010000096.1_pt1 | contig 15106 bp, 3 predicted proteins | sample 7062171 | NCBI WGS metagenome assembly JABAOF01 (sample SAMN14538628, study PRJNA623070) | marine sediment metagenome | biome: marine biome [ENVO:00000428]; feature: marine pelagic biome [ENVO:01000023]; material: deep marine sediment [ENVO:00002113] | place: India: Gulf of Khambhat ...
CCCATCCCCAATTGATAAAACTGCTGCCCGAGGCAGTGCCGCCTTGCCTGGGGGTATCGATGGCACCAAAGGGTTTGACGGCATTGGCATTATCACAGGTAATGGTTTTGCTGCCCAGGGTAACCTGGTGACCGTCACTGTCTGAGGCAATGGCATACAATGTAAAGGTTCCATTGCCGTTGTTGGGTAAAAAATTGGTCAACATCATGTACCCCCACCCGGCCCTGGAATTATTGGGATAATCGGGAAAGGCAGCTTCTACATCGGGCCTGGCTCCTTCCACCAGGACGGCATCCCCGATGTATATATTACTACCTCCTTCACCAGACACAGGATCGCGATAGATTTTCACACTGGTCACGGCCACATTATCCAATGCCCAACCGGTAACAGGTACACTGCTGCGGACAGTAGAACCGTGAGCCGGGGTATCGAACTGCCCAAAAGGTTCCTCCCGGTCAACCCCACCATTGGTAACATATTCATAGGCACCGATATCATACCCGCTTCCCTGGGGGCGGGTGTTTCCGTCATGATCGTTTGCAGGTGCCCCGGTCGAAGACCCGCTGTCAATGGCAGGTGAATTTTGCTGCAGATGAAAATCCGCACCGGGAGCGTTTACAAATAACGGATCCCCTTCCACATAATTACTGCCTTTTATCTCATCGTCATAGTCCCTGAAGCCGTGGATTAAATTGTGGTCCACGGTTAAATTTTGCATGGGCACATTTGGTTCCACTTCTATTTGATAGATGTGGTTCTGGCTGACAATATTATTTCGTATCACCACGTTTTGCGCATTGGGATTTTCCACGGATATGCCGCCGCCCCAAATCCCTCTGCCATTGTTATAGAACGTGTTGTTAATAATCGTGATATCCTTCATGGGCTTGACAGCGGCGTCACCGTTAAGACTGACGCTAACTCCATTCAGATCAGCGTTGTAACCGATATTATTATAGAGGGTAATGTTTTCCAGGAGTCCCCCGGATTCGGCGGCAAAGGTAAAGCAGTCATTGCCGTTGATGTCATGAACGACATTCCGGTAAACATCGATATTATAGGTGTGTTTATCCCAGGCATCCATGTAAATACCCAGCCGGTTAAGATGGTGCACATGGTTATTGTAGACTTTTCCATCGGAGGAGCCGTCCTTGAGACAAATGCCTTCGCCGCCAATGGTTCCGAGCCCACTGTGATGCACATGGTTGTTTTTCACCTCGAACGTGTCGGTGACGGCGATGCTAATACACTCCTGCTCTCCATCATTACAGGCCAATTCCACTTCATTGTTATCGACGGTGATATTGTTACTATCCCATACCCCGATGCCTGAAGAGGTGGTATTTTTGGTGTAGTTGTTCTCAATGATAATATAACTGGAATAGTCTACCAAAATCCCCGTGTTATTATCATTGGGTCCGGCATTTCTGATTTGCAAGCCTGAAATTTTTATATAAGCCCTTTGGGAAATATCTACCAAACCACCCCAGTCATAAGGCAGCGAAATACCACTGCCGTCTATGATAACTGCATCGTTGGAATAAGCGGTATAGGTGATGTAATTCCCGGCGCTGCCGGAATTTTGGGGGATAACTCGCTCCTTATAGGTTCCGGCTTTGATATAGACGGTATCCCCGGCCACCATGGTGTCGGCTGCTTTTTGTATAGTTAACCAGGGTTGGGCTTCTGTCCCGGGATTGGCATCATTGCCGGACTTCGCAACATAATAGTTCGCTGCGTATGCCTGTCCACAGGTAACAACAGCAATTATTATCAAAATAATTCCGCTTGTCTTCATTTGCACCTCCCACCCCAGAATAATACACCGTTGGAATTAAAATTACAAATTACGATAAAATAATCTTGAGGATCTCTTCTTTCCTCAACCTTAACCTTAACCTTAACCTCAACCTTATTGTTATTCTTTACTTCTTATATGCGGTGACCATCATGTCGCTGATGAGATTGGAAAACTCGACCGGATTGTCCAATTCATATCCTTCGATTAAAAGGGCCTGATGGAACAACAGTTCACTGAATTTTTTCAATTCCTGGGAATTTTTATCCTTTTCATACATATCCTGGAGCACAGAAAAAATCGCATGCTTCTCATTCAATTCCATTATCTTGGCGGCCCTGGGGGCGATCTGGTTGGCCCCCCTGAGCAGTTGTTCCATGTTAAAGGTCATACCGGTATTGCTGGTGACCAGGCATACCGGGCTGGTAGTTAACCGTTTGCTGAGCCTCACTTCCGATACTTTGTCTCCCAGGTGCTTTTTCATGGCAGCGAACAATTCTTTATATTTTTCATCCTTTTTCTCATCCTTTTTTTCGGTGTCTTTCTTTTTATCTTTATCTTTCTCTTTTTTTTCGTCTTCGATAATGCTGTCCAGGTCGAGGTCCTGTCGGGTAATGGACATCAACTTCTTACCGTCATACTCATCCAGGTTCTGGGTGACAAATTCATCGACCTTGTCCACGAAGTAAAGAATTTCCACGTCCTTTTCCCTGAAAATCTCCAACTGCGGCATCCGTTTGATGGCTTCAATATCTTTTCCCGGGGCAAAATAGATAAACTTCTGACCTTCGGGCATCCGCCCCACGTACTCCTTTAACGTAACGTACCCGTCTTCTTTATGGGAAGAGGGGAACATGACCAAATCTTGAAGAGGTTCTTTGTTTTTATAGGACATGTAAATGCCGCCTTTGATGGCTTTGCCCACTTCTTTCCAGACCTCTTCATAGGTTTTTCGTTCCTCTTTCAACAGTTTGGCCATGGCCTTAAGCACTCGTGTTTCCAGGCTCTTACCGATGATTTTCAATTGCTCGTTGTGCTGCAGGATTTCCCTGGATATGTTAAGAGAAAAATCAGGAGAATCCACCAATCCCCTGACAAACCGCAAATGATCCGGTAACAAGTCCCTGCAGTCAGCCATGACAAAAACATGATTGGCATACAAATGGATGCCTGCCCTGTAGGTTTTTTCATAAAGGTTGGAGGGTGGACGGGTAGGAATAAATAAAAGAGCCGTGTACTCGATATTCCCCTCTGCTTTGATGTGAATCACATCGGCATATTCATTCCAATCGTGAAAATGATGTTTATAGAATTGGAAATATTCATCTTTGGTGATTTTTTTCTTATCCCTTTCCCATATAGGAATCTGGGAATTCAACGTTTTTCTTTCAATAACGGTCTCATATTTCCCTTCAACAGCTTTACCCTCTTTATCCCGGACCGGTTGTTCACGAACAAAGTCCATTTCAATGGGATAGCGAACATAATCGGAATACTTTTTTATCAGGTTTTGAATGGTATACTGGTTCGAAAAATCTTCTTCCGGCTCGGAGGTCTCATAGGATTCTTTACGGAGATGTAAAATGATCTCTGTACCTCGTTTTTCTATGGGCACTTTTTCAATGGTAAAGGTACCATCACCCCGGGATTCCCAGCGGGTTCCCTCTTTGGTTCCTGCCACCCGGCTGGTTAACGTTACTTTTTCCGCCACCATAAACGAGGAGTAAAATCCCACCCCAAATTTACCGATTAGCTCGACCTCATCTTTGTTCTTTATGCTGTCCAGGAAGGCTTTGGACCCGGATTTGGCAATAGTACCGATGTTCTGGATCACTTCATTGTAGGTCATACCAATACCGTTATCGGAAACGGTAAGGGTCTTGGCATCTTTATCAATGGCAAGTTCAACTTTTAATTCATAATCATCTTCCAGCAGTTCCGGTTCGGTGAGGGATCTAAAGTTTATTTTATCAAGGGCGTCGGAAGAATTGGAGATCAATTCCCGCAAAAATATCTCCCTGTGAGTGTAAAGGGAATTGATCATGATATTTAACAGTTCTTTGGTTTCAGCCTGAAACGCATGAGTCTCTTTTGCTGATGTTGATGTTTCTTTTTTGGTTTTTGTTTTCTTTGCTTTGGCTTCCGTACTTTTGGTTGTGGTTTTTTTTGTTTTTGGCTTCGTTTTTGTTTTCTTGTCTTTGTTCAGGGCCTCATCTGTCATTTTTAACTCCCTTTAAATTATATTTATTTAAAATGTATTCTTATTTTGATTTCAATTTACCAGAGGTTTTAAGTGCAGGTATCAACTATTTTGGAGCTTTATTTTACATCAATTTTTACTTAAAGTCAACTACTACTCTTCCGGTTTGAGTTAATGAAAGTGATTAGTGCAGCAGTTCAGTCAGCTCTTCCAACTTTTTTTTAAAAAGATCCAATTTTTCAGAAAGTATCACCTTTTCTTCAGCCAGGGTGGAAATTGTTCGATTCAGGGAATCTTCACGTCTTTTTAACTCCTCCCTTTCGCTCTCGAGCTGAGAGGTCTTATCGGTTAATCGTTCTATTTCCTTTTTTAGCTGATCAACTTCATAATTTAATTGTTCCTCTCTTTGTTTATAATCCAATAACAACCGGTCTTCTGTCTCCTGGAGTACTTCATCCACTTTTCTCTTTAAATCCACCTCAAAATCATGGTTTTTTGCCACCAGTTCTCTCTCTTTATCGGTCAACTGGTTGTATATTTCATTTACTTGCCGTTGTAGGGTGGATTTCTCCTCTTCCAGTTGCTGAATCTGCCCTCTTTGCTCCGTTGTCTTCTGAGTCAGGTTTATCTTTTCTTTATTCAACGCTTCCATCACCTCTATTTTCTGTTCCAGTTCTGACTGCAACTGTTGGTACTCTTCACTCTTTTTTTCAATATCTACTTTTAAACGTTTAAGGGTGTCGGCCAGTTTTTTATTTTCAGTTCTCAAGAACTCATTCTGGCTTTCAAGAGAGACCACCTGAACTTCAAGGTCTTTATTTACTCTGCGATCCGTTTCCTTTTCTACCATTAACTCATCTTCTGTCTCCGCCAGGATTCCGGAAGCGCTGCTGTTTCTCATTTCATCTGTGCTATCTTCCTTTTTATCGGCAGTAGCATCAACATCAACCAATTCGCCTCTTACCAACCGATCAATATTCTCATCCGAAAAATCATCCTCATTTAATTCATCCACTTCGGGAATATCCATCTCCTTCGCTGGCATTTCCAGGTATTTTTTCAATATACGTTCGAGTTCTTTTTTTGAAACAGGCTTTTTGCAATAGCCTTCTGCTTTGTATTTTAACTTTTCATACTTCTTAAGGTCTTTTTCTGATTGTTGGGAATAGGTAATGCAAACAGGTACTGAATAATCGACATTGGCTTTTTTTAGCAGGTCATGCATCACAAAATCGTTGAGGTCTGATATGTCAAGACACAAGAACATCACCACTGGTTTTTCTTTCTTGAGCAGAGAGAAGATTTCCATAGCGGATGAATAAAAACGTACCTCCATTTTATCCGGAGGACAAAGTGAATTTATAAGGGTTTGAAATTCCTTATCCGTATCAACTACAAATAATGATGGTTTTTTCATCACACTTTAAATTTCAAATTAAATGTCCTGCTTATCTAAGCCTCTATGCTTAGTACGCCATGCGTAATATGCACCAGACAATACCCAATAACACGTTAATACGTGATACCTATATTGGTAATAAAAAAGGAGACATCTATGACTCTCCTTTTCCTCTGCCTCTTAAATAGGTTCTGGCCAATTGTAATCCTTCTTCGGTAACCCTGAATTTTCGTTTGGCTTGTTTGGAATCTCCGGCTTTCCTGATTTGAACCATTAAGGGAGGTTCTTTATTAAGCAGAGAATTCAGGGAACTTGAAATATTAGGAACGCCATACCCCATCTTTTTTAGGCGGGAATTGATATCAAAACTGGAAATTTCTTCGAAATTAAGTTTTTCCTGCAAATAGGCAGCAGCTAGTAAAATCTTGGAAGGCACAGTCTTGACATTTGATGATAGAAATAGTGTTTCAATTGACCTGTAGCGCTTCAAACCTAAACCTTTTAATGAGTCTGATATTTTATCCGTTTCGATTATTTCATCAGGAGTAGGTGTTGGTTCTTCTTCCACGGGAATTGGTTCCGCCACTTGAGTCACTCCCCGGACAGGGGGTTCTTCACTAATACCAACAGATGCAGGCACAGGTTCCGGTTCAGCATATGTACGTGTATCAGCCGGTTTTTCACTTATACTGGCCAGCGATTTTACAACTTGCTGTTGGTCTTCAAGCAATCCAAATTTGCTGGTAATCCAATCAATTATCCTTCTTCTCTGGTCGTTTTGCAGGCCCTTAAAGGCCCCTAATACCTTACTCATAGCCGAAATCTCAGGATCCTCGTACATACTTACACCTCACTCTTAAATTTTTTTGATAACTCTATCATAAATAAACCAGAATGTCAATTTTATCCTGGTTATAAAGTACTGGAATTACTTTTTTTTTTACGCCGCCCACTTTGTTTAGAATGTAAACTCGGACTCTTCCTCTTTGAATATATTGGTTTTAGCATCAGTCAGTTCATAGGAGATGGTAATGTCTTCCAACCTGATTTGCTGATCCTCTAATACCTGGTTGACAATCTCAATAAAATGATTGGCGATTTTTTCCATTGTCTCTCGCCTGAAAAGACCGGTAGAGTATTCCATGTTAAAATATAGGGTATCTTCCAAATCATATACATAAAGTGTCAAATCGAATTTGGATGTTTTGCTTTCGCTTTGGGTTTTATAAGGGTTAAACGTCAGACTTTCGGATTGTTCTTTAGACCCTTCAAAATTCTGGACCACGATAGAGACATCCAACATTGGATTCCGGGATGGGTCTCTCTCCAGGTTCAACCGGTCTACCAGTTCTTCGAACTGCATATCCTGGTTGTCAAAGGCGTTGATGCAATTTCTCCTGACCTCTTTCAGAAATTCCCGGAACGTCTTGTGGGGTTGAGGTTGATTGCGAATCGGGAGCATATTGACGAACATGCCAATGAGATTTTGGAGATCTTCATGGGGGCGACCGGCAATCCCGCCGCCCACAATAATATCTTCTTGACCTGAATATTTATGCAGCAAGATGTTAAATAGTGTCATCATATGGATATATAATGTCGCATCATACATATTCATCATTTTTTTTATTGCTACCGTCTCCTCAGGCCCCAGCGTAAAACTGTAATTATCCCCGGCAAAACTCAATACGTCAGGCCGTGGATAATCAGTTGGCAAATTCAATCGTGGAATCTGTTTCGGTTCCGGGTATTGATTCATCCAGTAGATTTCCTGTTCCTTTATTTTACCACTTTTGAATAAATTAACTTGCCAGGTGGTGAAATCCCTGTACTGAATTCGCATTGGTGAAACTGAGCGTCCTTCATACAGCCGTATAAACTCACCGGTTAAAACTCCCATGGAAGTTCCATCGCCGACGATATGGTGGATATCGAACAACACCAGGTAGTGTTGATCTGGTGGTTCTGTTTCCAGGATACCCAGGCGCAGCAAAGGGGGTTTGGCAAGATCAAAGGGCCTTAAAAAGTTCTGGATGACTGTCTCCACATTTATCCGCTCTGCACCATGTGCTCCCGCCTCATAATACTCGATTGCAAACGACACATCTTCAGCCTTATGGACCCATTGAACCGGTTCATTATTAATTAGATGAAACGATGTTCTCAGGGTTTCGTGGTGAGCGATTAGTGAGCTAAAAATTTGCCGGTACGTTTCCAGGTCAGGCTTTTCATTAAATTCCAGGGTCATGGGGATATTGTAGCTGGTATCGATATTCTCAAATTTATCCAGGAAAAAGAGACGCTTTTGAGCAGAGGATTGAGGATAATATTCTTTCTTCTCTGTGGGTTGGATGGCTTCATAAATATCTTTTTCAGAATCCTTGATATATGCGGCCAATCCCTTGATAGTGGATGTTTTAAATATCTCCACCAGGGGTATTTTAATGTCAAAGGTTTTATGTATTTTGGCAGCCAGTATGGTGGCTTTCAGTGAATGACCCCCCAACTCAAAGAAATTATCATCAATACCGATGGATATTGGGGATTTATCACCAAATCCCAATATTTCGGACCATATTTCCGCCAATTTCTTTTCGATTTTATCTCGTGGAGCAATATAAACGGCGCTGCTCATCCCCACTGCCGGGTCTGGCAGTGCCTTCATATCCACCTTGCCGTTGGCGGTTAAAGGTAAGTACTCCAGCTTTACAAAATAAGAAGGGATAGAATAATCGGGTAATTCTTTCGCTAAATGTCTCTTCATCTCAATGACTTCAATGTCCTCATTGGTCACAACATATGCACATAAATATTTATCCCCATTTTTATCTTCTTTTACTGCTGCCACCGATTCTCTTACTTCATCGAGCTTTTCCAGATGACTTTCAATTTCTCCTAATTCAATTCTGAATCCCCTGATCTTTACCTGGCGATCCATTCTTCCTGAAAATTCAATATTTCCATCCGGAAGCCATCGAGCTAGGTCACCGGTTTTGTAGGTTTTTTTAGAAATATAGGACCTATAGGACCTATAAACTCTTTTGCTTGTCTTCTTTTTTTTCTCATCCTGGTAATCCTGGAAATCCCTTAAATCATGGTCAAATTTCTCTGCTGTTAATTCTGGGTTGTTCAGGTAGCCCCTGGAAACACCGTCCCCACCCACCACAAGTTCACCATAAACGCCGATCGGAACTGGATAACCGGCTTTATCTAAAATATAAGCGGTTGAATTGGCAATGGGTTTACCGATGGGAATACCCTGGTCATACTCTTTATCGATCCGGTAGGTAGTGGAAAACGTGGTATTTTCTGTGGGTCCATAGCCATTGATGATAGTTAAATGGGGAAAATTCCACTTCACCTGGTTGATGCGGCGCGGTGACAGCACATCACCTCCCACCAGGAGATTCCTGAGGGTTTGAAAGATCTCAATATCTTCATTTACCATGTGGTTAAACAGTGAAGAAGTCATCCACATGGTACTAATTTCATATCGTTTTATTGTACTTTTGAGCTTTTGGGGTGCCAGGATTTGATCTTTACCCGCAAAATAGAGGGTTAAACCATTTAATAACGCGCCCCATATTTCAAAGGTAGAGGCATCAAAGGCCAACGCCCCGGCTTGCAGTATCCTGTCTTTTTCCTGGAAGCGAATGTAATTGGTATTCTTCACCAATCTCACCACATTCCAGTTTTCTACCATCACGCCTTTGGGTCTCCCGGTGGAACCGGAGGTGTAGATAACGTAACACAGGTGAGTAGGGTGAGTAGGGTGAGTAAGGTGAGTGGGGTGTTCTACTCTCAATTCACTCGGCTTAACAACCTCAGTTCCCTTACTTAACTCACTCAACTCACTCAACTCACTCACCAAAACCCTGGCACTGCTGTCGGCCAGCATATATTTTTTTCTCTCTCCAGGATAGTCCGTTTCAATGGGCAAGTAGGCCCCTCCAGCTTTTAATATGCCCAGGATGCCAATAATCGTTTCTATTGATGGTTCCACCACAATGCCCACAATGGCATCAGGTTTGACGCCTTTTTCTAATAAAACACAAGCCAATTGATTGGATTTTTTGTTTAATTCTTTATATGTTATGGAAACGTGATCCATAGCGAAGGGCACAGCGCCCTGTGCCCCTACTACGGCAACGCTGTCAGGTCTTTTCTCCGCCTGGTCTGCAAACAACTGATCAATGGTTTTCTCTCGTGGATAATCTCGATGGGTATCGTTAAAATCAAATAGAATTTGTTTTTTTTCCCTTTCAGTGATGACTTCAACGGCCGATATCTTTTGGGAGGGGTTTTCAATTAGTGACGAAACGAGCTTTTTAAAATAACCGACAAACCGCTGAATACTCTCTTCTTTAAATAACCTGGTACAATAATCCAATTTAAATGCCAGGTCTTTTTCGGTCTCAACAGCGGTTAACAATAGATCAAACCGGGCTATACCGCTTTCATACGGTTCTTCCCCCATTACCCCGGTTTGGGTCGTTTGGCCGGATGCTGCGGGTTGAAAGGATTGGAACGTGAACACCACATCAAACAGGGGATTTCGACCGGTATCACGGGCCTTCACTACATGCTCCACCAGCTCTTCATACGGGTAGTCCTGGTTTGCAAACGCCTCCAGGGCACGTTTTTTCAAACGAATAAGAAAATCAGTGAACGTTAAATGGGAGCCCGGGAAATTACGAAGTGCCAGGGTGTTGGCAAACATTCCAATCACGGATTGAAGGTCAGCGTGTTCCCGTCCGGCAATGAGGGTTCCCACTACGACATCTTCCTGTCCGCTTAGTTTGGACAACAACACATTGAACAGGGCCACCAGCAGCATAAACAGGGTAACATTTTCACGGGATGCCAACTGCTTCAATGCCAGGGTTTCTGCTTTGCCTAACAAAAAATGAATCACACCTCCTTCAAAATTCTGCACCTGGGGACGACTAAAATCCAGGGGCAAATCCAGGCAAGGAATATCTCCTGCAAACTCCTTCAACCAGTAGACTTCCTGTTTTTTTATCGCTTCTTTCATCTGGTTACTGGTGAGCCACCGGACAAAATCTTTGTATTGAATTCTTAAACAGGGAAACTTGCTTCCGGTATACAATCCGACAAATTCCCGGGCAAATATCTCCTGCGACCGCCCATCCGCAATAATATGGTGCATATCCACCACTAAAATATGCTTTTCCTTTTCTGTTTCTATCAGTGCGACCCTCACCAAGGGAGGAGAGGCTAAATCAAACGGGCGAACAAAGTTCCGGATGATATCTACTGATCCCGCTGTCAGTCGCTCAATCTCAAATTTCATATCGGTAAGGACCTGCTGCACGGGTTCGTCATTGACCATCAAAAAAGAAGTCCGCAGAATCTCATGCCGGGAAATTAATTTCCTAAACGTATCTTCAAGCCTCTGGATGTCCAAACCTTTTTCCAATTCCACAATAGAGGTTTCATTGTACACGATATTCTTTGATTCCATCTGCTGTAAAATGTACAATCGTTTTTGAGCCGGAGATAATGGATAGTATTCCTTTTTTTCAGCCGGAGGAATTGCTGAATAACCTCTCCTGTCATCAACCGATCCACTAATATATTCATCCAATCTCCTGATGGTGCAGCGTTTAAAGAATTCCACCAGGGTTACATTGACGCTGAATTCTCTCTGGATATCAAAGGCCACAGTCATGGCTTTTAATGAATCGCCTCCCAGGTCAAAGAAATCGTCATCGATACCCACCTGTTCCAGTCCGAAGAATCGCTGCCATATATAAGCCAGTTTTTGTTGGATTTCATTTCCCGGGGCCGTATAAGGGGTGTCCAGCTCCGGTCGGTGGTGCAAGGGTTGCAAAGGTTGCAATGGCTGTTTCGGAGTCTCTTGCTGCATCTCCATAGGCAGCGGTTTTATCTCTTGTATTTCATCCTGTACACGCTGCGCCTGGTCTATCATCATCTTCAAGTCCCAGGGAGACACCACCACCTGGGAGAGCCGGGTATTCATGAAACGATTAAAGACCTCCACACCTTCGGAGGGCAAAATCAAGTTTTTAAGGTCAGTGTTGGGATCTCTTCCGCTGCGTTTCACTACCTCTATGGCCATACCCACTTGCTGCCAGGCACTCCAATTGATGCTGCACACCAGTGACTTCTTACCTATTTGATTTGATGCGAGTTCTCCATCAGCGAAAGGAGAATGATGGTTCCTATAATGAGCATAAGCATCCAGGAAGTTATTTGCTGCGCTGTAGGCTACCTGACCGAAAAGGGGCATTAAAGAGGCAATCGATGAGCAAAGGACAATAAAATCAGGACACATCTCCTCTTTTTTCAACAGGCGTTCCAGGAGAAGTGTTCCTCTCAGTTTTGGGGCCAATACGGATTTGGACATCTTTGCTTTTTCCTTTTTCCGTCTTCCCTGGATAATACCACCGTAATCCACAATCCCTGCAGCATGAATTACTCCATCAATGGAACCGAACCGTTCCTTTGCCTGCTGGATCACTGTTTCCATTTGCTCTTGATCCGCTGCATCCGCTGCCAGGATTAACACCTCAGCCCCCAGGCTTTCTATTTCCTGTACTTTCCGGGTTATGGAATTGAAACGAGTTTTATCCGGTGATAAAGGGTCCAGACCGGATCGGCTGGTCAAAATCAATTTTGCTTTCACCTGTCTGGCCAGGTGTTCTGCCATTACCAGGCCAATACCCCCCAATCCACCGGTTATCAAATAAATACCTTTTTCTCTTAAATGCGCTGTTTTAGCTTCCTCCTTGATCTTTTTTAAGGGAACCGGTTCAAAAGCCTGAACCCAGCGCTGATTGCTGCGATAAGCGATTACCGCATCCCTGGTATCGACACCTACTTTCATTTCCATAACCAGCTGCCGGACCAGCTGCTGTTCCTGCGTGCCTCCAGGAGAAGGTAAGACAATATCCACACTGCGGCAGCAGATATTGGCGTATTCGCTGGGGATAACCCTTACCGGCCCCAACAATACCGCTTTCTCAGGACAGCGAAGGTCTCCTCCCATCACCTCCTGCATATGATTGGAAACCACCATGATTTGAATGGTTTCATCAATACGTTGGCTGCCAATGACCCGGGCCAGGTAAAGAAGACTATAAAAAGCGGAATATTGAGCATTCTCAAGCTTCTCATCGGTCAATTCCGCCGATTCATTTTCGTTGCTTACATTCCATAAATGAACAATCCATTGGGGCACCCGTTTTTCTTTGCACAGTTCCTCCAATAAGGTTTCAAAGTGGAGTTCTGCCCGGGGGTCGAGACTGTAATGATGATCATCCTGTCGACTAAAACTTGTGCCTCTTGTCACAAAAATGATATCTACTCCTTCTTGTTCCAGGCTGTTTGCCAGGGCTGTGCCAAGTGCAGCACTCTGGTCCCGGTACTCACCCTCAGCGGAAAAAATAATACAGACATCCGGAAGTGACCCTTTAAACGCAAAGTCATTGTAATCCCCATAATCCACAAGATTGGAGCGCTTCCACGACGGTTGGTAAAACCAATCGGTTATGTCGGATTTTCTCACCGGCTGCCCGGCCCAAATTTCGCCAGTAGTGCCAAAAAAAGGTCGTGGATCGAGCCAATAGCACTCCCGCTCAAAGGGATAGGTGGGCAAAGGAACCAGGTATCTCTTCTCATGACAACCCGAGTGAAACTTTTTCCAGTCAATACTCTGGCGATAAAGCCACAATCGCCCAATTTGTCGAAGCAGGTAGCTTACATCCGATACTTCCTTTTGAGACGGGCGAATTAAATTGATTACCGGCTGGGGAGTATCATTATCAATATAGCGTTTTACCAATACCGTTAAATTACGACCCGGACCTATTTCGATAAATATCCACCGTTTTTCTTTTAACAACCGTTGGATTCCTTTGGAAAAACGGATGGTTTCCCGGAGATGACGAATCCAGTATTGGTGATCCACAGCATCTTCCGGGGTAATCCAATCACCTGTAATACCGGATATATATGGAACCTGGGGTTCATGCAAACGTATTTGCTTCAGTCGTTTCTCAAAGATTCCCACCGCATCATCCATTATCGACGTATGAACGGCTAAATTGACATTTATCCGCATGCACATCAACCGCTGCTGCTTCATTTTCTCTTCAAATCGCTCAATCGCTTCGACTTCCCCTGCCACAATGCAAGCGGGTTCATTCACGATGGCAATGGACAAACCGTCATCTAATAAAGGTCTTAATTCTTCTTCCGGCAGCGGCACACTCAACATGGCACCAATGGGTAATTCCTGCATTAACTGCCCCCGCAGAACCACCAGGGCCAGGGAATCTTCCAGGGAAAACACCCCTGCCATACAAGCAGCCGTGTACTCGCCAAAACTGTAACCGATCATGGCATCCGGGGTGATGCCCCAATGCATCAGCAATTTTGCCAGGGCATACTCAAAAGCAAAAATAACAGGCTGCGTGATTTCTGTTTGGTCAATTGCATAGAGCATAGGGCATGCAGCATGGGGAGAAGGGTAAAGAACCTCCTTTATATCACAATTCATCAAGGGTTTTAATATTTCAAAACACCGGTCCATTGCTTCACGGAATACCGGTTCTTTCTTATAAAGTTCCAGTCCCATGTTCACATACTGACTTCCCTGACCGGCAAACATAAATACCGTATACTGGATTTCTTCATTAGCGACCAGGCGTTGAACCACTGATGATGGGGAATCCGGGTTGGACAGGACTTCAATAGCCTCATCAATGGTGGAACAAACCAGGGCTTTGCGGTGAACAAAGGCTTTACGACCCACCTGCAGTGTATAAGCCACATCTGCCAAGGTTAGACCATGATTTACAGGATTAGCGGAATTAGCAAAATTTCTTTTGAGATACTCTACCAGGTTTTGGCTCATCTTTTCCAGTGCGGTTCCTGTTTTAGCAGAAAGAAGAAGCAATTGTGGACGCCCTGGGCCCTGCTCCCTGCTCCCTGCACCATCCGGCCATTCTTCCAACACCACATGGACATTGGTGCCGCCAATGCCAAACGAGCTGACTCCTGCTCGCAGCGTCCGGTTATTCATCCTTCCCCACTCCATCAATTGATTATTGACATAAAAGGGGATTTTTTCCAACTCCAACTCCGGGTTAGGAGAGGTAAAATGAAGTGTAGGGGGAATTAATCCATGGTTTAGGCACAAAACAGCTTTGATAAAACTTGCCACCCCGGCTGCAGCATCCAGGTGACCGATGTTGGTTTTGACAGCGCCAATGGGGCAGCGGTTATTGTTATCAGGAGTGCGATTCATCCCTTTTACCAGGGCTTTTATTTCAATAGGGTCTCCCAGGGTGGTTCCTGTACCGTGGGTCTCGATGTAGCCAATACTATCGGGGTCCACTTCTGCCACCTGGTAGGCGGCACGAATCACTTCGGCCTGGCCTTCCACGCTGGGGGCGGTATATCCTACTTTTCGTTTACCATCATTATTCACGGCTGAGCCCTTGATCACTGCATAGATATGATTCCCTCCCGCGAGCGCATCATCCAGTCGCTTAATAACCACCACACCGACACCGCTTCCAAACACGGTGCCATTGGCTTGGGCATCAAAGGCGCGGCAGTGACCATCAGGGGAATCAATCATTCCTTTCTCATAGAAATAACCTTGTTCCTGGGGTATGGTAATGGAGACTCCCCCTGCCAATGCCATATCGCATTC
>JABAOF010013196.1_pt1 | contig 15106 bp, 14 predicted proteins | sample 7062171 | NCBI WGS metagenome assembly JABAOF01 (sample SAMN14538628, study PRJNA623070) | marine sediment metagenome | biome: marine biome [ENVO:00000428]; feature: marine pelagic biome [ENVO:01000023]; material: deep marine sediment [ENVO:00002113] | place: India: Gulf of Khambhat ...
CCTTCAACACGACGGCCTTCCTCACGGAGGCAACCAACATAGGGATCTCGGCCTATCAGGCAATGAGTATCGCCGAGGACCTCTACAACGGAGGTTTCATCAGCTATCCCCGGACAGACAACACCGTCTATCCGAAGAGCCTCCCGCTACGGCAGATTCTCTCAAAGCTGGCGCATTCAGATCTGGGCGGCGAGGCGCGTGAGATTCTCAGCCAGGATCGTTTCAGGCCATCCCGAGGGAAGAAACAGACAACGGATCACCCTCCGATACACCCGGTGGAGGGAGCGACGAAGGCCCAGCTCAAGGGGAACCGATGGCGTATCTACGAGCTCATCGTGCGCCGATTCCTTGCCACCTTGGCACCACACGCTGCGGTGCGGACTTCGCAAGCTTCCCTAGACGTCAATGGCGAGACCTTCCGCTGCAAAGGGGCGAATATCCTCGATCCGGGTTGGCGCAAGTACTATCCCTATCGATCATTCAAGGACGTCGCGCTTCCAAGCCTCGAAGTCGATCAAATCGTCCAATTGCTCGGCGTCGAGATGGCGCGGGGAGAGACGAAGCCTCCTCCCAGGTACACGCAGGGGACCCTGATTCAGGAGATGGAACGGAAAGGCCTCGGCACGAAGGCAACCCGTCACGAGACAATCAAGAAGCTCTACGATCGCAAGTACATTCAGGGATCCTCGATCAGGCCAACTGCCTCCGGTCGGGCCCTGATAAACGCCCTGAAAGGGCATGCGGAGAAGATCACAGAACCCGAGATGACTGCCCTCCTGGAGGAGGAGATGCAGCTTGTTGCCCAAGGCGACAAGGAGCTGAGGGATGTCGTGAACGAGTCTCGAGAGATGCTACACTACTCGGTGAACACCCTGCAGGAGCACCGCAGCGAGATTGGTGGGCAGCTCCGGGAAGCCTTGCGGGAACAGCGAGCGCTGGGTCCCTGTGTGGAGTGCGGTTCTCAGCTTCTGATACGCTTTCCTCGACGGGGCGGGCGTCCCTTCGTGGGGTGTGAGGGCTATCCGGACTGCCGAGTTACCTACAACCTTCCGGCACGGGGGTTTGCTGAACCTGCGGGGATGACTTGCGCTCGATGCAATGTTCCCATGGTGCGGCTCGTCATTGGCAAAGGGTCCGAGGATCACTGCATCAACCCCAACTGTGAGGCTTTCCTCGAGAAGCACCGCCTCGGAACTTGCCCCAGTTGCGGGAATGATTTGCTGGTAAGGTATTCCAGGAACAACAAGCGGTTCGCGGGTTGTTCGGGCTATCCGGACTGCAAGGTCACGTACCCGTTGCCACAGCGCGGGCGCCTGGTCCCCCAGAAGGAGCCATGCGAGCACTGCGGGGCCCCAAGGGTCCAGATCCTTTCGGGACGCCGACCATGGACGACTTGCGTCAACCTGGAATGCCCCTCGAGGCAGAAGAAGCGGACCGCGAAGACAAGGGCCCCCAAGGATTCGTAGTCACCGCGCACGCAGCTTAGCTCTCGAAAGGCCTGTAATTCTCCACCATCTCGCGAAGTCGTTCCTCGGCGATGTTGTGCCCAGTGAGAACCAAAACCACCCTTTCCCCGGCCCATCGCTCCCGGAACCTAAAGGCCGCCGCGAGGGGGGCCGCAGCGGCCCCCTCTGTGACGAGGTGGGTCTTCCACAGGTAGGTAGCCATGGCTCGCTTGATATCGTCGTCTGACACCAGGATGAAGTCGTCCAGGTTTTCCCAGAGAATTGTCATGGTGAGGTCGAAGGGCACTCGCGTCTGCAAGCCCTCGGCGAATGTGTCGGAACTCGGCATCTCGACCATCCTCCGCTCCTTCCAAGAGGAGTAGACAGCGCGGGCCCGTTCAGACTGAACACCGACGACGTCGATCGACGGGGCCAACGCCTTCACAACCGTGCAATAGCCTGAGGCCCCACTGCCGCCGCCGACGGGCACGATGATCGCATCGAGCTCCGGCTCTTCCTCCAGGACCTCTAGACAGGCGGTGCCTACGCCAGCAATCAAGAAGGGCTCGTTGGCGGAGTGTACATATCGGTACCCGGCTTCCGACGCTTCCCGCTCGACCCATTCCCGCGCCTCATCGTAGTCCTTGCCCTGCATGACTACCTCGGCGCCGAGAGCCTCCATGGCCGCCACCTTGTAGGGGTTTGCTCCCTCTGGGGCTCCGATGACGACCCGAACGCCCAGGAGTCCAGCCGCGTACGCAAGGGATTGTCCGTGGTTCCCGGTGGACGCCGCTATAACACCCGCCCGTTTCTCCTCTGGCGTCAGGTGTGAGACCAGATTGACACCGCCCCGGACTTTGAAAGCACCCGTGGGGAGTACGCTTTCCAGCTTGATCAGTGTGTCAAAGCCTAGAAGTTCTGAGAGTTGAGGAGATCGCAAGAGTGGTGAGGGTCTGAGATGTTTGTGGATGACTTCTCGTGCTTCGTAGACATCCTCAATGGTCGGCGGTTGCATGCTCTCTACAACATGATGGACTTGATTTCCTTTACTCCCTTGCTGCCCACCATATGATTAATCAGCTCGTTTACCCTGCCGGCCTCACCCCGGACTATGAGGAGCTCAAGGCAATTGCGGAGGTCCACCAGGTGGACATGAGTAACGGTACTGACCACGTCGCTGTACTCGTGCTGCACACGATGGAGCAGGTCTGACGCTCCCTCCTCGTGGAGGTCGAAGACGGCCATGACGGCACCGACCCGCTCCCCCTTGCCCACGTGGAGGCCCTCGTGCTCGTGGAGCATGCTTCTCACGGCATCTCGTATGACCTCTGAGCGATTCGAGTATGAGGTAGACCCCACGAACCTGTCGAGCTCCCTAAGGAGCTCGTGGGGGACGGATATACCTGTCCTCACGACTTTGGATGAGCCTGCCATCGCATGAACAATGGTAACACTGATTTAAAAAGGGCAACCAGAATCGTGTTACCCTCACCGAACGGGCTGACTACTTGCGGCGGAACTCCTTCGCTTTAGGCCTCAGGTCAGTGCTGCCGCACTTCCGACAGTGGGTTGCCCTCATTGCATTGCGAGCGGAACAGTTCATACAGATCTTCTTGAGGAGGAGGCGAGCCTCGGCCTCGGGGAAGCGTGGCATGTGATTGGTTCACCACGGTGGAGTTCATAAATCCTCCGGAAAGAGGAGCCATTAACGGACCTGACCGCCATTTCCCGTACGAGGCCGAAGGACTAATTTCTCCTTCGGTAGGAACCGGGACACGACGTTAGGCGCTGATTCGTATCGCAAACCCAATTCCTGCCTCTGGGGTCCCAAAGCCGGTAGGATCCCCGTGTCATCCCCTGGATCCCAACCCAAATGCCTTACGGCATGGCAGTCATAGTCGGTCGCCATGTCGGATCGGAAAGTAGCGATCATTGGGGCCGGACACATTGGCTCGGCTTTGGCCCGGGGATTCGTCGAAACAGGGAAGTGCCTTCGAGACCACCTGCGAGCGACCGTTCCAAGTGAGAGGAAGGCCCGACAACTCCAAGAGGAGCTGGGTATTCAGGTGCTGACCGACAACGCGAAGGCGTGCTCCTGGGCGGACGTGGCCATTTTCTGCGTCAAACCCCAAGTCCTAGGCGTGGTGCTCGGCGAGGTCGCCAACGCCATGACTGAGAAGACATTAGTCGTCTCAGTCGCAGCAGGCATCCACACGCGGTTCATTGAGAAGTGTCTGAACAAACAGGTTCCCGTAGTCCGCCTGATGCCCAACGTGGCGGCCCTGGCCCGACAAGGAGCGACAGGGATGTGCACTGGCCGCTACACAAAGGAAGAGGACGTTGCGTATGTCAGGGACCTCATGTCTAGCGTCGGGCTTGTCTTGGAGGTGAGCGAGGACCTTATGGATGCGGTGACAGGCTTGAGCGGGACGGGGCCCATGTATATCTTCCAAGTAATCGAGGGACTGTCCGATGCTGGCGTGAAGGTGGGCCTCAGCCGAGATGATTCCTACACGTTGGCCGTCCAGACGGTGCTGGGCGCCGCCCTGATGGCCCGGGACCTCGGAGAGCACCCCGGTCAGCTCAAGGACCTCGTGACCTCCCCTGCGGGCACGGCAATCTCCGCCCTCCATCTCATGGAGAGGAGCGGCTTCCGCGCGGTGTTGATGGATGCGGTGGAGGAGGCCACTCGAAGATCGACGGAGTTGGGCAAGATCCACATGCAGAATGCACCCGACGCGGCCCGGAAAGGTAGATAGACCCGAAACCTTCGCTGAGCATGGGAATCTCCGCCCCCGGTGACCTTGGGCCCCCTGCACACGGCCCTCGGCCGGAATGCCAACCTCGACTTCCAGACGACCCTGTGTGGTTTCTGCTTCACGAGGGATCTGCCCGCGTCAGGTGATCACGCAGCCCGACTCGGGATGGGCCTGACCTCTTCAAGAACTGCCTCGCCTGGCGACCGCACCGCGTACGCCTGCAGATACGGCCTGAGGTTGCGGAAGATCCGCGTCTCCGCCTTGCGCAGGTGCTCGCTGAACGTGGACGGTGAAAGCCCTGCGCCCTGTGCGAGTCGGTCGACTTTCGTCTCGCTGGGGAGAGAGTAGTAGCCGTGCTCTAAGCCAAGGATAACGGCGGATAGCTGCCGGTCCGTCAGGCCTGCGAAGATGTCAGAGGCGGGCATCAGCATCATCTGCTCCATGCGGGCGTTCTCGATGGGTCTCAGGGATTTGATCCGCACTTCCCCAAACTCCCGGATCTTCTTGAACAGGCTCCGTATTGACTCCTCGTTCCAAGCCAGGATGCGCCACGACTCCCAGCCGTTCCTGTAGACGATCGGTGGGATGTCCCACACGCCGGACTCCTCCACGGCCTCGTATATGGAGGGGGCTGACTCCGCCGTGCAGTAACAGCCATGCGTGATGATGAGGCTGCTCTTCTTCAGCTGCGACCGATAACGCGTTCCAAAGATCTGGTCTACCCATTCTCCAAAGCCTTCGAGCTGGGCACCTGGACCACTGACTTGGAAGATGTCTCGGTTGTTAACGCACCATTGGAGGATTCGAAGATTGGGGAACTCCACGGAGGCCGCCCCAATAGGGCAGGCGTGGCGCGCCTCGAAGGCCGCCGCGAACATGCTTTCGCTAATCACTTTCATCGGAAGACCTAGTAGGGACAAGTGTCAGGGGGGTGTTTAAGGATTAGGCCGTTCTAGAGCGGCTCTGCACACCGGCCAAAGAACCATCGCGCCCCCGGTTGTCACTATCACCGGTGATGCAAGATGTGGAACTTGGTCGCTCTGGCCTCCAGAAGGATGGCAAGGGACGAACTCAAGGAATACGCTCGGCTCGAGTACGACGATTCCGAGACTGCGTGGATAGTCTCGCAGCTCCGGCGCGAGGCCAAGAGGGTGGCCCAATCCCGGAGAAACGTCCTCAGACAATCATTCAGGAAACACAGGGGAACTCTGGATGTCACCAGGCGGCCGTCGCCTGGCCCGACATCCCCTGTAAAGAAATCGTCAGTGATGACGGAAGCCGAGGGGGGAGCCTGTGACTTGGCCTGATCGCGGCAAGGAAATCCAGGAGGACTGCTCCCATCGTGCTAGTAGGTATCTGGGGAGCGGAGGCAGCATGTCCTACCGGCAGTGTCACCAATGTCGGGCAGTGATTGTCTCCTCGGCGGACCGTGAACTCCTCATCCCCGCTGCGGGCTCCTAGTCCAGCACCCTATTCTCCAGCGTCAGCCAAGGGGGGTCGCCTTGGGACAAAGTAGAGGCGGCGAAGCCCGCAGGGAAAAGGACATGACCATCTATTCGGTATACGGGAAGAGAAACCATGGTTGCCAAGGCTGTCCTAGACTGGTTGCTCGAGGAGAACCAGCCCGCCATCCGCTATCACACCCTGACAGAGCTGCTGGAGAAACCCTTGGACGATGGTGAGGTCCAGTCGGCACGGGAGAGGATTCCGCTCAAGGGCTGGGCGGCCGACATTCTCGCGGAACAGAACCCCGCCGGTTGGTGGGTCGGTGACGACAGCCTCTATCGGCCGAAGTACCTCTCGACGAACTGGATGCTCCTCATTCTCTCGGATCTCGGACTGACGCGGGAGGATCCGCGGATACAGCGGGCCTGCGAACTCTGGATTCAACGATTCTCGAAGGAGGACGGCGGGTTTGGGACGGACACGATGAAGAAGGGTCATCTGTGCACAAACGGGAATACGGCGCGGGCACTCGTGCGGTTTGGGTATGGGGACCATCCGCAAGTCCGCAGTGCCTTCGAGTGGCTGGTGAAGCATCAAGCGAAGCTGGGTGGGTGGAACTGCTTCGGGAAAGGGCGAAACTTGGATTCCTGGGAGGGTTTGAGCGCCTTCGCGGTCTATCCACGACAGAAGTGGACTGCGGGCATGACGCGCGCAGTCGAACATGGGGCGGACTTCTTTCTGGAACGAGAGCTCCATCGACAAGGGGCGCGCTACGAGCCCTGGTACCGCTTCCATTATCCCGTGCACTACTATTACGACCTCCTCGTGGGTCTCGATTTCATGACTGCCTTGGGGTATGGTGAGGACCCACGAATGCGGTACGCGATCTCCGTTCTAAACGAGCGGCGGCGACCCGATGGAAGGTGGATCCTGGACGGGGTCCATCCTGACCTCGAGGGCTCCAAGAGGGCAGACTGGTATCGGAAAAACCCCAAACGCGCGCCGACCCCGTTTGCCCTTGAGGAGCCAGGGGTGCCGAGTAAGATGATTACCCTGAGGGCCATGCAGGTGTTGAACAGGCTCGGCCAACAGCCCTGAGGGGGGCGAGCAGGCGATGATTCGTGGTGTGAGCCAGATCATACCCCATGGGTTCCGCCCCGGCGGCCTCAGCAGCTCTCGCCCTATGATCCCCACGCGTCAGTACTGGGGCGGCCTTGGTCCTCGCCGCATTCAAGAGGATGACCGAGTAGCACTCGAACTCTCCGCCTTCCCCCACCCTTTGGAGTGAACCAGGTGCTTCTCAGCCTGGAACCCCGCCGATCTAACGACATCGTCTAGGTCCTCGATGTCAAGAAAACGCCCGAGACGCACATAGTCAGGTCCGATGGGCAGGTAGAGTTCCCCATCGGGAAAAATCAGGACGTACAGTGCGTCGAGCGTCTCCCGACTGAGGAAGTTGACCTTGACCCCCGGAACATCCTTCACATGGTCACTAAGCGCCCTAAACTCCTCTTCTGGGATGAGGTAGGCGTCCCAGTCGACCTCCTGCATGGCGCGGGGGTAGATGTTGAAAACATTGTAGAAAACCCTGTTCGGCGCGCTCTCTGCCCAGTGCGCCACGAGATCCAGCATGTTCCTCAGATCATGGGCATTGAGTCGGGTCAGGGGCGTACAAACCTTGACATCGACACGTGGATGTCTTTCCAGGAACCCTAGGGCTCTCTTGACAGCAGTGAAATGCCCCTTCTCCTTCGTCAGCGAACTCACCTCCTCGCTAGAGCCATCAAGAGGGATCGACACCAGGTCGATGAACCTGCCATACCTTCGGAGAAACCATCTTGTGAGTCTATCCCCTGTGGTAGAAAGGGCGACTTCAAGACCGAGGCCCTTCGCATACTTGGCCAGCGCACCCAGGTCTCGCCGCTGCAGAGGGTCGCCGCCCGTAAAGACGATTCTCTTGATGCCGTGTTGGCGGACTTTCTCAATGATTCTGAGGGCCTCCTTCTTCCTCACCGCCGGCTCGACGTCACGTGGCCCCCAACAGTAGGGACAATCCTGAGAACACTCGGAGGTAACGTGGAAGTCAATGGTCGCGATCAACTCCGACTGCCTGGCGACAACCAAGGGTGCACCTCGGTCCAGTCCTCTCATTTGTCCTACGTCGTCAAGCTCCAAATCCTTTTCTATGGAGGGGACACTGGAGGCCGAGATGGCGATGGAGCGCGTCGACTTGGGCAGCACTGGGATCACGGTGTCCCGACTGGGGCTCGGCATGTGGCAGGCGGGAGGTCAGCCATGGGGAGATGACATTCGAGATGAGGACTGCGTCCAGGCCATGGTCAGAGCCCACGAGCTCGGTGTCAATCTTATCGACACGGCAGAGGTCTACGGAAATGGGCATTCGGAGGCAGTCGTGGGACAGGCCGTCAAGGAGATTGGACGGGACGAAATGGTCATCGCGACCAAGATCTCCGGAAGTCACCTCAGGCATGACGACGTCCCACGGGCCTGCGAGCGCAGCCTGAAACGCCTCGATGTGGACGTCATCGACCTCTATCAGGTCCACTGGCCAGACCCCTGGCAGCAGATACCCCTGGAAGAGTCCATGAGAGCCCTCGAGAGGTTATACAAGGAGGGGAAGATCCGAGCGATCGGTGTGAGCAACTTCGCAGTCCGGGACTTGGAGGAGGCGAGGAGCGGGCTCTCGACAGCCGAGATCGTCTCCAACCAGGTCCAGTACAGCATGCTACACCGGGAAGTCGAGAAACAGGTTCTCCCCTACTGCCGAAGGGAAGGCATTGCCGTCCTGGCATGGAGTCCCTTGGCAAAAGGCGTGCTCACAGGGAAGTACGACTCAACCCACAGACCCCAGGACCCCCTTCGGAAGGATCACTTCCTTTTCCGGGAGAAGAACCTGAGGTCCATCCTGGGGCTTCTCCCCGTGCTGGAGGAGGTCGGCGAGGCCCACGCCAAGACGATTCCCCAGGTGGCCCTTAATTGGTTGCTGTCCAAGGAGGGCGTAATCCCAATACCCGGGGCAAAGAGGCCTGCCCACGTAGAGAGTAACGTCGGTGCGGAGGGATGGAGGATGACAGCGGAGGAGCGTGCCAAGGTCCAGGCCGCCCTGGAGGCCGTCACAATCGATCACTTCGAGGGCTAACCTATGAAGCTCTACCTGGTACAGCACGCAGAGGCGGAAGTGGAGGAGAAGGATCCAGACCGTCCCCTCACAGAGAAGGGGCGGAACGACGTCGAGCGCGTCGCCCTTTTCGCCGCTGAGTTCGGCCTAGATGTTAGCCGGATATTTCACAGCGGGAAGACAAGGGCCAGGCAGACCGCAGAGATCCTCGGACGGCACCTACGACCCTCGTCAGGAATCAGCCAGCTAGATGGACTCAAACCCACGGATGACCCCAAGGTGATCGGATCAAGACTGGTCGGTTACAGAGAGGCTATTGCGTTGGTCGGTCATCTCCCACACTTGGGAAAAATTGCGGGTCTCCTGCTATGTGGAGACGCTCGGAAGGCCCCCATCGGGTTCCGGAATGGGGGGATCGCATGCCTCGAGATGGATGACACCGCGTCGTGGTCCGTTGGATGGGTCATTACCCCTGAGATCCTCCCTCGAGAGTGACTGTGTCCAAGACGACTCTCAGGGACGGTCGTAGTCTCTGAGGGATTGGGTCTTCCCGTAGGAAGTCGTATGAAGCAATAAATAACCATCACGAACTCTGAGGGTCATGCCTCGCCTTGTCCCGGAAGTGCGGGGGAGAGAAGGCCATGATGGATGAAGACGACAGAAGGAGGAGGGCGCGGGAACTCGCCCAAGCCCGTTACGGGTTCCGCTGGCACCTACCGATCTATGTCCTCGTGAACGTCGGTTTTGTGGTCCTCTGGTGGTACACTGGTATGGGTTTCTTCTGGCCCATCTTCCCGATCCTGTTCTGGGGGTTCGCCGTGCTGGCGCACTACTTTGGCGCCTACAGGACGATGGGGCACGAGTGGATTGAGCAGGAGACCGAGAAAATCCTCCGCGAGCAAGAAGGGGAACTCGGAGAGCGCTAGGTGGTCAGACCTAGTTCCCTAATGACATCCCCGTGACCTCTAGCATACTTCAAGCTAGCGACGTCGCCAGGAGCGACGCGCTTCAGATCAGCGAACCAGGGCGGGACGACCTCCGTCTCGACTTCGACGCTGTAAACGAAGCAGATGTCCCAGTGGAGGTCCTGATCTCGACTCGGAAAGGGCGAGGCAAAAGATAGGACGCGCCACAGGCTCAAATCAGAAAATGACGCCTTGATCTGCCCGGAGGCGATTCTCTCAGCGGCTGCACCTGGATCTTCCCCGATCCGGAGGTGTGACGCAGGAAGCACCCAACGGTTCTCCTCGAAGGCCTGGCCTCCGCTCGCAATCTTGTCGAGCCTCCTCCATTCATCGTGGTCCCTCATCCTTCCCAGGAGGAGCCCTTCATCGTTCATTGATATGAGAAAGGAGGAAATGCATAGGGCATCACGGAGTGGTTCATCAGCGTCGAAGTGTGCGAAATTGGGCATGGCGGTGCGATAGAGAAGGAGGTACATTAACGCCACCTTCACTGAGCCTCGAAGAGGTCAAAGGGGCGTCTCCTCACCTCTCGCGGTTCTGCAGGCCCCGAGATCATTCCCACCGCGGATGTCGGACTTTGAAGGGGTCTCCGACGCCTTTACCCTCAGCAGAGCGGAGTGAGTGAGATCCTTCCGGAAAGCCCAAAAGTGAGGGCGGCCTTCGACCAGGCCATGGAAGGAGTCACCATCCGTCGTGACGCCCCCATCATGCTGCACAGCTTCACTGACTACTTTCAGGGCTTTGAAGATGTCAAAGCTGTCAGAGACCATTTTGGTGATGATACGGAGGACGTTCTGAAAGGGCTCAGAGTCGAGTTCTTCACCTCCCGCTTCGGATTCATGGGCGTCAGTGAGGAGGATGGGCACCTTATGGTGTCCACCCACTACCTGAAGAATGGCGAGGAGAGGGAGATATACCTGGATATCATTCACGAGTTGGTCCACGTGAAGCAGTTCCGAGAAGGTGAGAAGTTCTTCCCCGAGGGCATCGAGTACCCTGACTTGCCCACGGAGATCGAGGCCTACAAGGTCGCGGTGGCGGAGGCTGAGCGCATAGGGATGGCAGAAGAGGAGATTCTGGAGTACCTACGCGTCCCCTGGATGGATGATGAGGCCTATGCGCGACTCCTTACCAACATCGGGTTGAGAGGCAGCGCAGGGTCAGACTGAGGCTTCGGACAGGCTCAGCTCGCATGTTATTTGTTGGAGTGGACCTGGCGTGGTCGCCGCGGAAGACCAGTGCCGTCTCCGCCTCGTTCGGAGACGAGAGGGGGTCCTCCCTCAGGGAATGGAGATCTGACCTCGTCGGCGCGAAGGCGGTTGCAGAGTTCGTCGAAGACGTAGCCGGAGGCCGGCCCGCCCTCTTGGCCGTCGACGCGCCCTTGGTCGTCCCAAATCTCACAGGCATGAGGATGTGTGATAAGGTCATAACGTCGCTCTTCAGGACCCATAAGGCCGGCGTAATTCCCGTCAACAGGTCCAATTTGGGGCGATACGACGGGTTCGAGGGAGAACGGCTTGTTGCCGAACTCGTGCGAAGAGGGTACGACCACGCCGTCCCTCTCCGTGGGAAAGCGGCGGTTCGGGGCTTCTTCGAGACGTATCCCCATCCCGCATCTGTGGTCTTGTTCGGCCTCTCGGAGAGGCTGCCCTACAAAGCCCGAGGGTCAAAGAGACCCTGGCGGGTACGCAAGAAGGCCTATGCTGACTACCAACAGCACCTTCGGAACATCAGATTTGCCGTCCCTCCCATGGAGATCGAGGAATCCCTCCTCGATCAGGACCTCGACGGTCTCTCAGAGTCCCAGTTGAAGGGCTACGAGGATCTACTGGACTCGATGCTCTGCGCGTACATGTCTTCCTACTACTGGACGTGGGGCACCGCTCGGTGCCACGTCGTTGGCTCGGTGGTGGATGGTTACATGGTTCTGCCCTCAGACCGCGGTGGCTCAGGGGGAGAGAGATGATGTCCACAGCTCCAGGAATATGGTGAGAATGCGGTGAGTGAGGCCCCAGATCACCTTCTCACCGTGGAGGAAGGAGGGCGCGACCAACTCGTGGCCCCTGACTCGAACCCACCGGTCTGACTCTGACGCTCTCATCTCTGCCAGGGGGCACCAAAAGGCCTCCTTAACCTCCTCGCCGCCTCGGATTTTCACGTCCCGCTGAAGGGCATACACGAAGGGGAACACTGTCAATTCCGGGACGTTGGCGGGTCGCAGCTCAGGGAGCCTTCCGGTCAGGGAACAAGATTTCTCCACATCGATGGACACCTCCTCCAGAGTTTCCCTGCGGGAGGTCTCAGTCAGCGTCTTATCGTTGGGCCCCCGCATTCCCCCAGGCAGGGAGATCTGACCAGACCAGGGATCGCCTTCCCTCTCGATTCTCTCGATGAGGAGAAGCTCAAGCTCCCTCCCATCCCGGACTATGAGGGCCACGGCTGCGGAGGGGGAGCCTTTGGGCGGCGTCACGTCGCCTTGGAGCAAACTCCTGCTGAGGGATTCTTCCCACGCCCTCATCGCTCACTGCCCATACTTGTCGTCCCACTTAGGTTCACCGACCCCTACACGGGCTTCAAATAGTCCACGATAGTACCAAGATGGAAGATGGACAGACACGGGTTCGAGGGTCTTTCCAAAGAGCTGATTTCCATCCTGCGAGAGACAGGGATTGAGAAGGCAACGCCGCCTCAACGTGAGGCCCTACCCGTAATCTCGGCGGGAACCGACCTCCTGCTCATTGCGCCGACGGGCAGCGGGAAGACCGAGGCGGCCTTGCTCCCGATATTCGACGAGCTGCGCTCAATGGAGAGCAGGGGTGGCATTTCCCTCCTCTACATCACGCCCTTGCGGGCCCTGAACCGCGACATGCTCAAGAGAATCGACTCTTGGGCTCAGGCGTTGGGCTTCTCGGTTGAGATTCGACATGGAGATACGCCGACACGGGAAAGGAGGCGGCAATCCGTCAAGCCTCCTGATATGCTCATCACGACACCCGAGACCCTTCAGGCGATCCTACCCGGCAAGGTCATGCGGAGGCACTTGGAGAAGGTGCGATGGGTTGTCGTGGACGAACTACATCAGATAGCGGGGAACCGTCGAGGAGTTCAGCTTTCAGTCGGCCTGGAAAGGCTCAAGGGACTGGCGGGGGAGTTCCAGCTCATTGGGTTGTCCGCCACGGTCGGCAACCCCGAGGAAATCGCCGCCTTCCTAGGTGGGTCCTCCTCGAAGGTCAAGGTACTTCAGGTCGAGGCGGAGAAGGAGTACAGGTACTTCGTGGAGCTACCCGACCCAGTGGAGGACGACTACGAGCTGGCCCGTCTCCTCTACACCTCCCCAGAGCACGCGGCGGTCTTGAACAGGATAGCGGAGCAGGTAGAGGAGCACCAGGCTAGTCTGGTGTTCGTGAACAGTCGAGTCAACGCCGAGACCTTGGTCTCGAAGCTAAACATGTTCTCCAAGGGAATTGGAGTCCACCACGGATCCCTCCCAACCGAGGAGAGGACCAGAACTGAAGATGACTTCAAAGAAGGGCGGCTCCGGGCCCTGGTGTGCACATCCACGCTGGAACTGGGAATCGACATAGGCTCCGTTGACTTCGTCTTGCAGTACCTCTCACCCCGTCAGGTTTCCAGCCTGGTGCAGAGGGTGGGCCGATCGGGTCATGCCCTCGACCGAACCTCCGAGGGCGTCGTACTCACGTACTCCACCGAGGAGGTGCTTGAGTCGGTGGCAGCGATCAACAGAGCGAGGGCCGGGTTAGTGGAACCGGTCCCCGTGCCAACGGCTCCGCTCGATGTGATGGCCCACCAGGCTGTGGGGATCACTCTGGAACATGGGGGAAGGGCTTCCTTGTCTGCCATCGAGGAGCTCATCCGAGGAGCCTACCCCTACGGGGAAGTGGGACATGAGTCTCTGCGGTCGGTAATGAGTTTCCTGGAAAAGATGCGGTTGCTCAGAGTTGAGGATGGCGAGGCTGTGGCTACAGGACGAGGGAGGACGTACTACTTCGAAAACTTGTCAACCATCCCGGACGAGCGACTGTGGCCAGTAGTCGACCTCACGACTCAAAGGAAGGTGGGGCTCCTCGGAGACGAGTTCATGGCCAAGAAGGGGCGAGTAGGCCTCAATTTCGTCGTCAGGGGCAGCGCCTGGACGATGGAGAAGATCGCGGAGGATGGCTACGTATATGTAAACCCAATCTCCGACCCGAGGGCCCTGGTGGCTCGTTGGGATGGGGAACTGCTCCCCATACCATTCGAGCTGGCCCAAGACGTTGGGAGGCTGAGGGGGGAGTTGACCAGGATCGCCCAGGCCAGCCAGATCGAGGAAGCAGTGGCCGGGCTAAGAAAGCAGTGGTCAGTGGAGAAAAGCGCCATCCTGAGGGCCATCAAAGAGGTCCAGGCTCAGCAAGAGGCTGGGGCGCAAGTTCCCACAGAGAACACCATCCTTGTGGAAGGGTTTGACCGCTACCTGATTATTCACACCCACCTCGGTGAACGGCTGAACTACACCTTGGGTGAGATCCTTGAGGAAGTCCTGTCAGAGGAGGATCTCGTGCGGTTCTGGTGGTCCGATGGATATCGGGTGCTGATGGAACTCACAGTGGATGTAAGGGGACTAGATCTTGAGGACTTGGTCCGGAAAGTCTTCCACCTTGGTGAGAAGAGGCTCATGGACACCTTCAACACAGTGCTGCACGAAAGGACGGCTTTTGGATACTACCTGAAGTTCATCGCGGAGAGGTTCGGGGCGCTCAAGCGCGGCATTTTCATCAAAGGCGATGAATTGCGAGAGATGCCGGTTCGATTCAGAGACAGTCCCATCTACGACGAGACGGTGCGGGAGGTCTTGGAGGATCACCTCGACCGTGCAGGGCTGGTCGACCTTTACGACAGAATCGAGGAAGGACAGGTGCAGATCGCCACCTTCGTGGGAGAGAGACCGACCCCCTTAGGGTATCCCATCGTTCGGCGTTACATCGAGGCTCCCGAGATGTTCTCTCCCGAAGTGGCTGGAGACACCGCCGAGAGGATGAGGAAATATCTGGAACACGAGTTCGTCAACCTCCTCTGCATGGAGTGCAGTAACCTGGAGGAAGGCCTCGTCATCAAGGATCTTGAGGAAAGGCCCTCCTGCCCCGCTTGCCAGTCTCGGCTGTTGGGACTGGTGCAGTGGTGGAGCGAGTACATACAATCCCTCCTGCAGAAGAAGAGGGTGAGGGAGGAGCTCAAGGATGATGAGAAGAAGCTCTTGGCAAAGACAAGGCAGTCAGCCGATATGGTTCTCTCCTATGGTCGGAGGGCCCTTATCGCTCAGTGCGTCTACGGCATCGGACCCCAGACGGCCTATCG
>JABAOF010005038.1_pt4 | contig 15101 bp, 13 predicted proteins | sample 7062171 | NCBI WGS metagenome assembly JABAOF01 (sample SAMN14538628, study PRJNA623070) | marine sediment metagenome | biome: marine biome [ENVO:00000428]; feature: marine pelagic biome [ENVO:01000023]; material: deep marine sediment [ENVO:00002113] | place: India: Gulf of Khambhat ...
AAGATCATCTCTGGAAAAGATCCTCGTCAGAACATCATCCTCAAACGAGGCGACACGATCATCGTTCCATAAACCGCCTCTTATTGTGGAGATCTCAAGTGATTGGAACTCACCCAAGGCGGTTCATCAGTTTTGAACCGGAAGCGAGCAGAGAAGGAAGGCCCTGATAGGTTCTGTTTTGGCACGTTCAAATTTAATATCTCTGATTCTGGTCATCTTGATTGTCTCGATTCCCACCCTTGGGGAGGCGAAATGGTCCCTCAAACCTCGCCTCACCATAGGGGCAGAGTATGACGATAACATCTTTTTGACCGAAACGAATGAACAAGACGATTTGTTCACGACGATTTCTCCAGGGGTTGAACTGATGTATGAGACCCCCACAGAGTTCATTGACCTCGACTATGAGTTTCGGAGATACCTCTATGATGATTTTTCGGACCTCGATTTCTCCGAACACCGCGGGCGGGTGATGGCCAGAAAGGATTTCGGACCAAGGTTTTCTGTCGGAGTCATGGATTACCTCCTTTTTTCTGAGGACCCCATTGAATTGACTGGCATTTCTGAGTTTGAGACCCCATCGATAAGAATCGGCGCGAGAAACCGGTATACCCGGAACATCGTTGAACCAGATGTGACTTTCCGATTGGATGAGAACCGCTGGATCCGGGTTGGGTATCGGAATCAGATATTGAGAAACGATGTAGATGATGTTGCCGATCTCGACGAAAATGCGATCAATGCGCTCCTTTCCTACCGCTTCACTATCCGTGCTGGCGCGGAAGTATTCTACGCTCATTTTGACCGAAACTATGAACAGACCGTTCCCCCTGAGCCTCCCAGAGATAATACGGAAGATGTAATCCGGGGAAGATATACATTGTATTTCGATCCGAAAACATCTGGCTTTCTCCAATACCAATACCGACACATCGATTTTGACCGCGAAACCCAGGCCTTTATTGACTATGATGTTCATGAACCAAGCCTTGGCTTTGCTCGAGATCTCCGCGAAAACGTCTCCCTAACGGCTCAAGCTGGCTATGGCGCCCGCGATGCAGACAGGGGGGAAGATAAAGATAGATTCTTTGCCGTGGGAGATCTCCTGGCGACCTATGATCGCCTGAGCCTTTCTCTTCATGGTGAGACCGGCCTCGGCGAAGATTTGACCAGCGCCGAAAGTCTCGGATTTAACGAATTCTGGCGATTTGGGCTAGACGGGAGTTATCAGGTCCTTGAACGGCTTTGGGTGGAGGGGTTTTTCTACATCGACCGAGACCGGTTTACCGATATTCGGCGCCGAGATACCTACTATAACGCGAGAGGGAGGCTAAGGTACGAATTCTTGAGGTGGCTTTCCCTATCCTTTGGTTATGAATACAACGAGAGGGATTCCAACAGACCTAATAGCAGCTATAAGGACAATCGATTCTTTGGCCGTGTCACGGGATTCTACGACCTTGCTGAACGATACCAATGAGAGGATGCTCAAAACGTTCGAGTTGTTCAAGTCGTTCGATTCACTCAAACCTATAGACTAACCAACGGAACTGACTCAATTGACGTAATTAACCTCATAAGTCAAACAAGCGGAATTACCCGTGAGAGGAGCTGAAATGCAAGACCTAGCCGTAACTCCCGTTCAGATCCGAACGATCCTCTATATGATCAGAAAGCACAAGTGGAAGATTTCAGCGGTCTTCCTTGTGTCCGTGATTGCTGTAACCATCAGCACGCTCATGGCCACGCCCATCTACCGGGCATCATCAAAATTGCTGGTCAAGGCCGGACGGGAAGATATCTATGTTTCACCAGCCACGAGTTCACCAGCCGTAGTTGATCGTCTGAGAGATGGGGGAAGGGTCGGCGCTGAAATCGCTATTCTCAAAAATCTAAACTTGGTGGTCGATTTTGTCGACCGTTTTGGCGTGGGGGCCCTCTATGACTATCCAGATCGGACCCTGAAAGGAAAGCTATTCAAGGAAAACAGGGAACGAGAAATCCCCTCTGTCAGACAGGCCCAAAAATCAGTGTTGAGAAACCTTGAAGTTTCCAGTGTTCCCAACAGCAATGTGTTCAATGTTGGCTTCACCTGGCCTGACCCTGTGATCGCCGCGGACGTGGTCAATCAGCTGGTGGACTTGTATCTCGTTAAGCACTTGGAAGTTCACACCAATCCTCAGACGTACGCACTGCTCAGGCAACAGGCAGAGAATTGGGAGAAAAAGCTGAGGGAAGCTGAAAATCGAGTAGAGATCTATAAGCGGCGACACTCCATTACCTCCCTCCCCGAGCAAAGAACAATTCTCCTCGGGAGGCTTTCCGAAGCGGAGTCTCAAAGGAGACAGACTGAAAATGAGATCCAGGAGACGCTTCAAATGGTTGCGACCCTTGAGACCCAGCTCTCCAACCTTGAACAGAACGTCCAGCTTCAGCAAAGGGTGGATCAGCAGTCAGAAGCGCTTGCTGACCTGAAGGCTAAGCTGGTCGACCTCGAACTCCAGGGGCTGAAAGACGAGATCAGCCGGGTAAAGGAAATGATTGCTGAAGAAGAGACGAAGAAGCAGGTGGTCGTGGTATCCGGCAAAAGCCCGGTCCGTGAAAATCTGGAAAGTGACTTGGTCAAAGCAAAGGCTACTCTCGGGGCATTGAAAGCCAAGGAAAGAAACCAGAGGTACCAGATTGGTTCTTATGAGAGGGACTTATTGGCCCTTGAGGGGCTTGAGAAAGAGATGAATGAACTTACGAGACAGGTCGAAATCACTGAGGAGAACTATAAGCTTTACCTTACAAAGTTCGAAGAAGCCAAGATCTCGGAGAGCATGGATGAACAGAGGATCGCCAATGTCCGGGTGATTGCGCCGGCGGTTCCTATCATGCAGCCGATCAAACCAAACAAAAAGCTGAATGTCCTTGCCGGAGGGTTCCTGGGTCTCTTGACCGGGATCGGTATAGCCTTCTTAATTGAATTCATTAACCCCGTTTATCGCACCCGTGAGGATGTCGATCAGTTCCTTGGCCTCCCGGTACTTGCCATCCTTCCAAAGGAAAAGACTGCTTAGTTTTCTTGATGGGTAAACAGTTGGGACCACGTGGTCTGACTTTTGTTCTAAACTCAGTCAATCAAATCTATTGAATTGCACCGATTGCACTGAGCAAGGTGAGCCAAAAACCATAGCCGTCGAAAGTCGAGAAGGGTGGCGTCACCGTGTCGAACGATCCAAACAAGCTGTGTGATCGAACGATTCGAAAAACTATCTAATCGACTCAATCAACTTATTTGACCTATTCTGGGAGATCTTATGGCCAAGACTTATGAAGCCCTGATGAAGGCCCAAAGGGAACAGGTGGCTCGTAAAAAAGCTGTCATCCCAGCTGACACCCTGCTTGAACCACAAGCCACTGAGCCAAAAGAGAAAGATGCGGAGGGGAAGCCGCCCGAGAAGAGGGCGAGAAAGGTGGTAGAAAGACCTCCGATTCAGCCCGAGAGGATNNGAAAGGATCGTCACTCGTGTTTCAGTGGGAAGTTTCATTGCAAAATCAGATTCGGTTTTTGCGGAGCAGTTTCGGAAGCTCAGGAGCGCCATCACCGTGCACAATGTCGCTTCGTCTCTGCGTTCCATTCTCGTGACCAGCTGCATGGCAGGGGAGGGGAAGACCACTGTGGCGCTGAATCTATCAGCGAGTATCGCGCAAGGGCTGGATGAATCGGTCATCCTCATCGAGGGAGATCTGAGGAGAAAGAACCTAACATCCCTTTTCGGCTTGCAGAACACCCCAGGGCTCTCAGATGTGTTGGAAGAGAGGTCAAAAATAGAGGGGGTCATGATTGAGACCGAGATCCATGGGCTCACCATTGTGCCCGCCGGCTCCGGTCTTTGGAACCCCGCTGAGCTCGTCGGATCAAATAGAATGAAAACGTTAGTCCAGCAATTGAGAAAAGAATACAAAGATTCGTATATCATCATCGATTCACCACCGATCATTTCGGCCTCCGAAGCAAATATTCTCAGCCAGATGGTTGACGGAATCATTGTGGTGATTCTGGCAGATAAGACTCGAAGAGACGTAGTGAAGCGGGAACTCAGGACAATCAATTCGGAGAAAATCCTGGGCGTCGTCCTCAATTGTGCGGAATTCGAAATATCTGATCACTATCACAAGTACCAGACATCTACGGGAGAAGAGGGAGGCTAAGGACAAACAACCTAGTCGTCCTCAACTTTCAATCATATCCAGATAGCTCCCGCATCCCGCAGTCCGATCATGAAGGTTTAGTCACAATGGGTTCCTACAAAGAAAAGATCATATTGCGGCTGTCTAAGATTACCGATATCCTCATATTTTTGCTCTCAATTGGCATCGTGGCGCTTATGATCTCGGTGGGTAAGACAGGACGTAGTGTCCTGGAGTTTATGACAATGAGGATTCAATTGCAGAACTTAATTCTGCTCTTTGGGATGTCGCTTATTTGGTATTTCATCTTTTCTGTTTTCAAACTCTATGAGCCCAAGAGACTCTCTCGTCAACTTGATGAGATTGTCAATACGATCAAAGCCACCTCCATAGGCGCAGGGTTTATCTGGGTTATGGGTGTACTTTTTTCCATCAGTGTGCTCAAAGGGATGGCGGTCTTTTGGTTTTGGCTATTCTCTACTTCCATCACGGTTTTTGTGAGGATGACCCTGAGGTGGCTTCTCAAGAGGATCGTGAAATCCGGGAAAAATATCAGAAATGTTCTTGTCATAGGAACGAACTCTCGAGCGAAAACATTTGCAGAAAAGATTGGCGAAAACCGTGAGTTAGGGTATTCGGTGGCTGGTTTTCTCGATGACCTCGACTACACACCCGATACGCCGATAGAAATTATGGGAAGACTTGATGACTTTTCAAGGGTGATCAGGGAGTCGGTTGTGGATGAGGTTTTTGTGTTTCTCCCGGTGAAATCATACTATGACAGGATAAACGAGATTACCGTGTTATCCGAAGAGCAGGGAATCACCGTGAGATTCTCAAGTGACCTGTTCAATCTGCGAGTTGCCAAGTCGAGGGCGGATAATTTCGACGAAATGCCAATGACGACGCTCTACTCTGTCCCTCCAGAGGGTGTCCAGACGGTTATCAAGGAATTCATGGACTTCGTGATTTCAGGAATTTGCCTGATACTATTTCTTCCCGTTTTTCTGGTGATTGCCCTGGCCATCAAGCTGGATTCCAGGGGCCCTGTCTTTTTTGTGCAGGAGCGGGTGGGACTTAGCAAGAGGAGATTTAAGCTGCTCAAGTTTCGGACCATGGTAAATGAAGCCGAGGAAATGCAGGCAGAGCTTGAGCATCTGAATGAGATGGACGGGGCCGTATTCAAAATTAAGGGTGACCCGAGGGTGACCTTTGTGGGAAGAATCCTCAGGAGAACCAGTCTCGATGAGCTCCCCCAGCTTGTTAATGTCTTGAAGGGTGACATGAGTCTCGTCGGGCCAAGACCNNGTCTTGTCGGGCCAAGACCCCTTCCCATTAGAGACTACGACGGGTTTGACCGTGACTGGCACCGTCGCCGCTTCAGCGTCCGCCCGGGGATCACCTGTTTGTGGCAGATCAGAGGCCGAAGTTCAATCCCCTTCGAAAAGTGGATGGAACTCGATATGGAGTACATTGACAGATGGTCGCTATGGCTCGATATCAAGATTTTGCTAGAGACAATCCCTGCGGTTCTGAGGGGATCGGGGGCAGCATAGGAAGATGAATTTGTCCAAATCGCCTGCAAGTCTCTTTGACTTTTTCTCTTAGCGCATTATCCACTCAACAAACAGACCTTTGATCATGTATGGGGATTCTCAGATTCGACCTTGCGGATTTGTTGAGGAGGAGCAGTCCAAACATTCATTCGGGTGGCCCTATCACCTGAGTCGGTTGATCCCAATACTGGCTGTTTACGTTTCCCTGGCCCTATTTAGGATCGACCACCAGAGTCTGTGGACGGACGAAGTAATCAGCGCGACGGCTGCTGACCCAGATGGATCTTTTCTGAATCCACAGATTTGGCTCAGGGGACAGGGCCCATTCTATTTTGTGTTACTCCACCTCTGGGCAAAACTATCAACCAGTGATTCAGTTCTTAGATTCTTGTCCGTACTGATTGGTTGTCCCTCGGTTCTCCTGATATACGCCTTAGGGATTAGATTATTCAACCCGCGGGTGGCATGGATCGGCACAGCCATGTTTGCCACTTCGCCGTTTTTTATCTGGTACAGCCAAGAGGTCCGGTACATTACGCTGATGATAACAGCTTCCCTCTTTTCAATGTATGTATTCCACCAGGGATTGTCTTCAAACCGCCTGGGGTGGTGGGTATCGTACTTCTGCAGCCTGATTTTGGCAGTAGGGGCCTTCATTTCGAATATCATTCTACCTGTGGCTCAATGGCTATTCCTTCTGCGCTCACCCTCACGCCGGCAGGTGTGGCGGAAGGTTTTGGTCAGTCAGATACTTTTCCTCGCCTTATTCATCTGGTGGGCGAATGGCTGTCAATACCGGGAACTCGGAGGTTATTGGGAGAAGCTATTTCGCCATAGGACGACTAGCAGTGAGAAACGTTCATTTTCTGGACCGGTTAAAGGTCTGGTCACCGGTGGCGATAGGGAGTTTGAAGTTGGTGTGCTTCCCTACACTTTTTTTGCTCTCAGCACCGGCTTTTCGATCGGACCTTCTGTTCGGGAGCTCCAGGTTTCGCGGTCCGTAAATTTGCTAAAGCGTTACCTCCCGGTCCTCTTGGTCATTGGTGTTTTCTTTTGTAGTCTCTTTGTTTCAGGGCTTGTCGCTCTGTGGCGTCGGTCAGATACTGGCTTGTATCTTATCCTATGGCTCGCCATTCCAATAGCCGGGGCGCTGATGGTTTCAGCAGTGACCGCGATGGCCTACAATGTCAGATATGTGGCTATGGTACTTCCCGCATATATCTTGACGCTAGCTGCCGGAATTACGAGGTTCCGGCGGCCCTTCATCCATATTAGTCTTCTGGTGGCTGTCCTTTTAGTCCACGGTTTCTCACTCGCAAATTACTACTTTGATCCATTTTATGCTCGCGAGGATGCTCGGAGCGCTGCCCAGTATTTGGAGTCGGCGGCGAGTCCCCGAGATATCATCCTTGTCGTGGGGAGCAAGAGAGGACTGCGATACTATTACAAGGGGCAGGCACAAATCGTTGGTTGGCGAGGAGAGGCAACGAGCGACGAAATAGGTGCCACAGAACTGTTGAGTGAACTCAGTCAGGGGCATGATCGCCTATGGCTTGTTCTTACTCGACCCTGGGAACAGGATCCGACGAACAGGGTTAAGGCGGCGTTGGATGAGACATATGATCTTGTTGAGCATAGAGAGTTCCCAGGCGTTCAAATCTACTCCTACGACCTGTCAAATCGCTCGCCTAACCTTCGGAACTGACTAAAACTCCACTCAAATCCATATGAATGCTATTCGGCCGATCTCATTCCTCACGCGGTTACAAGAAACCATTCTATCTTCCAGCTGGCAATCTGTGGTCTGGAGCATTAATGGTTTCCTTATACTCATGACGATCATATTCTATCATCTTCCCAATAACCGGCAGGGGATGACTAAACTCCTCGCGCTCTTTTCGCTTCAATTTGAGAAGAATCTGGCAACTTACTGGGAAGGGTGGTGCCTGCTCCTCGTATCTGTTCTCGCTTTTGAGCGGTTTGTTGCCAGTGACAAAGAGAGGACACACGAGAGACAGTCCTGGATTGGGCTTTCCATTTTGTCGGCGGGTTTATCACTGGACGAGTTAGGTTCCATCCACGAGCGTTCACGCTTTCTCTTCTCGTCCTGGGGACTCTCTGGCCGCATGCACGGTTGGATACCCCTGGCCGTACCGGCTCTGTTAATTCTCATCTTCACGCTTCAGAGGATGAGGCACTTTTCTCACCGTCGTTATTTCTGGCTGGTCTTGGCCGCTTTCGCCACCTTCGGTTTGGTCGCTTTTTTCGAGTACATTGAAGCACTCGTGAAGTGGCCACGGTGGTTTAAGGGGATGAGATTTGGTATGGAGGAGGGTACCGAACTTGTGGCCATTTTTCTTCTCCTTTGTGTTGTCCATTCTCCAAAGGACTCCTCGGGAAAGACCAAGTCTATCATGGACCTTATTCCCCGCTTAGAGACGTTGACTAGGTTGAAACCGACGATTGTTGTCCTGACTCTGGTGGGTTTCATTCCTCTGGGAATTCTCACAGTTGGAACTCTTGTGGTCACGGAAAACAGGGGAATCCCAGCGATGTGGCTGCCGTTTATGTTGCTGAATTTGGCATGCATTGGAGCGTGGATCCGAGCCAAAACAGAAGTCACTCATCGAAAACACTTCCAGATTGCGGGACTCCTGGCGCTCTTTTTTTCACTGGATCAGATTATCGTTTTCCAAAGGGTGGTGGATATGAGTTTGCTCCGCGGAACAATAGAGAATCTCATGTTCCCTTGCATGGCGGCGGTATGCATGTCGATTCCAACCCTGCGAACCCGGTCCAATATTACCCTGCTCGTCGCACTCTTAGCACTTGGTATCTTCCTGATCCCTTCCTCGGATCTTTTCCCTCGACTTGTCATCCCCCTTCAATCATTGGGAGTCTTCTATCTTTTTGTCTCGCCACCAGTGGGAATATCGGATGTTGGTCCAAGACGGTGAGAAGTCGGCTGATTGAGACGTTGCCCATGACGATTGACCAATGACGGAAAAAATGCTGGAAGCGTTCAAACGCTTAAATAAGCGCGCCGAACAGGCCGAATACAAGGGCTATGAGTTTGACGATCTGCTTGGTTCTCCGGTACTCAAACCACTGAGCTTCGGTAATCTCTTTTTGCAGCGAGTTATTGTGCAAATTGGTGAGCTGTGCCCTGTTAACTTTCGTTCCTTGGTTGGGGTCCGTCAGCTGGAGAGCACAAAAGCAAGGGGCTTTTTTGCCAAAGGATATCTATACGCCTATCTTGCGACGCAAGATGGGCGATGGCTAGAACACGCCCGTAAACAGCTCGACTGGCTTCTTATTCACCCTTCTCCAGGATTTGAGGGGTTGGCCTGGGGCAATGCTTTCGACTTCGCGTCGCGCGGTGGATTCTTTCCTAAGGAACTGCCGACGATCGTATGGACAGCACATATCGCGGCGACGTTCCTGCTCGCCTATGAGATCTGCGGCGAGGAAAGATACCTCGATGCCCTCGGCCAGGCTTGCCGCTTCATTGTCACGGAGTTGCCACGTCATGAGGACGACAATGGTATCTGTTTCGCCTACGCTCCAGGCCTGATGAACTTAATTCACAACTCCAACCTATTGGGCGCGGCAACGCTGCTGCGTGGTTGGCGGTATTTTGGCACGGAGGAGTACCGTACGCTGGCTGAGCGCTCCTATTGCTGGAGTCTGGAACACATGAATTCAGATGGGAGTTGGTATTATGGCATCGGAAGGCGCTATCGATGGATTGACAACCACCATACAGCTTATGTTATCGACGGTCTGGTCGCCGCTGATGACATCGCTCCCGGTGAGATTGTGGATAGCGCATTGATCGAGCGTTCGTATCGCTATTGGATCTCGAACTTTTTCGTAGAGTCCGGACTGCCGCGCTTTTATCCCAACGCTACGTTCCCTGTCGACATTCAATGTGCGGCTCAGGCCATCGAGTCATTGTCAAAGTTGTCCCCTCGCTTCTCCGACGCGTTGCCGTTGGCAAAAAGGGTCGCGGACTGGACGATCGAAAATATGCAAAAACCCACAGGTGGGTTCCGTTATCAGATCCGCCGATTTTGGAAGAACAATTTGGAACCTATCCATTGGGGGCAATCGACAATGCTTGCAGCATTGGGCGCCCTATGCTATTACACGAACAAATATTCAGCCTAAGGGGGTATGATGCGAGTCGTTGTCCATAGTGCTTTCCCCTTGATCGACCGGCACTTCCACAAGAAATGGCTGTTGCTGGAACTCGCTAAGCGGCGCAAGGATCAGGTCTCTAATTTGGTGCTCATATACAGTAGTACGCGGATCGCCGCCTACTACCGAGAATACAAGCGCAACGGGGGCCTGCTAGCTAGCTTTGAGCGTTTCCACGCCGTTGGTATGAGGGGAACAAAATCGACGCCGGGTAAAGTCCAGCCCACAACTCCCGTGGTGCCCAAGGGGCTATTGAGCAAGTTGGCCAAGCAAAACCAGATTCCAGTCAGGTACTTTTCAAAGCTTGCTGATATGGACTGTCTGGAATTCATGCGGTCGTGTGAACCTGATGTCATCATAAATCTGAGTGGGGTCTATGTGCCTAGAGAGCTACTGAGTCTGCCCAAACTGGGCGTGTTGAGCGGGCATTACGGTTTTCTGCCAGTTCTCCGTGGGGGCGATACTATTCGCTGGACGATTTGGCTCGATTTGCCAATGGTGGTTAGCCATATGTTCCTTGCGCCGGAGCTTGACATGGGCGACATTCTCCGCACGAGTCCAATTCCTGTTACGCGAGGTGACACCATCGCCTGTATCAGAAAAAAGTGTCAGATGGCTGTCGTGGAGGGCCATCTCGAAATCCTAGATTCAATAGCGAGAGGCAGCTTGAAACGTCGGGTTCAGAGAAAAGCTGAAGGTTCCGTGTTTTTCATGATGGGCAGGCACCTCAGGAAACAGGTAGATAAGAAACTTGAACTCGGGCTGTATGAGAATTACGCAGGATCCTAGATCTGAGAGGTTGAAAACCTGGTCATTTTGCAAGAATCCTCAGCTTGAGCACAAGACTGATCGTTCAATAAGACGGAATCGATTGCAATTCTTCCTCCAAGACCTACCCAGTATGGCTTCGGGTGGTGGTTTTTCCATAACTCACAGTCGGATTTTTCGGATTGCAGAGACCCTCTAAATTGATTCAAGAATCAAGTGCCTTACTGGAGAAAATGTACTCCGAGGAGCGAGCGCTTTTTTCTTTCTCGACAAGGATCGAAAACGGCAGCTATGTTAATGATTTCGATAACCCGTTGTGCATCCGCTACACCATTAATTCCTTAGTTGGTTTACAAAGAGCCGTTGGTTACTGCGATCTAGCTTGGCAGGTTCCGATTCTGATTGAGCGCTTCATCAATCTTAATTGTCAGAAAGTGGTCAATGAAGGTGACCATGGTCTCCTTCTCTACCTGCTGGCCACTGCTGGCCATGACGCATCTGATGAGCAGTTTGCTCGCGTCAAGGCAATCGCTGGTGATCAAAACCGGGTCATGAAGCTTAACATACAAGATCTAGCTTGGATGCTGACTGGCTTGGCGGCATACGCCGGAGAATCGCAGCGAGATGTCGTTAAGGGGACGGCTGAGGGGCTATTTGGCATTATTCACCGTAACTTCTTCAACCGTGACTCTTTGCTGCCATATCATGACCGCGGTTTGGCGAGAGGATTCTTCGTATCTTTTGGTTACATTACCCATTTCCTCAAGGCAATCCACGAGTATGCACAGGTATTCAACGACCAGTACGTTCGATCAATTTTTCTTGAGACGGCGAAAATCGTCATCGGGCTGCAAGGCGTGGACGGCTCCTGGCCATGGTTCATTTACGTCCCATCAGGGAGGATCATGGATTGGTACCAAATATACAGTGTCCATCAGGACTCAATGGCGATGCTCTTTCTATTGCCAGCCATTGATTTTGGTGTAAGGGAGGCGGAGGAGGCAATCCGCAAGAGCTACAAATGGCTTTTCGGGACTAATGTGCTCGCTGCTCCGATGCTGAACTTAGACCCGTTTTTCATCTATCGATCGATACGACGCAAAGCCAGCAATGAGCGCGCTCGGCGGTATGCAGAATCCTTGGTCCACCTCATCACGGGTCGCTCTGCCACGCTAGCCACACCCTCTGTGCTGGTAGTCAATCATGAATGTCGTTCCTACCATCTCGGGTGGATTCTTTATGTCTGGGCCGGACGTCAGGATTTTTCGGAGTTTACCGGACTAACGGTGAGCCCCGATTAGCCTCGGAAGTAGATCTTTGTGATTTGGACTGTGGATAAATCGCGTTATCGAAGCTCCTGTTGACTGGTCTGAGGATGTGATCGACAGAACAGCTTTCTCTGGCTTTGTCGATGCTGGCCTGACTCCTGATAGAACCAGTCAATGAAAAGGATCGGATGCACTGATATGCACGCAGAAGTTTCTATCCTGAACGAGGGTCCAGTCCATACGAGGGTTGCGGTGCTTGGGTGCCCGGTTTCGAAACTGTCTCTGGAAGATTTCGTCGCCTTGGCAGAGCGATTCATACGTTCTGGAAAGCCCCACTATATTGCGGTTGTCAATGTGGCCAAAATCGTCAAAATGCGTTCTGACAGGGAACTCGAACAGGGTATTCATGCGGCACATTTGATCGGAGCCGATGGGGTCCCTTTGGTCTGGGCTTCGCGGATTCTTGGCAATCCTCTGCCTGGAAGGGTCAATGGCACTGACCTCATGTATCGACTTCTCGAAAGAGCCAATGAGAAGGGGTATCGCGTTTTCTTTTTTGGTGCCAGGGAAGAGATCTTACGGAGAGCCGTAGAAAGGGTTCGGACAGAGTATCCTGGGGCGAGGATTGCCGGATTTCGTCACGGGTATTTCAGTCCCACCGATGAGTCAACGATTGTGGATAAGATTCGTGCAGGAAAGGCCGATATTTTGTTCATCGGTTTCGGAACACCCAAAAAAGAACTCTGGGTGAAGCGATATCTGAATGCGATGGATGTGCCCGTCGTCCATGGTGTAGGAGGAAGCTTCGATGTTCTGGCTGGAGCGATTCCTCGAGCGCCGCTTTGGATGCAAAGAAACGGCCTAGAGTGGTTTCACAGATTTTTGCGAGAGCCCCGAAGAATGTGGCGAAGGTATTTGGTCACGAACACACTCTTCATCATGCTACTGTTAAAGGAATGGTTCTGCTACCGGTTTGGGCTAACGGACCCTAACGCAGAAAGCCGATAGGCCGTGGTTTTTGATTCAATGGTGCACGTTGAACTCAGCGTTATGAGTCTATCGCCCTCGACACATCAGTCTTGAATGACAATGACTCGGGCTTGCTCGGAGGCGGTGAAAAGTTGGGACCGGGTATCAGGCTTATCGCTTCAAGGTGCTTCATCAACGATGTGTGCTCTCTCTGACATATGTTCTTTTTTGACATCAGGATTCGCATTCGGCCGAGGTTTAGGGAAAAAACGGGGGGACCTAATAGTCCATGCTGAAAATCCTGTTCATTCTTTGTTTAATGGTCTGGTTCCTGGTTCTTCTCGTCCTCATCAACAAGAGAGGATTCCTGGTTCTGGTCATCTGGCTTTTTATCGCGCCAGTGGCGACGAACATAATCCACTCCCCTGGCGCCAACCCTTTTTTCAAGTCTGAGGGGGTTGAAAAGCCCGGCTCGGAAAAGCCGTACAGGGAGAAGGCATATTTTGTGCGTCCATCAACGATTAGACGGGAAGATGTCCTCAACCCGACTCGCACCCTGCTGATTCTATCCGCTGCAGTTCTTCTTCTCAGCGGTCTTCTGAAAAGGGAACGCCCTAGGCCTCTTGATCGGACCGAGGTCTGGATGGGCGTCTTTTCAGTCATCGTGGTCGCAAGCGCAATTCTCCAGTCCAGGCGTCCTACCTTCGGGTTGCATGTCGCCCTTGACGCCTTTATCGTCCCTTTTCTCGCATACTTTGTCATGAGGAGACTCGTGATAACTGAGGACCGTTTTCGTCAACTGACACGTGTTTTGGGTTATATGGGCTTGTATCTCATCATCATTTGCTTGGTAGAGCGTCTGACTCATTCAGGGCTTTTCCATCGCCTTAAGGGCCCATTCCCTTCACATGAAGCGCTGTTTGTAGTCATGGAAGTCGTTTTCTTTGCGGTATTATCGGACATGCTCTGTCGTCGCGACCTTCCCGGGGGAAAACATGCTCTGCCACATAGCGTTCGATGGATCGTGATTTGCCTCGCCCCGATGATTGTTATACTCACCCTGACGCGTGGAAGTTGGGTTGGGTTTCTCCTCGGGGTGTGGGTGTTCTTGTTCCTATCTCGTCGAATGATCGGTTTCCCGCAGAAAATAGGTACAGCAGGCTTGGTACTGATCCTTCTTCCTGTGGTCGTCATCTGTATGGTAGCGTTTACGCCGCGAGAATTGATCGAGCAACGGGTTGCCAGACCTGTCAATCTGTACGCACGAATTGGGACCTGGCAGATCTTAGCTCAAGAGAGTTCCAAGCGCCCGATTTTTGGCGTAGGTCTCAATAATTCGAGGGACCTTTTAATCGAGAAAAGGGTACGGTTTAAGGGTGTTGAAAGCGAAACTACCCCCCATAACTCCTTCCTGTCGATTCTCGTCGAATTGGGTGCTGTTGGTATGCTCGCCTATTTGGTAATTCTGGGGTCGATCATCCGAATGGGCCTAAGACTGTATCGGACGGGTGCTCATTCCTGGGACCGGTGGCGGGGTGTAGCCGTTCTTGCAATCATCGTTGCCTATTTGGGGGCTTCCCAGTTTGCCAATACTCTCTATCTCCAGGGCCTAATCCACATTTATGCATATGTTTTCGTCGGCGCAATTGCCGGTCTTGCCGGAGGACGATGGTCGACCCCCGATCTTGATGCATCCCCTGAGCATCCTCGGTGAAGAAGCACGGGCTGAATTTTATACGCGGAAGCCGATGAGCATAAATTTCACGCGACCGCTCAATGCTGTTTTTCTCTCTTTATTCGATGTCAATGACTCTTTTTTGGAAACAATCAAAACGATACTGAGCACAGATATTCCGTCATGAAATCAATCCTACAAGTATTTTCTTCCAGTGCGCTGTCAAAGGTCTTACTCGGGGGACTAGGATTTATCCTGATTCGGTTCATGTCAGAGACAGAATTCGCTGCGTATACATTTTCACTCGCCCTGGTAGCTGTCGTGATCCAGGTCATAACTAGAACCTTCAACAGGATATACATAGTAGGATTTCGACAGTTCAATTTGGAGAGCCTTGGGTCATCGTTCTTAGGCCTCCAGTTGGGCCTCATTGGTGTACTCGCAGTACTGATGTTTCCTGGAATGTCGTCTATCCATAATGTTTATTGG
>JABAOF010003512.1_pt2 | contig 15094 bp, 19 predicted proteins | sample 7062171 | NCBI WGS metagenome assembly JABAOF01 (sample SAMN14538628, study PRJNA623070) | marine sediment metagenome | biome: marine biome [ENVO:00000428]; feature: marine pelagic biome [ENVO:01000023]; material: deep marine sediment [ENVO:00002113] | place: India: Gulf of Khambhat ...
AGAATGCTTCGAAGTTACCCTCCGCTACCAGCGTGATGAGCGCATATTGCGGCATCGGCCACCAGATGCCCAGGTGTTTTTCTGAGGGGATGAAATCCGGATCTCCGGTCTGAATGGCTCGAGCCTTCTCCAAGAACAGCGTGTGGATCCAAGCCAAGAGGGGAAACTTCGACGCGTCTGCCTCCGAAATCACTTCAATCATTTCTTGATACGTCAATCCGGACAACTCGTGCAACAGCACGAATGGTATCTGCAACAAACGCCCCAAATGCAGCAACTCAACCATCCACCAGAATATTTTTGCTCTTACCCAATCCTCCTTCGGCATCGCCTTTGTAGCAATCACGGTATCCAAAAACTCGGGCACTTCTTCTTCCTGAAGCGAACTGTGCATGTCCACCGCTCTTTGTTGAACCGCGAGGATCCCGTACTTGTCCTGGTATGCAGGGTCACCCATTTCGGCATTCGGCAGCACAAGACAGTTGAAGAAAAAGACCCGATTATGTTGTCCATGCGACAATAGTTCTGAAATTCCCCCGGCAAAAGAGGCGTAGGATTCGCCGGGCAAAGCAAGGATCATGTCGGTATACGTCGCTATACCGTCACGTTGATAGCGCTGCTGTAGCTCGCGGAACGAATCCATGGAGATGTTGGTCCGTTTGATATTCTTGAGTGTTTCCGGATTCGTGGATTGCAGAGAAACCGTTACAAGCAGACACAACCCGGCGTCTGAGAGTGCTTTTTGAACGGCGTATGATTGCTTCGTGTTGCCTTTAGCATTGTTTTGGAAAAGAACCTGGGGAAAACCACGCTCCTGCTTGATCTTCGCGGTGTAGTGGACAATCTCGAGATCCCTTTCCAGCATCCCAAAGTTGGCATCACAGCCACAAATACCCTCAATCTGATGATCGGCCATCCAGTCGAGTTCCTTATACAATCGCTCCATATCAAACCTATACACCCCGCTGTGGACGGCGGATCCCCAATCGCAAAAAGAACAAGAAAACGGACATCCCCGATTCGTCTCCCATAACACCATCCAATTCTCCTGAGGATTGGCGCGCATCAGGGGGTCGAAGACGCCCTCCAGGTACGGCGATGGGATTGTGGAAAGGTTTTTGATTCTCGTGGACATGTTGTGATGCATAAAAGCGCCATCTGCTGTCAGGTAGCTGATGGCTGGAATACCGTCCCAATCTCGTTCCTGACTGTTTTCGAGAACAGCTAAGAAAGTTGGTTCTCCCTCGCCGTGGCAAAGGATATCGACAAATGGATATTGCCTTAGAAAATCCTCGGCTTTGCTGGGATGATTCGGTATACGCGGCCCACCAAACACATTGAGCATACCCGGCTTATTATTCTTCAGCTGCTGCGCAATATTGAGCGAGAGCTGAAGGTTCCAGACATATGTGCTAAAGCCAGCGACATCAGCGCCATGCAATTGTTCAATGGCTTGCTTTACTGGTGTCCTTTTATAAATCGGGAGTAGAAAATCATAACGCTCCGGCGATGGAGCGTACTTCATAGCATAAGCTTGTAAAAGACCTACAGAATATGGCAACGCCTCCCACTGTCCTGGCTCATTGCGATTATCGCTCGCCTTGGATTTAGAAATTGTCTTCTCAGGTACGCGGCCTCGTCTCCACCGAAAACCCGTATTAATCTGGACCAATCCAATTTTAATGCGCTCAGGCAATTCAGTCCTCACTCCGTGGAACAATGGGCTCCACACATATGACCGCAGTGGAGCCCATTGTTCAGATCGCGGTTCCAGGGTCTGCTAGCTGCAACTGCAACAAGGTGAAGAGCAACTGCAGCAGCAGTCTCCAGCACCACCCGCTACGGCCTCAAGGTCGGCATCCGAAAGCTCGATGTCCGACAAATCAGCCGGCTTCTCAAGGGGAACATAGAGGTCGATACTGCCTGTTGACAATCCTTCGTTCCACATCCGGACCTGGTCGTCCAGTGATCCCTCTTCGACGATTTCGGTAATGATGTTGAGGCTGGCGCCTCCGGGATCCAATCCGAATTCTTTGAGAACGGCGACTGGTTCGTTCAACAGGCGATCTTTCAATTGGCCATCTGTCTCCCACATATTCCACACGAGATCCGAATAACCCTTGAGGAATTCTTGTCGATCCATCATGCCTCCTTATCGATTGCTTCCATGTTGGACATCCGATTGAGTCCAAACGACGAGCCTATTTCGATTCATATTCGTTGGAAGAACTCCACTGCGTCGCTTTTCTCCATGATAGCATCCGTGGCGAACGTCAGCAGTTCTTCTCTATGTCCTACCTCCTTTCCGATTCCTTCGGCCAAAATATTCTTGGTCGTGTTGAGGATTGGTTTATGGAGCACGCAAATGCTCCTAATTGCTACCAGTCATCAGCAGGGCATTTTCCAAGTGTTCCGTTCGCAATCGGTTGTGTTTCCTCTCTTACTTGCTCTTCACCGAACGGCGGATGGTCAGACACAACCGTTCACAATGCATCCACACGGCAAAGAACAACCAGGCGACGCCCAATTAATGCACCTTGGAGCTGAGCTAATCATTTCCCTTGCCGTGTTCTGAGGATGTCGTCTCATCCACCTCAGGGTCAGACTTCCCTCGCAATCGTTTGGCTTGTTCTCGCAAGCGTTGAAAATAATCACTCTCAACGATTTTCTCCACCTGGTGCGCCCTTTTCACCTCGTCGATTTTGATTTCAAGTTCTCGAATTTTCTCCTTCAAAGCCAATTCGCGCTGGCGGATTTTTATGGCGTTATCGATTGCGATGGATGCTTGAGCCGCCAAACGGCTGAGTTGGCGCTGATCGTCCGAGGTGAAGTACTCGCTCTCGTGATGTACTAGAGTTAGCATACCAACCAACCGTTCCTCAATTATCAAGGGCACGCCTAAAAAAGACTTGACACCGCTATCGACAATCCCTTGAAGGGTCTCATCCTTGCTTGTCGATCCCATATGTTGCCGTAGCTCTTCAATCGACACAGAAGGGATCAGAAGAGAAGTTCGGCTCTGAGCAATCAATCCCTTCAATCCCTCGTGAAGTGGAGATCGACTCCCGGTTGTGTCGTCGAAACCCTCTTGTCCGCCCCAAGCTTCTACGATCAATTCGCTACCCTGAACGATAGAAAGCTCTGCCGCATCGAATGCCACCACTCGCTGTACTGCGTCTAAGACAGTCCGTAGCGCGTTTTCATATTCGAGTGTGGAGGCGATAGTCTGCCCCATAACGTAGATGGAACTGAGCTCGTTGATGCGTTTCTGCAACGTGTTGACCATTTGACTGAAGACCAAAACAAGATTGGATACCTCCCGCGTTCCACCGATCTGAGCCCAATTGATATCACCGACAGCCAATCTTTCGTCCATACCAACCGAGGCATCGATGGCGTCTACCGATGATTCGATTTCCCTCGCCGCTTTGGAGAGTTGAACCACAGGGCGGGATATCCCGCGCGCAAGACCGACTGACACGAATAAAGCCAGCACAACCAGACCCACGGCACCGAACATCAACTGCCGACTGATGTTTATTGCCGGTTCGATGATCTCGCGCCGCGGTTGCATCAGACTTAAACGCCAATCCGTTGTGGGGATGTGTGTATAGACCGATACCCACTCATCCCCAAGCTCATCTACGACGATCTGTGAGCCTGCTCTTTCATTCAGGATATCCGCCACAACGGGCGCCATGGTCGCTTCTTCATCGGCTAATTTGATATTGAGTTCCTCTCCGAGCGGGGTATCTTCAGGCGCATAATCCTTATGCGCAATGATGTCCCCATCGCTATCGAGCAGGAAGGCATAGCCCTTTTCTCCCACTTCAAATCCGAGTATCTCTCGCTGTAGATCCACAATGACAAAATCGTGCGACATTACCGCAATCAAGGTGCCGCCATCGTAAATGGGCACTGAATTCGTGACCATCAACCCGGCACCGGCATAATCGTTGTAGGGAGCCGTCCAGACCGATTCCCTCCCCGGATTGTTATCCGCGTTTGCAACTGTATAGAAAACGATCGTTTGCGGTTCCCAATCCACAGGATAGGTGTTCGGATGCCAGGGGTAGAGACGCATCATGCCCTCAGCCAGGGTAAGATAGATCCACTGCGTGCCAATATTGCTGCTGCGGATCGCCTCAAAGATCGGGTTCAAGTTTTCGGTAACTACAACATCTTGCTCCAACTTTGGAGAAAGAGCGGTATTTTGGTTGATAAAAACATTGGACTGGCGATCATCATCATGCCGGGGGAAATACACACCGTCATACCACAAGTCAAGACCATAAACATTGTTGTCGTCGCGCTGATACTTCTGTAAGACGGATACCATTTCTTCGGGAGATGGCTTGTCCTCATTTAAAAGCTCAACACCAGCCTGCGCGGCAGCCAGCTTTGTCGCGTTCTCAAAGCCACGTAAACGCTCATCAATCGCCGAAGCACGTGCTTCGACGCGAGCTCTGAGTTGAACAAGTTGTTCCTGCTCCACTCCCGTCGCTGTGGTCCTGATCGCGTTGAAGGCCATCAGGCCCAGCGTAACCGCGCTGGTGAGCAATAGGGCAACGAGAATGATCCAGAAAGTGGTGATACGTTTGAACACAATTCCGTTCCTTTTGAAGCACGTGTCTCCCGGTTAGATCAACATTAATTTTTGATTGACCTCCAAGGCCATAGCTTCTTGTTCCAGCTCTTTCTTGAGATTTTCCACATACTCGATGACATCCGGCACATGTTGATCCAAATCATCTTGTGTGACATAACTCTGAACCAAATGGATATTCTCGCTCACCAATCCGACCTCGCTGCTTTTCCATACGCCCCTTGCACGGGTGCTGGTAGCGCCGCCAAACAGCCCGCCTAAGAAGTCGAGTGTTTTATCCACGTAGGCTTGAGTGTCCACTTCTTTGTCTACACCAATGGTTGAGGGGATGTACACACCAATTTGGGCCGTAAACTCCAGCGAGTCAGCCAGTGCCCGCGCTGTATCGGTAAGCCTCTCAGGTAGATTCTCGAGATCCCGATCCAGAAGTTCGGGAAGCCCTTCAAGAAACGGGATTTCAAAATCAAATTGGCTTCGAGCACTTGAAATATCATATTCCGGATTCACCTGATTTACTACCGTGAATAACTTCCTATTCCCCGCAGCTGGAGACTCCTTCAAAGTTGCATACATATTCATGACCTGCGGCCAGGAAGTCGGATCCGATGAGGCAAGGAGGATTACTTGATCTGCACGTTCCAATATGTAAGCGAATTTGTCCGTCATCTGACCCAGCAAACCAATCACAATGTGGTCGTAGCTGCTCACAAGCTGATCAAAGACCAGAGTGGTCTGAACCGAAGCTGGTAAACCAGGCGCACTCGCAGGAACGTGCACATCATAACCACCCGGATGATGATGGATCTCAGTCCCCTCTTTATAGCCGAATAGCTTTGGCAATCGTTCCGGCGCCGGATATTCAGTGTATACAGTCTTGCCCGCAGCTTTGTGCGCTAACATCAACGCTATTGCGGTACCGAGTGTTGTGCAACCCGCAGCGGCATCTACGCTAATGAGTACGCATAGATGGGCTTCCTGCACGCTCCCGGTGAGGCGAGCATTTGCGTCCGCTAAGCGATGACCTAGAATACGAGCAAGTTCAAGGGCGATAGTGTTGTGTTCGCCAAGTAAGTCGAAAAAATCCTGGCGCTTGATTTGCAGGATGTCGACTTCGGTAAGCGCCGTTGCCGTCGCGGTGGAACTTTGTCCGATGAGAAGACCCATATCCCCGAAAATCTCACCTTGTTTCAAATAAGCTAAGGTTTTGGGAGTTTGATTGTGGACAATGTGTGAAATCTTTACCATACCGCGCTTGATCAAAAAAAGCGTATCGATCAATTCGCCCTGCCACAGAACGACCTCATTACGGCCCCAATGACGCTCGTTTGATTTCTCTGCAATCTCTTCGACGACCCGGTCGGATAGGTTCTTGAACAATGAAACCTGCTTTAAAAAAGCCTTGTCGTCCAACTCCACAAGACTCCAAATTTCTTCGGCGATCCCTCGCCCCGCGCGTGTGACCTTCCCACCAAAACTTACACGGTAATAGATTTCACCGTCAATGAAGGCTTCGCGGATATACCCTGCTTCTTTCAATTCGGAGAGTACCGGTGCAACTTGATCCGGATCTTGTGAAAGTGCCTTGTAGATATCTGCAAACCGCGCTTGGTCTCGCCTCGAGAGCCAATTGATCAACTCACGTTGCTCAGCGGGGAGAAATAACAAATCCACAGGGCTTAACCCTGTAGAAGTAGAATCTGTACTTTCTGCGCGGGATCCCTTTTCCTGTGGGGACTTCCTCGTTCTTGCTGAACGAGCGAAGTTAAACGCTCCTAAAGGGTCGTCATGAGCACGGTTATCGTCTTCTGACATTGGCAGCCCTGATGGATACCGTTGGTTTTATTGAAAGACGCCCTCAGAACCAATATCGATTCTGAAATCAGTTTCTCGGGAAGGTCTAAACTACGCAAAAGATTACGTTCATGTTGGTAACGATCAAAGCACGAAAACCAGCATACTATAGCATGCCAAGGAAATGGGAACAATAAGAAGAAATTACCTATATGCACCAGGTCTCAACATAAGGTAGGAAAAAAATCTTCCAACCAACCGTTTTAAAGAAGAGATCTATGCCTCAGGGGAAGAGAACTGGCTTCATCATTCTCACATTATAGGGATCTTGGACAGTGTGCACACGGTGATTATCCTCACACCCCACCGCAGAAACTGTAAGTCGAGGGCTTGGTGCTTAGAGGTTGGTTCTTTCCATGTTCCCTCTAACTTTGAATGCACGCATCGACGCTTACCAATAGGATATCCCTAGGGTAACTTCACAACCATGGACGGAATCGGCCACAGCGCGAAGGTTTGCAGATAATCCATCTCGACGAGGGGCTGCGATCAGTCGCCAGGTTTCCGTCAACATTGCTCGATGAGTAACCCTATTCGAGATCGCGGCAGTACCCAGATCAATGCCACCTACATATGCTTTGTGTGTGCTAAGCCAACCTTTTCGGGCGCCGGAATATGTACCTGAAGGTACGACGTTCACGCCGGTCTACGATAGCGTCACCAGCACGTAGCCTAATCTCCCGATTGAGGATTTGTGGGTCTTGGGGGGATTGAACGCTTCGGGGAACGTCAGCAACACACCCCGGCTGGCGATTTGGCAAGGCGACCAAAACTGTACCCGGGATGACATTTCGGACAATAGGGGCACGCTTGACTTCATCACCCACGACCCTGCCAGCGACGTCTTGACAGACCAGCACATCTACTGCGAGCGCTGACACAACGGACCCTGTGCTTCTTGCATGCAAAAACCGGCAAACCATGGCTTGCCGGTTATTATTCGGATTCCAAGACCGGGACTCAAAACTTGGGCCTGCGGATGAATAGTCGGCTGACTTGTCTACTTTCCCTTGAGATCTCGCACACGGAACCACACTCTCATCGTTGGGATTTCTCCAATCTCGACCGGCCTTTGGTCACCAGCCTTACTGCAAGAAGGATCACGACAAAGTAACCGACGTAGGAAAGCGCCTCTACCAGGGAGGGATTCCCGTTATAGCCAAAAACGGACTTCAGCATCGATCCAACCAGCGAATCCTCACTCAGATACGGATTAAGATCCCACACCTGATCCACTACTGGAGGAATCCAACCCACCTCGATGAACTCGTGGATTCCGTGAGCGAAGAGACCAGCAGCAAACAGAATGAGCAGCACACTCGTAACGAGAAAGAAGTTCCGGATGTTAAGGCGGATGGTAGTCTTAAATAGTGCCCATCCGAGGAGAAACGCCACTGCGATTCCAATCAAACCACCTGCGAATACCTGGCGCGTACTCGCCGTCATTGCGGCTGCGGTTAGGAAAAGCGAAGTTTCGATCCCTTCACGAACCACGGCTAAGAAGGCGATGCTAAAAAGAGCCCATTTTTGACCACCCTGGACAGCCTTTCGGACATCACTCTCCAAACCCGCTTGCAGCCGTCTGCTGTTTCGCAGCATCCAGAAAATCATCCAAGTTAGAACACCGGAGGCCAGGAGCATGGTCACACCTTCGAAGACCTCCTCTGATTTTCCTTCTAAGGTGGCACCCACAAACTGGAGCGCGATTGCGACCGACAGGCTCACAAGCAGCGCTGCGATTACACCCGACCATATCACCTTGCGTAAGGATGAGTGTCCGATTTTCTCCAGGACGCCTAGCGCTATGAACACGATCAGCGCCGCTTCCAAACCCTCCCTTAAACCGATAAAGAAACTCGGGATCATACCAAATTCCTCCACCATTTAATCCTTCGAACACTGCTCACAATAACCCTCAAAGCAAATACAGGCATGCGTCACGGCCACATCCATCTGTTCTGCCAGTTCGGCACGCACCTGCTCAATACGCCTTGTCTGGAATTCGATCAAACGACCACAACCTACACACGTGAAGTGAAAGTGCTCTTGTTTCGACACCGTTTCGTACACTTCGCGCTTATGCTCTCGGGCAAAATAGCGTTGCTGAACCAAGCTCATACCTTTGAGAATAGATAAGGTGCGATAGACGGTCGCCAAGTTGATGCGTTTATTCAGCGACCTTGCTCGCTGCCAGATCTCCTCCGCATCCAAATGTTCTGCACTGCCTTCGATAATCTCCAACACCAATTCGCGTTGAGGCGTCAGACGCATCCCGGAGGCGTGTAAGGAGTTGGGTAGGCTTTTTCCTGAGGTCATCGCATCGTCCCCAATCCTGGGTTATTGCAAATGATTTGCAGTAGCATTATATGCCACGGAGCCGGAAGGTGTGAATAGCAGATCGTCATGCTGGAAAACGCCTTTCATCACATCTTACGACCTCCAAGACTGCAACGTGTGTCGATGGATTTCAGGTCGATACTTTTCAGTTTCGTATTCTTGAATACCTCCTGGTCATCTTCATTTGTCATTGCTAAGGAGCGTAGCGAAGAAGTAATCTCCAACTCGCGTATAGGGGATCGCGTCGCCCCTATCGGGGCTCGCGATTCCACACGTTAGATGCCTCCATGTTCAAGATCGGGATGCGATTTTATGTTATACTATCCTTCGAAGATAATATCGGGTATAACAGGGCCAATTAGTCTAGAAATTACCGTCCAAAAACGAAATAGGAGTAAAGCATTGGAGAAAAGATTATCTTTGCGTAGATATTTGCTTACTGTATTCATTCTCGGAGGGCTCCTGCTAGCAGCTTGCAGCACGCCTCAGTCGACACCGATAGCGAACGACTCCCCAGCAGAGGTTGTCGTTGAGCATGGGGAGTCCAACGAAGAGGCGGAACATTCCGAGGGAGCTGTCAAAGAGAGTGAGCACACTGAGGGGGAAGAACACGAAGACGAATATGCCAAGGACGAAGAGCATGAGGACGAACATTCTGAGGGCGAAGAGCATGAAGACGAGGGGATTGATCTCGAAGAGCACAATCACGCCGAGATTCCCCACGACTTCGAAGGCTTGGAAAATCCCTTCGGTGAGGATCCGGAAGCCATCGCCGCTGGTGCCGAGCTCTTCGCAATGACATGCGCCGTTTGTCATGGGGAAGGTGGAGAGGGTGACGGCCCTTCCGCTGCCGGCCTAGATCCCAAGCCCGCCTCACTTGCCGATGCTGACATGATGGCAGATCTCTCCGACGCCTATCTCTTCTGGCGTATCACGGAAGGCGGCATGATGGAGCCCTTCAACTCTTCCATGCCTCCCTGGGGCGAATCGCTCTCTGAAGAGCAGCGCTGGCAGTTGGTAAGCTACATTCGCACACTTTCAGAGTGATACTCTGTATACAAAAAAGGGCGTCCTATAGATATCGGACGCCCTTTTTTTTTTTACCTATCTTCGGTAGATTTTGAATTGAATGTCATTTTCGTTATCCTAAGTGTGCCAAAACCTTCGAAGCCATCCCTCCTTCGGGCAATTCCATTAAGCCACCGACAATTGACGCTCTGTACTCCAGATCGAGGCTATTGTTCCATCTTGGTCATCAACCACAAGCGGTTGTCTCGGCACCTTTGAAGCCATCCATAGGTTATCTACGGTCGTACACCCAGGTTCGGCCATCTTTATCGAGTGCAAAAACCTCGTATGGTCCCCCTTGCGAACTACCCATTCCTGGCGATCCAGGGGGCATCCCGGGCACTACGAGTCCAACAAGATCGGGGGTCTCGCGCAACAGTTTCTCGATCAGGTCGGCCGGAACGTGCCCCTCGATGATGTATCCATCCACCAAGGCCGTATGACACGATGCAAATTCGTCTGCCACACCAAGATCTGCTTTCAGATCTCGAAGCTCCTGATCCCCCAAATCAACGAGATCGACCACGAATCCGTTCTTTTGTAGGTGAACCACCCACTGAGAGCAGCACCCTCAAGTCGGGCTGCGGTAGACTTTGATGTTATAGCTGGACGGGTTATCAGCCAACGGCACCGCCGAGTTGTTTCTAGTCGGAGTAATCAGCAATACAATTGCTAAGGCCATAGCCACAACAATGGCGCCAGCTGCTATAAAGATCCAGAATCGATTGGTTGACATATCTAGCTCCACTCAACGAAATAATCTGAAGTAAGGCTCATAACGATTTCCGCAATTTGACACCAAATTCCTCGTCCCATTTGGCAAGAACGAAGAGAGCCCTCCACTCAAGTTTGAGAAATCTCGCTACAAGACGGACGTTGCCCTCCTCAAGGTTTGTGCACTGATCGCCACCAAGACCGTGCTGAGAGACATAAAAAGCGCGCCCAGGGCTGGTGAGAGCAGGATTCCGAATGGTGCCAAAAGACCCGCGGCGAGTGGAATGGCAACAACGTTGTACCCCATAGCCCATATCAGGTTCTCGACCATCCTGCGGATCTGTCAGCCAAAACCTGCGTTCTCGATTTACTCTGCTGTGCCTGCTCGACTAGTCTCATGACGCCTGCTAGCGCCGTATCCTCACCAATTGCATTCACGCGCACTCTCAAACTACCGTCACGACTGATCGGCCCCGCAATCACCTCGTCGCCGGGATTCTTCAGAACGGGTCGGGATTCACCTGTGATCATCGATTCGTTGACTTTAGATTCACCTTCGACCACTTCTCCATCCATAGGGATGCTCCCACCCGGGCGAACAAGAACCAAGTCTTCCATCTGTAGACTCTCAACAGACACTTCCTCAGTCTTCCCGGTGGACAGTAATCGCTCGGCGGTGTCGGGTAAAAGCTTGGCCAACGCTTGCAACGCGCCGGAGGCCTGGCGGACGCTGGCATTTCCAACCAATGGCCAAGAAGCATGACATCAATCAGGGTCACCAATTCACAGAAGAAGCCCTCTCCCAAATCAGCAAGAAGGGCGGTCCAGCTATAAGAAGAAGACCACACTGATTGCCAACGAGATCAAAGTCATCATGCCAGGCTGGCGGCTGCGGATTTCCGGAACAGCCATACGCAGAAAGGGTACTCCACCGATCAAAAAGATCACCAGGGATAGAACGGGTGTAACCCAATGGCTGCCTGGGAACACAGGCATACTGAAACCTAACCACCCTTGAACCATCTCGCTGTAAAGTAACACCGGAATCGAAAGGGCAAGGCAAATCCAGAATCGATCCCGAAACATCTTCTCGTGCCTGCTATGGTCGACACGATGTCCCTGGCTGGTCTGCTTGTGATTCGTGTGATCAGCTTCTTGTGAAGCGTGACTGTTGTTCACATGTTCATGGTGGGCATCATGATATTCCGATCCCTGACTCTATCAATCCTTTAAGTCCTCGCTCATAAGTTGATACTGTTCACGCGTGATCTCGCCGTTCGCATAGCGTTGATCAAGGATCTCACGCGCACCCAGGTCTTGATTCCCTCCCCTGGCTCCAGGCTTGGATCCACCTCGGAAGATGGACCTTATAAGCCACACAGCACCAGCGATCAACAGTCCCCAGAAAAGGAGCATTAGCAACATCCCTAGAAAACCAAACCCCATCATCATCGACGTCTCCCCTCACACGGTATTGGGTTCAAGCCTTGTCATGCTATGAGATAACAAAATCGATCTGCACACACACTCAGTTAAAATCAGAGAGCATTTGCTGATACTGCTCACGATCGATCTCGCCCCGGGCATAGCGAACATCCAAGATCTCACGCGGCGAAAGCCTGCCCTGCTCTAAATCCTGGGGAGATCCATATCCTTGTCCACCCGCATTGAGACGACGTACGATCCAGAAGATCAGGAACACGCCGCCAACGAACAATCCGAGGATTATGACCAGGTTGAGAATCAACCCCACAATGCTGCCTTCACCAAATCCGCCAAAGCCACAACATCCAGAAAACCAATTCATCATCTCAAAATCTCCTCTCTATCTTAAAATCTTAAAGGCCGAAACGCGTTTTCACGTCATACTCAATAATCCTAGCGCCTGAAATTAAAGGTGCTTTAGAGGAAATATAAAGATTTCGTAAAGAATGGAGGCAATGTTTCGAATTCGTCAAACGTGAGGCAAGAACTCGATCAACCGCTGACTGGCAAGCTGAAAGTGAACGTACTCCCCCGCTCGGCACCCAGACTTTCAGCCCAAATGCGTCCTCCATGGGCTTCTGTGAGGTGCTTGGCGATCGTCAACCCAATACCGCTGCCCCCGACTGCGCGTGAGCGTGCGCGATCTACACGATAGAAGCGAGTGAAGATATGGGGCAGGTGTTCCGCTGGGATACCTACCCCGGTATCCGAAACAGAGATTTGAATTTCACCCCCTATTTGCCGGGCACGAATTTCCACGCGGCCCCCTTCCGGTGTGTATTGTAAAGCGTTTCCCATTAGATTAATTAACACCTGTCCAATACGGTCTTCATCAACGAAGACCTTGGGAAGACCTGTCGGTGCTTCGCATTCAAGTGCCACCTTTTTCTCCTCGAATTGGCGGATCAAGCGGTTTTTAGTAGCCTCGATCAAGCCTGAAACATTTTGAGAGCTAAGGTTCAACTCATAGGCACCAGCTTCGACTCTGCTAAGCTCTTCTAAGTCGTCAACCAGTCGTTGAAGCCGGTGGGCTTCATGATAAATCCGTTGGAATGTCTCCATGTCGGCAGTTAACACACCGTCCATCAGACCTTCCATCGATCCCTGGATGGTGGTCAGCGGCGTACGAAGCTCGTGTGCGACGTTCCCGATGAGCTGCCGCCGCATGACTTCAATGTACTCGAGCTTCGTCGCCATCTGATTAAAGCTCAGCGCAAGTTGAGCCAATTCATCCACATGATCTCTTGCAATGTCTCCTGGAATTTCTACACGCTCGGCGTAGTGCCCATCCGCGATACGTTGGCTTGCCACACTCATTTGCCGAATTGGGGCAACGACCTGACGGCTGACAAACAAGCTGACTGCGACGGCTGCAATGAAGGCTGCCACGATCGCCGGTCCAAGCGCTGCATTAACTGCGCTGCGGAAATTGGTGGATAGATCCTGTTCTAGTGTCACGCCTCCACCCGTCATGGAGCTATTCCCCATCATCATCTCGTTCATCGCAGCCAAGTGGCGATCAAAAGCCGTCGGGACTGCAAACTCGACCGCCGAAACCAACACGATAACTCCAACCAGCAGGACGATCAGATAAGAGACAAAGATTTTCCACCCGATGTGGCGGCGGATCGTTTTTAACATGTTCACATCACCTCATCCTCAAAGCGGTAACCGACCCCCCTGACCGTCGTGATGAAACGATCATCACCCAGCTTCTGCCTGATGTGCCCGATATGGACGTCAACGACGCGAATCTCCCCGAAGTAATCATAACCCCACACCTTTTCCAATAGTTGCTCGCGGCTCAAAACAATCCCCGCATGTTCCGCGAGCGTTCGGAGTAGATCGAATTCGATCGTGGTGAGCCCCACAGGTTTATCGTCCACCCAAACCATTCGACCAGCGGCATCAATGCGGATGTGTTGGAAAGTAAGAACCGAACTTTCCACTCGCCGGTCCCCTGTCCGCATGCGCCGTAACGCGGCTTTGATCCGCGCCATCAACTCTCGGGGACTGAAGGGTTTTGTCAGGTAGTCATCGGCACCCACCGAAAGACCGATGATCTTATCCGTCTCTTCCGATTTCGCCGTCAGCATGATGACGTAAGCGTCAGATTCACGGCGAAGTCGAGTGAGCAATTCAATCCCATCCATCCCAGGCAGCATGATGTCTAAGACGATCAAATCGGGTCTAATCGTCCGTGCAGACTTGAGTCCCGAAGGGCCATCGGTGGCGGTGTGGAATTCATATCCCTCACTACTAAGATAGGCTGTGACGAGGTCGAGAATGCTTTGCTCGTCATCAATCACCAAAATCTTTGCGCTTGTCACTCTCTTATCCTGATTCTATGGAATTACAACCACTCATTCGTTGAGTCAAGAACTATTTTACACAGGAATACAGGTGGGTTGGGCACCTTTGGGCGACCTGCGTTCAACGCTGCCAAACGTGCTCTGGTGATTCTCATACAAGTCCACAGACACTTAATCCGCGTCCTATGTTTATTCCTTGCGACTCCGGTATCATGACAACTTACGCATTATTTTAGGCAAATCACCCTTCCCCCATTCCACCCAAATACGCTGCCCTATTGAAGTCTTTACCAGTTTCTTTCCACTCACTCACTTTAAATGAATCACTATCTGGCGTATTGGGCGAAGCCTCGAATTACAGTGCAGCCGACCTGACCCAGTTGGATACATTGTAGATGGATTTTGAGGCCGATCGACACAGCACAGGCATACAATAGCCATGAGAAGGGTGATGGAGATGGGTGATGAAGAAGACCCTTATCGGAACGACGCTGTTGGTGCTGCTTCTCAGCGCATGCGGGTCACGTGTCCGCATTGAGCAGAAAGAAGGACAAACTATCGGCGGTGTGGATGTGCGGGTGGAGGAGATCCAATTTCGTTCCGGCCAGTTCAAGTTGATCGGGGATCTGCGAATGCCTGAAGGAGATGGTCCACATCCAGCGATCATCATGGTTCCCGGCGATGGAGCAGCCACACGCAACGGCTCCGTTCCATTCCGTCC
>JABAOF010009724.1_pt2 | contig 15094 bp, 13 predicted proteins | sample 7062171 | NCBI WGS metagenome assembly JABAOF01 (sample SAMN14538628, study PRJNA623070) | marine sediment metagenome | biome: marine biome [ENVO:00000428]; feature: marine pelagic biome [ENVO:01000023]; material: deep marine sediment [ENVO:00002113] | place: India: Gulf of Khambhat ...
GATTATTTCCGGAGACTTCAGGGTGCTTTCCGTACAGGCCTTTTTGCAGATCACCGGTATGTACGACATTTCCAGGGGCTCCACCCTGGCGATTCTCCTCCTCACACCCACGGTAACGGCCTTTTTCCTCCAGAAGTATTGGGTTGCGAGGAAATCTTATGTTACGGTTACTGGGAGGCCCACCGGTGCAACAATTAAAGGGTTAGAATGGTATATCAAACTGCCGGCTTATGCCACTTGCCTCCTGTTTACGGGAGTCATCTTCCTCTTTTACGGAATGGTCATCTATGGTTCCTTCCAAAAGCTCTGGGGCGTTGATGCAACCCTCACTCTCAAGAACTACGTGGAGATGTTCCAAGTGGGCAAGGATTATATTTTCGACTCCCTGACCCTATCCACGCTAGCGACACCCATGACCGGAATATTGGGGATGTTTATAGCTTTTCTCGTTATCAGGAAGAAATTCATCGGACGCGGGCTCATGGAGTTTGTGTCCATGCTGACCTTTGCCGTCCCGGGGACCGTCGTGGGGATCGGGTACATCCTCGCCTTTAACCAGAGATCCGCACTTTTTCCCTTTGTACTAACCGGGACTGCCTGGATCATTACCACGCTTCTCATATTCAGAAATATGCCGGTTGGCATACGCTCCGGTATTGCAGCCCTTCAACAGATCGATCCTTCTATTGAGGAAGCCTCCACCGATCTGGGGGCCGACAGCAACAAAACCTTCAGGAAGATAACCCTCCCCATGATCGCACCGGCTTTTTTCTCGGGCCTGGCCTTTAGCTTCGTCAAGGCGATGACTGCCATCAGTGCTATCATCTTCGTTGTGTCGGGGAAGTGGAACCTCATTACCGTGGCCATCCTCGGTTTTGTGGATAACAGTCAGTATGCCCAGGCAGCGGCCATGAGCCTCCTCCTGATCTCTATTGTACTCGTAGCTCTCGGCATTATTCAGGCAATGGTGGGTCGGATCGGTAAGGGGGCGAGGACCGTAAGTATTGTTGATTAGAGAGAACAACAAGTGAAAGGATAGAATATGCGGCAAGATTATGTTGTTCTTAAAGGCCTTGTTAAGGTATTTGGAACGGGGGAAGATGCCGTAACGGCTGTGGATAACGTAAACGTTGAAGTAAAGGAGGGAGAGCTGGTTACCCTCTTGGGACCATCCGGTTGTGGAAAAACGACGACCCTGAGAATGATTGCTGGCTTTGAGCTTCCCACTTCCGGTGAGATCCTTATCGATGGCGAAGACGTGAGCACGACGCCGCCCAACCGGAGACCAACCACGATGGTATTCCAGAACTACGCCCTCTTCCCACACCTGTCGGTTTTTGAGAACATAGCCTATGGACTGAAGATACGCCGTGATTCGCGTCAGAACATCCGTAAGAAGGCCGAGGAGGTCATGGGTCTTGTCGGGTTAAGAGGACTGGGCGGACGGTCCCCTGCTCAGCTTTCAGGAGGTCAGCAGCAGCGTGTCAGCCTGGCCCGATCTCTGGTTATGGAACCCAAGGTGCTTTTGCTTGATGAGCCTCTCTCCAACCTCGACGCCAAGCTGCGCGTATCCACCCGCCTGGAGATCCGCAAGCTGCAGCAGAGGGTGGGTATAACATCCGTCTATGTGACCCATGATCAGGAAGAGGCCATGACCCTTTCCGATCGGGTGGTCATCATGCATCAAGGGGAAATTATGCAAGTCGGGACACCCCAGGAGATTTATGCTCGCCCAGTCAACCGCTTTGTAGCTGATTTTATTGGCAAGGCCAACTTCCTGGAAGGCCGCGTTGGAAGCATAACATCTGAAAATGACATTGAGCTCGACATAATGGGCAAGAGATTTCAGATTTCCCTGAAAAAGGGGGCCTTTTCAGAAGGGGAAAGAGTGCTTATGGTCGTTCGGCCTGAGTCTGTAGAGTTAGAGCCGAAGAAACCGGACACCCTCATCGGCACAGTCCGTGAGGCGGTTTACCTTGGTTCAGAGATGGTGTATGAGATCGAGGTGGCGAAAAGCGTCCTCACCGTGCAGATTGCCAATCCTCAGGAGCATGTGGCTTTTGGAGAGGGTGATGAGGTGACCATAACCTTTCAGGAAAAAAGCCTGCACGTTTTACCCTACGAAGAGGCACAATAGGGAAGCCGTCCCGAGAAATTCCTCCATTGCTTTCTCAGTTATTTTCCCCGTGACATAGTCTGGTTAGTGAGACTCTCTTTTCCTCTTTTTTAATCGCTTACTATTGCCTTGCAACTATTTACGGGCAGATGCACCTTCACCTTATCACCTTTACTGAACCTGCCCATTCCCCCTACCTGCACCCTCATCTCGAGCGTATCGCCTGCCCTTATCCGGTAGTCAACCTTGTCTCCAAGATAGGTTGCCTTCTCTATAATACCGTCAAAGACATTATTCCCTGCTCTTTCATCGTCGAGATCGAGAAGCTGGATATCATTAGGTCTAATGAAAACCAAAAGCTCCTCCCCTTTCCTTACACTGTGAAACAATGGGACGATCAGTTGACCGACATCTTCTGACGATACCACTCCCCTCCCCACGCTATCGAAGCCCGTCAGAACACCCTTAATGAAGTTGGCTAGGCCGATGAAGTCGGCTACGAACTTTGTCCTTGGCTCTTCGTATATTTCCTTCGGAGTTCCCACTTGGTGTATACGCCCCTCATTCATTATGGCAATGCTGTTGGACAAAGCCAATGCCTCCTCCTGATCGTGGGTGACGTAAATGGTGGTAATGTTGAGATGAGCTTGTAGGTCCTTTATCTCAAAGCGCATCTGCTCTCTGAGCTTTGCATCAAGGTTGGATAGAGGTTCGTCCATCAAGAGAATTTTCGGTCTGTAGACAAGTGCCCTGGCCAAGCCAATCCTCTGTTGCTGACCCCCGGAGAGCTGCCTCGGATATTGATTTTCCCACCCCTTTAACCTAACCATCTCTATTGCTTCCTCCACTCTCTCCCTCATCTCCTTCTTAGGGATTCCCCTTATCTTTAANNAACTCCCGCTGATGGGTGGGAACGGTTGTGACGTCCTCTCCATCTATGAAGACCCTTCCTCCGTCGGGTTCCAGATGTCCAGTGAGGCACCTGAGCAATGTAGTCTTTCCACAGCCGCTCGGTCCCAAAAGGGTCATCAGTTCTCCCCTCTTAACATGAAGGTTGACGTGATCGACGGCAGTGAAATGCCCGAACTTCTTGGTAAGGTTCTTTACCTCTATCACACAGTCTCTGTCTTCTCTTCCCTTTTTCGTCCCACTCACGTTCTACGCCCCCTTGACTCCCCCTATCAGCCTCTCCGGCCTCAGCCACCTCTGCAATACCAAGAGAATGAAAAGGGAGGGTATGAACAATATTACCGAGATGGCACTGGCAACATCGAGGAACCCGTCGCCGATGGATAAGTATGCCTGCACAGGAAGGGTCACCGTATGCGGACCGTAGGTCATAAGGGTTAAGGTGAACTCGCTATAAGAAGCGGTAAATGTGAAGATCATCGAAGACAATATCCCCGGTAGAATGAGTGGTAGTATGACAAGGAAGAAAGTCTTCCGTGCATTCGCCCCACATACCCTCGCGGCTTCCAATAGCCTCTCATCCAGGCCTTCAAAGGTAGTAGATAAGATCAAGATGCTGTAAGGGGCACAGATAGCGACATGGGCAAGCGCAACTCCTAAATGTGTGTCGACAAGATTAATGCTGTAGAAAATCTTAGCGATTCCGAGCGCAAAGGCTATCGGGGGTATTAATCTGGGGAGGAGGAACATCGACAACAGTAACTCTTTCCCTGGGACCCCACGCCTTCCTAAAGCCCACCCTGTCGGTATTCCAATCAGGGTACTGATGAGCACGGCTATGCCGGCAATAAGTAAGCTGTTCGCTAATATCTTGGGTATATTGACGATGCGCCAGCCTAGTTTGAAGGCGTGGAACCCCCAACTCTCTGGCAGCCAATCTGGACCCCAGAGCTTGGCAAAGGCCTTTATGTAGATCATATTATAAGGGCCGAGCATGTACAATAAGAATCCCAGTAGGAACGAGACGATCAAAAACCTCTTAGCGTTGAGCATAGCAATCAGATAATGTTTCAGCCTCATCTCACTGACCAGCCTCCCTCCTGGAAACCCTCATGTATACGGATAGGAAGACGATCTGTATTGCCGCCATGACGACTGCCATGGCACATGCTGCCTCCCACTTCCGAAATACCGCAGCGTAAGTGTATATCCTGGCAGCGATGATGTAGGACCGATAATCCCCTGCGAGGACGAGGGGGATGCTTAAGGCCCCGAAGCAGAGGATAAATGTAATCACGGATCCAGCTATTATTCCCGGAAGGGTAAGGGGGAACAATATATATCGAAAAACCTGCCATCGGTTTGCTCCTGACACCGCGGCTGCCTCCTCCACACTCCTATCTATGGATTCTATTGCGGATAGTGAGGTCAAGCAGGTGTACGGGAAAAATAACCACGTGTAGAAGAGGATTAAACCATGGATGGTGAAGTTGAACCTCATTGGCTCCTCTACAAAAGGAACGACCCTCGTCAAAAACAGGTTAAACCAACCCCACTTGTCCCAGAAGAGGTAAAGACCGAGGGCACTGATCAGGCCAGGTATCATAAGAGGGGCGAGGATAAGCAATCTGAAGAACCTATTGCCCCTTATCCTCTCCCTCAGAATGAGAATGAGGGGAAGGCTCAGCAGGATTGAGAGGATAGTGGCGGAGAGTGCTAGAAAGAATGTTAAACCAATTGTCCGAAGTCCATCACTTCTAGTAAGGAAGTTAACGTAATTGATCAAAGTCAAACTTCCACTCGTGCCCTCTGGAGAGAGGCTGGTCCATACGGTAATCAATAACGGATAGAGGAAGAGGCCGAGGAATGCCAGGAAACCCGGGGAGAGCATTAAAAGGGTTAATAACGCCCGCCTATCTCGGAAGAAATAAGGGAAACCCTTCATCCACGCAGCCCTCAAAATGGAACAAGAAGGGGCAGGTATATCAATAATCCCATACCCACCCCTTCTCGTTTTCGGAAGTTCAATCCCCCTCCCTACGACTTAAGATACTACTTCACCACGTCCATGCCACTCTCTTTGATCCATCCGTACCCCTGGCTGCTCTCCAGTGGCTTTCTGTTGAGATCCTCCATCCTCGGTACATGCGCCCATACCGCTGCCGGCACGATATCCCAGATCTCTGTCCCCGGGTACTCCCACATCGTTGTGAACATCGTAAGTTGGACATGATCAGAAAGGAGCCAGTTGACAAACTCGAAAGCTGCCGGTTTGTACTCATCCGGGATATAGCCGGGCACAACAAGGAGGGTATTTCCGCCGTATATCCCCTCGCTGGCGTAGGATGCCGCGGTCGTTTTAGGCAACCTCCCCCTGTCTCTGGACCAGAGGCAGTAGTCAATCGCGTACTCAGTGATCCATGCATCCTCCTTCATGAACTGCTCGAAGAGGATGGGCGGCTCACTGGCCAACGGTTTGTACAGAGCCTTTGAAAACTCCTTGAACTTCGCTATGGCGTTATTCCACGCCGGTGACTTGGAGATCTCGCCAAATGGCTTACTCCAGTCCACACCGAAGGCTCTCAGGAAATCGTACATGAAGATCCTTCCCCCGCCGGATTTTGCATCAGTCCTGATCATCCCGATGTGGCCACGCCACTCATCCTTCCGCTCAAGGAACTCCTTGAAGGAAGTTGGCGGGTTTTTTATGAACTTCTTGTTGTAGATGAAACCAAACTGGTCCCGCCAGAACTGGAGCCCCTTGCCCTGGGTATGGGTTCCGAGAACCGTTGCAAGATCCGCAAGAGGAACCTTCGTAGCACTAGGAACAGCTGGATTCGGCAGTAATATCTCCATTGGTATCTTGGCTTCCAGGGCTCCAACAAAACTATCCGGCTTGAACAAAATCACGTGTAGGTCACCACCCCCAGGCTTCCAGGCCTTTAACCTCTCGATCATCTCCGCCCCCCTGGAGACGACATACTCTACCTTAAAGGGAAGGATTCTATTGGCCTCTGGGATGGTCCACGTTTTGTGGAATTCCTGGAAGTTAGCTCCTCCCGCGGTATCCACCCAGACAATCTTTGCCGGAAATTCGGGTTCCGCCGCTACCTCCATGAGCGATAAACCCAAAACCACTACCAATATTAAACTTAACCTAATAGTCCATTTCCCCATAATCATATACCTCCTTTCGTTTACGTCTTTTCGAGTATTAATCCTCCACTAAATATCCTTAAGTCAGTCCCCCCTTACCACCCCCCTTCATTCTTTACACCGGTTTGTAAAACCCAGTTTAGATATGTCACTTACTGATTGTCAAGGCCATTATCTATTGCTCCCCAGCATGTCCAAATTTCGAGAATCTCAAATATCAAGCCCCTTGACATTTCAGCAAGATTTAGGTAATAATTAATTGTTAAAATAGATATTTGTCGTAATTATTTCGAAAAATAAATGATCTCTTCTGAAGATTCCTCCGATCCTCATCTTAACCCTCCCAAACACTTACTCTTAACCCCTCCAAACAGAAGGAATTTACCGTTTGTCCTAAAACGAGGATTTAAAGAATGGAAGTCAGGGGAAATGTTCTCGTTGGAGAGGCAGGAGGTCCAACGGCTGTTATAGACTCGAGCCTTTATGGACTTCTCAATGAAGCGAAGAACCACAATGAAATTGAAGAGATATTCGGGGCCCTCTATGGAATCGATGGAATCCTCAAAGGGAAGATAATCGACCTGAGGAAGGAGGATGATCGAACACTCCGGGCTCTCCGTTGGACTCCAGGGGCTGCTCTTGGCGGATGTCGCACCCGATTGAGGTCGGACGACCCTCATGACCGGGATGTGAAACGTATCCTAACCTTCCTTAAAGAAAACCGGGTCCGATTCTTCTTCTATATTGGCGGAAACGATTCCATGGATACGGCGCGGAAGATCGAAACCGCGGCAAAGAAGGTTGGATACGAACTGACTGTCCTTGGAATCCCGAAAACTGTGGACAACGACCTTGCCGTTACCCACCACTCTCCCGGATATGGGAGCGCGGCCAAGTACCTTGCCGCATCGGTGCGGGAGGCAGGCTTGCACAGTGAAGCCATGCAAGGAGCAGAGCCTGTGACTATCCTCGTTACAGTTGGTCGTAATACCGGCTGGCTGGCTGGATCCTGCGCCCTGGCGAGGATGAAGGATTCCGATGCACCCCACCTCGTTTACTTCCCCGAAATCTCTCTCTCCGAAGAAAAATTACTAACGGATGTCGAGAGGGTTTATCGACGGCTTGGCAGGGTTTTTATCGCCACCGGCGAGGGTTTGAAGGATAAAAGGGGAAATTACATTACCGCCAATCGGGGCTGGTTTGCAACGGATGGGTTCGGACACCCCGAGCTTGGGGGCGTTGCTGACTGGATGAAACAGTTGCTCGAGCGAGAACTGAAGTTACGGACACGGGTGATAAGGCCGGATATCTGCCAGCAGAGTGCTGCACACTTTGCATCCCTCATCGATCAAGAGGAAGCCATAATGGTAGGGCATATGGCGGTTCGCTACGCCGTGGATGGAAAGAGTGGCTCTATGGTAACCCTTGATGCCTCCTCAGGGGGGGGATATCGCTCCACAACTGGACTTGCCCCCCTTTCTGCCGTGGCAAATAGAGAGCGAACGGTGCAGAAGGAATGGATCAACGGGGAGGGGAACTTTCCAACGACCAATCTAATCGATTACGTTCGTCCCCTGATCAGGGGTGAGGTGAAGGTCCCCTTCAAGGATGGACTTCCCACTTTCGCAAGGCTAAAAAAAGTTCCTGTTAGATAAAGAGGTGCCCTTTATATGATTATCAGCTCTCAAACAAAGGCTCACTCGATGATCTTACCGGGAACCATTCAAGATTCTCTCTTTTCTTTAACTCAACTTGATTAGCACAACAATTCGCTGAAGCATCCCCTCAACATCTAGCCCTACTCAATGGTATATAACCGCCTCACTGGCCTCGCTGCTTTTAAAAACACTGACGGGGCAAATGCGTCCCCCGAATATCTCAGTCTAAGAATAAATCCCCATTTTCCTTGAATTTGTAGTGTAATAGATTACACTCACCCTTAATACTGATACAAGGAGATAATTCCCCATGTACGACATTGTTTTTCTCGGGCACTACACCAAAGATACCATTGTTTCCGAAAGCGGTACCCGCATTGTAGACGGAGGGGCCGTCTTTTATGGGGCCAATGTAGCAGCCCGGATGGGATTGAAAACCGCTGTGGTCACCCGGCTTGCTCGGGAGGACTTTAGGGTGGTCCAGGCAGTGGAAAAGCTGGGCGTACGGGTATTTGCCAAAGAAACGCCCAAGTCCACCTGCCTACGCCTGGAATACCCATCCTCCAATTTGGACGAACGGGTCATCCGCGTGGCCAGTAATGCGGGCCCCTTCACACCTGAGGAAGTGGAACATATTGAAACCCGTGCCGTCGTCATAGGCGGCTCCATGCGGGGCGAAATCAGCCTGGAGGTAATGGAAGAACTCGCTCAAAAGACAGGTAGGATCGCCGCAGATGCCCAGAGTTTCGTGCGCATCGATCAGGAAGGTACCCTCGTTTCCGTGGAGTGGCCCGAGAAACAGGTAGTTCTGGCTTTGCTCCACGTCCTCAAAGCCGATGCAGTGGAAGCTGAGTTGCTCACCGGTTCCGCCGATATCCGGGCGGCGGCCAAAATACTCTACGAGCTCGGCCCCCAGGAAATTGTGCTCACGCACCGTGATGGGGTACTGGTTTATGACGGGGATCGATTCCATGAGGCGGGCTTTTTCCCCAAAGAACTCGTGGGACGAAGCGGCCGCGGGGATACGTGCATCGCTTCTTATATGGCCAACAGGCTGAATGCTTCGCCCGCTGAGGCAACCATCTGGGCGGCGGCAGTGACCAGCCTCAAGATGGAGGCTGAAGGGCCTTTTCGCCAAGATATCGGCGAGGTGGAACGGTTAATCGAGGATAAATATTGAGTACGCTGGAAAATTTCCAATTGACAAATGAATGTTGCTGAATTACGATTGGTCTGGTTGGGATTCTCTCAATAACTCTCATAAGCAAAGGAGGGGGAAGACATGAAAAGGAAACTATGTATTCTGGGTATTCTGTTTTTGTTCATTGCTTCGGCAGGTATAGTCAAAGCCGCTGACCTTGTAATCTATGCGGCTCTTGACTACAAGACGCCAAGAGAGATCATTAAGGTGTTTGAGAAACAGACGGGCTTGAAGGTGGAACTTGCCCTTCAGATTGAACAAGCAGGTACCGTGGCCTCCAGGATCAAGACAGAGGCAAAGAATCCGCGGGCTGATGTTTTTATTGGGGGAAATTCGAACATCCATGCCAGCCTTGCGTCGGGAGGATTCCTTCAGAAATATAGCTCACCTATGGTAAAGGAGGCAGGGATAGACCCGAAGTTTATGGATCCTCACGGTTATTGGTCGGGTTGGTATCTCGGGGCGATGTGCATCCATTACAACACGAAGAGGTTTCAGGAAGAGATTGCCCCAAAGGGTGTTAAACCACCTTCCTCATGGGATGATCTCTTAAACCCCGTCTATAAGGGTGAGGTGATCACCTCAAATCCCGCTACGACGGGAAGTGCGGTCATTATCACGGCCACTCAGATTTTCAGATTGGGCGGTGTGGATGCGGGCTTCAAATACATAGCCAACCTCAACAAAAACGTACGCCAGTACACCCGTGGGGCGAATGGATCCATTGATCTGGTATCAAGGGGAGAGGCCATCGTTGGTACAGCGTGGGGGCATGATACCATTGCCAGGAAAACACGGGAGAACCTCCCAATAACAATTGTATTTCCGAAAGATGATGGTTACGAAATTGGAGCGGCATCCATTATTAAAGGTTCTAAGCACCTTGCAGCAGCAGAAAAGTTCATCGATTTTCTCCTTACCCCGGCTCCCGGGGAGATTAATGCAAGGATTGGGCTCAGGTACCCGGTGAGAAAGGGCGTTGCCCTCCCCGCTGGAGTTCCTCCTTTTGAAAGCCTTAGCTTCGTAAACTATGACAATGAAACGGTGGTAAAGAACCTCGAGGCATGGAAGAAAAGGTGGTCTGAGATCACGGGACATTGATATTTCCCAAAATCTTTAAGGATCCTGACCGTTAGGAAAATCACCCTAGGCTAGGTCGAGCTGCGATGTTCGGCCTAGCCAATCTTTCTTCTGCTCAGATATTCCCTCTCAATAGAAAAGATGAATAATATAGCAACAACTGGGAAAGACCCATGCCATGCCCAATTATGCACGATGGATGGGAAACCAAACCGAAATTACACGTAAGGAATAGTAATGGGTAAGATTCTTAAGGAACCTCTTTTATGTATTACGCTGTTCGTGGTACTTTCCGCTCTGGGATTCTTTGTCCTCTATCCCATGGTGAGTGTTTTTACCTATCCTTCCATTACTGATTTTCTCAGTATCCCGAAGAATGCCCGATACGTAAGGGCCATTTACAATACTTTTCTTATGGTTTTGTTATCCACATCTTCAGCGGTTACCGTCGGTTTCCTCTTCGCCTATACCTTTGCGAGAGCCGATGTGCCCCTGAAAAGAGTCTTTAGGATAATAGCCCTTCTTCCCTTGTTTTCACCTCCATTCATGATCGCTTTCAGTTACATCTTGATGTTCGGAAGGAATGGTTTGATCAGCTATACCTTGTTGGGACATCGTTACGATATCATAGGATGGCACGGATTATGGCTGTCGGAAACCATCGCCTTTTTCCCCATGGCCGCCCTCATCATGGAAGGGGTGCTTCAATCCATATCGCCAAGCCTTGAGTATGCCGGGAGAAACCTCGGCGCAACGGGATGGAAACTTTTCCGCACCATTACACTCCCTCTGGCCAGACCCGGTGTAGCCGGGGCAGCCCTCCTCGTAGCGATATACGTCCTGGCGGATTTTGGTAACCCGATCATGATCGCGGGAAATTTTGTCGTCCTTCCTACGGAGGCGTGGTCCAGAGTGAGCGGCTGGGGGGATGTAAGCGGAGCAGCGGTCCTCACTTCAATACTCCTTTTACCGGCCTTCTTCTTTTTCCTCTTTCAGAGATACTGGGTAGGGAGAAGGGAGTATACCACCATAACCGGTAAGGTTACCCTCGTGGATATGCCGCCGACTAAGTGGTATGTAAGATGGTCTCTTTTTAGCTTTTGCACGGTTGTTTCGATCCTCATCCTCTGCATCTTTTTTGGTCTCATTGCCGGAGCATTTACCAAGGGATGGGGATTTGATTACAGCCCCACCCTGAAACACTGGGAACACATCTTTTCCTTCTCCAAACCCCTTACCAACAGCATATATTTCGCCCTTATCGCAGCCCTGGTAAGCTCGAGTTTTGCTATGGTGAGCGCATACCTCGTAACCAGAAAGGAGTTCATAGCAAAGAAAGCGTTGGATTTTGTGGCTATCCTCCCTGCAGCCATCCCCGGGGTCTTCTTTGGGATAGGCTATTCCCTTTCCTTCAATGTCCCCCCTTTCGATCTCTACGGTACCTCTCTTATCATCATATTCAGTATGATTTTCTGGAATATTCCCATGGGATACCAGACCGCCTACGGGGGATTTCTACAGATTTCCGCTTCCCTGGGTGAAGCTGCTTCAAATCTCGGTGCACGGAGTTTAAGGATTTTCTGGGATATAGAATTACCTCTCCTGAAATCCGCATATATTTCGGCCTTTATCGTATCGTTCATCCGGGCTGTAACGACTCTCAGCGTGATTATCTTTCTGGTTACATCGACAAATATTGTCGCCACCTTTCGCATTCTCAACCTGGTAAATGACGGATTCCTCGGTCAGGGGGCAACCTTAACAACTGCCCTTTTAATCCTGACCTTCCTAATCTTGGGTTGTGCGAGATTCCTCTTTGGGAGAAAGATTGAACTGTTCAGAATTTAGGGAGGGACTTCTCTCTATGCCAGATATTCACATAAGAATACAGAACTTAACGAAAAAATTCGGTAATGTAGTCGCGGTAGACAATGTATCGCTGGAGATTGAAAGGGGAAGCTTCACGACCCTCCTAGGTCCCAGTGGCTGTGGGAAAACGACAACTCTTCGTCTCATTGCGGGCTTGTACAATGTCGAACAGGGGGAAATCTTCTTTGGAGANNCGCCACTATGGTCTTCCAGGACTACGCTCTATTCCCCCACATGACCATTTTCGAAAACGTCTCGTATGGACTGAAACTCATAAAATTGCCGGCAAAGGAAATAGAGGAAAGGGTTGAAAAAACCCTGAGATTTCTCGGATTAGAGGAATTGGGAGATCGAACTCCCGGCATGATAAGTGGCGGTCAGCAACAACGTGCAGCACTGGCACGGTCTCTGATTATGGAACCAGAGGTATTACTGCTAGATGAGCCCCTCTCCAACCTGGATGCGAAATTGAGGGTGAATATCCGGGCAGAACTCCGTCAAATCCAGAAAAACCTAGGTATTACTACTACTTACGTGACCCATGATCAGGAGGAGGCCCTTGCAATTTCCGACTCCATAGCCGTCATGGACAAGGGAAGGGTGGTTCAGTTCGGGACTCCCTGGGAAATTTACTACAGACCCAAGAGCACCTTTGTCGCGGATTTTGTCGGGGTAGCCAATTTTGTCCACGGAAAGGTATCACGGGTCACACCGAAAGACATCCTCATAGATATCGGGGACCAGATTCTCAAACTGGATGCCCATGATTACAGGGTTTCTCCGGATCAAGGAGTCGTATTAAATATTCGCCCGGAAACAATTCCCATGTCCAAGCAACCCCCTGACTTCGAATCCAATGTTCTCAAGGGAGAAATTCAAACGCATACCTTTGTTGGGCAGTTTATCCGGTACTGGGTTACCTGTGGTAAGTGGGAATTTATCGTGGATCTCCATGATCCGAGCACGGTGGGAATTCTGGATGGGAACGTCTACCTTCAGTTACCCCCCTCGAAACTCCATTTGCTTCCAGAAGAAGGAGAGAGCATTTCCCCCTGACCGGCAAGTGCCCCGCAAGCCCCGCCTTGTAGGCGGGGCCAAGGGGCACAATCAAAAATGAGATTTCATTTCCGGGAAGCCCCGCCCTGTGGGCGGATAGCTTCACAATACATCCCTAAATATCTACCTTAACAGGCCGGTTTTTCTCAAAAGATTTCTTGGCCGCCATCGCCATGAGAACAGAGATCCTCCCATCCATTCCTCCTACTGGAGGTGTTTTATCGTTCTTTACTGCATCGATAAACTCACGCATCTCCTGGATGTAGGATTCCCTATATCTCTCAATGAAGAAATAATGTGGTTTCTCTGTGTGGATTCCCTGATCATCACTGATGGCAACCTGATCAGGAGTCTCATTGAAGGCAGTGGCGCATCCCTCAGATCCAAGGATCTCCACCCTCTGGTCGTAACCATAAACAGCTTTCCTGCTATTATCGATGCTCCCCATAGCACCATTTCTGAACTTTAGAGTAATTATGGCGGTGTCGATATCTCCTAAGTCTCCGATTTTTGCATCAACAAGCACATGGCCAGTTGCAAAGATCTCGCTAACCTCATCTCCAAGAAGATAGCGCGCCATATCAAAATCATGAATTGTCATATCGAGGAAGATCCCCCCAGAGGCCTTGATATACTCATAGGAAGGGGGAACAGGATCTCTACTGGTTATCCGTAAGAGATGTGGCTTGCCTATGTTTCCTGAACTAACGAGCTCTCTAATCTTTTTGAAATTCGGATCAAATCTCCGGTTGAAGCCCACCTGAAACTTAACTCCAGCATTATCCACTGCCTGAAGGGCTTCATCAATCTGTGAGAGATCCAGGGCTATTGGTTTTTCGCAGAATATATGTTTTCCACTCCTGGCAGCCCCCTTAATTATCTCGGCATGGGTATCGGTGGAAGAGGATATGACGACCGCATCAATGTCGTTTCTTTCCAGAATTTTCCTGTAATCCTCATAAACAGTATCTACTCTGAACTCCTCTGCGCAGCTTTTTGCTGCATTAAGATTAACATCTGAGACGCACAATAGATCTACCTCGGGCAATCTGAAAGACAAGCTCTCAGCATGGATGAAGCCGATCCTCCCGGTTCCTATGAGACCAATCCTCACTTTGTCATTTCCTGAACTTCCCATTTTACTCTCCTTTTGCCCTTCCCGGGGAAAAGACCACAAACATTTTCAAAAAGCATATTAAGAGGAAGAAAACCAACTGTCAACCAAACGAATTTTTTTGAGAAGGTTCCATCTTTGATAGCGCTCCTTGAGCCGAATTAACTTTAATTCCAGAATTCCCTCTCTTGAAAAGTTCGGTATTCATTCCTACAATACTGGTGAAGAAGCTAAAAATTGGTTACCGAAGAGGCTTACTGTTAATCGGCGAGAGACGTCGCAGAGAAAATCTTCCCAATAGGAGGAGGGACACATGAAACCGTGTATGAATGAATATTCCATCATGCAGTGCGATATCGAGGAATTCATCGAGGTGTGCGCTCAGGTAGGGTTTAGGGAATTGGAGTTGAGAGACTCAAAGGTAGAAGCGTATCTGGTGGATCATTCGTACGAGGACCTGAGGGCTTTGCTGAGAAAACATGATATTCATGTAGCCACCTTGAATTCTCTAGAGTACTTCTCCCTGGTCCCCGAAGAGAACTTCGATTTCATGCTGAAAAAAGCCGAGTACATGATGACGCTCTGCCAATTGATCGACTGTGATACCCTCGTTTCGGTTCCGAGCAAAAACCCCCATCACGTACCGTTATCAGAGATCAAGCCGAGAACCGTCGAGAGATTACAGGGACTGGCTGATTTGGGGAACCGCTATGGCGTAGAGGTTCTTTTTGAGCCGATAGGCTTTGATTTCTTTTCCATACGGAAGCATCTTGATGGTCTCGACATCGTCAAGGAAATCAAGAATCAGGAGGTCGGTCTGCTCATCGACACCTTCCACTTCTATGTCGGCCAAAACACCCTCGATGATTTGAAAAAAATCCCCAGTGAGAAGATTTCCCTGATTCACTTTCATGATGCCGCAGATCGCCCAAGGG
>JABAOF010003823.1_pt3 | contig 15089 bp, 9 predicted proteins | sample 7062171 | NCBI WGS metagenome assembly JABAOF01 (sample SAMN14538628, study PRJNA623070) | marine sediment metagenome | biome: marine biome [ENVO:00000428]; feature: marine pelagic biome [ENVO:01000023]; material: deep marine sediment [ENVO:00002113] | place: India: Gulf of Khambhat ...
GGTTCTGGACTCCCAAAAACTTTTCATACAAGGTCAACCCGGGTTACGTGGCTTCCACCATCTTGCCCCATTGGTTCCATTTTTCTTCGTAATTTCTTCGTTTCTTCGTTTCTCCGTTTCTTCGCTTCTTCGCTTCTTCTCTTCGCGCCTCCCCCTGGATTTTTGGCCCAGTAAAGCGTATAATATGATTTAGACTTTTTAAGGAGTTTGTGCAATGAATACAAGAACAAAAAGAAAATCAAAATTAGTGTTACTATTAACAGCGGTTATTTTTATATTCCAGGTTGTTCTCACCTCCGATCTGTCGGCGGATGAGAGGTACAGTGAAGCAATAAAAAAATTCGAAGAGTACGTAAACGTTCAAATGGAGTATGAACGAGCCGTGGGACTTTCGGTGGGATTTTTCAAGGATGATTTTACCTGGGTCAAAGGATTCGGGTATGCCAATCTTGAGAATAAAAGCCCCATCAAACCGGAAAGTTCCTTCCGTATGGCTTCTATCACCAAAACCTTTACCGGTATTGCTGTCCTGCAACTGGTGGAAAAAGGAAAAATCGACCTGGATGCCGAAGTTCAAACATATGTTCCCTATTTTCCCAAAAAGAAATGGCCGGTCATCATTCGTCACCTCCTGGGTCACCTGGGGGGCATTAGCCATTACAAAGACTATGATAAAGAAGGACATATCAAAGTCCATAAAAATACCAGAGAAGCCCTGGCAATTTTCAGCGGTTTTGACCTGGTGGCTGAACCGGGCACCCGGTACAATTATTCCAGTTATGGGTTTAATCTTCTTGGTGCCGTCGTGGAAGGAGCATCCGGGCAATCTTACGGCGATTATATTAAAGAAAACATTTTTAAACCCCTGGGCATGGAAAACTCCCGCCTGGATGACCCGGTAGAACTGATTCCCAACCGGGTCAGGGGATACCGTCTTATTAATAACCAGGTAAAGAATTCCGAATATGTGGACATTTCCAGCCGCTTTGCCGGGGGCGGTACCCGTTCTACGGTGGTGGATTTACTCAATTATGCCCGGGGAGTTATGTCACATAACGTTCTAAAAAAAGAAACCACCCGGATGATGTTTACATCTCAGGCGACCCGCGATGGCCGTTTAACCGGTTACGGGATGGGGTGGTCGGTACGTCCGTGGAACGGCCACTTTCAAGTGGCCCACGGCGGCGCCCAGGCCGAGACCCGCACGTATATACTCATCCTGCCCAAATTAAATTTTGCTATTGCCGCCGGCACAAACATGGAGGCGGCAAATCCCGGTTATTACGTTGTGCGGCTGGCTGAACTAATTTTACAAGAGGACCTCGATACATCGGTTCATATCGCCTCCAAAGAAATGCGTGCCATGCTGTCCGCTCTCCAACAGGTTCATTCATATGGGTTGAGTTATTATGAACGGAACAACAAACCCCTGACCGACAATGAACAAGAACTAAAAAAGGCGTTTACCTTTTTTAACCAATATGTAAACCTCAACGCCTTAAAAAAAGATTACAAAAATACGAAGAAGAAGATCAATTCCGGGATTCACCCGCAATCACAACAAGCATTTACCAAAATCGGTTCTTTTATGGCTGCGGCATTAAAGGAGGCCTATGGCGAAGATACGTTGAAGAGTTACTCGAAAAATGGTGTGTTTACCTTTTTTAACGATTTTATAAACATCACGCAAAAATGGCCGCCCCAAAAGAAACCGTTCACCTTTTCCGCAAAATTCAATAAAATCTTCTCTAATTGGTACCGGGATTGGAACCGCACTTATACCGATTACGTCCGCAACCTGGTCATTACCCACAAAAGCGATTTTAAAGAGGTGGGTAATCAACTGAAAAAAACATTTGCCAATGCCCGTCTTTACCCTAATTTCACTACTCCAATGGTAAGGACGTCACGTTATTTCCTCCTTAAAAATGAAAAGGACAAAGCGTTTGCAATCCTTAACCTCGGCGATACCCTTTACCCCAATTCCCCGGACATTCTCAGCAATCTTGCCTTTACCCATCTCTGGAAAGGTAATGTGGATACGGCCCGAAACTTTTATAAAAAAGCCTTTAAAATCGACCCGGAACATCGGGCGGTCAGCAGCCGTTTATTCCGCTATATGGCTTTTTTATTGGAAGAACATAAAAAGACAAAAGCCCTATTCGATCTGGCAGCGATTGCCCTTGAACTTCATCCCAAAGACCCGGAGGTTCATCTGGAAGCAGGCTATCTCTACCTGGAGGCAAGCAAGAGAAAAGAGGCGGAGAACTATTTTCGCAAGGCTATCAGTCTGGGACTCAAATTCTCCGAAGTAAAACGTATCCTGGAAAAATTGGAGAAAAGTAAGAAAAAATAAAACAAGGAGGGCAATGATGAGCGAATATGTACAAATTACCACAACAACCGATTCCAAAGAGCTGGCACAAAAAATCGCAGAAACACTGGTTGAAAAAAAACTGGCTGCCTGCGCTCAAATCTCCGGACCTATTACCAGTATCTATGAATGGAAAGGCAAAGTTGAAAATGAAGAGGAATGGTATTGTGTGATCAAAACTCGTAAAAACCTTTACCAGGAAGTTGAAGAAAACATAAAAGCGCTCCATCCTTATGAAGTACCTGAGATTATTGCCTTACCCATAGTAGAAGGTAATAAGGCTTACCTGGCCTGGATTAATGAAGTGGTTAAAGATTAGCGGTCAGCGTTAATGAAACAAGAAAAAGAAAAACAACGGATCCTGGTGGTGGGATTGGGTGATTTTGGCAGAGAACTGTTAAAAGTTCTTTCCCCTGAATGGGATATTGCGGCAGTGGATATTAATGAAAAACGATTATCCTTGTGCGCGGAGAAATTCCCGGCCGGGGAGGGAGTGAAAGTGGAGTACCTCACCGGTGCGGCCGACAGTGTGGTGACCTGGAAAAAACTGGATGTGCAGAGTTTAAAATACATTATTTCTACCCTCAAAGATACAGAGGTCAACCTGGAACTTTGCCGCATTGCCCGGAAGGTATTGCATCTTAAAATTCCAATTATTGTGCTTACCTATGGCGATGTGGACCCGGGTTTATTCGCTCCGTTTGACGTGAGGCTGGTAAACTCCCTTCTGGTTGGCATCCAGGCCGTATTGAAAAGACTGGACCGGCATGTGATCCAGGCGGTCAATATAGGGCTGGAGAAGGGGGAATTGCTCGAAGTAACCGTCAAAGCCCGGTCTCACCTGGTGGACCGGAAATTAAAATACCTGCGCCCCTCCCGGTGGCATATTTCCGCCCTGTACCGGGAAGGGAAACTGATCCTCCCGGACGGAAATTCATGCCTGAAGGTCGGCGACCGTGTGGTCCTGGTGGGAGACCCAAACATGCTGGAGGAAATCACCGAGATCCTGCTGAAAGGAAAACCCCAGTTCCCCCTGCAGTATGGTACCGATATCGTATTTCCCCTTCATGTGGATTTCAGTTGCAATATGGATGAAACTGTTTATTGGCTGAATTCCTTTAAGGCCAACCGCATCCAATTTCTGCCCTTTAAAAAGAAACTCTCCCCCACGTTTCCCCAAAAAATCAAGGCTGACGTGACTCATTTTGAAATCGGCGAAACCATCGGACTTTTTAAAGAAGTCTTCAACCTCCCGGTATATACCAGGGCTGGCGTATTGGTGATCCCGATGTGTGGGGGATTAAAGAAATCCAGGGTAAGGGAAGCCTTTAAAAAATCCCGGAAACCGTTCCTGTTGTCCCGGCTGACGTTTCCTTATGAAGGGGTGGTGATTTCGTTCAACGGCCCGGACCCGGGTCAGACCATGGAAGTGGGTGTTGAAATCGCCCGGTTGTTGGATATCTCTTTTCGGGTGGTGTATGTGACTCTTCCGAAGGAGATGCGGGGGATGGAAGAAGATAAACGCCTTCGCCTGCGGCGCAGCATTATCTCGGATTTTGAAGGCATTTATAAAAAACACATCGATTATACGGTTTTTGAAGGAAACCCGGTAAGAGAAACCCTCAAGTTCCTCGCTCCCCTGGACAATCACCTCCTGGTAACCGTAACCGAGGCCAATGCAGCGATTTCTTTTTTTAAGCCCAATGTCTCCTACCTGGTGGCTCAAAATACGCGCCTTTCCACCCTGGTGATCCCAGAGGCGGAAACCCATGAGTAACCTGGAAGCCCTGCTTCTGTTAAGTATATGCGCCGGTGCTTTTTTAATGCCTTTTATCTGCCGGCGTCTCGCTCTGCCGTCACCGGTGGGGGAAATCCTTTACGGCCTTTGCCTCGGGTTGTTTTTTAAAGAAGAGTTTCATCAAACCACGATCATCACGTTCCTGGGTGAACTGGGATTCATCATGTTAATGTACCTGGCCGGCCTGGAGATCAATTTTGAAAAAATTAAAATCACCCCCAAAAAAGAACTCTTTTTATATATTTTAATGGTTATTGTCGTGGTGCTCTTTTCCGTTGGCACCACAGTTTTCTTGCAGCAGGAGCCTGTTTATGCGCTGCTTTACCTGACCACCGCCGTGGGTCTGTTGTTCCCGGTGTTAAAAGAGACCGAGGTATTGGGAAGCGATACTGGCCAGAGGCTGCTCATTATCGGCAGTATTGGCGAAGTGGTAAGTCTTGTATCGTTGACGTTGTTTATCCTTTACTACCGGTTTGGTTTTTCTCTTCAATCGCTGATACACCTGGGACAAATGGCTGCCTTTGTGCTGGCCGCTTACATTATATACAAATTATTTCGCTTGCTGGTGTGGTGGTTTCCGGTCCTGTCCCGTCCTTTTCTTGAAACCGGTGACCCGGCTCAAAGCGGGATTCGTGCCAATTTTGTCAATATGTTTTTCTTTGTGGCCCTGGCGGCACTGCTGGATATGGAATTAATCGTAGGGGCTTTCCTGGGGGGAATGGCCTTTGGTCTTATCTTCAAAAAGAGAGAAAAAGTACAGAAACGCATCGGGGCATTTGCTTATGGATTCCTGATCCCGGTGTTTTTTATCGAAGTAGGGCTGCGGTTTGATATCGAAAATTTCCTGGATATCCACGTGGTGGTGATGGGATTGGTGATCTCTTTTATTATATTTTTTGTGCGCATTATGGCAGCGCTGGTGTTATTCCTGTCGCCGCTTTCCCTGATGGAGATCGTGCTCATCCCGGTCTCCACCTCCTTTTCCTTGACCCTCCTGGTGGCCATTGCTGCTTTCGGATTGGAGCAGCAGATTATTAACCAATCCCAGGCTGCATCGATTTTATTGGCTGCCATTCTAACCGCCTTAATCTACCCGGCCATTACGAAACGAATCATCCACTCCATCAGCCAGGAAAAACAAGGTTAAGGTTGAGGTTAAGATTGAGAAAGGGATTTTCCAGGTAAGAAAACATTAACAATTAATAATCAACAATTGATTATTGACTATTAACGATTGACTATTGACAAATTTCCCCGCCCACAGGGCACATTCCCCCCTCCTTGTGTTTGCTAAAAGATAAGAAGAAAAATTGAGTAACTTGTTTCTCATCTATTTAATGCACTCTATTTTTCACTTCCTATAGTAGTCTAACTCCTGGAGAAAAACGTCCTGAATCATGGAACAGGACATGTTTAAGGTTGTGAAGAAAAGGGCTGGCGTTTAAAAACAGGATGATATCGATGGGGCACGAAGTCAGTTGGCAGTTGGCAGTTGGCAAAGAGGAAAAGAAGAAAGAGAATGGAATGGTACCAATAGGAAATACCCTTATGAAGCATGGTACGATGGTTGACCGTGTATGAAAAGTTTTGTGGGGGTCCAGGGGAGGTTTTTCAAAGAGCCCCCTGGCCGTCGGAGATACATAAAAAAGTTCTCTTAGAGTTTTAATAGGAGTTCAGGATGGACGTAACAACGTTGTCTAAATTTGCCACAGGTTGTGCCAAAATTATTTTACTTGTATATTTTACTTGCATGTCCCTTTTTTTCTTTCACTTGCGTTGCGGCCCGGTAACTCCCAGCCACCGGCTTCATCAGTTTCATTAATTCCACTGATGTGATTTAGGTAACATAATGGCGGCTGCTGGCTAAGGTTTGCCCATGTGAGACTTGAAATTGTCGCTGATCTGATCAATCTTTCCGCCGAAGGCGTTAATAAACATGTCCGAAGGACACAAATTCTATTAATCATTTATAATTCCTTTCCTTCTTTGGCCTCCTGTCCTGCACGCATGCCGCATGTCTCCTACATATTTGTCTAAAAAGGCATAAATGATAACGGTTTTAAATCTCCCTCACATAGAGTTAATTTAAATTTCTCTTTTGACGCCAGAATTTGACTATCAATTGAATTTTCGTTATATAGATATGACAAATCCCATACTTTTATGGAAGGGTCGTCACTACCTGAGGCCAATTTGCTGCCATCAGGTGAAAAACTTACGCTGTGAACAGAATATGTATGTCCTTTAAGAACAGCAATTAGTTTCAGGGTTTTTATATCCCATAGTTTTATTGTGCTATCTAAACTTCCCGATGCCAACATACCATCTCTTGATAAACTCATACCATAAATAGGAGCTGAATGACCAGTATATGAAGCCACCAATCTCTCTTCTTTAATATCCCACAATTTTATGGTTTTATCAAGGCTTCCTGAGACCAGCCTACTTCCATCTGAGGTAAAACATACCTCAGTTACAATATCGCTATGCCTTTTAAAAGTAACTATTTCTCGGCCACTTTCTATATCCCATATCTTTATAGTTTTATCCCACCCCCCTGAAGCTAATCTCTTGTCATCCGGTGAGAAAATCACACTTTGAATATTTCCAGAATGCCCTCTAAAAGTTGTTAAAACCATACCCCTTTCTATATCCCAAATTTTTATAGTTCTATCATAACTTCCCGAAGCTATTTTTTCCCCATCAGATGAGTAATCAAGAGTTACAACCTCACCTTCATGCTCTTCAAATGTTTTTAACACGTTACCGCTAGCTACATCCCATATTTTTATTTTTTTATCATAATCCCCCGAGGCTAATCTCGTGCCACAGGGTGAAAAAAGCACACAAGCAACATAATTAGATTGCTCCTTTAAAGTATTCTTCACCTTACCGGTTTTTACATCCCATATTTTTATGGTTCTATCCTTACTGCTTGATGCCAATGTTTTCCCATCTGGTGAGAAGTTTACCATACTCAATCTATCTTTATGTCCATTATCTCCATTTAGTGTTAATACGTTCCGATTGCTTTTCAAGTCCCATAGAGTCATTTTATTCTTACTAATTGATACAATTGATTTACCATCAGGACTGAAGCAAACATGATTCACATTATACATTTTCAATTTAACTTTTAGACTGATTGCTTCTGGCCCATTTTCTAAATTCCATAACTTCACGAAATCATCAGATTCAGAAGAAGTCACAAGTGTTTTACCATCAGAACTGAAGTCCAGACTGTTCACTAAACCTGAGTGTGGTTTGAATCTGGATATCATTTTACCAGTTTTTGAATTCAAAAAGGCTATACCTTCATCACTACTTGAAACTAAAATCTTTCCATTGGGAGCAAAATCGACATAACATATATAGGCACAATCTCCTTTAATAGTAATTATTTCAGCACCATTGTCTACATTCAGAAGTCTTATGATTCCTTCTGTTTTGTTCTGGAAAGTTGACTTACCACCGTATGCTAACACTCTTCCATACGGACTAACACTTATACTGTCGATCTTATCTGAATCTCTATTAAATATAGTAATTCCTTTTCCGCTGCCTATGTCCCAGATTTTGATCTCACGGTCCCTGCTAACTGAAACCAATATTTTCCCGTCCAGGCTGAAACTTAAACTGCTTATTTCATCTGAGTGTCCATTAAAAGTAGTAATTTCTTTTCCGGTGCTTATGTCCCAAAGTTTGACCTTACGGTCTTTACTGCCTGAGACCAATATTTTCCCGTCCGGGCTAAAACTCAAACTGCTTATTTCATCTGAATGTCCATTAAAAGTAAAAATCTCTTTACCACTTTTGGCGTCCCACAATATTGCAGTTTTGTCGCTACTCCCAACTGCCAATATATTCCCCTTCGGGCTAAACCCCACACTGCTTACAATATTCGGATAAGAGTTTGAAAAAAGTATGGGATATTCGGGATAACTCAGTATATTTGTCCTGGCAACAGCCCCCCTATCTTCTTCTTTCAAGTACTTTAATGCATACAGAGAATAAAGCTTTGCAGAATTAAAATCTTTTTCTAAGATTGATGTATTTGACTGGTTCAAATAGGATAAAGCGAGGTGATGATTGGATAAAGCGAGGTTTTGATTGGCTTTTGCTGCAAAAAAAGATGAAACAATAATACCAATGACAAGTATTATGGTGATAGCCAATAAAAATATGGTCATGGTCTTTCTTTTATGTTCTTTGATCTTGTTTTCAAATTGTTTCTTAGCAGCCATTCTTTCTTCTTCTCTCCGTCTTGAGTCTCTGCTTTCTTTAACTATAGAGGCTAAAGCATCATGGATTAGTTCCACGTAACGAATTTTATCTATGAAGACGTCTCGAATGATTTTTTTTTCAATCAGCCTCTCAATCTCCTTTTCATTCGCCTTCTCATCCTCAGACATTTTTAAGGCGCTTGCCGTCCGCAGTTGGCGACTGCCATCGCTTGTTAAGAGTGATTCTTCAATTTGCTTCTTATATTCGTCTTTTTTGACATTTTCTTCATAATGTCTTTTGATTATATCTTTTAATTTCACAGTTTCTAACAAATTACTGCTAATTTTCTCCCTTTTATCTTCAATTCTTTTTTCGTTTAATTTTTCACAAAACAAACTCAATAAAAGAGGCTCTACTTTTTTATCTTCCCGAAACCCTTTATTGCTCTCAAAAGATAAATACTCATCAAACTCATGTTCAGGCATTTCTTGAATGATCTGTATAGCCACTTCCTCATCAACAAAATCCTTTCCAGGCTTTAAAATTGCTTCAACCGCATTACTTTTGTTGAGCGGCATAACACGAAACCGACTTTTATTTACAGATGGAATAAGTACACTTAAACTTTCCAATTGGGGTAAGTAATCTTCTATTAAGCTAAAAACCACCCTGTAGTTCTGTTCAGTACATTCAGAGGTAAAAGCAGCATTGTTTTCCTTGTACTTCTCTTGCACAGCTAAAGGTATCCTGTTCTCAATTAAATTTGAAATTTCAGAAATAAACTCGTTTACATCATTGCTCTCTTTCTTATTCTTTCTTATTGCGAATATTTCTTCAAATTGATCGAAAATCAAAACCGGTTTCGCAATGCCATCGAAAATCTTTACTTGATGAAAGTACTCCCACAGAGAAAGATCATCAGAGGTAATCGCTTTATTATCAATCCTTTTAATCTCTAACTCGGCGATTCTCTTGATCTGAATAAGTGGAGACTTCTCGCTTCTGAAATTGATGCGCAAATATATCGGCAGATAATAATATCTCTTTAACCTGGGAATAACACCTGCTTGAAAAAGAGATGTTTTCCCAATACCGGATTTCCCAAAGACAATTGTTAAAATGTTTCTATCTATCAGGTCAAATATTTCTTCAATTTCGGTATCTCTGCCTCCAAATTTGGATTTATGAATCTCTTTATAAGATTCCAGACCCAAAAACGGTTCCTGCTCTTTCTCTTCAATTTTATTATTTATCAAGATTTCTTGCTCCATGGTAATTTATTCCTTACTTCTGCGTTAAATTATTATCTAAAATAAATCTTCTAACCATATTCTCGATACTTTCATTGTTGTTCTCAATTATACCTATTGTAAGTTTACCAAAATCATAAGGTATGGTAGGATCATCTTTACGAGTGTCGTCAATAATATATGGTTTTATAAAAGATGACTTTTCTTTTTCTTCATTCATTATTCTTCTAGCATCAGCCCATCTCCATTCATTCCTGATCGCATAACGTTTTGTGTCTGAAATAGAATTCCTGGAAATGAAAGGTATAAAATACTGGCATTCTCTTACTACTTTCTCTCTGAGTATAGGATCATATATATCCCCTGGGTTTAAACCTATTTCATCATAAAATACCTTCACTCCCTGTTTTTCAAATTCATTTCTTATTAATTCCACAAAATTTCTATCGTTACTGCTGTAGCTGAGAAATATTTCTTCCTTATATATAGGCTCCCTACGTTTAACCCCCCCTCCTTTAAGCCATTCATCGAATAACTGATTAACAAATTCAATTGCGTTAATAAATGCCGTTTTGCTTATATTTATCACTTTTACTTTGTAATATTCTAAGAAAGATGAAAGCTCCTGATCATTTGGGGTTCTATTGTCAGCAACGGTTTTACTTTTCCTACTTTCTGAAAATGGTTCATTTGATATAATTCTTATGAAAAAGCGCATTAACCAATTTGGGAAACTACAGCCTATCAACAAGAAACTTTTTCCTTCGATTGCTTTAAATAGCTCTTTGAAGATATGCTCATCCTCCCCTCTCCTTTTTAAAAAATAAATATATTCCAGAAAGTTCTCATCCGTTAATGCAAAAATTTTATTATGAATGCTTCCCAGAATATTGAAGAGAGTAGGATACATACTATTAATCTTTATATTAGGGGCTTCTTCGAAAAGAGGGAGAGATAAATTGTAAGGCGGGTTGAAATTTGTTCTTTCCTCATGAAAGGCTCGTTCAATAAAATCATCAAAATTAACAGTAATATAAGTGTTAAAATCAGATATTCTAGTCAATTTCCTGAAAGGCTCGAGTAATATTTGATTATCTCTTATTTCAGAATAAAATCTTCCGATTGAGTTATATATTGTCATTTCAGGCCAATTTGCCAAAATTTTCATGACCACATCATTCAAGCAAACTTTACCGGAATAAAATTTAACATCAAATTCCTCAGCGAGAAATACAGCTAAATATTTATAAAGATTTACCCTGGCAACCTTTCCGTCAGATATTTCCGGGATGACAATTGCTTCCAATTTATCACTTTTTTCGACTTCTTCTTTGGTTAATTCAATAATGGAGAGATCATCGCCGATTACCGGTACTACCTCCCTTCTGTTTATCTCATTTATGAGTGGCTTCCATCTAAATTCACCGTTCATCTTTCATTCCCACTTTTCATTATTTTTTTGTATGTCTCATTTTTACAACTATGGGAATCTTTTACACCATCCTACTCAAAATGTCAAGTTAATTTCTGCTTTTTTTGATTTTTTGATTTAGTGATTTTGGAAGGGAATGATAAGGTCGCCAAAGCAAGAATCTTCATTCTTTGGCCTCCTTTTTTGACGTTTTGAAGCACCGTCACCCTCCTTCAGATGCTTGCAGTAGTGTCCTCCAGAAACGTGCAGTGGTCCAATAAAAATGTAAAAATGGACCTGTGCCTTACAATATTACTTTGTGCGACCTGACGCTCTGGGCTAGGCTGTCCAGGTCATGGTTTCTATAGACTTTAGGACTGCCACGTCCGTTTGGGGTAACCCTAGCCGCTGAGGCACCTCAGGTAACTTAATGCTCTGAGCAGCGTCGACAATGCGAAACTACTGGCAGTTAGGAAAGTTACAATTATACTATATTGCCAGAGAAAAGCAAAGAAAGATATGAAAATTAAAACATGCCGCCAATACAAATTGGTTAACAAGGACAAGGAAGACAAGGAAGGTTACCTATTGCTGAAATCCTGCCATTTTCTGGTAAAATATTTTTTCACAAGTCTCGAAACAGTTTAATATTGAGTATTTACAGGCCAAAATTTTTTTCTCAACTTTATAAAACTCAAAAACGCTGCTGTGTTCTCCTAGCCGAAGGCGTCTAAAATCTGTCCGAAGGACACCTCTTTGTTTGTAATTTGTAATTTTGGAATTGTAATTTGTTTGTAATTTGTGATTTTTAATTTGGAATTTCCCGGACGAGCCAGGTCCTTTTTGGTTCCGGCTTTGCAGGCTTATGGACGGCTTGTTTAACTAATCGTAAAATCTTGCCATTTTCTGGCAAAATATTTTTTCACAAGTCTCAAAACAATTTTATATAGCTCAATTATAGACCAAAATTTTTTTCTCAACTTTTTTGTTTGTAATTTTTAAGGACAAGGTTACCCAATGCTAAAATCTTGCCATTTCCTGGAAAAAAGATGTCGCCTCATCAAAAGAATTTGTGAGTAAAACAATGCCTGAATTCCAGTGATACCTTTATACAAAAGGGTTACAGTTCGCCATCCATAACATTATTTTGACACTCAAAATCGTATTGGACCTTAAGAGGGAGGGATGAATATTCGGAGCGCCCCTTATGCCTTAAAAAACTCTCGCCGCAGACGCGGCGTTTTAGATTTTTTCTTACCCACCTTATGAACAAAATTTCTTCATCATTCATCAATAATTCAATGCTGGGATAATGACAAATTCTTTAAGCTTCATGGAGGTAATCAAGACTTCTTTTCCCATTTTAGTAAGATAATATTTGTAGCTTTCAGTTGCTTTCTTGATTATTCCATGTAATCTCAACCGTTTCAAGATTCTTGATATCTGACCACTGCTTTTTTGCGACAGATATTTTCTGATGTCTTTATTTCTAAATCCAGAGATATTAAACTCACCTCGCGTTAGGATACGGATGACTTTCACATCGTTATCATCAAAAAAATTGAACCCCTTGTATCCGCGGTTGTTTTCTTCAACTCTTTGAGTTACCTTTCGCAGCATTTTGGTACCCACCTTTCTCTCCTCAATGGTAGAGATAAATTCAAGGTATCTGCGATTAGCATCCCTGGCAATTTTAATCAAAGCCCTCAGGCTATAGATATTCTTCCTCATGGAAGTGAATTCTTTGGATGTGCTTCCATCCTTGTGTTCTACCTTACGGTAGTGTCTAAAAAATGAAATATCAGTCGAGCTGATTTCTATTCGTAAAACCTTCTGAAATTTGTCATACATCTTTATCCAGACTTTCCCCATTGTATGTTTTATCCGAATCCCTTCCTTACGGACATCGTAGCGATTACCCATTTCTCCTTTGAATTGACCATAGATCTTTCGACCTAAAAAAGTCGCAATACGATCAGGTCTTACTGTATGAATAGCCGTTGCTATCAAATGATCATAGATTTCTTTCAGATCTTTCTGGTTACGGAAGATAATATCAGTTGAATATTCCACCTGCATTACACTCCAATGGTACTTTATCCCAAAACTTTTAACGATAGGACAAAAAGTTTTCGCAAGATCATCAAGAAGACAATGAAGGGCTTTAACATTAAAATTATCCGATATTTCCTGGGCTCTCTCAAAATTAGATATATCAAAGAAAGCATTATCTCCCATAACATAGTCGATACCCTCACGCTTTAATTGTGAAGCTAACCAGTTATGACCATTAAAATAGATTTGAAGACGACAGGGTAACCAGGTAGGAACACGTACGAAGCATAGTCCCAAATCCTTGTCTATAAAGTAAAAATAATAATGGATACATGGACACCAATCCCTTTCTAAATGACACTCCCCTTTCTCTTCATTATACGTGGGTTTGTAATAAGAACACATTTCCTGGGATGAAATTATATAAAACAGGCCTTCTACTTTCTTGCCTTTCTTTTTGAGTTTTTTTAATTGGAATTTTACCACCTCTCCCTTGTCTGTATTAGGATTGCGAATATGGCGTATTTTAATACCATTCTCACGGGCAAGATTTTTTGCATTTTCACGAATAGAGTCTCGATAAGGTTGAGCAAATTTAGGATAATCAAATATACGCACCTTATGATGATTAAGGTAGCACGTCATTCCCTGTGGATGACACAGCCCCGGCAAAGTTCCCATTATTATAAGCCTGTCAAAACAACCAATTGTTCCTAACACTTTGTCTTTATATTTTTCGTTTAATAGTTCCATGTACAATTATCGCACAAAATCTACTTTTTTACACTGCCATTATATTTTTTTTCTACTTTTCCCAGCATCTCACAACACCCAACACCCAACAGATTTTTTAAAGCCACTTCAAATGTTTTGCACCCCAAACCCCAAATCCCTTCAAAATAATTCTTGACAGGCCTACGAAGTTCTATCTTTTGGGTTCCGGATCTTTTGGGATGTAGACATGGGTTGTAGACAGACAAATTTTTATAGGGATTAAAAATGCCGCTTTGGGTTCCTCGCCGAAGGCGTTTAAATTTGTCCGAAGGACGCCTTTTCCTTTTTGGTTGTGGCTTTGCCGCGCTGTGGACAGGCAAAAAATAGATGAAAGTTGGAAAAGCCGCATGGAAAGGTGATTCTATGGGTGTGGGAAGGTGATTCCTGGGCCGTAGGAAGGGGTATCTAGGGCGTAGGAAGATTGTTCCTAGGCCGTAGGAAGAGGTACCTAACCCGTAGGAAGATGGTTCCTAGCCCGTAGGAGGGGGTACCTGGGCCGTAGGAAAACACTTCCTAGGCCGTAGGAAGATATTCCTTGACCCGTAGGAAATGCTGGTCTATGTCCAATTCGTGACTTCTAAATCCTTTAGTTTCAATTCCTTTTCATGAATCATTAGTAACACAAACTTTTGCGGGAGTACATCTTCTTTTTAGAACAAATAAATTACCTGGCACCATATCTGTTGACAGGTGCCTTTTCTTTTTCCAAACAAATATCTTTACTTTTTTTGTGGGATCGGTTAAAATAGTAGTGCTTTTTTTGCAGGAATGAAAAAATGGCAGAGAACAGAAGATTACTCAATCGTATTGGTAAATGGTTGGCCAGAGATGAAATAATTTTAATTACCGGACCGCGAAGAGTAGGCAAAACCACCTTACTCAGGCTGATCAGGGAAGAATTGATAAAGAAAGGTATTAAAGAAAATAAAATTTTTACCCTGAACCTGGAGGATATGGATATATTGAAAGACCTTAATCAATCACCCAGAGAACTTCTCAAATACATCATCGACAGAGGCAGCAAAAATTATTTCCTGATCGATGAAATTCAATATCTGCAGGATGTTTCCAATTTCTTAAAATATCTTTTCGATATGCATCGGGATACGATCAAATTGGTTATTACCGGCTCATATTTATTCGAGCTTAAAAAACAATTGAAAAATGCTCTTGTGGGTAGAAAGGTAAGTTTTAACCTGACGC
>JABAOF010005190.1_pt2 | contig 15074 bp, 13 predicted proteins | sample 7062171 | NCBI WGS metagenome assembly JABAOF01 (sample SAMN14538628, study PRJNA623070) | marine sediment metagenome | biome: marine biome [ENVO:00000428]; feature: marine pelagic biome [ENVO:01000023]; material: deep marine sediment [ENVO:00002113] | place: India: Gulf of Khambhat ...
CGAGCCCCCAGTCCGCCGGCTTCCACTCGCCCCGTTCCCAGGCCGGCATGCTCCTGTCGATGTGCCGCAGGCGCTTATCGACGGAAGCCAAGTCGCGACGGAATATCTCCCGCTGCCTCGGATCGAGCGTGGTGGCGAACTGCCGACCGAAAAGCGCGACCTGACGTTTGACGTCTGCCAGCAAGGGCCTGCTCATGCGCGCCCATCGGGCCACCTGCTCACTGGTGAAGGGCTTACCGGCCAGTCGGGTATCGACCATCTCCCGGGAATACTGCATGATCGCGTCCGCATGCTTCCACGTGACCACCATGACGGTGCTAACGAGTCTTGCCTTGAACTGGGCCGACTGCTCGGGAGTCAAACCGTAGCGCTCGTCGAACATCGACGTGAGCTTGTCCATGCGCTCCTGGAACTTCCAGGGCGGGATGGCCGAGACCTCCACGGCTACGCGCCGGGAGAATTGGTCGGACTCGCTGTCCCAACGGTTCTGTTTCCAGAGGCTCTCCGTGGCCTGCTCAACGAGTCGGTGCTGTTCTTCCCACGGCCCAAGCGTCTTGATCTTCTGCTGAAGCTGCTGGATGTCTTCGCTCGTAACCGACGATCGTGTGGCCGCGGGCCTGCCGACGGCGGGCTTGACGGGATGCTGGGCCATCGCCCACGCGGGCACTATCGCCACGGTCAGACTCCACGTCGCGATTCTCACAAGCAACCCCTTGAAATCATGCGCTTGGATAATAGTACACTCCAAAAGCCGACAGGTCCAACGGCACCGTCGCAGGGCAGCCAGCCAACCGCTCCGCTAGCGGCTGCTCCCACCCACCTGGAGCTTGCCGGTAAGTTCTCGGACGCTGGACAGCCCTACCCGTTCCAGGTATTCCCGCACCCCATCGATTATCTTCAGGGGGGCGGCAGGATCGATGAACATGGCGGTGCCGACGGCTATGGCAGCAGCTCCGGCAAGGATGAACTCCACCGCATCGCGCCAATCGGCGATGCCTCCCATGCCGATGATGGGCACGTTCGCCTGACGCGCCGCCTCACGGTAAACCTTACTGACGAGGTGAACAGCCATGGGCTTGATGGCCGGGCCCGACAGTCCGCCGCTATCGTTAGCCAGCATCGGCCGCCACGTCTCCACGTTAACCACCATCCCGAGGAAGGTGTTGACCATCGAAAGCACATCGGCGCCGCCCTCGATCGCCGCCTGAGCCGTCGCGGCTACGTCGGTTACGTTCGGCGACAGTTTCACGATCAAAATCGAGCTGTTGACCTCCTGGCGAACCGCGCCGACGAGGTGGCGCACTCGTACCGGGTCTGTCCCGAAGGCCAGTCCATCGGCCACGTTCGGGCACGAGACGTTCAACTCCAGCCCGGCGATCACGTCGATCGGATCAAGCCGCCGGCAAACGGTCAGATAGTCCGCCACGCTGTGACCGGCCACGTTGACGAACACCGGGATGTGCAGTTCGCGCAGGCCGTCGAGCTTCTCAGCAACGAATCGTTCCAGGCCGACGTTCGCTAGCCCTATCGCGTTGAGCAGCCCGGCGCGCGTCTCAACGATTCGCGGAGGCGGGTTGCCCTTTCTTTCTTCGGGCGTGATGCTCTTGGTCACAAATGCGCCAAGGCGTGACAAATCCAGGTAGGCCGCGTACTCCAGACCGTAGCCGCTGGTGCCGGACGCGGTCATCACAGGATTAGCCAGCTTCACGCCGGCCAGTTCAACTGACAGATCGATGGACCGGGGTGTCATAGCTTCACCCATTCAGCGACGCCTCAGCCAGCATCGGCCCATCATCCGGCTAAGTCAAGACACCGACCGGGCTGTCTTTAGGACTTGAACTGCGACCCGGGCGGCTTAGAATCGTTCTCAGCAGGTTTGCACTTGGGAGCACCTATGGCCGATCATGATCCCACCTTGGCCGTGTATCCCGGGATGTTCGACCCGGTGACGTACGGCCACCTGGACATTATCAAGAGGGGCCGGGGCCTCTTCGACAAGCTGATCATCGCGGTCGGTTGCGACCCGCAGAAGCGCGAACTCTTCAGCCAGGAAGATCGTGTCAAGATGATCGAAGAGCTGACCCCCCGGATGCCCAACGTGGAAGTACGGGCGTATGACGGCCTAACCCTCAACTTCGTAAAGTCCGTGGGCGCGGCTGCCATATTGCGTGGGATTCGCGACAGTGTGGATCTGCGCAGAGAACTTCAGCACGCCAATACCAACCTGATGGTGGGAGATGTCGAAACGATCTTCCTGATGACCACGGATCAACACGCGCTGACCAGCAGTGCCCTCATCAAGCAGATCGCTTACCTGGGTGGTTATGATCCGAAACGACTGGCCCGGCTGGTCCCGCCCAACGTGACGGAAAGGCTGCAGGAGAAGTTCGGCAACGCCGGTTCGCAGCGCACCGATTTGCCCCGGATGCCCACAAGCATGTGGGAAATGTCCGATGAGTGATCTGTTTGCCCGTGCGTCGGCTCCGGGGTAGCGCCGCTTTGGCGCGGCAGGCGATTGGGCAGCCCGCATGTGGACGCTCAGGCAAAGGCAGCGGGGACAACCCATGCAAGCGGGCGGCCGAAACGCCTGGCGTTGCTGGCGTCCTTTGCGGTCGGGGCAGCCTTGACTCAATCGCTGGCCGGATGCATGCCATCAAAGGGGCTCAAAGAGGTCAGAGACGCGCGCCCCGGCCGGGCCATCGGCGGTCGCGTGGCGCTCGTTTATTCCAAACACTATCAGATCAATCTCGCCGGCCTCGAGAAGCTACACCCCTTCGACGTCCATAAGTACGCGAGGATCTATCTGGAGTTGAACGCCTCCGGCCTCATCCGGCCGGAGGACGTGTTCGTGCCGACGCCCGCAACACGCGAGCAGTTGCTGCGGGTGCACACTCCCGCCTACTTGGACACGTTGAATGAGCCGGCGCGTGTGGCTGAATACCTTGAAGCTGAAATCGTCGGTGCGATGCCCGCAAAGCTGATCGATGCGGGGGTGCTTTCAGCGTTCCGCCACGTTGTCGGTGGAACGATTCTTGCAGCTCGGCTGGCTCTAAAGCACGGTATCGCCGTCAACGTCGGTGGCGGCTATCACCACGCCAAGCCCGGCTCGGGCGAGGGGTTCTGCATCTATGCCGACATGCCCATCGCCATTCGCCTGCTCCAGGATGAGCACCTGANNCGTAGTCGATCTCGACGTGCATCAAGGCAACGGCACAGCGGCGTGCCTCGGCGACGATGACCAGGTCTTCTGTTTCTCGATGCACCAGGAGGGCATCTACCCGCAGCCGCGGACCCCGGGCGATCTGGACGTCGAACTCCCACCCGGAACGGACGATGCCGCGTTCATGCGTGTTCTTTCGGCGCATTTGCCGCGGGTCATCGAGCGCGCCCAGCCGGACATCATTTTCCTCCAGGCCGGCGCCGACACGTTGCGGGGCGATCCACTGGCCGAGCTGGCGATGACCGAAGACGGTATCGTCCGGCGAGACGCGTACGTGATCGATCAGGCCAGGCGCCGCGTAATCCCGGTCGTCATGACGCTCGGCGGTGGGTACAGCCCCAACGCGTGGCGGGCACAGTACCTAGCGATCAGGAACGTCATTGAAAAACGCGCCACCGAACACGAGAATTAGCATCGGGATTGCACACTGGAGTGGTCGCGCCGTCCGCCTAAGACCTGACAGTGTTCCTTGGCTGTAGATCAGCTCCGTGAGGAACCGTGCCATGAGTAGCGAAGAACTACCGCGATACACGCCCGAACAGATCCTCTGCGGGATCCGACANNACCAGTCGATCAGGAATATCGTTGAAGAGTACGGCAGGGGGGCCGCCAGCGCGACGTGCTGTGCCCAACGGACATCGCCGGACGAAAAGCCTCGCACGAAGTGATACCACACTCAGGGCGAGGGACGCGGGGGAGGCCTGCGTACTAGCAAGCCTGGGCGGCTCGGTGGGGTCGAGCGCCGCGCCATTGAAAGACCGGCGTCGGATCGCGAAACTGGACGGATAGGTCGCTCGCGCCGGCCCGTCCAGGCCGCGGACGGGTCAAGATTGTCGAGCCCCAAGGATGCCAGCGGCCGCAACGCACGGGTTTCGAGCCGAGCCGAAAGATGAAAGAAGATCANNAAAGAAGACCAGTCGGACAATCCTGCCCAGTTGCGTCCCAAGCTGCGGCCGGTTGAGGCCTTTCCGATCGAGCAGGCCGGCCAGCGGATGATCGGCCTGCGCGATCCCAGCGGGCTGGCCGACGGCGTCGTGACGCTCACGCCGCCGGCCTTCTTTGTTCTATCTCTGTTCGACGGGAAGCACAGCATCGTCGATATCCAGGCGGACTTTGCCCGCAAGTTTGGGGAGCTGCTGATGAGCGACAAGATTGGCGAACTCATCGCGCGGCTCGACGCGGCTCATCTGATGGAGGGGCCCGGGTTCGAGGCGTACTATCGCCAGCTGGTCGAGGAGTACCGCCGGGCGCCCGCCCGACGCTCGCACGGATGCGGCCAAGAAGCAGCAGCCGACCAGATACGCAAGACCCTCAGTGAGATCGTCACACCGTCCCCACCGGCTAGCGCACATGAGGATCATGCAATTTGCGGGCTTGTCGCGCCGCATCTCGACTACGCGCGCGGCAAGCCGTGCTACAGCGAAGCATACGCTGCATTGGCCCGATCGAATCAGGCGGAGCGATTCGTGGTACTGGGCAACAACCATTTCGGCCGGGCTCCCGGGCCGGTCGCTACCGGCAAAGACTTTGCCACGCCGCTCGGGCTGGCCAGGACAGATCGCGAGTTCTTAGCCGACCTGGAGCGTCGCTGCGGGGCAGCGCTCTGCGAGCGCGAGTTCGATCATCTTCGCGAGCATTCCGTGGAGCTACAGGTCCTTCTGCTCCAGCACCTGTTCGGGGACGAGCGAATCCGCATCGTGCCGATGCTCTGTCCCGATCCGTCCGGCGACGCTGGCGGGGCTGATGGCGATCAGAAACGGAAAGCACTGAAGGCGCTCGGCGAGGCGCTGCGCGAAACCATCGCCGAGGATTCGGTCCCGACCTGCATCATTGCGGGGGCGGACCTCAGTCACGTCGGCGGCCACTTCGGCGACAACCGCCAGCTCACGCCGGCCTTTCTCGAGCAGGTCGAGCGTGCCGATCGTGCAGCCCTGGCCTTTGTTGAAGCCTGCCAGCCGCAGGAGTTCGTCGAGCACCTCGCTGCCGAGGGCAACCCCACGCGGATGTGCAGTGCCGGGTGCATCTTCGTCCTGCTGACCGCGCTGCCGGGGGCCTCCGCGAAGCTGCTGCGTTACCACCAGGCCGTCGTCGAATCCGCGCAGAACTGCGTGACGTGCGCCGCGCTGGCGCTGACCTGCACGTGATCGGGGGCGCAGGGCAGGTTCGGCCCCCAAAGCCGTGCGTCGTGTCTTCAGGTCCGCTGGGAAGGGGCGGTCCTGCCTGGCGGATACGCTCGGCGAGCCGCGATCGGCCCCGACAGCGCCCGCCGGGGACATCGGCCCCAGAAAAAGTCGCCAGGCGACATTCCGTCATGTCGGAGCGTAGCGTCCTGGCCCGCCCGGGCCACCGCGGGCGGGCACGTGCGAGGCAAGCGGGCGGCGCCACGATCGTAAGCCAATTTTTTTCAGGATGTTACGGCGACCTCGGCCGAACGCGGTTTCCAGAGTCGATCTGCCCCGAATTGACACCGGCCGAGCAGCGATGCTACGTTCCGCCCGGGTGGGCAACGGCGTGGTCCTATAATGGGCCGGTGCAGATTCCCGCCTTGTTGACCGATATAGTTGCCAAGCCGTTCCCGTCCGATCGAGGACCGACATACGTGAGCAAGACGAAACGACAACGTGCCGGCTCGCTTGTGGTGGTCGAGTCGCCCGCCAAGGCCAAGACCATAGCCAAGTACCTGGGCGACAGCTACACGGTCAAGGCGTGCATGGGCCACGTGCGCGACCTGCCCAAGCGCGACTTCGGCATCGACCTGGCCCGCGGTTTCGAGCCGACGTACGAGATCCTTCCCGGCCGCAAACGCGTGGTGAACGAGCTAAGCAGGGCCGCGAAAGGCGCCGACGCTGTTTATCTCGCCACCGACCTGGACCGCGAGGGGGAGGCAATCGCATGGCACCTCGTCACAGCGCTTGACCTGCCGGCGGAGAAGCTCCGGCGGGTCATCTTCAACCAGATTACCGCCTCGGCCATCCGGGAGGCGTTCGCGAATCCCCACGGCATCGACATGGACAAAGTCAATGCCCAGCAGGCACGGCGGATACTCGATCGCATCGTGGGCTACGAGCTGAGTCCCCTGCTGTGGCGCAAGATCGCAAAGGGCCTGTCGGCCGGGCGGGTCCAGTCGGTGGCTGTGCGACTCATCGTCGAGCGGGAAGCACAGATCCGCAGCTTCGTGCCGGAGGAGTCCTGGCGGATCACGGCGTATTTCGCAGCCCGACCGGACGAGGCCGGCCGGCTCGCCGGCGAGTGGGACGAGCTGCTCGCAAGGCGCGACGACCGCGACAACGGCCCAACCCTGAGGGACAGACTCAAGTGGCTAGCCGAACACGAATGCTTTCAGGCTGAGCTAGTCAACCTTGGTGGCACTGAGTTCAAACCCACCACGCCAGCGGAGGCGCGTCAGGCCGCCGAAGCCCTGGGCTTCGTCTGCGAGCAGGTCAAAGAGTCGGCTTGGCAGGAGTATGCCCATCACGGGCTGAAGATCGTCAAGCTTCTCGGCCGCACGAAACCTGAGCAGGGGCCGAAGTTCAAGATCCGCGGGATCGAGACCAAGCGGGCCCTCTCGAAGCCACCCGCTCCGTTCACAACGGCGACGCTTCAGCAGGCAGCCGCGAACCAGCTTCGGTTCTCAGCGTCGCGCACCATGCGCGTGGCCCAGGAGCTTTACGAAGGCGTCGATCTCGGAGGCGAGCTCGGCAGCGTCGGGCTGATCAGCTACATGCGCACGGACTCAACCCACCTGAGCAAAGAGGCCGTGGAGAATGGGCGGCATTTGATTCGCTCGCAGTTCGGCGAGAGCTACTTGCCCAGCCGACCGAACCTGTACGGGAACAGCAAGCGGGCGCAAGAAGCCCACGAAGCGATTCGGCCAACGGACGTAGCGATTCGCCCCGAAACGATCAGCGATCGGCTTACGAAGGATCAGCTCAGACTGTACGACCTGATCTGGCGGCGCTTTCTGGCGTGTCAGATGCGTCCGGCCGAATGGGACAATACGGTGGTGCAGCTATCGGCTCAGACGCAACTGGGCGAAGCGGTGCTGCGCGCCAGCGGCCGGCGGCTCGTCTTCGACGGCTTTATGAAGGTCGCTGGCGTGCCGGACTCAGCAACTGAACAGCAGCTGCCGTCGCTGGCCGTCGATCAGCAGGTCGGCGCGCTGACGATCGAGCCGGCTCAACGATTCACCTCGCCGCCGCCGCGGTACACGGAGGCCTCGCTGGTCAAAGCCCTGGAAGCCGAGGGCATCGGCCGCCCGAGCACGTACGCAGCCATCATCGACACGATTCAGGAACGCGGATACGTCGAGCAGACCGATCGGCGGTTCCATGCCACGGCTCTGGGCGAAACCGTAACCGTCAAGCTCGTCGAGCACTTCCCAAAGATCATGGACGTCAAGTTCACCGCGTTCATGGAGGACGAGCTGGACAAGATCGAGGAGGCCCACAAAGACTGGGGCGTGGTATTGCACGAGTTCTACGACCCGTTTCACGAGGCCCTCATGCAGGCTTCCGAGCAGATGGAACCGATCAAGGCTGAGCCGAGCGAATACCAGTGCGAACGGTGCGGTAAGCCGATGGTCTATCGCTGGTCGAAGGGGGGGCGCTACCTAGCCTGTACCGGGTACCCGAAATGCAACACGACGTACAACGCGGACCGCGACGGCAAGCCGATCCTGCCCCGTGTGACCGCGCACAAGTGTGAGCAGTGCGGCAAGCCGATGCTGTTCCGCCAGTCACGCCGAGGCCCGTTCCTCGGGTGCAGCGGCTACCCGGACTGCGACTTCGTCTTGCCGTGCGACGCGGAAGGCAATCCCCTCAAGCTCGTTCGAGAGGAAGACGTCAAACAGAGCTGCGAGCTCTGCGGCGCACCGATGGTCGTGCGGCGTAGGGGGCACCGCGCGTTTCTGGGTTGCAGCGGGTACCCGAAGTGTACGAACACCACGTCCCTACCGGAAGGGGTCCGTCTCGAGAGCAAGCCCAAGCCCCCGCCGGAGCCCACCGGTTTCAACTGCGAGAAGTGCGGCAAGCCTATGGTGATCCGCGACGGGCGCCGTGGGCGTTTCATCTCGTGCGATGGGTTTCCCAAGTGTCGCAATACCTACCCAGTCGAGCGTTTGGAGGAGCTGCGCGGCCAGGCTCAGCAGCCAGCGACCCACGAGACGCCCGGCCCGAATGCTGGCTCCGGCGCCGGCAAAGCCAAAGAGGCCAAGTCCTCGAAGAGGGCCGCCAAGCCGAGAGCCAAATCTTCAAAGAAACCCGAGGCCAAAGCTGCGGGCGCGAGCGCAGTCAGCATCAATGAGAACGGAAAGCTCGTGGTCGAATCGCTGGCCGAGTCCGTGCGGTGTCCGAAGTGCGGCGAGTTGATGGCGCTGAAGCGCGGACGATTCGGCCCGTTCCTTTCGTGCAGCGGGTTCCCGAAATGCAGAACGACCGGTCGGCTCAAGGGCCAGGCCGTCAAGCAGGCCGAGGCCGAACTCGGCGAGCCGCCGGCCAAACCAAAACCCGAGCCCACGGACATACAGTGCGAGCAATGCGGGGCGAACATGCTCATTCGCAGCGGGCGGCGGGGAAGATTCCTGGGCTGTAGCAAGTTCCCTACCTGTCGCAACACAAAGCCGCTGCCGCCCCAGTTGATTGCCTCGCCATCGAACTCGTGAGAGTCATCCTTCTCGGCACCGGCACATCCCACGGCATTCCGATGATCGGATGCGACTGCCCGGTGTGTACCTCCACAGACCCTCACGACCAGCGGACTCGCCCGAGCGCCTACTTGGACCTCGGTCGAGCGGGCCTGTTGATTGACGCGGCTCCGGAGCTCCGAATCCAGTGTCTCAGGAGCGAAATCCGAAGAATCGACGCGGTGCTGCTCACCCACCACCACGCGGATCACATCGCCGGGCTTGACGACGTTCGACAGTTCAACTCGTTCCGGGAAGGCCGGATCCCATGTTACGCGGCGCCCGGAACCCTCGAAATAGCGCGGCGCATGTTCGACTACGCCTTCGTGGACGATCCGGACTATCCCTCATCGAAACCGGACCTGGCACTCAAACCGATCGACGGGCCCTTCGAGCTGGGCGGCGAGACGTTCGTGCCGATCCGACTGTATCACGGGCAGCTGGCGATTCTTGGATTCCGCGCAGGCGGCTTTGCGTATTGCACGGATTGCAGTCAGATACCGCCGGAATCGTTCAGGCTCCTGGAGGGATTGGACGTGTTAGTCCTCGATGCGCTTCGCCGCACGCCGCATCCGACGCACTTCAATCTCGAACAGGCCATTGAAGCGGCTCGCCGGATCGGCGCCCGGGAAACCTACTTCACCCATATTGCTCATGAGCTAAAACACGCTGAAACCAACGCTGAGCTCCCGGACGGTATGGAACTGGCCTTTGACGGGCAGCGGATCTTGTTAGACCCGTGACGGCCACCACCTGCTGCGACCTACTTGTGTGCCCGACCACAAGCCAAGCGGCCGGCCGCTTCCCCGTAGCGAGGTGCCGGGCATGAACGTTAACTTAAGGTGCTACGCGCTGTTCGCACGGGAATATGAACACAGCAATCAAGGTGACGGGAAAGACCCAATTCCTTGCTTCGTGTGTGAGCCGTCGCAGAGCACAGCGCTAGCGTAGAACGGTTGCAGAGGGCTTCCAGATGCCTCCGCTGTTGCCCGGGCTTGCGCCGTAGCAGCTCCCCCGGTTCGTTCCGGCGGCAGCTTGGGGGCGCTCAGCCGCGCAGCGAATCAAGGCGTGTGACGAGCGCGGACGAAAAGACCTCCGGTAAGCTGCTTGACCATGCCCTTGAGCTGAAGCGTCGTCACCGAGGAAGCGACGCAAGAGGCGGCCAATCCCGTCGATTCACAGATCTGATCGATCGATTGCTCTCGTTGCCCCAGCGCGTTCAGGACCCGTTGTTCGTTTTCGTCCAGGCGGATGGACCGGCCTGCGGGAAGCGGACAAGGCGACTCGTCCGGCGCGGAACTCGTCTGAGCTCGAAGCGTCCGCCCGGCCTCGCCAAGCTCATCGAGCACATCCTCCAAGCACGTAACCAGCTTCGCGGCTTGGTCCCGGATCAAGCCGTTCGGCCCCTCCGCCCCGATCGCATCGATCCGTCCCGGGAGAGCGAACACTTCACGGTTGTACTCGTTGGCCAGCCGGGCGGTAATCAGCGCGCCGCTCCTCTTGGAACCTTCGACCACGATCACCCCGAGGGCCAAGCCCGCAATGATTCGATTTCGAGGCGGGAAGTTCAACGCGTCGGGAGCGGTCTGCATCGGCAATTCGCTGAGTACGGCACCGCTGGCGGCGATTCGCTGACAGAGCTCCGCATGCTCAGGAGGATAGACGTGGCACAAGCCGTTGCCTAGAACAGCGATCGTACGGCCACCCGCCTCCAAGGCGCCGACGTGTGCCCACGAGTCGATGCCCCGGGCCATGCCCGATACCACGGTCATGCCGGCCTGGGCAAGCAGGTAGCCGAAGCGCCTAGCCTGCTCCTGGCCATAGTGACTGCAGCGGCGGGTCCCGACAATCGCCGCCGCAACGGCGTCAGAGCTCTCGAGGGCGCCCTTGACATAAAGGCAGATGGGCGGGTCGGGAATGTGGCGCAGACCGACGGGGTAGTCGTCGTCTGGCCGGCAAATGATGCGCACGCCGGCGCCTTGAGCCAGTTCCAGTTCGCGCTGCAACCTCCCGTCGTCGCGGGAGCGGACAATCGCCTCGGCTGTCTTTGGGCCGATGCCCTCAACTCGCTGCAACTGCGCCGGGGAGGCCGCCAGGGCCGCCTCGACCGTGCCGAAATACTCAAGCAACTTGCTGAAGGTGATCGGCCCGATCCCCTCGCTAAGTTGAAGGCGCAGGCACTGCCGCCCTACATCGGAGATGCTCGGCCCGTCTTGCATCCGGTCGCGTCCCCTGGCTACGTCGGGATTCTATCGCGCAGCTGGCAACGGCGAAACGCTATGCTGCGGTGGGCCTGACCTTGGCCAGCGAGGCCAGCAACTCCTCCGTGGTCACGTCGTCAACGAGTTCAACGTGACCTATCGTCGTCGGCAGGACGAGCCGCACGCGCCCGTGACGAACCTTCTTGTCATGACGCATCAGCTCGAGGAGCCGCCCGTCGCTCAACTCGCGGCGCAGCTTCGTCGGTAGGCCGAGCTTGGCGATGAGGCCCTTGATCCGATCGGCATGGGCTTGCTGGAGCATGCGACGATTGACCGCCACCCAAGCGGCGGCGACCATCCCGACGGCCACGCACTCGCCGTGCCGCAGCTCGTAGCCGAGTTCCGCCTCGATCGCGTGCCCGACGGTATGGCCAAAATTCAGGCTCGCACGCAGCCCGCTTTCCTCGCGCTCGTCCGCGCAAACAAAGCTGGCCTTGATCCGGCAGTTGCGCTCGATCAGTTCGCCCAGCACCTCTGCCTGGCCGGAGGCGATCCGATCAACGTTTCGCTCGTGCCACTCGAAGAAATCAGGATCACGGATGACAGCGTGCTTGACGCTCTCGGCCAGCCCGGCGCGTCGATCCACCTCGGCCAGCGTCGCCAGGCAGGTCGGATCGATCAGGACCAAACGGGGTTGATAGAACGCGCCGATGAGGTTCTTGCCGGCTGAATGGTTGACGGCTGTCTTTCCACCCACGCTGGCATCGACGTCGGCGACGAGTGTCGTGGGCACCTGCGCGAAGGGAACACCTCTCAGCCAGGTGGCCGCCACGAAGCCAGCCAGATCACCCACCATCCCTCCGCCCAGCGCGACGACGGGGGATCTCCGCTCGATCATAGCCTCGGCCAGCCGGTCGTACAAACTCGCAGCGGTCTGCAACGACTTGCTGGCCTCCCCGGGCGGGACGACCAGCAGGCTCGCGCGGTAGCCAGCCTGTTGAACCGAATGCATGACCCGCTCGGCGTAAAGATCGGCTACCGTCTGGTCGCTGATCACAGCCGTCGTTGGAGCCGGGCAACGCTCGTGCAGCAATCGACCCACGTCGTCGAGCAGGCCGCTGTCGATGTGGATTGGATAGGATCGCTCGCCGAGATCGATGTGTACCGTTCGCATGGCCTTCCGTCAGCTTGAACAGATCAGCACAAGTGAGGTACTTGCCTATCGGCTCGGCCGTGACTGATTGCGTTCAGCCGTTGGACCGAGCTCGAGAACGGACAGGAAAACGAATGTGCAGCAACAGTCGCGGCCAGAGCTCGCCGTCGCAGGGCGCCGAACGGCTCCCCGAGGCTCACGGTGCAGCAGCCCACAGGCAGCCGCGCTGCAGCAGTAANNAGAACACGCGCCCCTGGCCCCAGGTCTTCGTCCAAGCGACGGGCATAGCCGAGCCTTTCCACAGGGCCGAACACAACACATGCACGCGCCGGTCGTAATCGAGAATGTACTGCTCGTCGGTCACGCTGAACTCGTCGAGGCCCTGGGTTATCGAATGGCCCGGATCGGTCACGCTGACCTGGTACTCGCGGTAGTGTGGATGCGTCACGAAGTGCCCGCCGACCATCGCACGGTACTCCGGGCACTCACGAAACGAATCAGCGGCCGAGTGAATGCCCACGTACCCCTTTCCCGAGGCGAGCCAGTTGAGCAAGCCGTTCTTCTGGGCGTCGGTAATCTGACCGACGGTGTAGTAAAAGACGATCAACTCGTACAGGTCGAGTTTCGGGGCCTCGAGGACGGATAGGTCCTCCTGCACTGTGGTCACGTCGAGATCATCCACCTCGGCCAGGATCTTGGAGACCTCCTGACCACAGCCTTGCCAGTCGTGGATCTCGCCGCCGGCAAATAACAGTGTCTTAATCTCGGCCATGCGCGCTCTCCTGCGAGTACGGACGAGAGGCCATGATGCGCGGCGAGGCGGCCCGAGTCAATGGCGCCGAGACATTCCGGGCGGCCCGCCCGCAACGGGACCGGCCCGAGGCCGTCTATTATTCAGCCCGCGCGGGCGCGCAGCGCTGCCCACGCGCGCACCGAACCAACCCGGTCTGCCACGACGCACCACCGCGTCAGGCTGGGACGAAAGCTCGCCGGATCGGCCCAGCCGCATTAAACTAACGCGACGAATTTGGACGGGATCCATGACCGAGCCAGGCAGGCACATCAAGGTTGGGTTGATCGGCGTGGGCGGGAGCGGGGCCGAGGTCCTCGATGCCCTGCTGGCCTGTCCGGGCGTCGAACTCGTCGCCATCGCCGACCGCGACACCAAACTGACCGACAGCAAGGCCCACACCCTCGGGATTCGAGGATATGACGATAGCCGGTCAATGATGATCGAGCAGCCGCTCGAGGCACTGTTCGTGACCGCGCCACCTCATGCCTGCGGCGAGATACTCAGGCTGGCGGCGTCGCGCCGCCTGCCGGTCTGGAAGCAGACTCCGCTAGCGCGTCGTTTCGAGCAGGCGATTCGTTTAACCCAGTGGTTCGAGCAGGCCGGTTGCCCTCTGGTCGTCGCAGGCGGGTGGCGATTTGAGCCAGCCTTCCGGGCCGTTCAAGGCAAGATCGAGCAGCTCGGCCGGTTCTTTCTCGGTCGCGCCGACGTAGCGACTTGTTGGCCTGAGCAGCTTGGGTGGCGCGGAGACAACGAGCGCGCCGGCGGCGGGGCCATCCTGCACGTAGCCTACGAAGCCATCGACGCAGTCGTGGCGCTGATGGGCGTGCCTCAAGAGGTCTTGGCCGCCACATCCCGGTCGGCCAGACCTGACGTGGCCCACGCGTACGATACGGAAGACACCTGCGTGGTCGTGTGCCGGTACGCCGAGGCAGCGGCGGCGGTGACGGGTTGCTGGTCGGCTTCACCAGAGGGGCAAACGATGAGCTTTCACGGCCCGGGCGGTTCGCTGTTCTTCGACGCCACCGGCGTCACCATCCGGTCGCCGCAAGGCAGGAAGATCGCTCGCCGATTGCGCAAGTCGAGCAACATCTATTCAGCTCAGATTGAGGCGTTCGTGGCAGGCGTGGTGGCGGGCGAGCCCTTGAGCTCAACGGCCCCGGAACATCTCTCGGCGATGGCCGTTGTCGAAGCGGCGTATCTTTCGGCGCGGACCGGCGAGCCCGAGTCCCCGGATCGGCTCTTCAGGCTTGAAGGACTAATCGCGGGCCAAGTCCCCTCGCCTTGGTGAGCAGACTCCCTGTCCCCGACCGCACGATCTGCGCGGCCCCAGCCCGTCCTGTGCACGTCTTCAAAACCATGCGCGACGGTTCGACGAGTATCTGCGAGCCGTTGTACAATCCCTGGTAACCATACTTGTCCCGGGACCAGCTCTGGCGGGATCAGTCGGATGGCCCTACCTGTCGTTGCGATCGTAGGCCGACCGAACGTCGGCAAGAGTTCCCTGCTGAACTGCTTGGCCAGGCAGCGGATCAGCATCGTCGATCCGGTCGCCGGCGTGACGCGCGACCGCGTCAGCGCCGTCTGCCAGACCGACGACGTCTGCTTCGAGCTGGTAGATACCGGCGGGTACGGCGTCGAGGATCCGGACCGCCTCGATGAACACATCAGACACCAGATCCTTCAGGCCGTCCAAGAGGCCGACCTGATCCTCTTCGTGGTGGACGTCTGCGAGGGCATCGTCCCGCTGGACCTGAGAGTGGCCGAGTTGCTTCGCAAGTCCGATCGCCAGGTTCTGCTCGTGGCCAACAAGACCGACCACGAAGGCCTGGTCGCGCAGGCGAGCGAGTTCTACAAGCTCGGGTTCGATCAGCCCCTCTGCGTGTCTGCCGTCCACGGCCGAGGGCGGGCGGAGCTGATCGACCGAATTGCCGATCGCGTGCGGTCGGAGGCCGCAGAGCAGCCTCCGGAACCCGTGATGAAACTTGCAATCGTGGGAAAGCGCAACGTCGGCAAGAGCACGTTCATCA
>JABAOF010011887.1_pt2 | contig 15065 bp, 24 predicted proteins | sample 7062171 | NCBI WGS metagenome assembly JABAOF01 (sample SAMN14538628, study PRJNA623070) | marine sediment metagenome | biome: marine biome [ENVO:00000428]; feature: marine pelagic biome [ENVO:01000023]; material: deep marine sediment [ENVO:00002113] | place: India: Gulf of Khambhat ...
GGTAACAGTTTTGCTGTTAAGTGTCGACGGGTAGGTGATCAACCTTATTCCAGCGCTGACGTTTGTAGGGTTGTGGGGCAGCGTATCCTTAACGATTTTGGCGGGAAGTTAGGTTTGAAAGTTGATTTGGATAGACCAGATGTGAAGTTTGGAGTTGAATCTAGACTGGATGAGGCCTTCGTTTACTCAGATGTAATTGATGGAGTTGGTGGCATGCCCCTTGGTACTCAACAGGAGTTGGTTGGTTTGCTGAGTGGGGGAATTGATTCCGCGGTGGCGTGTTGGCTAGTTATGAAGCGGGGTTGCCCTGTTGTGCCCGTTTATTTTGACAATGCACCTTATACGGATGAGACTACGACGGAACGGGCTTTGAATGTCGCTGATGCCCTGTTTGATTGGGCTGTTGGATTCCCTAGAAGGGTTTACGTGGTTCAGCACGGAGCAAACTTGCAGAAAATCATAAAATGTTCTAGAAAATTCACCTGTTTGCTTTGCAAACGCATGATGTATCGAATTGCGGAACGCTTAACTGATATGATCCGGGCCGAGGGGATAGTGACTGGAGAAGCAATTGGGGAGCAGGCTAGCCAAACAATAATCAACCTAAGGGTGCTAAATAACGCGGTCCAGAAATATCCAATACATCGGCCGCTGCTGGGGTTCGATAAGGCAGAAACGGAAAAAATAGCAAGAAGAATTGGAACTTACAAAATTTCAAGCAGAAAGGCGGGAGGCTGCAGAGCAGTTCCTAATCAACCATCGACAAAGGCACGGTTGAAGGAAGTGATCAAGATAGAAGAAAAATTGAATGTGAAAGAAATGGTTGAAACATCAATCAAATCCCTCAAAGTCGTTGAAGTTTAACCCTTTTGCAAGAATCCCGATCTGCCCAAAATTCATCCCTCCTGAAAAATGGGGACATGGTGAGTACACGAAAAAGCCCTTAAATTGTTTCTTCCTAAAGATTTTGTGAATATGTCTGCCCTTGATATTGCCGTTGAAGTTTATCGTAAGCTCGAACCCGAAGATCTACAAATACTCCAGGCCATTGAACTTCAAATGAAACGATATGAACACGCTCCAGAAGATGCAATCAATAAATCCGCTCACCTTCCACCTCAAGAAGTTGCCTACAGGGTACCACATCTAGAAAAAAAAGGGCTCATCCGACACTGGCGAGGAGCCTACACAGGCTACAACCTCACAACAGGAGGATACGACACCCTAGCCATAAACGCTCTTGTCAAGGCCAACGTACTCGAAGCCTTCGGAAAACCATTGGGCGTTGGCAAAGAAGCAGACGTTTACACTGCTTTAACCCCAACTGGCCAACAAGTAGCAGTGAAATTCCACCGCTTAGGGCGAACAAGCTTCAAACAGACAAAACGCAAACGAGGCTACGTAACAAAATACCACTACACTCCAGATTGGCACCACCAATCCCGAATTGCAGCAAAAAAAGAATACAAGGCTTTGAAAATTCTCTATACAAAAGGCGTAGCGGTTCCAAAACCCATAAAACAAAGTCGCCACGTCTTAGTCATAAGCGTAATAGAAGGAACAGAACTATACCGCTACCCAGAGCTACCAAACCCACAAGCAGTTCTAACCGAAATCTTAGTTAATATACGGAAGGCTTACCAAGGCGCCCGCATAATCCACTCAGACCTCAGCCCCTACAACATCATCTTCCAACCAAACCAACATATCCTCATCATAGACTGGCCCCAATACGTCACTATAAAACATCCAAACGCCCAGCAACTCCTCAAAAGAGACCTAAAAAACGTCATCCGATACTTCCAACGTAAACACAAACTAAAAATCAAATTAAGAGACGTCCTAACCTACATCCGAAAGGATGCAGCGCAACAAAATGAAAGATATCCGAAAAAGTATTCAGAAACCTAAAAAACTATTAAGGAAAAGAGACTCTCATTTTTCACGAGGAACATCAACACAAATATAGAGAATGTTATTTCCTCTAAGCAGAATACTTCCGTAATTGGCATTCAAAACATCATTAACTCGTTCAACAGCCCCTTCCAACAAAATATTCATATGGCCATCACATTTAACCATAGTACCCCGGTACTCAACCCCATTCTTCAAAACTATAGCCACATAACTATTCAACTGTTTAGCTAAGACATTCAAAGGCTTTCTACTCGGCTCCACTAGATCACCAACAATCAACACTCTAACTCACATAAACAACATATAAAACTTATGAACAAACGGCACGAAGAAATAATGCAGATAGAAACTGGTCACGACAAACTCAAGTGAAGGAATAGGAAATTAAATTTAAGATATACTGCTCGATATACATTGACTCTATTACCCTAAGATTTCTCGGAATTCTTTGTCAACACGTTTAGGACTGAGTTTTTCATAGGCTTCGGTGCTGAGAACATCATACCAAAAAGAATCTGACACGTAACCATAAACCGGTTTGCCGACTTTCGTAAGGTATGGGATCACGTCCCTCATCAAATCCAATTCCCGCTTCTCTTTTTTTAACAACTCTATGTCCCTAAGTGTTTCTCCCTCCAAAACAGAGATCCCTATACTAACGGGCTTTTCTAAAGTCGGCTTTTCAACAAACCCGCAAATCTTTCCATCATTATCTAGATCTGCTAGTCCCACCCTAACCGTGAAACCGGATGCCAAAGCAACTGTGGCCAAAGATCCTTTATCCCTGTGATAACGTAACAAATTATCAATGTTCATGCTGGTCAAAATGTCTCCATAATACAAGAGTAGGGTGTCCTTCATGTTCACTGCGCCTAGTCTGTAGGCGTTTAGCAGGGAACCAGCCGTTCCCTTCAATGATGGGTCATCGTTTACGTAGGAAATTCTTACGTTAAACCTCGAGCCTTCCTCAAAATAATTCATGATCTGTTCTGCCTTGTAGTTGACCAGAAAAACCAGGTCTTTGATTCCATGAAATTCGAGAAGCCGAACCACATATTCTAGTAGAGGCTTCTGCTTTAGTCCTATAGGAATCATAGTCTTTTGAAAATAATATGTGATTGGTCTAAGCCTAGTGCCTTCCCCGCCACAAAAAACTAAACCCTTAACCCTACCCATGTAAGCCCCACAAATACTAGAAAGAAAAGGAAGAAAATAACGGTTTTCTATTCTAATCTTCTTTCGCTTCTTCCGGCTTTTCTTCCACTTCGAACTCTTCGATTGGCTTAGGAGGAGGCGTTGTAGCCATCGTCCATCCGATCCATCCCCCGATAGCTAAGACTGCAACGAAAGCTATTAAAACTGGAATCGCAATCAGCCAAAATTGAACATCGCTTGTCGATCCCACGTTAATCACTGGTTGAACTATTTGTTCGTAAAAGAATAGTGTAACCACATATCCTATCATAACAACCACAGCAACCAGGAAGATCACCCATCCGATAGCTTGATCTTTACTGACCATACTTATTCACCACGATGTAGCCACTTTTATTTGGAACTTAATTATAAAGTTTGTTGTCTTAATCAAATAGTTCCAGCTTCCCACGTAGCCAAATACCTTTTTTGGTTTTCGGTAAGTTCGTCAATTTCCACATTTATGGCCTTCAATTTTAGACTTGCCACGAGTTCATCTATTTCTTTAGGTACTCTGTAAACCTTGGATTCCATTCTACTTTCCTTCACCAGATGCTCAACGCATAAAGCTTGGTTTGCAAAGGACATGTCCATGACCTCAGATGGGTGTCCCTCTGCTGCAGCAAGATTTACAAGCCTTCCTTGGGCTAGCAGATAGAGTTTCCTTCCGTTTTGAAGGCTATACTCATCTAGGTTTGGTCGTATGTTTCTTTTTGAGTTTGATATGCTTTCTAGATCAGGTATATTGATTTCAACGTTGAAGTGCCCGCTGTTGGCGATTATGGCCCCGTCCCTCATTTCAAGCATATGTTCCTTTCGTATAACGCTGGTATTTCCGGTAGTTGTCACAAAAACATCTCCAGTTGTTGATGCCTTGCTGATGGGCATCACCTGGAAACCATCCATGACGGCTTCGAGTGCCCTTATAGGATTCAATTCAGTGACTGTAACATGGGCGCCCATACCTCTTGCTCGCATGGCGAGTCCTCGACCGCACCATCCGTAACCGCACACTACAAAGTTTTTTCCAGCAAGTAGGAGGTTTGTGGAACGAAGGATTCCATCTATTGTACTTTGTCCAGTGCCGTAGCGATTGTCAAATAGATATTTTGTATAGGCATCATTTACGGCTATGATAGGATACTTGAGGGCTCCAGCCTTCTCCATAGCCCGCAAACGAATAACCCCGGTGGTTGTCTCTTCGGTGCCGCCCTTCACATTTTCTAACGCATCTACTCTTTTCTTGTGAAGCATACCTACTAGGTCAGCGCCGTCGTCCAACGTGATCAATGGCGCAGAATTAATAACTTCGTTGACGCACCAATAGTATTCTTCGGTTGTTTCACCACGCCACGCGTAAATGTTTACGCCTTTTTCTGCAAGGGCCGCTGCCACCTCATCTTGAGTTGAGAGTGGGTTGGACCCAGCCAAGGCGACTTTGGCTCCTCCAGCTACAAGAGCATCTACGAGAACCGCGGTTTCCTTGGTTACATGCAGGCAAGCTCCTATCACTATTTTGGTTAGTGGCTTTTCCTTCTCAAAACGGTCTCTAATTTGGTTGAGAACGGACATGTGCTTCTGAGCCCATTCGATCAACAGAAAGCCTTTTTGGGCTAGCGAGATATCTTTCACCTTAAATTCAGTCATATCTTCCACCGTTTGCCAGGGAATAGCTTTATTGCTCAAAATATTTATATATTTCTATTAGTTTTTATAGATTGAGCGCATTTGGTATGAAAAATCACATTTTATTCCAATAGGAGGCTTTAGATGAGTCTAGACCATTATGATTCATCAATCTTAGAAATACTTCAAAAAGACAGTAAGGTATCACTTACTACTGCCGGTGAAATGTTAGGGCTCTCACGGTTTGCAGTAAAAGCTAGACTGGATAAACTATTCCGAAACCAGGTGATCCTTGGATCAACAATTGTTGTAAATCCCTTCCTAGTGGGAATTGAAAGAACCGTATTCTTTGAATTAAAAACTAACCCACATGAACCTTGGCTAGCTGGATTGCTGGAAGAAATGAGATCATGTGATATCCTGAATGGAATAACTGGTGAGTATTCACTTCTGGGGAGATTCAAAATAACCAGCGACGAACATTTTAGTCAAATACTAAAAAGAATCGATGAGGCCATGTCGAAGAGTTTTTTTAAAAAATATCACCTTGTGAACGTTATCCATACTTTCAAAGAATCAGGTGTTCCGTTTGATAAGGAAACGAAAACATTGAAATTAGACAATACTGATCTAAAAATCTTGGAAATTCTGTTAAATCAGCGTAAATATGCCAAAACTTCCCGGCCACTTTCGACGACGCAAATTAGCAGGCTGCTACGTAAACTTGGAATTAATATATCTCAACCAGCTGTTTCCAAGAGATTGACGCAACTCGAGAAGAAAGGCGTTATCCTGAAACACACCATTATGGTTAATCCAATGAAACCGGATACAAAAATAAAGTTGATAGTTAGAATTAAAGTACATCCAGCCTCCTATGACCATGTGGCACGCGATTTTTTGGCACCAATGAATGAAATTTCAGATCTTTACAGAACCGGGGAAGACTATGGATTGCTGGCAATTGCAATGGTGAAAGACGTTTCGCAATACAATTCTCTCCTATTAAAACTCTACACCTCCAAAGACATTATAGACACCTATACCGTGCTTGTCCTTGAAGAAAGAAAACCTCGTCCACCCTTGGTCGAAGTAAAGGTTTAATTCTGCTCAGTCCAACTTAACTACGAATAGAAAAAAGGGGGTCTCCAGTTGAAGGAACCCTTTGCTGAGTTCATCAAACGTGAGTTAGGACCAGACACTCTGCTAATTACCTGTGGGCTTCCAGGAACTTGGAAAACTGAGACCTCTCAGGAAATCTCAAAGATTAAGGGGTATCCTATTCTTCGGACCGATTTGATTCGACTGAAAGTCTTAGAGAATGAGGACGTCTTTGACGAAAAAGTTGCGTCAAACATGAACAAGCGGGAGCTAGTCTACAATGAGATGTTTCGTCGAGCAGAAGGGCTTCTACAGAAGAATAAAGGCGTAATATTGGATGCTACCTTTGTCACCCAGAAACTGCGAAGACGTGCTGCAGCGATTGCTGCAAAACACAATACTCCTTTTGTCATACTTCAAACTCATTGCTCTGAAGAGGCGTCAATTGCACGGATTCTAAGGAGAACCAAAGAAAATTATGTTTCGAATGCCTTGACTAGGCAAGCTTATCTCAACAACAAGAGACGGTTTGAACCTGTTGACTTGGATGACTTGAAAAAGAGGAATCCCCAGCTCAAAATAATTCACTTAGACGTTGACACCGAATACGATCCTCCTGAGGATTGGTACATAATTGGGATGAAAAAAAGGTAAGTGGATCTCGTTTCACTATGATAATAGATTTGCACATTCATTCAAAAAGTTGTTCTGACGGAAACTTGACTGTTGAAGAAATTGTTGAGGAAGCTAAGATCAGAAATATTGGGTTAATGTCGATTACGGATCACGATTCGATTGGCTGTCAAGAGAAGGCCATGGCTTTGGCAAAGAAAAATGGGATCAGTTATGTTTCTGGAGTTGAATTGAACGTAACTTTCTCGCATCCAAGATATCGTGAGGGTAAGTCAATTTCGTTGGATTTCTTAGGTTATAACTTTGACGTGGAGAATAAGGAATTAAAAAGTAGACTTCAGCAGATTGCGAGATTTCGTGAGGAAAGGGCTGCCAAGATTTTGGATAAGATTAATGTGGAATTTGAAAAGGAAGGGATTGAGAAGTTAACGAAGAGTGATTTGTGTGAGATTCAAGCTTCTGCTGATGGGGTGCTTGGGAGGGCTCACATTGCGAACTATTTGGTGAAAAAAGGAATTGTTGGAAGTAAGCAGGAGGCTTTTGATAGATATCTTGTGAAGTGTGATGTTCCCAAGTATCCTCTTCATCCTGAAGAGGCGTCGAGGCTGGTGAGAAATGCTGGAGGAATTGTAGTCCTAGCTCATCCAAACGATCCTTATGGAACCTCTCTGGTGAAGCTGACTGAATCTTTGCAAGAACAGACAGAGATAATTGAAGAGTCGATTCTAAGATATATTGATGGGGTGGAGTGTTGGCACTCCAGAAATGACGCCGTGACAACCAACCATTACCTGAAGTTTGCAAGAAAAAATGGATTAATCGTAACTGGGGGAAGCGATTGCCATCAAAAGCCAATCCTCTTGGGAACAGTTAGAATTCCCGAATATGTAGCAGAGCAATTCAACTTTAAGTGAACTTTTTCTAGTGAAAGAATCTTTCAGAAGGATTTAATAAAGTCAGATCCTAAGGTAGCCCGAAATGTGGCACTTCGTGCGCGAATTTTTAAGTTGTAGAAAGAATCCTAGCGTATGTGGAGGCTAGTTTGAAGTATGCCCTTGCTTCCTTCATAGCCACAATCTTCTCCTTTTCATCCACGTTTGCGTCCTCAAGTTTGAAACTGACGACTTTTCCTCGCACGTAGGCTCGATAGCACTTATAGAAAGGAAGAAGTTTTGTCAACTCTTGGTCCGCAGAATATTTGATATAACTTTTTACGAAGAAGCCAGAAAGATCACTTCGTTCTTTGAAGTCCAAATCCATGGCTAAAAAGGCAACGTCAGAGGCGACGTCAGAATACCTAAACCTTTCGTTGAATTCTATCGCGTCAAAAATGTAGATTCGGTCCGTAACAAAGATGTTACCCGAATGAACGTCTCCATGACAATCTCTAACTCGACCCTCAGCCACCCTCCTCTCAAAAAAAGCCACATTCCTCTTCATGAAATCGCCAATTCTTCCACGAATTAGCTTAAAATCTTTCATGGATATCGTTTTGCCCACAAACTCCTTAGTCTGCTCAAAATTTTCCTTCCAATTGATTTTTATCATCTCCAAGGAACCGAATTCCTTTATTCTTCTATTCGTTCTCGTCTTTGAATGAAAGTCTGCGACGATTCTTGCGATTCTGTCGACTAATTTGTCATCAACCTTGTTCTCTTTCAAGAGCCTATCCATCATCCTCTCTTGAGGCATCTTCCTCATCTTTACGGCATATTCGACCGTCTCTCCTTCACCTTTTATTTTAATAACCTTTGATCTGTTAATAGGGACAACCTCAAGATACATGTCTCCGCACAGCCTTCTGTTGAGCTTCAATTCGTTTTCGCAGAAGAAACGTCTCTTTTCAAGGGTTGTGAAGTCTAGGAAACCGAGGTCTACGGCCTTCTTCACCTTGTAAGCAAAATTTCTAGTTAGAAAGACGAAGGATATGTGTGTCTGAACCAATTCAATTTGACCCGGCTCTTCGTCATATGCTTCAGGCTTCATTAAAGCTTCCACAACCTGATTTTGAACTATCTGAGCCTACCCCCTTCAGATGTGTTTAGCAAACCTTCTGTTCTGGATAAAATCAAATTGCAATATAGAGGTATCCCTACGAAGATGCCTCGCGCCCCATTTCGCGGGTGACAAGAAGAACACAGAGAGATGTAATAGGGGTCCAGTTGTCAAAGTTGACCTCAGAAAAATCGCCAAAATCGTAGCAAAGGAGATGAGTCTTCAGTACGTTTAATTTGTTTTCACAGGATGCACATGCGCACCAATGTTTGTTCTTTGATCTTCAGTGTTCTTCCATTACCCATCTTAGCGGTTCTAGGATACAAGATTCCTTTTTCCAGATCAATGTCTTTCAGAGTTAATCTATGAAGTCTAATAGGTCTGATTCCACAGTCTCTCATGACGCTAAAGCTTAACGTATGTTTCAAACATTTTGTCTCTGTTATGATCATGTTAATTGTTTCAGTGGTTGGAATTCTAGGTAGTTTCTTAGGAAGCTTGTAGATTGTTGGTTTCCACTTTGAGCCATTAGCTTTCACGTATTTGTCATAGGCATAGGATACAGCATTTTTGAAGTACGGACTCCAAGACTGATTGACTAAGAACTCCTTAGCAGATTCTGGATTATCTAGGTCAACGTTTTTAGCTAATAGTTTAAGTCTATGCGGTGTTCCTGTGATGGTTATTTCTGCGTATCCATTCGTTTTCATTTCCCATAAAGCCTTAAATATCCGCTCTATTACTGAGTTGTCGATAGTAATGCCAAAATGGGGATACTCAATAACCGAACTAGATCCGGAGAGAACCGTGAAAGCTAGCGGACGCGAGTTGAGAGTGTCCCCAAAACACGCAAGAGAAGTATGTAAGACAATAAAAGGAATGAATCTAGATCAAGCCAAGGAATATCTTCAACAGGTAATCCTAAGAAAGAAGCCTGTTCCCTTCCATCGATACAAAAAGAAAGTAGGTCACCGCCATGGAATAGAAAAAGCCTGCGCTGGCAGATATCCAGTCAAGGCTGCACAAAAGATTTTGAGCGTAGTAGAAAGTGCTGAAATCAATGCTGAATACAAGGGACTCGACGTGGAAAGGCTTAGAATAACCCATGCATCAGCTTATCCAGGAATGAAGATAAAAAGATACATTGAACGAGCCTTCGGACGATCGTCACCACGAATTGAAACCCTTTGTCACGTCGAACTTGTTTTAGAAGAAAGAGAGGGAACCTAAGTGTCTTCAGTCAAGCACTTTATAGAGGAATCAGTGAAAAAAGCAGAAATCGACGAATTTTTGCAAAACGAATTCGAAAGAGCAGGGTATGGTGGTGTAAGCATTACGAAAACTCCGCTTGGAACTCACATAGTGGTTTACACAATGCGCCCAGGATTGGTAATTGGGAGAGGTGGAGAAACCATAAGGGAACTTGCAGGAGTACTTGAAGAAAAATTCCAACTTCCTAACCCACAGATTTCTGTGGCTGAAATCGAAATTCCCGAACTTAACGCCTATGTTGTAGCCTCACGAATCGCTTCAGCTTTGAAACGGGGAGTTCACTATAGAAGGTCTGGATATTGGGCCCTGAATCAAATCATGGAGGCGGGAGCACTAGGCGCAGAAATCGTCATAAGTGGAAAGTTACGAACGGACAGAGCTCGATATGAAAAGTTTCGAGCAGGATACATGCCCAAAAGCGGAGAACCCGCAAGGAAATACATGAGAAAATCGGAGATCTCCGTCCAGTTGAAACCTGGCATTTTAGGAGTAAAGGTACGAATAATGCCTCCTGAAGCACAGTTTCCTGATCAAGTGCAGATAGCGGAACAAGAAATAGTGGAAGAAGAAAAAGAAACTGAAATAGCCACTGTTGCGGCTGAAGAAGCAGAAGATGCTGGAGAATAAGATGCCAATCATAAGAACAAAAGATATTCGGTCAATGTCTTCTAAGGACCGTAAAGAAAAGACAGCAGAGCTACGAATAGAACTATCAAGATTGAGAACAATGGTTGAAGCAGGAGGTTCTGTCGACAACCCCTCTCGAATACGAGAACTTCGTAAAACGATCGCCCGCATTCGCACAATTGAAAACGAAGAAAGACAAACGAAGGAGGAGAACCGATGAAGACAACACCAACCGTAGTTCAACGAGAACTTATTGGACTCAACGCAAAGATTGTTGAAAACTCCGCCCCAAGCAATGTGGGAATTGAAGGCAAAGTGCTCGACGAAACCCGCAACACTATTTCAATTCTGCATAAAAACAAGAAAAAAATTGTCATCAAGAGCACATCAGTTTTTAATTTTACCACGCCAGACGGAACCATCATTGAGATAGACGGAAAAGTCATCATTGGGCGACCTGAAGCTCGAATTAAGAAACGAGTTAGGAGATTGTGGTAAATGGCAGCCTTCTCTTCGAAAAGACCGAGAAAAACATGCAACGACCGCAACTGCCCCTTCCACGGAACCCTTCCAATAAGAGGACATGCGCTGGAGGGAGTTGTCGTTAGCGCCAAGATGGATAAAACAGTCATCGTTCGACGTGACTATCTAAATTACGTGCCAAAATTCAAACGTTACGAACGAAGGCACAGCCACATACCCGCCCATAACCCTCCCTGCATAAACGTCAAAGCGGGCGATCGGGTGAAGGTAGCGGAATGTCGCCCCATAAGCAAAACTGTTTCATTTGTCGTCGTTGAAAAATTGGAGGAAGGACGGCGTGGCGGCAAGAGCTAGAACACGCGCCTTCATGGCCAGAGGAGTACTTGGTCAACGACCGAAAATTTCTAGGGGCTTGCCTGCTGGTTCTGTCGTAAAATGCACAGATAACACAGGGGCTAGAAACCTTAGAATAATCCAAGTAATGGGATACAAAGGACGATTAAGACGGGTTCCGGCAGCTGCTGTGGGAGATATGGTCGTCGTTTCGGTTAGAAAAGGAACGCCTGACATGAGGAAAAAAATCTTTCACGCCATCGTGGTTCGACAGAAAAAACCATATCGCCGTGCTGAGGGAATCTGGGTTCAGTTTGAGGACAACGCAGCGGTCATAATGACCCCGGAAGGTGAAATGCGAGGATCAGAGATTCGAGGCCCTGTTGCTAAGGAGGCGGCTGAACGATGGCCTAGAATAGCCAGTGCCGCCAGCATCATTGTATAGGAGAGAAAAGATGAGAATTATCAAACCCGATAAACAGAGAAAAAGAATGCATCAGGCCCCACTTACCGAACGATATAAACGATTCTCCGCTCCCCTCTCGCTTAAGTTGAAAGGATCCCATAATACGAACTCGGTTCCTCTGAGAACCGGCGACACAGTTAAGATTATGAGGGGAGATCGCAAGGGGTTTGAAGGAAAGGTCAGTCGAGTTGACCGAAGAAAATATAGAATCTTCGTTGAGGGAGTGACCAGGGAAAAGGTGGACGGAACCACGACACTGATTCCAATTCACCCATCAAAAGTTATGATCACCCGCCTCAATCTTGATGACAAAAGGCGCAGAAAGATGCTGGAACGAAAAGGCTCAATCGAGAAAGTCAAAATACCCAAAGAAAAAGTCGTTGAAGAAGAGGCTGAAGCTCCAAATAAAAAAGCAAAAAAGAAGGGAACGCCACGCAAGATCACCAAAAAATCTGGAGGAACAGAAATTGGGGAGAAAAGGTGAAAAGAAGCATCTAAAGCGAAAACCAGCTCCAAGAATATGGCCCATTCACCGAAAGGAAGCAGTTTGGACTCTCAAGCCGAACCCTGGGCCCAATCCCCTTTCGCGTTGCATACCCCTTGGACTTGTTGTCCGTGACATGCTTAAATTCGCAAGAACAGGAAGAGAAGCCAAAAAGATAATCTCTCAAGAAAAAATAAAGGTTAACGGAAAGTTTCAACGGGAAGAACGCTTTCCAGTCGGTTTGATGGACGTAATCTCAATATCTGACGCTAAAAGAGTCTATCGAATTTTACCCTCTGGAAAGGGACTCTTTCTCTATCCAATCAAACCCGATGAAGCAGAGTTTAAACTCTGTCGGATCGAAGACAAAACCTCCATAAAAGGCGGACATATACAACTCCATCTCCATGATGGAACAAGTATGCTAATTCGCGTTAATGACCCTAAGAAACCTGAAGAGGACATTTATCAAACCCTAGATACGGTAAAGCTAAGCATCCCTGATCGCGAGCTCCTTGGGCACGTTAAATTAACTGTAGGAGCTGCCGCGATAATTATTGGAGGGAAAAACATAGGTGAGTATGGCAAAATCACTGCCATAGAAGAAAAACCAGGCCAAAAACGTGGAGAACTGCTCGTTACTGTCGAGGACAAAAACGGAAACCAATTTCAAACAATCCTAAATTTCATCTTCATTCTAGGCGATACCGAACCTTCCATATCCCTACCTGAGGTTGATTAACGTGTCTGAAGAAGAAATTCGCAAGAAATGGAACGAAAACCCAATGCTTAAACCTAGAATAGAAAAGGTAACGGTTAACATTTCAGTTGGAACGTCAGGAGAGCCCCTTGAAAAAGCTGTAACGATCCTCAAGCAACTGACGGAGCAACAGCCATGTAAGAGAAAGGCAAAACAAACCATACGCGATTTTGGAATTAGAAAGAGAGAACCCATCGCTTGCCTCGTAACTCTTCGGAAGGAAAAAGCGAAAGACTTTCTCAAAAAAACTTTCCGTGCTGTCGACAACAAGCTGTCGAAGAAGAGTTTTGATAGTTACGGCAACTTTTCTTTCGGAATCAAGGAGCACATAGAAATAGCTGGCACCAAATACGTACCTGAACTTGGCATACACGGTATGGATGTGTCTGTTGCTATCGGCAGACCTGGATATCACGTTAAACGTAGACATCGCGCCAAATCCAAGATCGGGGCAAACCACTTACTGACAGCCGAGGAGGCGAAGCTCCTTATTAAAGACGAGTTTGAAGTTGAAATAGTATAAACGCACGGTGACATCCATGGTGAAACAGAAGACAAAAAAAGAGCGAAATTATGGCAAAGGCAGTCGACCATGTAGACGATGCGGATCCTACGGTTCAGTCATTCGTCGATACGGGCTTCACTTGTGTCGCCAGTGCTTTAGGGAGATCGCTCAAGAATTAGGTTTCAGAAAATACGAGTAAGGGAGAAGTTCCAAGTTGCCAATGATAGATACTCTCGCAAATGGGCTGACAACCATCATGAATAACGAGATGCGACGCAAACGTGAATGCGTGATAAACACCGCCTCCAAACTTTTGGGGCGCGTTTTGCGCGTCATGCAGTTGAACAGTTACATCGGAGAGTTTGAATTCGTTGATGATGGGCGTTCCGGAAAATTTAGAGTGCAACTTCTTGGAAGAATTAACAAATGTGGCGCCGTCAAGCCGCGAATTCCTGTAAGTTTCAAAGGAATTGAAAACTGGGAGAAACGTTTCCTTCCCTCTAGGGACATAGGCGTCCTAGTGGTTTCCACTTCCCAAGGGGTTCTGTCCCATCGAGAGGTTAAGAAACTAAAAATTGGCGGGCGTCTCCTAGCCTTTGTCTATTAGGAGAAACACAAATGCGAGTAATTGAAACCCTGAAAAATGTTGAAATCCCTGAAGATGTTAACGTCAAGATAGATGGGAGAATCGTCACGGTAAGAGGTGAGAAGGGAGAATTAACTAGAGACTTTTCCCACACACCCATATCCATTCATCTGGAAGAAAAGACGATTTCAGCTCAGGCAAATTGGCCTCGCAAAAGGGAGGTCGCCCTCGTAGGAACCATTTGTTCCCATATTCAGAACATGATAACAGGAGTAACGAAGGGTTTCACTTACAAATTAAAGATCGTTTTCTCCCATTTCCCCATATCCGTCAAGGTTAAAGAAAAAACAGTGGTGATAGAAAATTTTACTGGGGAACGGAGTCCACGCACAGCAAAGATAATGGGCGACACCAAGGTTGTGGTGAAGGGAGACGATATAATAATACATGGAATCAACATTGAGGACGTCAGCCAAACCGCCGCAAATATCGAAAAAGCAACCAAGATTAAAAGAAAAGATCCCAGAGTGTTTTTGGATGGCATCTACATTTACGCGCGACACGAGGGAATGGAAGAATGAAAGACAACAAAACGTCAGAAACATTCACCGGAGAACAACCCCCAAAGAAACGTAAACTCAGTAAGCACAAGAAACCTAGATTCAAGCGCCAAGAAAGCTGGCGATATAAGCGCGTGAAAGAGAACTGGAGAAAACCACGTGGGATCGATAGCAAAATGCGTAAAAAAGTCAAGGGATGGCCTCCATCTCCCGACATAGGTTATCGTAGTCCCAAGAAGACTAGGGCGCTTCATCCATCGGGGTACATAGAAGTCCGAGTCCAGACAACAGAGGACATTAACGGACTAAACCCGGCAACTCAAGCAATCAGAATCGCTCGCACAGTTGGAGATAAAAAGAGACTCGAAATCTCAGCCTTAGCCGATGAAAGAGGAATTCATATTTTGAATCCGAGAATTGCAGAAGAACTCGAAGAACCTGAGGAAGAGGCGGAAGATAAAGAAAAAGGGAAAGAGAGAGAAAAGGAGAAAACCAAATAACCTAGGAGTGAAGGAGAATTGAG
>JABAOF010022787.1_pt1 | contig 15064 bp, 13 predicted proteins | sample 7062171 | NCBI WGS metagenome assembly JABAOF01 (sample SAMN14538628, study PRJNA623070) | marine sediment metagenome | biome: marine biome [ENVO:00000428]; feature: marine pelagic biome [ENVO:01000023]; material: deep marine sediment [ENVO:00002113] | place: India: Gulf of Khambhat ...
GGCAACGTTCAATGGTGTGTCCTCGTTCGTGGAATAGGAGTCGTTGACTGCCACGGGGGTGGCAGCCAATGCCGGTGTGGCATATGTTATAAACGCAAGGAGTAGCATCCCCGCATAGAGTGGAAAAACATACGAAGAAAAAAATCTCTTTCGTCCCATACCGTCACCCCGTTAAAGTTAAATTCGATTTGTTATTCGCCAAAACGGTATATCACCGTCTTTGTATACTGAATACCATAACGATATTAAAACAAAATATCAGCAAATTGCATTCCTTGAAAGGGATTTATCGCGCTATAAAGATATTATTGTTGTGTATCAATAATTTAAATCTATTCTACAACGCCGTTTTTTCCCTGTTTTCCCCCCGCTGAGAAAACAATTTTCCTTGATGTGAACTATTTTTCATAGTTTGCCAGATTTTCCGTTTCCTCTCTCCCCGTGAAATCTCTTTCCCATAAAGGTGCGAAAGCCGGAAACATCCTTTCTGCTGTGCCTGCCGGGGGTTTTCATCGAAGCCGGATTATGGATGGGTCGAATTGCCCGGAAGCGTTTAATTGTTTGAATTTAGACCGCCCCTGTGGTATTTTTTTGTCAACCTACTCTGAAGGAGGAGGGTATGAGAGTACCTGGAAAAGTATCGGTCATCGTCACGCTGTTGCTGATCGCCTGCGCCACCCCGCGTCTCGGTCATTCATACGATATCAGCAACCGGCTGTTTCACAGCGGGCTCACCACGCGGGGGCACTCGGGGCTCCTCTTCACGAAAGGGGGCACTTCGGTCGCCCAGGGCCAGTATTTTATCGGCCTTTCACCCGATTATTACGACAGGGACATAGCGGGGGGACAGAGCGAGTCGAAAACGACCGTTCCCCTGCACGTCACCTACGGTTTTCCCCACGACATCGAGTTCGCAGGCCACGTCTCCTACGTTTCCCGGGACAACAGCACGTCGGATTCCGATATCTCCGATCTCGGGCTCTCGGTCAAGTGGTCGTTTCTCCAGGAAGAGGGGATGTCTTTTCCCTCTCTCGCCGTGGGCCTTTCGACCAGGTTCGGCCTCGGGGACATCGAAAAGGGGACCTCTGACATCGACGAATACAGCTTCACCTTCTTTCTCTCCGGGACGGCCCTCATCGACCTGGGCGCTACCGCAGACTACGCGCTGGCGATCTACGGGGAGGGGGGCGCGGTCTTAAACGACCTCGGCAACGATTTCGAGGAGAAACATGGCACCTACAGCCTGGGCGTGCTGCTCCCCATCCCGCCCTACAGCGACCTGGGCTTCATCCTGGAGTTCGGCGGCACGATCAATAAAGGTATAAAGAGCAACGATGATATCATCCGCCTGACGCCGGCTCTGCGCGTAAATTACGGAAGCTTTTCCTTCACGGGCGGGGTGAACTGGGTCAGCCCTGAGACCTCGGGTGAGGACTCTTACCTGAACTACATTCTCTCCGCCGTGTACACATTCTAATACCCCTTTCCGGGCCGCCGGGAAAGGTGAGGAGGCAGGTTCAGCCCTTCGGTGGGCATCTTCTTGCCTGCCCGGGCCGGAAAAGAGCGGGTTGAATCCTTAAACCGTATGCCCTTACTTCTTCTTCCCTTTCCCTTTGCCTGCGGTGGAGGCGTTCTTGACGCCGCTTTTATTTTTCTTGCCCGCGCTCTTTTTCTTCTTCACCTCGCTGTTTATCAGCACGAAGTTTTTTCCCGCCGACCGCATGTGGATGACCTCGTCGGGTGAATACCCGTAGTGCTCTGAGATGAACTTCAGGTTCACCATGTTCACCACGTCGGAATCGCTGAGCCTGATCGTCCCCCACTGGTTTTTCGGCTTGTTCTTGTAGTGCCCGTAGGCTTTTCCGTACGGGGGGCCTCCGGCCTTTTTCACCGGCACATAGTAGATATCGGGGGTGAGCCCGAAGCGAAGGGATATGTCCATCCATGAGGAGCCCCCGAGGCGGAGCCCGATCACCGTCTCTGCCGAGACACGCGCCCTCTTTGCGATGAAGAAGACGACGGGCAGCTCCTCGTGGGAAACGTTTTTCTTTTTGATCGCAACCACGTCTCCTTCCGGCACCCGGTAGTGGTCTGAAACGGCGAAGTAGAAGCTCTTCAGGCCGTCATCTCCTATCGACACGCCGAGGTCCATCCCCGCGCTGCCGAACCCGGCCACGCCCGCACAGATGAAGGCGGTCAGGATCGCAATGAAGCAGGCCTTTCGCATACCGCACCTCCCAGTTTTCTCGTGTGGACAGAATATGGTTTGAAAAGTCCACATAGACCGTTATCGGAAGATGCGCGTATAAGTTAACGCCGTGGGCGATATTTCTCGAATCTTGAAGGAGCGCGTCATAACCGGCGGCACAGGCACAGGGAAGGTAAATGAGGAAAATCATAAAAAATTAGTATAGAATATAATCTGTTTGCCGTTTTTCCTGTTATAGAGTAGTGGACAGCGATAGGAGTAACCCTGTGGGAGGATCCGATGCATCACAAAACGCAAAGCCTGAAAGAGACGGGTTTCTACAATCTTCGACACGTTCACTGGAACCATACCACGGCCAACCTTCTGGAGCACGCCATTCAGAGGCGCGAGGGGCTTCTCGCCCAGCAGGGACCGCTCGTCGTGAGGACGGGGCAGTACACGGGCAGGTCCCCGCACGACAAATATATCGTCGACGAGCCCAGCAGCAGCGACAGAGTGTGGTGGGGCAAGGTAAACCAGTCCATATCGTCTGAGGTTTACGAACACCTGAGAAGCCGGGTCCTCACCTACTTTCAGGACCGGGACGTGTACGTACAGGAGCTCTACGCCGGCGCAAACCCGAAGTACCGGATATCCTTACGCCTGGTGAGCGAATCGGCCTGGCACGCCCTTTTTGCACGGACCATGTTCATCAGGGAGGCGGACAGGAGCAAGCTCGACCAATTCGTTCCCGATTACACCATCATACACGCCCCGCACTTTCACGCCGCCCCCGAGGAGGACGGAACCCGCTCGGAAGTTTTCGTGATACTGAATTTCGGCAGGAAGGAGATCCTGATCGGCGGGACCCAGTACGGTGGCGAGATAAAAAAATCGATCTTCACCCTCATGAACTACCTTCTCCCCTTGAAGGGGATCCTGTCCATGCACTGCTCCGCGAATGTGGGGGAGCAGAATGGGGACACGGCGCTGTTCTTCGGCCTCTCCGGAACGGGCAAGACCAGCCTCTCCATCGATACGGCCCGGGTTCTCGTGGGGGACGACGAGCACGGCTGGGGGGATGACGGTATCTTCAACGTCGAGGGTGGCTGTTACGCCAAGGTCATCAAGATCTCGAAGGAGTACGAGCCCGAGATATTTTGCTCGTCGCAGATGTTTGGCGCGATCATGGAAAACGTCACCATCGATTCGGTAACCAGGGAGATCGACTTCGACGACGATTCGCTCACCGAGAACACCCGTGCGGCCTTTCCCATAAGCTACCTTCCCAACGCCGCAAAGACCGGAATCAGCGGCCACCCGGAATTCATCTTTTACCTGACCGCCGATGCCTTCGGTGTTCTCCCTCCCATAGCGAAGCTCACGCCTGACCAGGCCATCTACTATTTCCTGCTTGCCTACACGGCGAAAGTGGCGGGGACGGAGTGTGGCATCAAGGACCCGGAAGCCACGTTCAGCCCCTGCTTCGGCGCGCCTTTCATGGTTCACCCCCCCGTGGTCTACGCCGAGATGCTCGGAGAGAGGATTCGCAAGCACGGTTCGACCGTGTGGCTCGTAAACACCGGCTGGACGGGAGGGGCTTACGGGGTCGGGGAGCGGATAAGCCTCCCCTATACCAGGAGCATGGTTCACGCCGTCCTGGAGAGGAAGCTCGAAAAGACGGCCTTCAAGACCGACCCGTTTTTCGGGCTGCACCTGCCCGTCGAGGTTCCGGGGGTTCCCCGTGACGTGCTGAGGCCCAAGAACACCTGGAAGGACAAGGATGCCTACGACAGGGCCGCCGTCGAGCTGACACGCCGGTTCCGGGAAGCCTTCAAAGAGTTCGAGACGGCCGTGCCGGCCTCGGTCAAGGATTCGGGCCCGCGGTAGCCGTTGCCTCGAAGTTGATGACTGTCACCTCCCCGTTCAGCACGATTACCGATACGCTTTCGGGGGAAAAAACAAAATCGGGATCAGATGGCGTGACCACGTATTTGCTGTTATCCAGGTCGGTGAACCTGTAGAACCCGTCGGATCCCGTGAAGACCGAGAGCGCGGTGTCGTGCGGAAATACCCTGAAGAGAGTGATTTCGACCCCATCCAGCCCTTCACCGCCGGAGGATACCGTCCCCTTTATGGCGCTCAGAGGGTATGTCCAGGAGCAAGCCTCGTTGCTCTGTGCGGAGTCGTTCTGCAAGTCCAGGAGGAAGTTCGTAAAATCCAGGGCGTCGGAAATGTAGAAGCTCGAAACCCGATAACAGTACTCCGTGTCGGGGGCAAGGCCGCTGTCATCGTACCAGGTTGTCAGAACATAGGATGATCCGAACGTGTAGTCGATGTACTCGCCGTTCCTGAAAATCTTATAGCCGATTTCACCGGGATCCTCGTACTGGTGGATTTCCCAGGTGAGCGTTATCTCATGGGGCGATGCGGGAGTGGCGGTGAGGTTCCGGGGTACCGGGGGGTCTATGAGGGCGTTGCATCCCGGGAGGAGGAATGCCATGAGGAAACCAACGGCCCGCGCATATTTTCTCAACCGTGAAAATATTCCCATGTGACTACCCCTGCAAACCGTTACCGACCCGCTCACAGCTTTTGCCTCTGGAGGAAGATCCCCTTGTCGACCTTTTCAAAAAACGTCTGGTAGAATTTCAGGTCGTCCACCTGCCTCACCTTGACGACGGCCCCCTTGTTGTCCAGGACCTTGCTCTGGAAGTTCACCCGTACCTTGCACTGTTTCCCGAACTCGCTGACGTTCGCCGTGCACTCCATGACGGAATTTGCGTTCCACCGGGCATCCTGGCCGCCGAAGAGGGTGGCGAGAAAGATCCCGCCCATGCTCGATTCCTCCTTCTCTTTCACGGCGTGCAGAATCCCCAGATCGCTGTTTGCCTCCCTGATGATGAAGCCCTCGTCCTGGAGGACGTTGACGATCGCCTTGAGGACCATCTTCGTGTCCTCCTCGTCGAAGATGCGCGTCTGGAACTGGCGGATCTGCAGCTGGGTCATCTCCGTTTTCGGCGTCGTGGCGCAGCCGGAGGAAAAGAAGAGGGAGAGCAGAAGGAGCATGGCGGCAGCGTATGTGTGGTTTCTGTTCATGGGTTACCTCCCTCGCTAAAACTTGCTCGCGTGGTAGGAGAACGACTCGACCAGGCTTCGCTCATCGAACTTGATGACCACGGTCAGCGTCTTCTGCGTGGTCTCGGCTGCCCCGGCCTCGCGCGAGTATCCCGGCGCGGCGCCGGCTGCCACGTCCCCGAAAATCCCGATCAGAAGCACGGTCCCGTATCCCGCGCTCTTCGAGTAGGCGGCGGTCGATGCGACCTTGTCGAAGATCCAGGTTTCCCTGCCGTCGCTGTCCCTGGTCACGATGTTGGGGGAACCGAGTGCTTCCGCGACGTCGGGCTGGGACATTCCCACGTGGATCTCCCTCTGCACGATCCCGACGGTCATCTCCCGCTCCTTCGCCCCGGGAAGGCTCTCCCCGTGGCGGGCGGCGCTCATGCAGCCCGCAGATACCATGCCCGTTCCCAGCAATGCGGTGAGAAGCAGCGAGCATACTGTTCGGTAGTCGATAAACATGTGATGCCTCCTTTTCATAAAAATGGTTGAAATGAAATCAGATCTTTTTTCAGCGGCATCGCCCATAGTCACCTCCCTGAAAAAGCGGTGCAGGCCATCATCTTCCGCCCTGTTTCCCTTCCCGCCGGCTTTTCCACGCACCGAAGGGCGGGGGGAGGGCTACAGGTAGATGAGGCCGTGAAAGAGCCGTTCCCACTCCTTTGCAAGCGTGAATGCAAGGCTCCGTTTCACTCTAAGCCTGCAGAGGAGCGAATAGACGTGGAGAGCGTTGCACGTGTGTTGAAGGAAGCATCTCCCGGCTGGCATTTTCTTGCTTTTCGCCATCATCTCCGATCTCCTTCGTCCCGGCGTTAACTTCGAACCGTTCCGAGCAACGATAAGAGGAAAATCGTTTTCCGTTTAATTTATTTTTAACATAAAACATTTCTAAAGTCAATATATTATTATATAGAATATTGCTTAATTCAAACAATCTATAAATTATATAATTTCTATATCCAATTACATTGACATTACGAAAATATTGATTTATTATGTATTTGGAAATAAAAATATTCTGTAGTAGGGGTAATAAACGGGGTGAATCATGAACGAGAGCATGGAGATGCTGATCTATGAGATGGCCCTCAGGGTCAGGCTGTTCAGGATGATGTCGGGTTCTGAAAATGATATGGGGCATTTGTCGGATCGTGAAATGCTCATTCTCGAGCTCCTGGGCATGAGAAAAAACATGAGCGTATCGGAAATAGCCGCACTCTGTCCCACCGTGAGCGGCAGCACGATCTCGACGACGATAACGAAGCTGTGGAAGGACGATAAACTCGTGAACAAGACGATACTCCCTGAAAACCAGCGGGTCACCACGGTGAGCCTGACCGATGAAGGCAAAAGGGTGGTCGAAGAGATCAGGAGGGCAAAATCCAGTCTCTACGGTACCATCGCCGAATCCCTCGGGCTGTCCGCCGAAGAGGAGGAGATATTCAAGAAAATTTTGGCGAATGCCCTGGTGTTTTTCGATGAAAAACTCAAGCACAGGCGATGACGGCACTTGAAAGTCAGGCGTCGCTTCGCGTTCCCGGTAAGTCGATTTTCCTTTCACAATCATGATCTTGTCCAGTTCACCTTTTTCGTGTTCACCGATAATTGCTTTCAGCCAGCCCGGCGAATGGCTGTTCGGCGTCAAGGCTCTTGAAATAGCGCTTCCGGGTGGCAAGGTTGAATCCCACAACGAGGCGGCAGCCCGTTGCCCTCCGCTTGAAGGGGCTCACGCCGAAGATGCGCCTGGCGATCGCACCGTAGGAATAGATCTGCCTGTTTACGCGGGTAAATCCATCGAGGAGCTCGCGGGGGCTCATGCCCCCGGGTTTGAACAGCAGCATGTCGGAGGAATAGCCGTTGAGCCACCACCCGGGCGCGAACAGTCGCTTCTCGGAGAGCAGCCGCGCATACAGCCGGGTCCCGGGAAAGGGGACGAGGATTCTAAGTTCTACCCCTTCCAGGCGGTGCTTCAGGGAAAACTCGAGGGTCCGGTCGAAGACGTCCCCGGTTTCGTGGTCGAAGCCGAAAATGAATGCCCCCAGGATACCGATTCCCTCTCCGTGGAACCTTTGCATCGCCTCTTTGAAGCTGATCCGGAGGCCGTTGAACTTTTTCATCTCCCCCCGGGCTTCCATCTGGACGGACTCGAGCCCGACCAGGAGCCCCAGGCACCCCGACCTCCTCATGGCGCGCAGCAGATCCGTGTCTTCGGCCAGCGATACGGAGCCCTGTCCGACCCAGAATTTTTTCAGGGGCGCAATCTCCTGGAACAGTTTCCCTGCGACGTGCCGGTTCAGGGCGAGCGAGTCGTCCACGAAGAAAAGGTTGGGGGACTCTATCGATTCGATCTCCGCGGCCACGTCGGCTGGGGGGCGGACCCTGTGCCCCTGGCCCATCACCCTGCTTATCGAGCAGAACTCGCACCGGAACACGCATCCCCGCGATGCCTCCACCGTGGTTGCAACGGGAGTGTAGCCTTTTGTGCCGGGGTCTGGATAGAGGTCCCGCCGCGGCCGGGGCAATTTTTTCAGGTCCGTCATTTTTTCTGATCGGTATATGCGCCTCAGCCTCCCCGCCGCTGCGTCTTCTACGAGGCGCGGCCAGGATTCCTCCCCCTCTCCCACAACGACGGCGTCTGCGTGTTTGAGGGCCTCGCGGGGCAGAACGGAGGGATGCATGCCACCGAGCACGACCCTGACGCCGCGCGCGCGGTAGAGATCGGCCAGGCGGTATGCCCTCGGGACGAGGTCGGTCAGCACCGTGATGCCCACCAGGTCGACCTCTTCATTCACGTCATCGGGCGCGAAGGCCTCATCCACGAGCTTTACCTCGTGGCCTTCCGGGGTGAGCGCCGCAAGGAGCGGAAGGGCAAGCTTCTGGACCTTGAACGTTTCAGCGCTCGAGATCAGGGTTTCCCCCGACTCATGGGGTGCGATGAGCTTGATTTTCATCCTGCCGGCCTCCTTTCGTTGCCTCGTCTGGCCTCTCCCCCCGTGGGGGAGAAAAAAGGGGGGGACTGTCCCCCCCGGCGGCTCAGTAATCGATGCCCTGCGTTGCAAGGTGCCCTTCGACGGTTTCCACGGTGTTTTCTATCGCGTCGGCAAAATCGTCCGAGCAAAGCGCCATGGACTGGTCCAGCGCAAACGCGATGAGCGGCGTTATATCGATCCCTTCGGGGAGGGGATTTTCGCTCGCCGCGAGGTAGACCCCGGCCACTTCGGCTATCTGCTCGGAAATCAGGCCCGCCGCAACGGAAAGGTCCTGCGTGAGCGCGTACCCGTAGTACACCTGGCTCTCCCTGAACTCCTTTTCGGCCTGCTTGATGAACCTGGACACAGCGTGGTATCCGGTGCCGGTACTCTCTGAAAACCCCTTCGCATAGGCCCGGACGAGAAGGGTGGGAAGCTGCGGGTTGCGCCGGATAGCCGATTCCATTATCTTTTGCCCGATCTGCGGGTCTAACTGCTGCACCACGAGAAGGTCGATCCCGTACTCGACCAGGAAGTGGGCAACGTCCAGGACCGCACCTTCATCGATCCCGAGGGCGGTAAATTGCGGGACGGCCTGAAGGATTTGCGCCAGCACGGCGGCTTTCTGGATAACGTACCCCCCGTTGTGGGCCGTGGAATCGCCCCCTGCAAACTCGTTGTGCCCGTAAAAACCCCGGGCGAGGGCTTTCGCCGGCTTCGACTTTGCCTCGTTCCAGACCTTTCCCGGTTCGTAGTGCGTTTCATCCCCGAAATAGGAGACGTAATCCGGGTTCATGAACAGGTTGTTGAAGATGTCGGGCGCGTTGCTCCCGTAGATCTCGTTGGCCCGGAAAATGCCATTTTTTTCGCTCACCCTGTCTGCCACGTAGGCGTGGGTTGCTGCCCCCCAGGCAAATACGTTCTGCGCCTGGCAGGCAATAAAAGCGACGATCGTAATTCCCAGAAACATTCCTTTCCATCTCACCCTGAACCGTTTCATGTTTCCCTCCTTTTTTCTGATTTCACCTGTTTAACGGCGGCTTTTCCGTGCCCCGTTGCGTCTTGCAATGTCCTCTTTTTTTTTCCGGGTGTCCATCGTTACCGGTAGATAGTTCAAGAGGCGTGCCACGGAGAGAAAAGCAGCGTCTTTGGGGGGAAACCTGTTGAAAATATTAATGTTTCAGGGAAGGATGCTGTTTGGCCGTGAAGGCGGGTGGGAAGAGGCGTGCGCATCCTCCCGGGGGAGGGTGGGAAAGGGGCTGCGCGCCCCCGATCCTTACAGCCCGTACTCTTTTATCTTTTTCTGGAGGGTGCGCCGGCTGATGCCGAGGAGCTCCGCCGCTTTTGTCCGGTTCTGTCCGGTAGCCGCCAGAGCCTCGAGGATCATCTGCCGTTCCGCCGCGCGGGAGATGCCCTCGACCCTTCCCTTGAAAGAGCTTTCCGCCGGCGGTTCCATGAGCCCGGCGATCTCCTCGGGTATCTCCTCGGGGCCGATAACCTCGCTCTCGCTCATGAGGACCATCCGCTCTATCGCGTTTTCGAGCTCCCGCGTGTTTCCGGGCCAGTCATAGTTGCTGAACGCGTCGGTCACCTCGGGCGAGAGGGTAAGGGACTCCCTGCGGTACCGGGTGGAGTATTTCTTGAGAAAGTACTCTGTCTGGGGGAAAATGTCCTCCCTTCTCTCTTTCAGCGGCGGGATGTGAATCGGCACCACGTTCAGGCGGTAGAACAGGTCTGAGCGGAAGGTGCCGGCGTCGATCGATTCTTTGAGGTCCCGGTTCGTCGCCGCGATGACGCGGATGTCGACCCTCATGGTTTTCACTCCGCCCACCCGCTCGAATGTCCAGTCCTGCAGGACCGAGAGGAGCTTCACCTGCAGCTGCAGCGGCATCTCGCCGATCTCATCGAGAAACAGCGTCCCCCCGTCGGCGATTTCGAAGCGGCCCGGTTTCGTCGAGACGGCGCCCGTGAAGGCCCCTTTCTCGTAGCCGAAGAGCTCGCTCTCGATGAGGTTCTCCGGGATGGCGGCGCAGTTTACCTTGACGAAGGGGTGGTTTCGCCGGTCGCTTGCCAGGTGGACCGTGCGGGCGACGATCTCCTTGCCCACCCCCGTTTCGCCTGTGATGAGCACCGTTGAGTCGGTCTTGGCGATTTTCTTGATGGTGCGGAACACCTGCTGTATCTTCCCCGTGGACCCGATGATCTCCGGGGAGAAATACCGCTCGTCGTCGAAGTAGGCCGAGATGAGCTCACGGTTCTTTCTCAGCTCGGAGAGGGCTTTGTGGAGCACGTTTACCAGCTCGTCGTGGTCGAAGGGCTTGGTGATGAAGTCGTGGGCGCCGTTTTTTATCGACGTCACGGCGGCCTCGATGTTTCCGTAGGCCGTCAGCATGACGACGGGAACCTCGGGCCACTTCTCTTTGCAGAGGGCCAGGAGGTCGATGCCGCTTTTGCCGGGCATCATGAGGTCCGTCAGGATCAGGTCGAAATCCGTCTTTCCCAGAGTCTTCAGGGCGCTGTCCACATCGCCGGCGGTTTCCACCTGGAAGCCCTCATTTACGAGCAGGTCCCTGAGGATCTTCAAGAGGTTGCTGTCGTCATCCACTACCAGGACGTGTGCCATTGCAAGTCCCCCCTTTTTCCTTCGGTTTCAGGATAATTCCTTACAATTTCCATGCCACCCCGTTTCTATGAAGACCCCCGGCGGGCTACCCGCCCCTAGAGGGGGAGCTTAACGGAAAACGTAATACCCCCTTCCGGCCTGTTCTTCGCTTCCAGCGTACCGCCGTGCCCCTGCACGATCCTCTGGCATATGGCAAGGCCCAGGCCCATCCCCCGCTTCTTCGTCGTGAAGAAGGGCTCGAAAATCCGGTCGTGAAGCTCCGCAGGGATTCCCGGGCCGTTGTCGGAAAAACATATCTCCAGCCTCTGGGGCGTGGAATCTGCGTGAATTATCAGCTCGCCGTGCGGGCCCGCTGACTCCCGGGCATTTTTTATCATGTTGAAAAAAAGCTGCTGCAGCAGGGAGGGGTCGGCCTCGATCCGCGGCGGTTCGGGGGATAGGTCGAGGGATATCTGAAAATCGGGGGAGTCCATCTGGGCAAGGCGGACCGTCTTTCCGAGCGCCTCCCCTAACGACAGGGGTTGTTTCTCCACTTTGAGCGGCCGGGTAAAATCCTGAAAGTGGACGAGAACGCCCTGAAGGCGCTCGATCTCCTCGCTGATGATGCTGCTGTACTCGCCGAGCTTCGCTGCCCCGGCGCCTTTCAGTTCCTCTACCTGCAGCATCGACGCTCCCTTTATCGAGCTGAGCGGGTTCCTGATCTCGTGGGCGATGCCTGCTGCGAGCTCGTTTAGCACCGCCAGCTTCTCCTCCGTCTCGGCCAGGATGTCGTATGCCCTGCGGTGCTTGAATATGCCGAGGGCGAGGAATATGAAGGCGACGGAGGCGCCGAAGGGGCCGAGGGGGTAGACGGGGACGTTCAGGGTCTGCACGTGGTCCGTGGTGACCGTTGCTGCCCCTATCGTGAATGCGATCAGAACGAACCAGTGCCGGCTCCTCTCTTCCGGGTTCTGGGTCTTTCCGAGGGAGTTTATGAGCATCAGGAAGCTGGCGAACAGCATGGGGGAGACGAAGACGAAGTAGGAGATATCCCAGTACCCCCTGTCCACGAACTGCTTGAGCTGGGGATGGAATATGGCGGTGAGGCTGATCATCGCCAGGAGGCACGAAAAGACGTATGCCGGGACTATCCAGATGGTGGTCTCCTTGAGGGGGTTTACGAAGGTCAAAACAAAGTGGAACATGAGGGTGGGCAGGAATGCCGACCCCATCAGGCCGATGTAGGACAGGAACCATTTCCCCGTCGATATCCTCATGAACTCGCAGAGGTTCCAGACCATGGAGCACAGGCAGACGAGGACGAAGGTGATGTACAGGGCGGTCCTGGCCGTGCGCGTCAGCACCAGGATGGCAAGCACGATGTTGATGAGAACGGAGACGATGGCGAAGAAGGTGTAGAGATCGTGAAAGGTAAGCGTCATCGGCCAAGTCACCCCCTTGTGTTCGACCCCGGGGGGGGTAAGCGGTTACACCGCTGTTGATAGGGTCCGCTGCCGTGCAACTTTTCTCCGTGGAGCCGGGACGGGATCGGGTGATTTTCGGCTGCGGGCAATTGAATGTCTCCTGATCATCCGGTTTTTGCCTTCCCACAGCCGGTTTCCACGGGCCATCTCGGGGCGGGTCGTTCACCGTTGCCTGATATCGCTATAAAAATAGTAACAAACTGTGCAGTTCCGTCAACCGTGAATGGCCGGGAGTGGGGCATTCCCCCTGCTGCTTTGGTCTGTGTCTGAAATGCTGCGGGATACGCAATATGGCGGGAATTTCGGGACCCCCCGGTGCCGGGTTTTGCGGCTTCCCCCGGGCTTATCCCTTGACATAAGGAAAAAGCCTGTGGTACTTCCATAAAAGGGGAGAATCGGGTTTGTCCGCATATAAAATGGCATCCGCCCCTTTTCGCCTTTGGCGGAAAACTTTACGGTTTTCCTGACGGAGCGCCTGAGCGTGGGGCTATTGCATCTCTATCAGAATGGGGCTGTTCCTGAGGGCTTTTCATTTATCCTGCGGGAAGTCGTGTGCGGCTACGTCATTTTTCGGATACGCAGCGGTCAGGTGCGCAGCGGCCCCCCCGGGGGACGCCGGGGCACGAAAAAACGCTTGATTTCAAATGTAAATGTGGAGTGTCTCGATGGCTGAAGGCGGCAGAAGGTCTGATTCCCCCGTCCTGGATGACGGCGCGAAGGTCGCCGTAATCGGGGGCGGACCGACGGGATCATTCTTCAGCATCTTTGCCCTCAAGATGGCGAAGATGATCGACATGGACCTGGAGATAACCATATTCGAGCAGAAGGATTTCTCGCAAAAGGGCCCCGGGGGCTGTAACCGGTGCGGGGGCGTGATCTCGGAGCTCCTCGTCCAGACTCTTGCCGTGGAGGGCATAAACCTCCCCGATTCGGTAATCAGGAAGGGGATCAATTCCTACAACCTGCATACGGACCAGGGGGACGTGTACATCGCGACCCCGTCGCTCGACAAGAGCATAGCGACGGTGCACCGGGGCGGCGGGCCACGGGGCGTTTCCGGGACGGAGAAGGATAGCTTCGACAACTTTCTCCTGGGTCGGGCGGTTGAAGAGGGAGCCGTTCTCAGCCCGGCGAAAATCGACGGGGTCGAAAGGAAAAACGGCAGGCCCCGCCTCTTTTCAAAGGGGCAGGAAATGGGGGAGTTCGACCTCGTGGTGGGGGCATTCGGTCTCAGCAGCAAGACGGCAAAGCTCTTCGAGGGGGCCGGGTTCGGCTACCGGCGGCCGGAGATGATCACGGCGGCGATGGGAGAGGTGGCCCTGGAGGGGAGTGTCGTTTCCGAATGCTTCGGCAACTCCATACACCTCTTTTTGCTCCCCACGAAGGATATAAAATTCGGCGCCATGATCCCCAAGGACAGTTACGTAACGCTGTGCGTACTCGGTAAAAATGTGACGGGAAAAGTGGTGGATGATTTCATGGCCCATCCGAAGGTAAGAGCTGTTTTGCCCGAATCGATCCCGCTGAAACTTAACTGCCGCTGCTTTCCGAAGATGAACGTGGGCGCACCGAAAAAGCCCTTTTCGGACAGGGTGGTCACCTGCGGAGATGCCGGCTCCACGAGGCTTTACAAGGACGGAATCGGCGCCGCTTACATCATGGGAAAGGCAGCTGCGCAAACCATTGTGTTCCACGGGGTTGGAAGTGAGCATTTTCATGAGCATTACCTCCCCGTTTATAAAAATATCGTGAACGACAATCTCTACGGGCGATTCCTCTTCGCCGTTACCGATATTTACCGCAAGAACAGGGTATTTTGCAAGGGGATGCTCTCCGTTGTTAAAAAAGAGCAGGCGGATCAAAACAGCTCCAAGATATTAAGTTCCATCCTCTGGGACATGTTTACCGGAAACGAGCGCTATAGGAACGTCTTCCAGCGGACGCTGGACGTAAGGATGAATATCGAACAGGTAAAGACCATTGTCAGGAATTTTTCAGGAGGGAAAGATGACTGAAGGCGAACTCGGAAAAGTTTATACCGATGATGAGATCATCTTCAAGGAAGGCGACAGGGGCGAGGAGATGTTTGTCATTCAATCGGGCAGGGTGAAGATAACGAAGAAAACCTCAACCGGTGACCTGCTTATCGCAACCCTCGAGCCCGGTGAGATCTTCGGCGAGATGGCCCTTTTTGACAAGCTCTCCCGCTCGGCAACCGCAATGGCGGACGGTGAAACCAGGGTTTTGAGCATAGACAAGAAAAAGCTCTTCACCTCCATCAGCAGGGACCCCATGCTCGTTTTAAATATCCTCGAGGCCATGAGCAGGAGGATCAGGAAGCTCAACGATGACCTGAAGGGATTGAGGCATCAGAAGCTCGAAGCCGCCAAGATGTACCTCGATGTGGACGAGGCCTGCGCTCTCATCCTGGAAAAAGTAAAAGCTCTCGTGCCCGCTGAAAATGGATCCGTCATGCTGATCGACGAAGAGTCGAAAGCACTCACTATCAAGTCCGCTTACGGCAGCGAATCTGACCGGAAGATGAAGCTTTCACCGGGAGAGGGAATAGCCGGGAACGTGCTCAAAACCGGAAGGGCGGAAATGATTAACAACGTCTCGACAGATGGCCGGTTCATCGAGGGAGAGCTCCGGATACAGTCGATTATCTGCGTGCCCCTTCGGTGGAAGTATTATAATCTGG
>JABAOF010003685.1_pt7 | contig 15062 bp, 12 predicted proteins | sample 7062171 | NCBI WGS metagenome assembly JABAOF01 (sample SAMN14538628, study PRJNA623070) | marine sediment metagenome | biome: marine biome [ENVO:00000428]; feature: marine pelagic biome [ENVO:01000023]; material: deep marine sediment [ENVO:00002113] | place: India: Gulf of Khambhat ...
TTTGCCCACAGGCTGACGATTGAGCATGCTGTAAAAAGTGACGGCTTCTCTGACTCTTATGGGATTAATCTCCAGGATAGCCGCCACGAGTTTTTCTTCTGTGGGAGAGATACAGCCGAATTCTCTCTGAGTTAGATGAAGAACAGGAAGGAGTGCTGCCTCTTTTTTAGGATAATGAGAGAGGATCTCTTCGATTTTTTTCTTGCTCTGGTCTGAGAATTTCGGGCTCATCGATCCAATTCTCCACCGATCATGTTAAAGGAGCCAAAGGTTGGGATGACATCCGCTACATAATGACCTTGGATCATCTCTTCCATTGCGGAGACAATATGGAAACAGGGCGCTCTTACATGAAGGCGGTACGGTTTGTCTGTCCCGTCAGATACAATGTAGAAACCTAACTCACCGTTTCCTCCCTCGACGGAAAAATAAACCTCGCCCTTCGGCGGCCTTATCCCGTGTTCCTTCATGAAGAATTTGAAGTGGTTGATCAGGCCTTCGATGGTGGTATAGGTCTTTTCCTTCGGAGGAATGACATATCTTTTGTCTGAAGTCATGATGTCTTTATAACGAACCTTCTCTGATCCTTCTAAGTTGGGCGACAATTCGATCTTCTCTGTGGTTTTTTTAGTCCGTGAAGCCTTAATGGCTTCTGTCGGCTCGATTCCTCCAGCCTTGAGTCGAGCCGGAGAAGAGGGTTTTGGGATTTTTTCGATCACCTGTTCGATGATCCTCAGACTCTGCTCCATTTCCTTCATCCGAACCATGTATCTATCGAAGTTATCTCCTCTCTCCCCTAATGGAACTTCGAAATTGAGCTTGTCGTAGACTAGATAAGGATGGGCCTTGCGGACATCATAGTAGACACCTGTCGAACGCAGACAAGGACCTGTCCNNGACGACTGCGATATCCCTGGTGCGGTTGAGAAAAATCTTATTTTTATCCAGAAGGCCATGGACATCCTTGAGGACTTTGCGGGTCTCGATCGTGGCTTTCTGGACATCTTCTTTCCAATCCGGATGAAGCTCTGCTCTCACACCTCCGATTCGGATGTAAGAAGTCGTCATCCGGGCACCAGTCGTGCGCTCGATGACATCCCAGATAAATTCCCTTGCTTTCATTTTGTACAGGAAGACCGTGAAGGCTCCACACTCCATAGCCATAGCGGCCAGACACGTGAGATGGTCAGAAATCCGGGAGAGCTCGCTCATCAGGACTCGAATGTATTGAGCCCGCTCTGGGACCTCCAGTCCCAGCATTTTCTCCAAGGTCATAACATAACCCACGTTGTTGATTAAAGGAGACACGTAGTTCATCCTGTCTGTATAAGGGAGGAGGTTGAAATAGGTTCTGTGTTCACAGGTTTTCTCGAATCCTCGGTGAAGATAGCCTACCTCTACTTCGGAGTTGAGGATCTTTTCTCCGTCGAGTTCGAGCATAACCCGAATTGTTCCGTGCATAGCCGGGTGGGAGGGTCCCATGTTGAGGAGCATGCTGTCTTTCCGGGCTTCTCTCTGGATTCGGGTTGTCATATTATTTTCTCAACGGGATACGCGGTTGCTGCTTCCGTAGATGGTAATCCTTGCGCAAAGGATATCCTTCGAATTCGTCCCACATAAAAATCCTTCTCAAATCAGGATGGCCTGTGAACTGCACACCGAACATATCGTAGACTTCTCTTTCTAGCCAGTTGGCGTTTTTCCAGAATGATGTTAAGGAATCGATGGATGGATCTTCTTCAGGAAGGGAGGTTTTGATTCTCAAGCGCTGATTATTCGAAAGAGAGAACAGATGATAGACCATCTGAAAACGTTCGTCCCGATCCTTATAATCCACGCAGGTCAGGTCAAGGAGCATGGAGAATGTGTAAGGATCCTGTTTCAAGAATTTGACGATTTCCAGGAGTGCATCCCTTTCGATGAGGATGGTGTCATCCCCTAACGGAGCAGAGATCTCTTTGATTTTTTTGGGGAATTTGTCCCTGAGGGCTTTTACGACTTTCTTCTTTTCCATCTCCATTCCTGGTCTTGATTCTGGATTTTTTCTTGCAGTTTGATCAAAGCATCCAACACTGACTCTGGTCGAGGGGGNNCTGCAGCTTTATCAAAGCATTGAGGATGGTCTCAGGACGCGGTGGACATCCAGGGATGTAGACATCGACTGGAATGATCCGGTCGATTCCTTGGACAACAGCATAGTTGTCGTAGATGCCTCCGCTGGCAGCACAGGTGCCGAAGGCTATGACCCATTTTGGCTCTGTCATCTGATCATAGACGGTCTTCAAGACAGGTGCCGATTTATGGGTGATAGTTCCCACGACCAGAAGCATATCGGATTGACGGGGAGAAAAGCGCGTCCACCCTGCCCCGAACCTGTCCAGGTCAAAATGAGCACAGGCCGCTGACATGTACTCCATCCCGCAGCAAGCGGTTACGTAAGGATAATGAAAGAGAGAAAACTTACGGGCCCACCCCAGCATGTGGTTGAACTTGGTTGTGATGAATCCGCCTTCCATTTTCACTTTTTATGTTTGAACTACTTCTCCCACTGGAAAGCGCCCTTTTTCCAAGCGTAGACGAAACCAACAGCGATAACCAAAATGTAAGCGAACATGACGATAAAAGCTGTGGTTCCGATCTCCCTGAAAACGAGAGCCCAGGGGAAGAAAAACACAACTTCGATGTCGAACAGGAGAAACAGGAATGCGACGAGATAGAACTTAATCGGAACAGGATTGATTCCGTCCTGAAGATAAGGACTGCCGCATTCAAACGGACTATCTTTTATTGGGTCACTCTTTTTCGGGCCGAGAAGCTTGTTCATGATGACCAGCACGACCCCGAGTATTCCGAATATCAAAAAGACCAGTAAAAACTCGATCATCTTCCCTAAATCAAAGGCATAGATTTTATACAATTCACTGTAAAGATGCAATCATTTTGACAATTTTTTTTTATTTTTTCATAATAGATAACCCGGTTAGAATTCATCAGAATTTTTGACCTAGAAAACAGGAAGGATCTGGATTTGGAATATATTTATTTTCAATCTGTTAGTAGAAAAAAACGCGCTTTTCCCTTCCTGATTTTATCCGTAATCATTGTCTTTTTTGTCCTTCACGGTTGTCAGAAAAAAGGCAAGGATGACAATGTCATACTGATCACTTTGGATACCCAAAGGGCTGACTTTGTCAGCTCTTATCGGCCAGACAATGCCTCCACACCCAATATCGATGATTTAGCACGGAGAGGGATTCTCTACGAGAATTGTTATAGTCTCATCCCCATCACCCTTCCCTCTCATGCTTCGATCTTCTTCTCCGAACCTCCTTATGTTCTTAAGAATTACAACAACGGTCAACTCCTGGGGAAAAGGCGGAAAAAGCCCTCTTTTGTCAACATCTTCAAGAAACAGGGGTACAGAACAGGAGCGGTTGTCTCTCTCGGGGTATTGAAATCTCGATTTGGCCTCGATGAGGGATTTTACGCATACGAGGATGCTTTTCCTAGGGGACGTTGGTATTTAACAGCCGAAGAGGTCAACGAGTGGGCGCTTCCTTGGTTAGATCAAAATAAGGATCATAAGTTCTTCCTTTGGATCCATTATTCCGATCCTCATGAACCTTACGCACCGCCAGATATGCCCGATGACCTTAGAGTTTACTTGAATGACCAATTCCTTGGTGAGTACTGCTTGGGCAAGTATATGACCTATGAAGTTAATCTCGAATTAAAAAGGGGAAAAAACACTCTAAGGTTTGAAATTAACAATATTCATCAGGAAAATCCTGAAGATGTTCAAGCCAGATTCGATAAGCTCAACATAGTGACTTCAGGAAAAGAAGAGTTCAATATCCACTTCTCTCAGGGATGGTCGGACTCCAGAAAAAGAGATGTCCTGCTTTCCAAGAGAGTGAGTGTTTGCTCAGTCCTCAATGACTCCTCACCTCGTCCAGCGAAACTTTTCTTTCGAGGGAAGCTCATTCTTCCTGTGGATGTTGCCCGAGCGCTTTATAAAAGAGAAGTAGAATACATGGATGAGCAGATAGGAAAACTCTGGACGAAATTGGAAGAATTAAAGCTTTTCGAAAAGACGCATATCCTGATGGTCGGCGACCACGGGGAGGGACTTGGAGAATATCTTAATCGACAGGGGAATCCTCACCTCGGGCATATCCACTTTCTGTATGATGCCTACATGAGAGTTCCACTCATCATTCACAATCCATACGAGAGAGATAAAGGGCGAAGAGAGAAAATTCCAGTCACACTCCTCGATATCGCCCCGACGATCATGGAGAGTGTGGGGCTGCGAAGACTTTCTCATTTTCAGGGGCGGAGCCTCCTCGGACTCGAAAGAGGAGATAAGAAGATATCTATTTTTCAGGAGACGTACAAGCCGGAAGCAATACAGGACAGGTTTGCTCTTCTCCATCATCCGTGGCATCTCATTATCACCCCTGAGGATAAGACATACGAGCTCTTTAACCTGAGTGATGACCCGGATGAGAAAGAAAACATTTATGAGAAAAAAGCTTTGTCTCCAGATGTTCTTAGTATTAAGAAGAGCCTCGATTCCTTTGCCAGAAAAGCTTTGGAGGAGAAGCTGGAGATCAAGATAGACGATAAGACCAAAGAGATGCTTAGAGCTCTTGGTTATATTAGATAGCCTATTTCTCTCTTCTCTCTCGTAAGGCCCGGTAGGCTCGGCCGGGCAACCTGAAAAAAACTCTATTCAAAAACCGGAGAAGCGCTGGTCTTTGCTGGGGAGATAAATAAGAAAACAGAGATTTTTCTCTCTGTTCAGCCAAATGCCTCTGGACAATCGGACAAGAGAGGCTGTCTAAACAATAAGGGCTTAACTTTCCCTGGCTGAGGTAGCGTCTAATCTCTTGCAATCGAGGGGAATTCCAGGCTGTTTCCCATTCGGACATGGGAGCAATAGGCTGGCTTCCATGACAACAGGGCAGGATTCCTCGCCTCAGGATGTAATAGCTCTCCCAAGGTTCTCGACAGAGAGGGGAGCGAGCGGTTTGACTCTCTCCTGTCTCTGGCAAGACAGGTTCTTTTTGTACCGTGTTTTCTGTTTCCATATTAAAATCGTTGTTTTTCTGGAGTGAGTGGAGACTTTGAATCTGGTACTTCTTGCTCTCCGAAGGCGAATTGATTGGCTATAGGAATCCTGTATTTTACAGAAAATTCATCGCATTTGCGAATAATGTCCTTCAATTCATCTAGCGGTAATAGTTCTTTCTCGTAATTGAAGTGATATCCGGCTCGATCGATCTCAATCTGAGGATTCTCGAGGTAATTCAAAGGACGAAGGACGAGCGCCTCGGCTTCAACTTTTTGACAAAGCCGGAAATACGCCTCAAGATCTCCTTTGTTCACCTTCATCGGCATGAAGACCATGTAGATTTTGGGAAGATTGTTGTTCTTTTTTCTTGCCTGATTCAGGCGCATGAGGCTGGGAACAATGGTCTCCCAGCGATCATTCCGGATTTTCTGGTAGGTCTCTTGGCAAGCCGCATCTAGGGAGACATACAGATAGATGGGTTTTCCCACGAGCGCTTTGATCGTCCTCTCGGTAAAGGATTGTCCGTTGGTTGAGATTTCGAGGATTTTGTGCTGTTTCTGGCAGAAGTCGAGAATTTTGCCAAAGCGAGGATGAAGAAGAGGCTCTCCGAAAGAACAATTGATGATTAGCCGGGCCGAACGGAAAAACGGACCGTATTCCTTTAATGTTTTTTCATCAACTGGGGTATCCAGATGTTCGCCTTCCAGTTCCTTCATCCGGTCCCACAAACAGTAGACACAGGGAGGTTTAATGTTGCATTTTCCGTACAGGTCAACTCCCAAATTTGGCGGGAAAGAATCCAGTTTTGTCTTTCCTTCGAGCATTTCTCGATAGTTGAGGATGGCATTCTGATGGAAGCTGATAAAATTTCTATGCGCTTCCTCATCATCGTGGAATTCGGGTGGACTGACTCTGATTCCCAACTCCCGGCGATCCTCCGGGTGATAATCTTTAGGATAGACCTTACTCAATGAGAGGTTAAGCTCGGTCCACTCCCCTTCCTTTTCTTTAAATTTCTCCCCATCTTCGCCAGGCTGGGGCAGCAGAAGCGCATAGCTGTAAAAGTTCCACTTGGGAAGCAATGGTATTTCAGAAAGGAGTTTTCCGTCCACAGCAGTTTTTAGCTTTTGACTGAAATCGGAGAATTCAGAGAAGATGTAGAATGAAATGTATTTATGATGCTTGGCTCCGAGAGAAGCCAGGTTGATTTTAGCCGTTTGTTTCATCCAGCGAAACGGGAAAAAATCATCATATTCAAAGACATACCATCCCTCTATGAATGGGTTTGCTTCAGGGGGAGATAGTACCTCCATTTGTCGAAACATAATCCCTAATTCTCTTGAATCTCCTGGAACTTGGTGGGCCGCGCTCAACCTGAATTCAAACTGGAGATCCCCTGTTTCCTCGAAAAGGAAAGCATAGGAACTAAAAACATGGTCGATTGTTCTCTCCCCTTTTTTATGCCCGTTGAGGAAGAGCTCAAGAACTACGGTTCGTTCTTCAGGATGGGAATGTCCAGCTGCAGTGATAAGGAGATACTTTTTTCCTTTGATATTATAATTCTGGAGAGAGAGAGTGGCCTGTCTCTTCATCCAGCGGAACGGATGTGTCCCATCGTGCTCCTCAGGATACCAGCCCGTTTCATACAGAAACTGTGTCGTATTCATTGTCTTTTGAGGAAAATTGATTATATTCTCTCTCCTCCTCGCCTGTCAATCAGGAGCAGGCTCCAGAATAGTGAGAAAGAAAAAAGAGGATTTCACTCCCGCGATTTTTTTTGACAAATATGTTGTTCGCTATTATAAAGTCTAGGATGGATAAAATTAAAGTTTTGAAGAATAAAATCATTTTTCTTTTCCTCCTTTTTCTAATCCTGTTAACGTTCATCCATTTTCTGCCTCTTTCTCTCCACCCCATCAATGCGATGCCAGGAACTATTGATTGCCTGTTGAATACCTGGATCCTCTCTCATGTGCATCATCAATTGTTTTCGCGGCCTCTCCAGATATTTGAAGCTAATATTTTTTATCCCCATCCACAGACCTTGACCTACTCAGAGAGTCTGTTTCCCCAGGCTATCTTCTCCATACCGATTTATTATCTGTCAAAAAACCCAATTCTAGCTTATAACTTCGTTTTTTTTCTCGCTTATCTCCTTAACGGGATCTCGATGTTTCTTTTGGTTCGGTATTTGACAAAAAATAACGTGATCGGGATGGCCTGTGGGATCATGTTTGCCTTCAACGCCTTCAATTTCAATCATATGACCCATCTTCAACTTCTCTACGCATGGCCTACTCCTCTGGCCTTTTTATATCTTCATAAATTTTTCACAGACAGGCGTCTTAAACATTCAGTCCTTTTTTCATTTTTCTTTGCTGTCCAGGCCTTGTGTTGTATCTATTATGGGCTTTTTTTCCTTTCTATCCTGGCCTTGATTCTTCCTGTTTGTCTCTTGATTTACCGCCAAAAAATGAGCCTCTCTGTCCTCGGTCAACTCATAATCCCGTTGGGTTTTGCCGGAGCCGTGCTTATTGGTTTTTCCCTTCCCTACAAGTCTCTCTTCGAGACTTTCAGGTTTCAGCGGGGCTTAACAAAAGGCGCAGATCTGGTCAATTACCTCGCCGTCAATCCCAACAATGTATTCTTGTCAAAGTTGCTCACCCCACTTGGTCGTCACGAATATTTTTTATGTCCCGGAATCGCAGCCCTGATTCTGGCGTCCCTGTTTATCATCCACAAGAAAAAGCTCTTTCGTCTGAGGGTGAAATACTTCAGGATAGCTATCTTGGGGATTGTCCTCTTAAGTCTGGTCATGATCATACTGACAAAAGTAACCGGAGGATTTTCTCTGGATTTAGGACTCTTCCGTCTCACAGCCCATAACGTGGCTAAACAGGTATCACCTGTTCTGATCATCGGCCTCCTTTTATTGCTTATTGGTCTCGTTCGATTCATCCTTCGACCAGTGGAAGGAGAGTTGACCGAAGAGCACAGATATTTTTTCCTTTATCTATCCATTTTATGTTGGGCACTCCTCCTTTCATTCGGGAATGCGATGAGCTTCCTCGGGGATTCTACCTCAATCTTTCCTCTCCCTTTCAAATGGTTCTATGAGCATTTCCCTGGTTTTAAAGGAATCAGGGTTCCCTCGAGGTATGCCGAATTTGTGATCTTCTCGACTGTTATCCTCGCTGGTTTTGGGATGAAATATCTTCGAACAAAATTCGATAGAAAGAGATTTGTGATCTGGGGAACTATCGGTTTGCTTCTTTTTTTAAACCTGGAATATCTTTCACTTCCTCAAAGAATAAGATTTATACCTATCAAGAACGATATCCCACCTACGTACCGATGGTTAGAAAGGGAGGTTTCAGATGGACCGGTTGTGGAACTCCCTTTTCATAAGAATATCGGCCGCGATGCCGTTTACATGTATTTTTCCATTTTTCATCGGAAAAAGATGATCAATGGTTACAGCGGGTTTTTTCCTCCGGCCATTTTTTACATTCGAAAAATCTTTGAAACATTTCCATCCCCGGCGAGCCTCGATATCTTGAACGCCTTGGGAATAAAATATGTTATCCTCCACCCCAAGATGTACAGAGACAAAAAGGGAGAGAGGGTTGTTCGGAGAATCCGCGAAGACTTTTTCACGGATCTGAGCTTGAAGAAGGCATTCAGCTATGCCTCTGGTCGTCCCCATTTTTTTGAAGATGAATTGGGAGAAGATTTTGTGTATGAAGTTGAATACCAGAAAGATCAGCAGCGGCCGATGGAAGAAATCAATTTGCAGGAAATTTCGCCTAAGGCATGGACGATTGAATCCAATCGAAACCAGTTTCATCTTTCTTCTCTCAAAGATGATGATCTCAGTACGGTCTGGTCAACAAGCCGGACGAAAAGAACAGGAGATTTTCTTGTCGTTGAGTTTGATGAGCCTACCAGGGTTAGGAAAGCTTCTCTCTTTCTGGGCGAATCTTTGTTTGATTACGCATTAAGAATTCGTGTTGAGACCTCTCTTGACGGCAAAGAGTGGCGCACATTCAGATATTCCTACTCTCCTGGAGAATTCACCAAGAATTTGATTTCCTCACCGCTCTCCCTTGTCCAGAACATTCGGTTACGCGGGGAAAAGATCAGATTCTTGAAAATTATTCAAGTCGGCAAGGATAAGAATTTCTGGTGGTCTGTGGCTGAATTGAAGATCTACAGAAAACAAGATTAAATCGACGAAGAGGAAATATATTCTCGCCTATTCTGTGTTTAAAACATGAATGGCTTGTCCTTTAATCTTCATAGCCGCTTCCATCACTGCCTCTGATAGCGTGGGATGAACATGAACATTCTTAGCGATATCTTGAATTCTTAACTCTTTTTGGATGGCTAAGCTCACCTCAGCGATGAGCTCACTGGCCTGGGGCGAAAGAATATGAGCACCCAGAAGCCGATCCCTCTGGTCGGCGATAAGTTTGACCAGCCCTTCGTGCTGTCCGAGGGTCAAGGCCCTTCCACTTGCCTGGAGAGAGAATGATGCCACCTGGATTTTGATCTCGGTTTCCCTTGCTTCATCTTCGGTTAAGCCTACCGAAGAGAATTCCGGGTCCGTGTAGACAGCCATCGGAAGCGCTGTATAATTCATCTCTCTTTTTTCCCCCGAGGCATTCTCGACAGCGATGATGCCTTCATGCGAAGCTTTATGAGCAAACAGCTTACCGCCGATCAAATCGCCTATGGCGTAGATTCCTGGGATTTCTGTTTCGAGATGCTCATTGACTTTGACGAAGCCAGCCTTATCTAAGGATAGTTTCGCTTCTTCCATCCCTGCCGAGTTGGCGATTCTGCCCACGGCCAACAAGACTCTGTCTCCTTTGAATTCAAAAGGTTTTTGATCCTTTAGGCAGAGTCCTTCGAGGCAGACCTCGTCCTCTTCAACAACAGCTTTCTCTATTTTCATATGCGTGTATATATTGAATCCCTGAGTCTTGAGGATTCTTTCCAATCGCGTGGTCAACTCTTTTTCAGCGCCGGGAAGGATGGAAGGCATGATCTCAAGAACATAGACCTCGGCCCCGAATTTTTGGAAGATCATTCCGATTTCGAGTCCTACGGCTCCGGCACCGACGACCAATAATCTTTTGGGAATTTTTTTGAGTTCGAGAGCCTGGCGGCTGGTGAGCACTGCTTTACCGTCCGGAGAGAGGAAGGGCAACCTGGCTGGTTTGCTGCCTGTGGCCAAGACTGTTTTTTCGGACTCAAAGATTCGTTCCTCATCCTCGGTCTGGACCTGAATTTGTCGTTCATTCCGCAATGAGGCGTGACCTTTTATCAGGTGGACACCGTTTCTTTTCAGTAAGAATTCTATTCCTTTGACGAGGCGGTCGACGTTTTTTTGTTTTTCTTCTTGGATTCTTCCCCAGTTGAAAGTCACCTGGTCCAGAGGTCCTTCCAAATTCCTGTTCTCCTTACACTCCCTGTAGATTCTTGCCTGATGAAGGAGATACTTAGTCGGGATACACCCCCAGTTGATGCATGTCCCTCCGACCTTTTCTTTCTCGATGATGACGACTTTTTTCCTGAGTTGGGCCGCTCTGAGGGCCGCTACGTAACCTCCTGGGCCGCTTCCCAAAACCGCTAGATCATATTTCTTAATCATTTTTCCCTCTTTCCCTGGACTTCAGATCATCCAAAATGGAAATGTCGACTGAATATCTATTTAAGTTCAATGCTTCGAATTGAAAGTATACTGATTTTTTTCCACAGAATCTGGAAAACAGTATTATACTCTTTCTACCTGGAAATTATAAATAGTAATTACCATAGGTAAACATCTTCAAATCCGGAGTTGGGGTCAGGCCTTATCCCAAGGTTTTGTACTCGGGTAAAAATAAAGACACAGCGCTTCCGGACGACAAGGCCTGACCCCAGCATTAATTACGGTTTTGGGTGTGCTTACGTGGGGTGCTTGACAGTCTACGGAAAAATAGAAAAAATATTACGACTGAGAGGAGAAATTACCTGAGAACTAAAAAGAACACACTCATCTTCCTCCTCATCCTCTCTGTTTTTTTGTTCTGGGTTTACTCCCGGAGTGAAGAGCAGGCTAACCTCTGGGGGAAGGTGATCGGTGCTGATCAGAAGCCCCTCCAGGGGATAAAAATTCAAGTCGAGAATAAAGCGGTTCATTTTCAGACAACAATCTACAGCGATGCTGATGGGATCTTTCGAGTTTGGGGCCTCCCCTTCGGGCGGCATACTCTTATCTTCGAAGGGGATGATGTCAATACCTATGTCGCCAAGGATTTTGTCTGCGAGCCTTCTCAAACGTATTACCTCAAGGTCCTCCTTTCGCCTAGAGAAGGAGAGATATCACCCTCCCCTGTCCAAATAGATTATACGACCTGTCTCCACCAAACTATTCTCAGTCAAAAACAAATCCGACAATTGCCTTCGGCACATAATGTTTGGTCTCTAGTTGAGAATCAGGATCTCTCTGCTACCACCAACCGCATCGATGTCGGAGGACTCTGGAGCAGCGAACCAGCTCTATTCAGCGCCCGGGGAGGTTGTTCCTGGACACAGAGCCTTTACCGCCTCAACGGACTGGATGTGACAGATCCCTACTGGACCGGAATGCCACTCGTCTTTCCTGATTTTTTCGCCCTGCAATCCACAAGATTGACCAATGGAGGGTTTTTCCCTGGTGGTCTCTCTCCAGGTGGGCATCTCAACCTGGCGGTGCGCCAGGAAACAGCCGAATACCACGGAGAAGCCTCTGTTTTTTTTATTCCTAGAAAATTCCAGAGTACGAATATCACTCCCGAACTCGAAGCCGAAGGCATGACCGAGAGCCATTCTTTTAATCATTTTATCGAAGGAAATTTTGCTATTTCGGGCCCACTCATTTCAGACAAACTTTTCTTTTCTGCTGCGATTTCCAGTTTTCATCTGTCACGGGATGTGGCCGACTATGCTGAGGAGGATAAAGCCTCTCTCATCTCTGGCTTTTTCAGTCTCAGAAGTATTTTTCCCAGGGGAAGCCTGCGTTTCCTGTGGATGGGTCAGGTCCTGGATCGGCCTTCATACGGTGCCGGGCGGAATATCCCTTTTTCTGCCACCCATGACCGCAAGGATGTTTTCAACGTACTGCAGCTATTATGGAACTTCAGGATTAGGAAGGCTCATGTCCTCAACGTAGGACTGGGATTTAATCACGGCTTGATCAACGCCGATTTTCATCAGGAATTCTCAGGTCCACATGGCCTCGAAATTTTAGAAGAGATTCCCTCTGGTTTGGCTCCCTTCTCCCACAAGGACAGACGATATTCTCTCCATTTTCTAGTCAAGGGCGACTCTTTTACAACGACTGTAAGACAAGCCAACCACAGGTTACAGTACGGATGTGATCTCTATTATGCTTCTTCATCCTCTTCCAAAGATATCCAGGAAGACCTTCATCTCCGCTTTTTCGAAGGTATCCCCCTCGAGATTGTGAAATTCAACACCCCAGTCGAGCATCGAGAGAGATCATTCCATTTGAATGTCTATGCTCAAGACGCGATGAGCTTTCCCAGTTTTCTAACTTTGATCCTGGGTATTCATCTCGTTTCGAGCCATGGCTGGATGCCTGGCCTTCCTAAATCTTTCAGTCAAAACGGTGACAGCATTCACTGGTTTAATGTATCTCCAAGGTTTGGGCTTGTACTACCCCTATCGAAATCTAAGGCTACAGCTTTAAAGATATCCTTGGCTCGTCTGTACTATTCTCTCCCCCTGAACTACCTGACCTACGGGAACCCTAACGCCTTGGGTGGATGGGTTTACGCTTGGGAGGATCGGGACATGGATGGGAATTTTCAACAGGAGGAGGCAGGACAGCTACTCCGCCGAGAAGGGCCTTTATTTTCCGAGATAGACAAGGACTTAAAAAGGCCTCGTGTGGATGAACTATCCGTTTCTTTTCATCATGTCTTCGGACAGGACTGGTATCTGACTGTAGCCGGATTCTTGAGGGAGCACAGAGGCCTCGTGGAAACACTCAACATAGGCGTTCCCTTTTCTTCGTATGAACCTGTCGAGATATACGACATCGGGGATGACCGCATCCCCGGTAACCATGACGATCTGTCCATCACCGTCTACAATCAAAGTGCCGAAACATTAGGACAGGATTTTTTTCTGTTGACGAATCCTGACAGAAAAAGTCATTATTATGGCCTTGACCTCACCCTCATCAAGAGATACGGAGAGAAATTTACATTTTTCCTAACGTTGACGGCGACTGAGGCCCCAGGAACAACCAATCCGGGTAACACCGAATGGGAGAACGACGATGGTGTGGTTGGCACTTTGTATGACAACCCCAACACTCTTATCAACACCAAAGGCCGGGTACGTTTCGACAGAGCCTACACTGGCCGGATTGGGTTTAACTATTTAGCGTCGTTTGGTTTAAGACTTGCTGGTATCCTTAAGTACTATGACGGGCAGCCCTTCACGCGCAAGATTATCGTTCAAGGGCTTAACCAAGGCCCGTTTTTTATCCAGGCGTTTTCTCGTGGGGTGGCCAGATATGAATACAACCTCACCTTAGATTTAAGGCTCGAAAAGATATTTGTTTTAGGAAGGTCAAGGTTCAGTATTATCCTGGATGGTTTTAACATCTTCAACAGCGGATTAGCCACAGAGGAGAACGAATGGACAGGGCCCGATTTCCCGTTGCGGTTTGCCACCGAGATTCAATCTCCACGGGTCTTCCGCTTAGGCCTCTCCTATGAATTTTAAGAGTGAAAAAGACACGCCAGCTTATTTTGGCTGGTTTTTCTGGACATCATTCTTGAATTGTTCTCCTAAGTGTGATATTTCAGGTTTGCACTGATGCATGAATTCCAAATCTTGATGGATTCGAACAACCCCCTTGAATGATTGATGTCGCTTAGCTATCCTAATATGTCAACATGAGGACGATCATAATCAAGATAGTGTGAGAGATTTATTCTTCATGTGTTTTAGAAGAAGCATATCACTCGTTTTCATCATATTCATCCTCTGTATTGATCTTGTTTTTCCCCAAACATATACCGATCAAGAGTGTCTAGACTGTCACGGCAAGCCCACTCTCTTCCAGATCATGCGGGACGGCAGGGGACGTTCCTTATTCGTCAATCCCGAGGAATGGTCTCAAGACGTTCACCTTAAGATTAATATGACATGTGTAGATTGCCATATAAATGCCAATCCCTTCATGCATTTCAGAGAGGGCTTCATCGATGTGGATTGTGCTCGCTGTCACCCTGAAGAGGCCGAAGAATACCAGAAGAACATTCATTTCGACTATGGTAAACCTATCTCCAGGGATAAAGAACTTCCTCAGTGTTACCATTGTCATACGAAACATTTCATTCTCCGTCATGACGATCTATTTTCTTCGGTGCATGAAAAGAACATAGCCGAGACCTGTGGAACATGTCACGCCGAAGTCATGGTGGAGGGGATCCTGGAAGGGGCTTCGTTGGGAAAAATATCCGGGCATCGCAAGGGAGACCTCGGTGAAAGATTTGATATGAACATGTGCCTTAACTGTCATTACACTGATTCGGCTCATGGGGCTAAACGAGTCTACAAGGATTTCTGTTCTCGGTGCCATAACGTCCGTTTGAAAGCTGGCTCTGTGATGGGGCCGACTCACCTCAATTCAAAAAAATGGGATATGCCCAACTATATAGGTGGTGGATTGATCGTTTTCCTTATCGTCGGGATGTGTATATTTGTAGGGTATAGATCACGGCAGGACATCTCAAATGGGGTTAAGAATTGGTATGAAAACCTTAAAATCAGAAATGAAGAGGCGTCAGGGGAGGAAAAAAAAGACCTGGATGAGCTAGATAAGGATGACAACAAGATAACGCAGTAACGTCGTCATCATGAAAAACAACAAAAAGAGATACGCCATGCTGATTGATTTAAGGAAGTGCATCGGCTGCAA
>JABAOF010008991.1_pt2 | contig 15061 bp, 10 predicted proteins | sample 7062171 | NCBI WGS metagenome assembly JABAOF01 (sample SAMN14538628, study PRJNA623070) | marine sediment metagenome | biome: marine biome [ENVO:00000428]; feature: marine pelagic biome [ENVO:01000023]; material: deep marine sediment [ENVO:00002113] | place: India: Gulf of Khambhat ...
TTTCTCACCTATGTGCTGCTCCGGGAAAATACCCGCAGCCAGGAGGTGAGCGCTAAAATATCCGACCGTCAAAGCCGTGAGGCGGACTATACTTCCAGGATGTTTCTTAATCCTTTTTCCAGGATTTACCTGTATTCCACCAGGGGGGGATACGCCAGCAGGATACAGAATATATATATCTTTTTAATCGTGGCTTTTGCCATTTTAATTATTGCTTGTATCAATTTTATGAACCTCACTACAGCCCGTTACGGACACCGGGCCAAAGAAGTGGGATTGAGAAAAGTAGTGGGCGCAGGAAAAAAAGAGATGATCTGGCAGTTCTTCGGAGAATCTTTTGTTATGGTTTTTTTGGCTCTTGCCCTGGGAATTCTAATGGTACAACTTCTTTTACCCCTGTTTAATAACCTGGTGGCAAAGCAATTAACATTAAATATCACTGAAAACCTGCAAACCTTGATGGGACTCGTGGGCATCCTCCTGGTCACCGGTCTTATCTCCGGCTCTTACCCGGCCCTGTTTCTTTCCTCTTTCCAACCGGTAACCGTATTAAAAGAATCGATAAAATCAGGTTCCAGGGGCGCTTTATTCAGGAAAATCCTGGTTATCTTTCAATTTTCCCTGTCAATTATTTTGATAATAAGTACAATTTTAATATTCCGTCAACTGGGGTTTATGCGAAATAGGGACCTGGGGCTGGATAAAGATAATGTGATTTGTCTGCAGGCTGGCTCCGAAACCAGCGCCATCTATGAATCCATGAAAAATGAATGGCTAAAAAATCCCAATGTTTTAAATGTAACCACTTCTTTCAATAAACCATCGAGAATAGGCATGTTTGATGGGAGCTGGGAATGGGAAGGGAAACCACCCGATACCAAAGTGGAGATAAATAAAACCTGGGTGGGATATGATTTTCTCGATACCTTTAAAATTAAATTGCTTGATGGAAGATTCTATTCAAAAAAATTTCCTGGGGATGTTTCCAATTCCATTGTCATCAATGAACAACTGGCAAAAATAATCGGCCCTGGTTCCCCTGTGGGAAAACGGTTCTGGCGAGGCGATGATAAAAAGACCATTATCGGTGTGATTAAGGAGTTTCATTACCTGCCCTTGCATAGAAAGATCGGTCCCATGATGTTACATCTCAGGCCCAATTATTTCCGTTATATTTTTGTCAGGGTTGCCCCGGGGAATTTTGGGAAAACACTGGGATATCTAGAAAAAGTATTTAAACGACTCAATCCCGGTTCCCCCTTTGAATTCAGCTTCATGGATGAAGAGTATGATAAATTGTACAGGAATGAAGAGCGAATGGGGAAGATATTTAACTATTTTGCCCTGTTGGCCATTTTTATTTCCTGCCTGGGTTTATTGGGGCTGGCCTCTTTTACTACTGAACAGCGCACCAAAGAGATAGGGATTCGAAAAGTCCTGGGTTCTACAGTCAGCGGGGTTGTTTTGTTATTATCTAAAGATTTTGCCAGGTGGGTGCTGGCAGCAAACCTGGTGGCCTGGCCTATTGCTTATTATGTAATGAAAAACTGGCTCCAGGGATTTGCTTATAAAACCGGTTTTGGGATATGGATTTTTGTACTTTCCGGTGTGATTGCTTTGACGGTGGCATTGGTGACCGTGAGCTATCAGGCCATCAAAACGGCCATGAAAGACCCGGTAAACGCCTTAAAATATGAATGATGCAGCGGGATTTTGGGCAAAGACGGCACCGACATATTCGCCGGAAGCCAAAACAAAAACCAATTCCTAGAAAGAGATTAGTGGCTTTCTTTTGACTGTAACCTTCCTCGCTCTTATCCTCCTACCAATGTGAATTTTGAATGACTTTTGCAACCTAAACTTTTTCATTTTTCTTTAGATTGCAAATCTTCCCCTTCCTCAAAATCTATCCAACCCCTCTTTTCATCAAAGATTATACGAAATTTGTCAAATATATCCATCCTTCCCATTAACATTGGAACTTCTTCTACTAATGCCCAGGCAATTCTAGCTTTCAACTTTCTACCGTTTAAAATAAGAGTAATTTCTTTGATAGAATAGGGAATGCCTGCACCAGAAATGCCCTTTACTTCTCGAATAATATCATTTTTTTCTTGCTTAAGCCCAAGAGCCTTACCGAATCGATAGGGAATCATCGAAATATCCGCGCCGGAATCTATATACATTAATATCTCTACTTTAAATTCATCTCGTTCTAAAACCACATCAGCTACCGGACGCAAGATTCTTCCTATACTGCTTTCTTCCTCCTTAAATTCATATCGAATCATAGAACTAACATCCTCTCATCAGGAATCTTAGCGACAAAAGGCATCTTACCAGGATATTTTTTTTTTACTTTTTCAAGCATTTTTTCTATATCCTCTCCCTTAGCTGCAACCTTCCCATTTACAATAATTACATACTTGTTCTGAAGTCCTGTTTTGTCAAGATTAAGATATGCTTCAAAATTCTTAGTCATTCTATTGCCTCCTCTGGTACTGTTGGGGCTAGATTTAGACTATAGCATAATAGTAAAGAAATCGCAAGATTTAAAGATAAAAATTTGATAAAAAAAGGGCCAAGCGAAAAAATTTCGCTGTTTGATGAGAACAACGATCGTTACGGTGGAATTGTGGATTCAGGAAAGTGGGATTCTGTGAATGATGGTCATTAGTAATTAGGGAAAGCGGAGAGCGTAGAGCAGAGAGCGCAGTGCGCAAAGCCAACTCCTAACTGCCAACTGCCTTCTCGTGCCTTCGCGGTTAACTTAACTGTTACAGCTATTGAAAAAGAATAGACGTCTATACATCCTTTTATAGCCAGCTATTAAAAAAGAATAGCCATCTCATCATCCATGACCCGTTATCTGCTAAAAAAGAGTTGTTAACGCCTTCGTAATAGTTAAACTCCAGTCACTCCATCTCTCGTACCGCACGGATGGGGAAGCCTTCAACTTACCTTCTTCTCTTCTCGCTTGCCGACTGCCAAATGCCAATTGCCAACTGTCTTTATCTATGCCCTCCGTGCGGATCTACTAACCCATATTAGGATGGGCAGAAATAGAAAAAACTTATAAAACCTTTTGCCTGCCCATCCTGAACTCATTTGCCTCCGGCGGCCAAGAACCTTTTTGAAAAAAGGTTCCTGGACCTCCAAAAACTTTTCATACACGGTCAGCCTGTGTTACAGGGTTTCAGCCTTCCTACCCCATCGGAATCATTTCCCTTTGCTCCGATGTTTACCTTCCTCTTACTTCCTACTTCTTACTTCCTACTGCCAACTACCAACTGACTTCGTGTTCCTTTGTGTCCTTCGTGGCTAATTTTTCTTGAATGTCCCCTTTTCCTCCTTTTCCTGCCTATTGCAATAATAGCCTATTTCATATACAATAGACTTTATTTTTAACCGCTAATAATACGTTCACCCGGTTGAAATAAGGAATAAGAAAAGGATAGACTTATATGGCATCGGAACATTCATATGATATCGAGGTTTGCAATTCATTAAGAGAAACATTTTATAACCAAAAATTGCACCGCCCCATGCGGATAGGGCGTTACGACCCTGGTACGCGGTTGACCTACGAAGTAACCGGTGTGGCCCCCCCTGATAAGGCAAAGGTACACCTGGAAATCGAAAAATTCGTGGGCGGCGGTTTTGCCGGTCAGGTATACAAAATCAAGGTCCTGGATTGCGAAAACGAGGGAAACGGGAATGGTGTGCCTTTACAGAAAGGCCACAGTTATGCCATGAAAATATTAATCCCACCTTCGGGATTTTCCCGGTTCTTTCGCAGCCTGTTGTACCACATTGGCTTCCAGGGACCGTTTCAGCTCCAGGTGAATCCTGCGGCGGCAAGGGCAGGTGCCTTGTGGCAAAAATTTATCCGCCGCGGTGCCAAAATTCGTTTCGGTGATGAAACCGCTGTCAATGATATCCATGCCACTTTTGTGGACAATACCCTGGGAAGCTGCGGAGAAATCAGCGACTGGGTAGAGGGACGCACCTGGCTATTGGAAGTGGATGACCGCATGGACCTGCTAAAGCTCTATAACCGAAAGAAACCCGTGAACCCCAATTCCCTGGGTTCCCCGGAATACCGGGCCAAAAAAGAATTCATGAAGAATTTTGTCAAGCTCCTTCATGACATGGGCGCCCATGAATTTGCCCGGCAGTATGAATGGTCCACATGTAAAAGCCAACCCAACTGCCTGAAACGTAAGGACACGGAAAGTGACCCCTCCGGCGGTTTAATGGCCGTGGATTTCCGCGCCGGCCTTACCCTGCTGCCGTTCCTGCCCATGAGCCCGGGGGATGTTATACTCATCTTTACAGGAATCGCCAGGGGCAGCCTGGTTCAGTTCGACAGGGGAAACCTCAAACACCTGGAGAAATTCGTCAACGCCCACAAAAAGGATTTCGCAGATATGCTGGTTATGCTGGAAGAACTGAAGAACTGCGAAAAAATATACAGGAATTCAATCCCGGATATCACCCACAACCATTTGCGGCTGTTTTTCAGTAAGCGATTGTGGTCCTTCATCTTGGCAAGTGCCCGTACTGGCTGGCGGGTAAAAAACACCATCGATGATAAAACCGAAAAACGGCTGCACAAAAGCACACTGTTGACGCTGTTGTTTTATCTCTTAGGCATTATTCCCATCCTGGGACCATTTATCAGGAGACTCTGGGGACGACCGGATTGGCGAAAACATTATGGTAAAATTTTGACCAGCTGGAGATATCTAAAACGGACTGTTCGTGCCAAATGCGCGGAAAAAGCCATTTTCTGGCACCGGGATGGCCGGGTAACCAGCCCCAAAGCCCAACGGATTGGCGGCTCGTTCTGGCGGTATTTCCGGCACCTGCCGTTATCCATACTGCCCGCAGGTCTGCACCGGTTTTTTACCAATTGGGAATACTTTAAAGAACGGTTATACCACTTTTTTGTACGACCTATAAAGTTGTATTTCAGTGCGCCGCTGCGGGAACAGTGGCTGCAGGACATGATATCGCAGGGGCAAGATAAACACATGCTTTCCAATGAAGATGCCAAAGTAATTCATTCCCAGCTCAAAGAACCCTTTATCCAGAAATACCTGAAAAGCCTGGCCGTGCATGTGTGCACCCTGCCGGTTACCCAGATTGTATCTGTTCTGGTTAGCTGGATTTATGTGAGAGCACACCCGGAAATGTCTACTGCCGAAGCCATGGCAGCGGTGACTGCCATCCTGGTGTTGTTCCAGATTACACCCATCTCCCCTGGTTCATTGGTGCGAGGATTATACGTGGTTTACATGATGATAAAAGATAGGAGCTTCAAAGACTACAACATTGCGGTGTTCCTGGGATTTTTTAAATACATCGGTTACCTGGCTTTTCCCATTCAAATGACCTATCGTTACCCGGAGCTTGCCCGGTTCATGGCCGGCCATTGGGCCACAGAAGCGGTTCATATCGTGCCGGTATTTGGTGAGAGAGGTGCGCTGCTTGAACACTGGGTATACCGTTTATTTTACAACTGGCCGTTGACCATTCGCCGGCACATGCTTAAACGCGCAGAAATAAGGGCCTTACAAAAACCTCGCTACTGGCACGTGGTTGTTTATGCTATTGGAGCAGCAGTGGTTTTGGGTGCTGCTGATCTTCTATTTCTAAAATACATCGGGTTCATGCCCACGTTAAAAAACACCTGGTGGTTTGCCTTGTTAATCATTGTGCTGTGCGGCGCAGCTATAACACTGGGCTGCGGAGGTGCACCGCTGTCCAAACGTTTTATATCTGCTGCCCTGTGGGGAGTGTTGACCGCCCTGCTGTATACAGGAGTATCCGCAGCAATTATCTTCTGGGTACAGCATGAAACAGTCATCGTGGGTGATGTGCTCACCAATGGCGCCTGGCGGGTGTTTATTTTTACCCTTTTCGCTGCCATTGCCGCAGCCTTTACAGAATTACGCCCCCCTCGAGGACAATACTGTTGACTTAAGAAAGAAGTTAAGAAGATGAGAAGTTAAGAAGGTAAGAAAGCAGCAAAAAGGAAACAATTGGGCAAAATTTAAAGAAGCGGGGTACAATGATTGTCCGCATATGAAAAGTTTTTGGGAGTCCAGAACCCTTTTTACAAAAAGGGTTTTGGCCGTCGGAGACAAAAAAAAGTAAGGAATACCGACGGATTAAAATTATTTGGTTTTTTATTTTGTAATTTTATTTTAAATAGGAGGTGAATGAAATGAAAAAGAGGTTGTGGTTTATTGTGGTTTTGGTTTTTATGATCTTCGCCCTGGTGCCGGCATATATTCATTTGTCGGCGGCGGGTGATACTCCCAAAACAAAGACAGCGCTGTTGATTATTGATGTTCAATATTTTTATTTTCCCGGCAGCGACTATGCCCTGGTGAACCCAGAAGCTGCCAGCCTCAATGCTAAAAAATTGCTGAAAAAATTTCGCGAAAAAAAATCATTGGTCATCCATGTCCGCCACAATGCCAAAAAGGGAGCGGAAATTCATGAAAACGTCAAACCCATCATGGGTGAAAAAGTCATTTCTAAAAACAGTGTGAATAGTTTCAAAGATACGGATTTATTGAAGTACTTAAAGGAGCACCAGGTCAAACGTCTGGTGATTTGCGGTATGATGACCCATATGTGTGTGGAAGCTGCCACCCGTGCGGCCCATGATTTTGGTTTTGAATGCATCCTGGTGCACGATGCCTGTGCCACGCGGGCGTTGAAATTCAAAGACAAAGTCATCGGTGCCGAAGATGTGCACGATTCCACGTTAAGTTCACTCTCCGGTTATTATGCCAGAGTCATCGATACCGAAACATTCTTAAAAGAGTATTAATTTTCCCCTGGTCTCTGTGTGCCCTGGGGTAAAAAATTCAATGAAAATTGTCTCAATTGTTGAAATGCAACTCGATTTCTTTTAAAATACCATCTTCGCCGGAAAAACAAAAAAAGTATAAGACGATTAATTCTACTCCTGGTATGTGTGTTAATGTCTGTTTTCAGCCTGGCATTGGACCCGGGGAAGAAGAACACCCAGTATATGCACGAAGTTTGGGAAATTGAACAGGGTCTGCCGCAGAACGCGGTATATACCATTGTCCAAACCCGGGAGGGTTACCTGTGGTTGGGAACGGAAGAGGGCCTGGTTCGCTTTGACGGGGTTCATTTTGAGATTTATGATAAGAGGAAGGTAAAACAACTAACAAATAATAAGATTTACGCACTTTGTGAGGACCGGGAAGGAAATCTCTGGATAGGTACGTATGGCGGTGGTTTAACCCGCCTGGACACAAAAAATGGGAAATTCACCACCTTTACTGAAAAACAAAATTTATTATCCAATAACCAGGTAACAAAGCTGTGTGAAGATAATGAGGGGAACCTGTGGATCGGAACCGAAAGCGGATTGAACCGCATGAAAGCAGGTAAAATCACCGGTTAACAACCCGGGACGGTTTATCCGAAAACAAAATAAAGGCCATTTGTAAAGATAGGGAGGGGAACCTGTGGATCGGAACAGACTGGGGGTTGAACCGGATGAAGGATGGCAAATTCGTCACCTTTACCACCCAACAGGGTTTATCCGATAACCGGGTAAGGTCCCTTTGTGAAGATCAAACGGGTAACCTGTGGGTTGGAACCGAGGATGGGCTCAACTGGCTGCAAGATGGTAAATTCACCGTATTTACAAAAGGACAGGGGCTGTCCAGTAATCGAATCAAAGCCATCCATGAAGACCGGGAAAGGAACCTGTGGATTGGTACAGAAGGCGGGGGACTGAACCGTCTGAATCCCAGGGATGGGAAATTTACCGCATTTACAACAAAAGAGGGGTTATCCGATGACGAAATAAGGGCCATCTATGAAGATAAAGAGGGACTCCTGTGGATCGGCACCAATGGTGGCGGGCTAAACTGCCTGAAGGATGGGAAATTCACCCCATACACAACAAGAGAAGGTTTATCCAATGACGATACCGGCCCCATTTATGAAGATAAGGAAGGAAGTCTGTGGATTGGAACGGAAGGTGGACTGAACCGTCTGAATCCCAAGGAGGGGAAATTCAAACGTGTTACCTTTCGGGAAGGTCTCTTTGACGACACGGTACACCAGGTATTTGAAGATGATAACGGGTACTTGTGGATGAGCTGCAATAAAGGAATTTTCCGGGTCCGTAAAAAAGAAGTGGAGGAATTTTTTGAGGGAAATGTACCGGGTATTCACTGCGTTTCCTATGATGAGAATGATGGGATGAAAAGCAGGGAATGTAATGGAACCCGCCAACCCACGGGGTGGAAAAGCCGTGATGGAAAACTCTGGTTCCCCACCATCAAAGGAGTGGTAATGATCGATCCCAACGATATCAAGACCAATTCGCATCTCCCCCCGGTAAAAATCGAGGAAATTATCGTGGACAACAAAAAAATCTTGCCCCCTTTCCCTGGCAATAAAGATAAACTTGTTATATCTCCCGGTTACGAACGGTTTGAAATCAAATATACAGGATTGAGTTTCCTGGTGGTAAAACGAGTTCGCTTCAAATACAAACTGGAAGGATTTAATAAAGAGTGGATCGAAGTCGGTACCCGGAGAACCGCCTATTACAACAAAATCCCCTCGGGGGATTATACCTTCCGGGTCCTGGCCTGCAACAATGACGGCATATGGAATGAAAGCGGTGCTTCCATTCCTCTTTATATAAAACCTTATTTTTACCAGACCTGGTGGTTTTACCTGGTCTGCGGATTGGCGGTTATTTTCCTGGTATACGGCGGTTATTGCTGGCGGGTGAGGCGATTAAAAAAACGGGAAGTGGAGTTGGAAACACTAGTGGCCCAACGCACGGCTCAGCTTCAAAAAGCCAATGAAAAGGCCCGGGAGGAACGGGAAATTGCGGATGCTGCCAACCGTTCCAAAAGCCTATTCCTGGCCCGGATGAGCCACGAAATCCGCACCCCCATGAACAGTGTAATCGGTTTTGCCGAAATGCTCATGGATTCCGGTTTGAATGAGGAACAGTTGGATTATGCTGCCACCATCAGCCGGAGCGGTGAAGCGTTACTTTCTGTCATCGACGATATCCTGGATTTTTCCAAAATCGAGGCAGGGAAATTAGCCTTTGACCCCATTGATTTTTCCCCTGAAGAAATTGCTTTTGATGTATGTGAATTAGTCCTTCCCAGGATTGAGAATCGACCCATTGAAATGTTTTGCCGGGTGAGCGACCAGGTACCCGCCTATGTAAAACAGGATCCCGGTAGATTCCGGCAGGTGCTGGTCAACTTAATGGGAAACGCGGTTAAATTTACCCGGGAAGGGGAAATTGATCTCTCCATCGATGTTGAAGAAGAGAGCCAAAACCGGTTGATGCTCCACTCTAAGGTTCGTGATACAGGCATTGGCATCTCAGTGGACAGGCTGAATACTATTTTTGAGGTTTTCCAGCAGGAAGATGGTTCCACCACCAGGAAATTTGGAGGAACTGGTCTTGGGTTAACCATATGCAAGCAAATTGCCAGACATATGGGCGGCGATATCCAGGTGGAGAGCACACCTGGAAAAGGCAGTACCTTTCATTTTTATGCCTGGGTGGAAAAATCAGGAAAAAAACCCGAGCCAAAACCCGTTATGGTGAACCTGGTGGGGAAGCGAGTTCTTATTGTCGATGATAACAGGAATAACCTGGATATCCTGGAACATATATTAAAAAAGCACGGCATGTCTGTGGAGAAGCAGTTGGGAGGGAAGGGGGTGATTTCCATCATTCAAGAAAATGTTGAGAAAGGAATGCCTATTGATCTTGGTATCCTGGACCTGATCATGCCTAGCATGAGCGGTTACGAACTGGCTGCACAAATCCGCAAGCTTGATCCCCCCATTTCCAATATCCCATTACTGGCATTATCCTCTTCTGTTAGCAGACGGTCGAACAAATACCGGGAAGCCGGGTTTGACGGTTTTTTAACAAAGCCTGTGCAATCCCAAAGACTTATACCGATGATCGAACGATTACTGGCTTCTGAAGTACCGAAAGCAGCGAAAGTACAACATGTACAGGAAGAAATCGCAAAGCAGCAGCAGCTTGTCTTTGATGATGTTAAACATGATGTTCATATTTTATTAGTAGAAGATAATCCCATCAACAGGAAGCTGGTCAGTTCCATGTTAACCAAAGCAGGTTACCGGTTGGATACGGCAGAGAACGGAAAGGAAGCCGTGGAAAAGTATTTATCGAGTCCTGGGAAATACAACTTGATCTTCATGGATATCCAGATGCCTGAGATGGATGGAATTGCAGCCACCCGGATGATCCGGGAGAAAGGATTTGCCGGTATCCCCATCATTGCTATGACAGCCCAGAGTATGAAAGGAGATTATGAAAAGTGTCTTGAGGCGGGTATGAATGATTATATATCCAAACCCATTCGCAAGAAAGTTGTTTTGGAAATGGTAGAAAAGTGGGTAAAGCAGTGCCCTTCACCCCCTTCGGGGGAAATTACAAATCCCAAATAACAAATCACAAACAGAGAGGTGTCCTTCGGACCTATTTAAAACGCCTGACGGCGCTAAACTGTTTTTCTTTTCTAAACAAAAAGTTTTGTGGGGTCCAGGGGCGGTTTTTCAAAAGAGCCCCTGGCCGTCGGAGACATAGTAATTTCAGGATGGACATTTTTAAATTTTTTAAGTTTTTATGTCCATCATGTAGATATGCGTATTGGTCAGTATATCCGCACGGAGGGCAGAAGTTTTTTAGAGTGTCCGTGCGGTAGGAGAGAAAGGCGCCCTTCGACCCAATTTAATAAGCCTTTCACCACTTTCAGGGGAAATTCCAGGTACCAAGTACCAAATCCCAAATTACAAACACCTCAAAGAACTCAATAGAACCATTCGCTTCTATGTCTGCTGCGAAAGCTTATATAAACTGATATCAGGGATAAATTGAAAATCTTTCAAATTGTATGTAAATAATGGTAAATTGAAGGTTACCGCAGAGGCGGCAATAATTGCATCTGGGATTTGTAGATTATGACTTAATTTAAATCTGTTAATGTATTCTATTGTCAGCGTTGACACATCGGTATTGAAATGTAAAATGGAATAGTTCTTGATTTTCTTTTTCATTCTGTTTAACTCGGTATTATTGCTCATTCCCTGATACAATTCCATTACAGTTACAGAGTGGATTAATATCCTTTTATCTCCCAATTTCTTAAATATGTCTATTGTTTCCTCATTCCCATTAAAAAAGTTGATAAATACATTTGTATCACATAATACTAATCCCTCTTCCATGCTTTTTCCCTGATTTCTTCAATTGATCTTGGATTATTTTTCCATATTCCTGCTAATGCCATTATATCTGCATTAGGTTTGGACCATTCGATTGGCATATCATTCTTATTGGTTTTTTTTATTGGTTTTTGTTTCTTTATGCTGGTGATAAAATCGAATTTTCTCAGCAGTTCTGATAGATACTCCACGTTTTTACTACTGTTTACTTCAATTATTAAACGCTCCATAGTGCCTCACTGGCAGTTAGTATATTATCTTTTGCTTGTTTTGTCAACACATCCGGTTCTACCGATTCAGGTTTTAGGTGAGTAAGGTGAGTCGGTTGAGTATGGTTAGTAGGGAGATTATTAAATTTTCCTCACTTACCCACTGACCTCACTCAACTCACTCAACTAACCCCAATAATATAATCCCTTTCAAACCAATTATCAAGGAGGTTGAAGATTTTTTTTAATTTGTCGATGCCCGGGTGCATAAATTACCTGACACCAAATCTCTTACCCACTTACCTCACTCAACTCACTCAACTAACCCCAATAATATAATCCCTTTCAGACCAATTATCAAGGAGATTGAGGATTTTTTTATTATTTGGAGATCCCCCAGTGCATAAATTACCTGACCCCAAATCTAACTTTTTTTAAGCAGAATGATATAATCGCGATATAAGTTAACTTTCGTGGCCTTCTCGGTCTAATTTCGCCAAAATTAAGCTCCGAGGGGGCCACTTATTTCCTACCTCATTCTTTCCATTTTAATCCCTGATATCAATCCAAATTGGTATCATTTACAGCGGCGACCAGATCAACCGGAGAAAAATTCTTGATTAAAAAAAAATAAAATCCCCTGAAAGCTTTATTATAAGTGGGTTTTATAAAATAATTCACTTCAGCACCTGCCACAAAAGCCTAACTCTCGCTGATAACTAAATGGATATCCAGGAATTTATGTTGCATTTTAACAAATTAAAAAAATTGTTATAATAAAGCTTTCAGGGTTATGCAAAAATCCACATCGTACAATACTCCCAACTCAACTTTGTCTAACTCAAACCCATCGTCATTGCAAACGGTACCGAAACCAGCTTAAAAGTGCACCTGGCGGGTACTGCACCCAAACCACGGGTAACCCTGCGAAAAGCCGCGATTGCCAGGATGTGAGCACAAATGCACCCAAACCACCGGAAAAGGCACTAAAAGCTGCGCTTGCCCTGATGTGGCCTATGCATTCACGCTTTGGACTTTTTTAAAGACTTAGTCCATGACAGTGATGAATGTTATTCACGAAAAAGCCCAGTCTCACTTTAACAAATTAAAAAATGTGAAATATCAAAAACACCCTGAAAGCATTATTATATCAATAATAACCAATAATCGAGTATAAAAAACATTCTTTTTAGGTATTGACAAGCAGACCAAAAATTTGTACAATTTTTATACCCCCCTAAAGATGATACCGACAGTAAGATAACTTCATCTTAAGTTTTCTTAAGGAGGTATCATGTGGCAAAAATTTTTAGAATGGCTAAAATTGTCAGAAAAATTTTTTAACGGCATCGGCGTAGATTTGGAAGTAAAGAAAAAATCAAAAGACAAAGTGTCTGAATGGAGGTTAATAATTATTATTAATATTTTTGTGACTATCTCTTTTTTAGGTCTTCTTCTTATTCATTTAATGTGTTGATTGTTTATTGTCAAAATAATTACCATTGAAGAGACCAACTAAACAGGAGCCAATGTCATGTATAAACTCAACCTTATACTTAACGATTGCCGTAAACAGGCCAAATTTTTAAAAAAAGAAGCCTATCGATAACGCACTACTACCAGGGGGGCATGGCCTGGATACGGTATAAAAACGTGGGCAGGCAAATTTTTGATATCCTGGGCAACGCTCCACCTCCAGGGAATCACCGGGAGCCGTGGCTACCTGGTTAGCTTTAACCCAAGGTGTTAGGAAAAAACTCAAAAGTGCACTCTTTTTTGGTAAGATTTGTAGGCTCTTTCATGGGGCTTGATTTATTTTATTTCGTCTCATCCAATCAGTCAACAGTTCAAAAAATTTTTTTCTCCGCAAGCTCCGAAGAAAAATTTTTTCGGGCTATCGCCCGCTGTTGACAGATTGGCTGAGCCGAAATGTGTCCCAATTAAGCCCCAAATGAAGAATAGACTTTTGAGATTCAAAAGCCTTATGCATTAATGAGGGTAGATCAACCCTTACCTTATATTTATATCTACTTTAGCAGTGCACTTTTGAACCTTAAATCTGTCAAAAACAGTGCACTTTTGAATTTTAACTGACAAGCAGCTAACCCAAGGTTGACAGATTCTTTGTTGTATGTTAAAACGACGTGATGATTAACAAACACGGATTTCGAATAAAAATGCTTTTTGCCCTGGAGAACCTGTTATTGAACCTACTGATATGAGACTGGAGGAGTAAACGATGAGCCGATCAACAGCTTGCTGCTTGTTAGGGGCTGGCTATTCCTTCGTTGCTGGGTTACCCCTAGCAAAAGATATTTTTGATACAGACGTTATCGTATTCTCCCAGGGTGCAGAGGAGCGTTTCGATAAAGTTTGGGAAGACTATACCACGTGGCGGGAAAAGAATCCCAGTCTTGCCTCTGAACTGTATTTAGTTGAACTATTTGAAGGCGATCTGGATTTGACAAGACCTCCTTTCTCATGGGCCGTTGAGTTAGTAGCAGCAGTTCTCGCTACACCACGGGGTGATGATGCAAAGGGAATCCTTGGTCGTTATCACGGGCGCATTACGCAATCATCTTGGTGCAGCCTTCATGTATATTTCTTTTCGAACATCTTGAGACTTTTTGGTGACTCTTCCGTGGTTACAACGAACTACGATCTGCTCATCGAGCGTAGCTTGCGCCATCGACCGATGAAGAGGGTCTTTGGCCCTGGGTTTTATTACGGAGGTATTGAGCGACCTCAAGTTCTTGAGGGCTTAGCTCGACCTTTCAAGGACTCTCAGCGATTTGTCCAACTTGAAGGTGCATTGGCCGTTTATAAGCTACATGGTTCGTTGAATTGGTCGATTGAGAAAGGGCGGATTCGTATGTATCAGGATATGCGCCCAGCATTCAGACATGGGGGTACCGCAGCTATAGTGCCACCGATTCCAGAAAAGAAGGCACCCCCATGGCTATTAACTATCTGGAAAGCGGCTGAGCAAGAGCTTTCCTCAGCAGACGTATGGATAGTTTGCGGCTACTCATTACCTGACTATGACAGATCGATCCATGAGCTTCTTGCGAATGCAGCAGGCTCTGCGAAAAAAAGAATATTCATAATGGACCCTTTAAGCGAGGATCTAGCAACTAAATTCCAAAGGATAGCTTCATTTGCCGAAGTGATTCCGCTTAGGGGGCTTCCTGAAGGAGTTGAAGATCTTTTTGAAACGATTAAGTGTCCGGAGGTCATAGACTCGACAGCAAAATGAGAAGGGAAAGGGACAAGGGAAAGGGACAGGCAAAAAATAATTTTAGTCATATAGGCTTTTTTCTTATCCGGGATATTTAATTTTTCATATGGGATATTTAATATCCCACATGAGATATCCCTTATCCCACATGGGATATCTTTTTTCCACCAGGGATACCTTCTATCCCATGTGGAAAAAATAGAAACGGTACCGGAAATTGGCTAATTTTTATTTGCTTAATAGTGTGTACTGATGGGCGTCTCGTGGGAGTGGACCTGACTCCCACGGGACGCTTTGTCGCTCCCTGGCAAGC
>JABAOF010001916.1_pt3 | contig 15056 bp, 22 predicted proteins | sample 7062171 | NCBI WGS metagenome assembly JABAOF01 (sample SAMN14538628, study PRJNA623070) | marine sediment metagenome | biome: marine biome [ENVO:00000428]; feature: marine pelagic biome [ENVO:01000023]; material: deep marine sediment [ENVO:00002113] | place: India: Gulf of Khambhat ...
CGGACAACCTGTGGAAGATCCACGTCCAGCAGGTTGCCGTTAGCGCTCCGCTGCAGAACTAGCGTTCCCCGATCCGCCGTTTGCGGCCCGTCGTCGGAGCCTGCGGTCGCCGAGAGGCCGCCGCGAGCGTCGACTGCGGGCCTTTTCTTGCGTCGCGCGGCCGCGCAACCGCTTGTGCGAATTGCGGTTGCGTTTTATTGTTGCCCAACCCTCCACCGGAGGCCCGGCGGATGTCGGACCCCTTCCTCAGTTCGGACGACCATGCGGAACGTGCCCACCAGCTCTACAACCAAGGTCTCTACGAACAGGCCATTGCGGAGCTCCGGGCAGGGCTAGCGTCGTTTCCCAACGCTCCGGAGCTGCACGTCGGCCTCGCATATGCGCAGCTCGCGGTAGAGGAGTACGCCTGGGCTAGGGAGGGGTTCGAGCGTGCTCTCGCACTCGACCCCAACAGCGAGGAAGCCCTGGCCGGCTTGGGGGAAGCGCTCCTCAAGCTGGGTGAGCGCGGGCACGCGCTGCAGTGCTTCGACCGGGTGCTCGCACTCGGCTTCCGCGAGGACCACGACCTCATGTTGCAGATCGGGCGGGCCCTCTTTCGGGAGGGCATGTTGCGGCACGCCCGGGGGTTCTTCCAGGTCGCCGTCGAGCACCACGCCGAGTCGTCCGAGGCGGCTGCTTGTCTGGGCTACGCGGCCCACCGGTTGGGCGATGAGGACGCAGCGCTGTACTGGCTGCGGCGGGCACTCGATCTGGACGAGACGCATGCCGAGGCGCGTGTTTACCTCGGCAACCTCCTATACGATCGTGGCGAGTACGAGGCCTGCCTGTTTCACTTCGAGCAGACCGACCCCGCGGAGCACTTCGACGAGCTGGCGCTGTGGCGGACCATCGAGCTGAAGAAGTCGATCTACCGGCTGCCCAGCAACGACCCGGAACTCGCGCCGTGGCAGCGACGACTGGGCGAGCTGGTGAGCGAACAGGATCCCGTGGACCGGTTGCTGGCGGAGATCTCCGCCATGCAGCCCGACGGGACGTTCCGCGATCCGCGGCAGCTGGAACTGTTCGGCACCCTGCTGCAGGAGCTCCAAGGGATGCAGCGCCGGCCTCAGGCGGATCATCGCGTGAAGACTGCGTCGGGCGTGACCTACGCGGGCACCTGGGAGGAGATCGTTTTCCAGATGAAGATGGACGACCGGGACGGAGCGGGTGCGTCCCTCGCCCAGTACATGGAACGGGTGGCGCAGCGGAGCCGGATAGAGACCGGAGTGATCGTCCCGGTGACGGATGCGGAGAGCTTCGTGGAGGGAGCGGCCGCCGCGGGGCTCCTCAAGATCCTGCGCTGACCAGCCGTTCCGCACCGGGCACTTCGCCTCATCACGCACCTCACCCACCAGGGTGAGGTGTTCGATATTGCCCCCCAGCTAGTGTAGTTGCCATGTCGTGGACCGGCGGCGTCGCCAAGCAGGTACTCCCCAACGGGCTCACCGTCCTGGTGCAGCGGGACAGCGCCGCCCCGGTGGTGGCGGTGGTCACCCATGTGAAGGCCGGCTACTTCGATGAGCCCGACGAGTGGGTCGGAATCGCCCACGTCCTGGAGCACATGTACTTCAAGGGGACCGCACGCCGGGGCCCGGGTGACATCGCCCGGGAGACGCAGCTGCTGGGTGGCTACATCAACGCGGGAACGATCTACGACAAGACGGTCTACTATACCGTCCTGCCGTCGGCGGCCGGGGGGCTCGAGCGCGCGCTGGACGTGCAGGCCGACGCCCTCATGCACGCCGCTCTCGATGGCGAGGAGCTGCGACGCGAGCTCGAGGTCATCATCCAGGAGGCAAAGCGGAAGCTGGACACCCCGGGCGCGGTCGCGGCGGAGGGCTTGTACGCGTTGCTGTTCAGGGTGCATCGCATGCGGCGCTGGCGCATCGGGACGGAGGATGTGCTGCGACGCCTCACCCGGGACGACGTGCTGGCGTACTACACGAGCCGCTACGCGCCCAAGCGGGTCATCGTGGGCATCGCCGGGGATCTGGACCCAGAGCGGGCGGCACGCCTCGCCAGCGAGACCTATGGCGGCTGGGATCGCCCCGCCGTGCCGGTCGAGGGATCGCCGCCCGAGCCGGACGGCCCGCCGCCGGCAGTGCAGGTGGAGCGGGGTGACGTGGAGCGTCCCCTGGTCGATCTCGGCTGGCGCACAGTGGGGACGCTGCATCCCGATGCGGCCGCGCTCGATATGGCGGCGACGATTCTCGGAGGCGGCCGGGGCTCGCGGCTCTACCGGGGGGTGCGCATGCCGGGGCTCGCGGCCAGCGCGCATGCGGGGCACTACACACCAACCGAGGTCGGCGTCTTCGAAATCGGGCTGGAAGGGGAGGCGGGGCGGCTGGATGCGGCGGCGCAGCGCACGATGGAGCTGGTGCAGGGGCTGCGCGACGGTGGGCCGGCCGACGAGGAGGTTGAGCGCGCCATGGCCCTCACGGCCACCCAGTGGTCCCGGCGCTTCGAGTCGATGGACGGGCGGGCCGCTGTCCTGTGCGGGGCGGAGGCGCTGGGCGACTACCGCCTGGCCGACGAGCTCTACCGGCGCGACATGGCGGTGACGGCCGCCGATGTCCGGCGAGTGGCCGAGGAGTACCTCGCCCCCGCAAGCGCCGCGGGGTTCTTCTACCTGCCCGAGGGGGGGACGACGCGATTCGAGGGTGCGTGGCCGCCGAGCGACCGCAGGGGTGCGACCGAAGTGGCGGCGGTAACGGCACGGGTGGTGGGAGACCGGCCCGAGGCACCATCCAGCGACGCGAGCGAGTATCCCGGTGGGCTCACGCTGCGTTCCTATCCGGGCGCCGACGTGCTGGTCCGGCCCAAGCGAGGAGCCGGACTGGCCACGCTGCTGGTGCACGTCCCCGGCCTTACGGTGCGTGAAACGCGCGCCAACGCGGGGATCTCCTGGCTGCTGGCCCGCGCAGCGCTGCGGGGAGCCGGGGGGCTCTCCGCCGAGGAGCTGGCGCAGGCGGCGGAGCTGCTGGGCGGGGGGCTGGCACCCGGCGTCGGGGCGGAGACGCTGGGCTGGAGCATGACCGTGCGTGCGGAAGCGGTCCGCAGCGCAGCGGAGCTGCTGCGCAGGGTGGCCTTGGAGGCCGAACTCCTGGGCGAGGACGTAGAGGTGGAGCGGGCGCTCCAGGCGAGTGATGCGCGCCGGGCGCGGGACGACATGTTCGGCTACCCGCTCCAGCGGGCCCTGGGGGAGGCGTTCCCCGAGGACGCCTACGGGCTCCCGACCCTGGGAGAGCCGGAGGTGATCGGGACGGTGGATGCGGCCGCCGTGCGGCAGTGGGCGCGAGGCGTGGCGGGCCGGCGTGCGATTGTCGTGGCCGTCGGAGACCTGGAGCCTGAAGAACTGCACGACGCCGTGGAGCCGCTAGGTGCGTGGCCCGCGGGGGAGGCGGTGGCGGAAGACGTGGACCGCACGCCGGCCTGGACCACTGGGCGCTCCGACGAGACGCGGCGCAAGGAGCAGACCGCGCTCGCCATGGCGTTTCCGGCCGCACCCTTCGCCTCCGCGGACCGCTACCCGGTCACGGTGTTGGGAACCCTGCTGAGCGGTCTCGCCGGGCGGCTGTTCGAGGAGTTGCGGGAGAAGCGCTCGCTGGCCTATACCGTGGCGGTGCTGCCGTGGCTCGCGCGGCGGGCCGGAGCGGTGCTGAGCTACATTGCCACATCACCCGAGCGGGAGGCGGAGGCCCGGGAAGCGATGCTCGCCGAGCTGGGACGCGTCGTCTCCGAGCCGCCGGTTCTAGCGGAGCTCGAGCGGGCTCGGAACTATGCGGCGGGACTGGTCGAGGTGCGGCAGCAGAGCGGTCGGGCGGTGGCGGCCGAGATCCTGGAGGCGTGGGTCCACGGCACCATCGCGGAGCTGCACGAGACGCCGGCGAAGCTCCGGGCGGTGACCGCCGACGACGTGGTGCGCGTGGCGCAGCAGGTATTCGACGCCGACCGACGCGCGGAGTACGTGGTGCGGGGCGGCAGGTGACGCCGGTGGCGATGCTACGGGCGGTACCGTCTGGTGGGGTGCGGCGCGGGACGGCTAGAACATCGACATCGCCAGGAACGACCGCAGATTGTCGTTCGTGATCCGTAGACGCTCGCTCAGCATGCGCACTACCGACCAGAGGACCTTGTAGGCGAGGTCGCGGTCGAAATCGAGCAGCATCTCGAAGTCGGACCTGGTGATTGTAATGAGGCGGCAATCTGTGTTCGCGATGGCGTCGGTGGACCGCTCGGAGCGGTCAAACACGGCCATCTCGCCGAAGCAGGCGCCCTGCTTGAGGACGGTCAGGGCTTCCTCGCCGGAGCCCGGGACCTGCCGCGAGATGCGCACCTCGCCCTCGGCGATGATGTACAGCCGGTTGCCGGGATCGCCCTCCTTGAAGACGGTCTGGGCGGACTGGAACTGTTGCTCTTTGCAGATCTCGGCGACGCGCTCCAGCTCCTGGTCGTCGAGATCGATGAAGATGGCGGATTGCTTGATGAGCGAGACGTCCATACGGCCTCCCGCGGCCGCACGCGGCCTGGCGCAGTGCAAGCTACAGGCATAGTGGAAGGCCGGCAACCGAGACCGCTGGTTCGGGCGCCGGATTTCCTCACGGCGCTGCGGGTGCCGCTGGCCGTGGCCTTCGTGGTGGTGGATACCGCTGTGGGCCGGTTCGTCATCCTGGCGCTCGCCTCCGTGAGCGATTTCTTCGACGGGATCTGGGCGCGGCGCATCGGAGGCTCACGGCTGGGCGTGGCGCTGGACCCGGTGTGCGACAAGATCTTCATCGTGGCCGCGTTCGTGGTGGTGATCCGCAGCGGGGTGCTGAGCACGTGGGAGATCCTGGGCGTGCTGCTGCGCGACATTGTGGCCGTGATCGCCTTTCTCGCGACCTGGATGCTGCGGCGCCCCACGACGCTCCCGGCGCGCGCGGGCGGGAAAGCGGTTACAGTGTGCCAGCTCCTTACGCTCCTGGCGTTCCTGGCGGGCTCCGATCTGGTGCGGCCCCTCGCTTGGGCTACGGCTGCCATTTCGGTGTACGCCATCGCCGACTACAGTCGTGCCGCGTGGCACCGCTGAGATGGCCACGCGCGCATGACGGGACTCGGACTATGCGGATCGTTCGGGCGCTTCTCACGCTGCTGATCGCCGCGCCGCTGGCGGCGCAGGAACCGGGGCAGGAGCCGTTTCAGCCGGACACCATTCCCGAGGAGATGCGCGCCCCGTGGATCAAGCTCGGCGTGTTCGGATTCGGTGCCCGCATCGGGGTGGATTTCGAGGGTGAGGGCCAGGCGGTGGCCGGCCTGGCGCTGGATCTGGGATACGTGGCAGACGAGCGGCTGCGCCTTCGACTGGTGGGCGAGATTGGCATCCTAAGTACCGACAACACCTACGTGACGAGCCTCGAATTCGCGTACCGCTTCATGCCTGACAGTGCCAGGGCGATTCCCTACGTGGGAATGGGAGTGGGACTGTTTGGGCGGGCCGAGTGTGAGACCGATCCCGACTGCCCGGCGATCTGGGCGCAGTTCGTGTTCGGGTTCGAGATGCGGCTGCGGGAGCAGATGAACTGGCTGATCGAGTACCACCCGGAGGATACGTTCCGCCGGCACCGGCTGTTCATCGGACTCACCACGCGGGAGAGGTCCTGACATGCCCCAGGTGCGATCGGTGGCGCTCACCTGGTCGGGTGAGGGGCTGCGGTTCTCGGGTGGCGGCACCGAGCCCGCCACCCCAGCCATTGCCATCGACGGCGACGCTGAGGCCGGGCCGAGCCCCATGCTGGCACTCCTCCTGGCGGCCGCTGGCTGCTCTGGGTCGGACGTAGTGGTGATCCTCAGGAAAATGCGGGTGGGACTGCGCGAGGTCGCAGTGGAAGTCGAGGGGACACGGCGCGACGAAGAGCCGAGGCGGTTCATGTCCCTGCGATTCCGCTTCCGCCTCGCCGGTGAGGGACTGGATCGAGCTAAGGCCGAGCGGGCGGTGGAGCTCTCCCTGGAGAAGTACTGCTCAGTGGTACATACGCTGGATCCCGACATCGACATCGAATACCACGTTGACGTTGCGTAAGAGCCTCCTCCTGCTGCTCGGGGCAGCGGCGCTCGGAAGGCCGACCGAGGCGCAGCAGGCCCACGAGCTACAGGCACAGGCCGTGGCCACGGTGACCGCCGCTCAGTTCATCGGCGGCGGAGTGGGCTACGCCTATCGCACCTCCGGACGGCTGCGTCTCGGAGTGCTGGTGAGCGTGGGGTCCTGGGAGGGCGATGTCGCCGGGAGTGCGGAGGCGCTGGTGTCGTACCACCTCAGCCCGTTTCGGCAGCGGGGAGTGACCCCATACGCCGGTGGGGGCGCGACCATCACCTTCTCGGACGTCGAAAGCAGCGAGTACATCCTGCTCGTGGCAGGTGTGGAGTCGAGCCCGGGCGGGCGCAGGGGTTGGTTCGTCGAGGTGGGTCTGGCGGGAGGCCTGCGGCTCGCGGCCGGACTCCGCTTGCGGCTCCGCACGGGCCGCCGGTAGGGCCTGGACCGACGAAAAAGAACCCCGCCGTGGGAGCGGGGTATTCCACCTACTACCTGCGGTGGGCCAACGTCAGCTCGTGGCGCCGACCGGCGGGCTGTGCCGGATTACCGGCTGGCAGTACCGCTCGCCGAGGCGGCGGAGCTTGGTCAGCTCCTCCTCAGAGAGCGTGGGGTACCGCTCGGCCATGTACTCGATGGTGTCGTCGAACCAATCTCGCTGGTGCTCGGTCTGGGCCTGCAGCACGCCGCACCGCAGGATGTGGCTGTACAATTCGTCCCGGGCCTTGTCGAGGGCCGATGGGTTCTCGGTCTTCCGCTGCTGCGTACGCTTTCTACTCATACACCTGTTATTGTTTGTTAATGGGCGCCTGTGCTGCGTACCAAACGTAAACGGTGTTAGCGCCGCATGCAAACCGGTCCAAGACGGCGAGTACGTGAGTAGATTGCACCGATCAATGATGAGGTCAAGCAGAGGAGTGATGGATGCCTGAGCCGACGTACGACGACGCCCGCAGGGGGCGCTTGGTCGAGCTCCTGCGTGGTCTAGCCGCGCGGATCAGGGAGCTAACCGACGATGAGAAGCTGCTCGCGGCGGGCCCCGAGCTGATCAGGCTCATGGGCGATGCCCGGAGCGAGTTGTTCCACTATGAGGTGCGTTCCACGTACGATACTCCCGAGGTCGCCGACAGTCGCCGCATAGTGGAGCAAGCGCGTCGGCGGCAGGAGTCGCCGGAGATCGGCGATGACCAACCGGACTTTCCCGACGAGGAGGGTAGTGAGCCATGGCGCAGTCAATGAACCTGAAGCCGTTCTACCTCGGACTCGGGTTCCTGGTGGTCGCGGGAGTGGCGGCGATCTGGTGGGCCCGCGCGAGCAGCCGCAGTGACTCCGCGCCGCGGGCGGTGGACCCTATGCCCGTGAGTGCGACAGCGTTCGATGGCTATCAGTTGGGTTCGGACTCCGCGCCCGTCGAGATCATCGAGTACTCCAACTTCGAGTGCCCGTGGTGCGCCCGCTTCGCCATTCTCACCAAGCCGGACGTCAGGCAGCGGCTGATCAATACCGGCGTGGTGCGCTGGAAGTACCGGGACTTCCTGCTCGGCGACCACGCAGCGGGCAACCTGGCGCACGAGTCTGCGGCGTGCGCCGGTGAGCAGGGGCTGTTCTGGCCCATGCACGATCAACTCTACTTCAACCAGAGCCGCTGGATGCAGGATCGGCGTCCGGGTCGGACCTTTCGTGGCTACGCCCGAGACGTCGGCGTGAACCTCGATCAGTACGACGACTGCATGGATGAGCAGCGCTACCTCGGGCGCATCGCTGCCACCAGGGAACAGGGGGTCGCGCTCGGGGTGACGGGGACGCCCACGTTCATCGTGGGTGGGCTGATGGTGTCTGGGGCGATTCCGTACGACAGCCTCCGCGCGCTCGTGACGAGGGCAATGCCGCCAGAGGGCCAATGACCCACCGGATGGCCGTCGCCGTTCTCTCGGTCATCGGGTTCTTCATCAGCCTCTACCTGTGGCTGTGGAAACTGGGCTTTCTGGGCTCGCTGATGTGTGGGGACGGCGGCTGCGAGACGGTACAGCTCTCCGACTACGCCGACTTCCTTGGGGTGCCGGTGCCCTTCTGGGGCATGGTAGGGTACGTGGTGCTCCTAGCGCTGAGCCTGATCGGACTCCAGCCACGCTGGATCGAGCGCCGGGAGCCCACCGTTGGGATGGCGCTCGTCTCCGGCGTCGGGTTGGCCTTCACCGCATATCTCACCTACCTCGAGGCGGCCGTGATCCATGCCTGGTGCCGCTGGTGCATCGCTTCGGCGGTCATCATCGCACTGATCTTCGTGGCCGCGATCGCCGGGCTGCGGACCGCGCGCGCGGCCCCACGGGCGGGGTGAGGGCCCCGGCCGCCACTCTCCCGCTGCTTCGCACTCCCGCTTGAGCGCGGCCCCCACGCCCGGGTCGGCGAGCGTGGCGACATCTTCCAGCATCGAGTGATCGGGAGCAGAACGGTCGAGATACGATGCGTGGAGAAGGCGCCCCGGGGTGCAGTCCCTTGAGCCGGAGCGGAAGGCGGGGCACGTCGAGGTCGCGCTGAACGGCGGCACCGTGAGGCAGCCGTGAGGCGCTCACGCGCTAGAAACCTGTGACAAAGTACCTGGCAGCCACCGATCGCGCTTTCTTACTTGGGAGGGCAAGGCGCGGCGCGCGTTCGGCGCCGCCCCGGAGGTGTGGCCCAGTGACAACCCGTGCTCGCAGGGAGCAGGTGCTGGTGGCTCCCGAGCGCCTCGACCTGGAGACGTGCGATGCGTTCCGGCGAGACGCCGTGGAGCTCATGGACATGCTACGCGAGGGCAAGGGGAGGCTTGTGGTGGACATGCGGGCCACACACCACGTGGACAGCGCGGGGCTGAGAGCCCTGATCATGGTGCGCCGCCGGGCGCACCCGGCCGGGCAGGTGGTGCGCCTCCGCGGGCCCAGCGAAGAGATCCGTGCCGTTCTCGTCCTCACCAAGACGGAAGGGCTGTTCGAGATCGAGGAGGCAGAGCCCGCCTGAGCCAGCGCCCTGTGCTATATTGCAGCCGCTTGGGTTCAGCACAGGTATGGCTCCCACAGACGTTCGCCGCAGGGTCCTGTTCATCGAGGACGAAGCCGACCTCCGCAGCGCCTACCGGCGCGCCTACGAGGCCCGGTACGACATGGCGTTCGCGGGGACGGGGGCTGAGGCCCTCCCCCAGCTAGCCCACTTCGAGCCGGATGTCATCGTGCTGGACATGCGGCTCCCCGACACCGACGGTATCGACTTGTTACGCCTGATCCGCTCCGATCACCCCGATCTCCCGGTCGTGATCACCACCGCGTACGCCAGCATCGAGCCGCTGGTCGAAGTCCTGGGCATGGGACACAGCGGGTATCTCCTCAAGCCGTACACGCTGGACGAGCTCGCGGAGCGGATCGATGCCGCAAGCTGATCCCACGCTCTCCCTGCACAGCGTCTTCCGCCGTTTCGGCTACCGCTGGGTGGTCCGGGACGTGTCACTCGAGGTGGCCCGTGGCGAAGCGGTGCTGCTCGTGGGGGGCAACGGTGCCGGCAAGACGACCCTGTTGCGCGTGATCTCGGGACTCCTCAAGGCCTCGAAGGGAAGGGTCGAGCGTCACGGCGCCGTCGGAATGGTGGCGCATCACACCATGATGTACGACGCCCTCACGGCGCGAGAGAACCTGCGCTTCTTCGGCCGACTCCACGGGACGAGCGATCGGACCCGGATAGACGCCCTGTTGGATCGGATGGGCCTGCTGCACGTGGGTGACGAGCGAATCGGGACGTTCTCCCGCGGCATGCTACAGCGGCTCGCCATCGCCCGCGCGCTCCTGCCGGAGCCCCGCGTGCTCCTGCTCGACGAGCCGCTAACCGGCCTCGACGACGCCGCGTCGCACACCGTCATCGACGTGCTGGCGGAGCTCAAGTCGGCCGGAGCGGGAATGATGATCGCGACCCATCAGCTCGTGGAGCTGGTGGGTTCCGCGGAGCGGGTGGGCTACATGGTGAACGGACGGATGGCGGCGCTGGAGTCGTGCGGCGATGCGGAGCAGGTGGTGACACGATACCGGGAGCTGACGGCCCGTGGGTAGCTACGCCACCCTCCGGGCTACTCTGGCGATCGCTGCCAAGGACCTCCTGGTCGAGCAGCGTACGAAGACGGCGTTCTTCTCCTCGCTCGTGTTCGCGATCCTGGTGCTCACGATCCTCTACTTCGCCCGCGATGCTACGGCGGTGAGTGATCTAGACCTCGCGCCGGGCGCCCTGTGGGTGACGTTTACGTTCGCGGGGATGCTGGGGCTCAACCGGGCCTTCCTGCTGGAGCGGGAGAACCGGGCGGTGGACGGGCTGCGGCTCAGCCCGGCCACCCCCACGGCGATCTTCCTGGGCAAGGTGTTGGGGAACCTGGTATTCGTGGGCGTCGTGGAGCTCGTGTCGCTCCCGCTGTTCATCCTGTTCTACGACGTCCCCATCTGGCGCCAGTTGGGGCTCCTGCTCCTGGTGATCTTCCTGGCCACCGTCGGCTTCGTGGCGGTGGGAACGTTGTTCAGCGCCATCGTGGTGCGCACGCGGTTCTCGGAAGTGATGCTTCCGGTCCTGTTGTTGCCGTTTCTATTCCCCCCGATCGTCGCGGCCGTTCAGCTCACGCGGCGCATCGTGGCGCTCCGTCCGTTCGATGAGCTGACGGGCTGGCTTAGCATGCTCACCGCCTTCGTCATTATCTTCTTCACTCTCTCACTTTTCCTCTTCGAGGCGATACTGGAAGAATGACACGCCGTGAACGAGCGATCCGGTCCGCGCGTACTGGCACCGTGATCACCGCACTGGCGCTCCTCGGGCTGTTGGGGGTGTACATTCGCGCCCTCGTCTTCACACCGGTGGAGCGGCTTCAGGGCCCTGCGCAGAAGATCTTCTACATCCACGCTCCGGCCGCCTGGGCCGCGCTGCTGGCCTTTGCGGTGACCGGGCTGCTCAGCCTGCTCTATCTGATCACTAGGGACCGCAAGTTCGATCTCGTCGCGAGCTCGTCGGCGGAGGTCGGCGTGGCGTTCTCATTGGTGATGCTCACGACGGGGCCCCTCTGGGGGAAGCCGGTGTGGGGCACGTGGTGGACGTGGGACGCGCGGCTCACCTCCACGCTGTTCATCTTCCTGCTCTTCGTGGGCTACCTCGTGCTGCGGGGCGCATTCAGCGATTTCGAGATCAGGGCCAGGTTCTCAGCGGTACTGGGCGTGATGGCCCTCGTGCTTGTGCCCTTCATCCACGTCACGGTGTACTGGTTCCGCACGCTGCACCCGGAGCCCGTGCTGCTGAAGCCGGAGCGCCCCTCGCTTCCGGGCGTCATGCTGGCCACGCTGCTGATCTCGATCGGGGTTTACACGGCGCTGTACATCGGCTTTCTGATGCAGCGCCACGCGCTCACGGTGCTGCGCGACATACGGGAGGAGGAGACGGTCAATGCAAACGCCTGATAACGCCGGCTATATGGTGGCCGCGTACATCGTCACGGCGGTGGTGGTCCTGGGCTACGCTATCTCACTGTTGTATCGGCTGGCCAAGTTCAAGGATCGTTAGGCACCGCCCGCCAGTCGCCATAGCGCGAAGGCCACCGCGGCTCCCAGCCCGGTGGCCGCGAAGTTCACGCCGTCGTTCCCTAGCCACGCTAGCCCCCGCACGGGTCGTGCCCGCTCGCCACAGGCGTGCACGGCTGACTCGGTCTGCACGGCGCAACGATCGCAGTAGTACACGCCCTGGAGGGTGGCCCCGAGGAGCGAGTCGGCGAGCATACCGAGCGCACCGCCAGCGGCTGCTGCCGCAGCCGCAGCCGGCGGGATCCCGAGCAGGAGCGCTAGCGCGCCCATCGCGGCGGCCCCCAGGAGCCCACCGGCAGTACCCAGCGGGGTCACTCCGCCCGAGGTGCCGGGGGTGACCGGCCGGCCCGACGTGATGAGCCGCGTCGGGCGGCTCGAGCGCACGCCGATCTCCGTGGCCCAGGTGTCGGACTGTGCGGTTGCCAATGCACCGGCCAGTACCGCCCAGCCGCCGTCGGTGAGCGTAAGGAGCACGGCCCCGGCCGCCGCCCACCCGCCGTTGGCGAGCACCTGACGCCCCGTGCGGCCGCCCCGCTGAGCGGCGGGCCACTGCGCGCGGGCGCTGCCGATCGTGTAGGTGAGGAGGCTTGCGGAAACGAAGAACAGGGCGAGGAGGGCGGCGCCCGGGATCCCGGCGCCAACGAGAATCGCCGCGCCCACTAGGGCGGCGGCGAGAGCACCACTCGGCGTAAGCCAGCGGATCGCGCGTCCCGCGAAAGCGAGCCCGGCGGCCAGCAGGACCGCGGCCCCCGGGGTCACGGCGCCTGGTGTTCGCCGGTCTCGAACAGGAGCTCTTGGAGAATCCGCTTCTTCAGCGCGTCGGGGGCGCTCTGGACTCGCGTGCGGGCCTCGATGAACCGAACGTAGGCGTCCTCGAACTTGGAGACCGCGAGGCACGGGGCGCACTCCTCGAGGTGGAGTCGTACCTCCGCGGCGCGTACCGGGGTGAGCTCCTCGTCGATGTACTCGTACAGGCGATCGAGGGCCTCGCGGCAATCGATGTCTCGAGGCTGTCCGTCCGTCATTCTTCTTCTTCCTTACGCCCTTTGATGTACCCCATCTCCACGGCGTAGTCGTAGAGCTCTTTCTGGAGCGCTTGCCGCGCCCGAAAGAGACGCGACTTCACCGTTCCCACGGGCACCTCCGTGATCTTGGCGATCTCGGCGTACGGGAGTCCCTCCACGTCGCTCAGCACGAGGGTCTCCCGGAACTCGTCGGGCAACCGGTCGATGGCGCGCAGGATGTCCTCGTCCACGATCTGGCTGAAGAACGTCCCCTCGGGGTCGGAGTCCTGCACGTGCTCGAACACCGTGAACGGCTCGATGTGGGTGACGTCTACCTCGATCGCGGCGCGCTTGGCCTTACGGTACTCGTTGATGAACGTGTGGCGCAGGATGGTCAGGAGCCACGCCCGGACGTTGGTGCCGGGCCGGTACTGATGCCACGACCGGAAGGCCTTGAGCATCGTCTCCTGGGCGAGGTCCTCGGCCTGGGCTTCGTTCCCGGCCAGCCGGAGGGCTACCCGATAGACGGTGTCGAGGTGGGGCAGCGCTTCTTCCTCGAAGCGGCGCCGGTCGGCTTCGGTTGCCACAGTGTGCGGTGTGCCGTTTCGGTCTGGTTCTGCCGCATACAATCGCCCCGCGGCGCGCGCGGCGCAACGGCTCTGGTATCGCGCCAGGCGTTGGGCTAACTTGCGCGCCGGACTTACCGATCTACGCACTACCTCCATGAATACCCAAGCCGCGCGTCCGGTTCACGCCATCGTGCCGCTGTCGGTCCTCGAGGCGATGCAGTATGTGGACTCACCGTCGGCCGGGGAGTCGGACGAGTTCCGCCGCGAGGTGGCCACCAAGCGGCTCGGGACGAGCCGCACGGTGGCGATGCAGATCGATCGCTTTCGGCGGCTGGCCCGCAAGAACGCGCGGGTGGATCGCGCCGAGGCGGTGGCCCTTCTGCGGCTGGCGGGGCGCCGCACCGACTCCGGACTGGTGTTCGCCGACGCCGGGCGGCGGGCTGCACGACACGCCACCGGGCGGGTGTCGCTGCTGGCACGGGGGCTCAGGCGAATGCTGCCGCGCTTCCTGCGCAACCGGTTCGGGATGAGGCTCGTGCGAAGGGCGGTGTGGGAGGTGTTGGGCGTCGACCTGGAGAGCGGCGAGGACCAGCTTCTCGCGGTGGGGGACGATGCACCCTCTGCCGACGCCACGGCGGACGGAAGCGCGTGCGGGCTCTACGGATCCGCTATGGCGGCCATCCTGCGGACATTCACCGACTTCGATGGGGCCGTGCTGCACGATACCTGCCGCGCCAAGGGCGCGCCGACCTGCCGCTGGCATACCGCGAGCGCCCCGTGAGGACCCTCCGATGACCACACTGCGGAACTTCGATCTCGACGCCCTCGGCGCGACGCTCAAGCAGCGCGGCCTGGATGGGTGGCTGGTGTACGACTTCCATGACAGCAACCCGGTAGCACGGCGGATGCTTGGCGAGACGGGCATGCTCACCCGCCGCCTCTTCATCTGGCTTCCCGCGGTTGGGCCGGCGCACCTGGTGGTGCACTCCATCGACCGGCCGGCCGTGGGCGATTTCCCCGGCGAGTATGACACGTACACCACCTGGCAGGAGCTGCATCAACTGCTCACCACGCTCGTGCGCGGGCGGCGCGTAGCGATGGAGACCTCGCCGCAGAACGCGGTGCCCTACTTGGATATGGTGCCCGCCGGGGTGGTGGAGCTGCTCGAGCGCCAGGGCGCTACCATCCTGCCGTCGGCCCCCCTGGTGACGGAGTTTGCCTCGCGCTGGTCGGCGGAGGAGCTGGAAGACCACCGCCGGGCGGCGGGGACCATCGCCGACATCGCGCGCAGCACGCTGCGGCGGGTGATTGGGGAGGTGGGAACGGCCACCGAGGTGGCGGTGCAGCGCAGCGTGCTCGACCAGCTCGCGGCCGCGGGGCTCGAGACCGAGGACCCCCCCATCGTGGCCTTCGGCCCGCACTCGGCCGACCCCCACTACTCGCCCGAGGAATCGAGCAACCGCACGCTGGCAGCGGACGAGGTGGTGCTGCTCGATCTCTGGGCCCGCCTCTCACCCAAGACGGTGTGGGCGGACCAGACTTGGATGGCGTTCACCGGCTCGCCACCCGCGGAGGTGGTGCGGGTGTGGGACACGGTGCGGGGGGCGCGCGACGCAGTGGTGCAACGGCTGCGCCGTGGCCCGCGGCCAGGCGAGAGGCTGAGCGGTGCGGCGCTCGACGCCGTGTCGCGGGAGGTGATCACCCAGGCCGGCTACGGTGACGCGTTCACGCACCGGACCGGGCACTCCATCGATCTCGATCTCCACGGCTCCGGGCCACACCTGGACGATTTCGAGACGCACGA
>JABAOF010006507.1_pt2 | contig 15053 bp, 11 predicted proteins | sample 7062171 | NCBI WGS metagenome assembly JABAOF01 (sample SAMN14538628, study PRJNA623070) | marine sediment metagenome | biome: marine biome [ENVO:00000428]; feature: marine pelagic biome [ENVO:01000023]; material: deep marine sediment [ENVO:00002113] | place: India: Gulf of Khambhat ...
GGGATCACGGCCGTGCTGGCGGCCACGCCGGCGGCGGCGCAGCAGCGGGGAACCATCGAGCTTCAGGGGTTTGGCCGCTACACATTGTTTGACAACACCCTGCTGGTCGACGACAAGTTCGGCGGTGGCGGCCGCCTGGGGTTCTTCATCTTCCCGCGGTTGATCCTGGAGGCGGATGCGTCGTACACGTCGACGACTGGGCCGCTGGGGTCGAGCGTCTCTTATCTGCCGATCCACGCCTACCTGACCTATAATCAGCCGCTGTCGGACCGCATCGCCGCGTTGTTGGGGGCGGGGTACGTGCACAACGAGTACGGCGCTGATGTCGAGGGGTCAGACAACGGCGTGGCGGGGCTCTTCGGCCTCCGCTTTTTGTTCGCCGGGCCGCTGGCTCTGCGCATCGACGGGACGGTCGACTACATCCCGAATCCCGCCAACCTCGCCACCGAGAACTGGCACTACGGAGTGCAGGCGGGGCTCAGCCTGGTCATCGGTCGTTTGCGCGGCGGCGGTGGCGGCGACCGTGACCTGATGCTCGACGCGGACAGCGATGGTGTGGCGAACCAGTTTGACGCCTGCCCCGGTACGGGGTTCGGCGTTGAAGTCGATGGCAGTGGCTGTCCGCTGGCCGAGGAGCGGCTCGCGGATGAGGATGGCGACGGCGTGGAGGACGCGGACGACGCCTGCCCGGACACGCCGGCCGACGCGAATGTCGATGCGGAGGGCTGTCCGCTGCCTCAGGACTCTGACGGCGACGGGGTTCCGGATACCAATGACGCCTGCCCCAACACGCGGGCCGGCGCCCGGGTCGATGCCCGCGGTTGCCCGCCGCCGGTGGCGCCGGTGGACGCGGATGGCGACGGGGTATCGGATTCGCGCGACACCTGTCCCAACACACCTGCGGGGGCGCGGGTGGATGCCCGGGGTTGCCCATTGCCGGCGGACGCCGACGGCGACGGGGTGACGGACGCCGACGACGCCTGCCCGAATACACGGGCCGGGGTGAGCGTGGATACGCGCGGTTGCCCGGTGGCCGCCCCGACTCCCACCCCGACGCCGCCTCCGGCGGACCGGGACGGTGACGGCGTGCCCGATGCGGGCGACGCCTGTCCCAACACTCCAGGCGGCCAGCGCGTGGATGTCCGTGGCTGCCCGATCATGATCGAGGTGCGGGAGGTCGCCCCGCCCCCAGGTGAGGCCGGCCCGGTGCCGGCGGGCGTGCTGCAAGGCGTGACCTTCCGAGGCGGCACTGCGGTGCTGTCACCGGAGTCGCGCGCCGCCCTCGACCAGGTGGCTCGCTCGCTGCTCGCCAACCCGTCGGTCCGGGTGGAGATCGCCGGCTTCACCGACAGCACCGGGTCGCAGGCGCTGAACATGAGCCTGTCGCAGGCGCGGGCCAACATGGTGCGCTGGTACTTGATCGATCGTGGCGTGCCGGGCGCGCGGATGATGGCGCGGGGGTACGGCCCGGAGAACCCGATCGCCAGCAACGACACGCCGCAGGGTCGGGCGCAGAACCGGCGGGTGGAGCTGCGCCGGATCAACTAGAGGATACGCGCACCGGCGAACGCAGCTTCATCGTTCGTCGTCCGAAAGAGAACGCCGCGTCGGCATCGAGGTCGACGCGGCGTTCCTTGTCCCGGCGCGATCGCCTTTCGCTGTGGCGGAGATTGGTCGACGCGCTATGGTCACCGCACAGCTTCGGTCGCGATGAGTGCGCCGACCTGCCAGCGTCCCAACGCCGCCCACACCACCAGCGCCGCCCAGAGCGCCGCGCCCACCGCCAGGTGCAGCGCCCGCAGGCTATCCGGCAGCTGCATCAGCACCATCGCCGCGGCCACGATGATCTGCGCGACGACCAGGTGCAGCGCCACCAGCGCGGCCCGGCGCACGCCGGCCGGCGCCCCCTGTCTGATCGTGCGCGCGACGGCGATTCCCACCACGACCAGCAGCGCGTAGGCGATCAGCCGGTGCGTCCAGTGCAGGTGCACCAGACCGCCGCCCTCGGGGATCAGCCGCCCGTTGCAAAGCGGGAAGCCGCGGCAAAGAGGTGCCGCTCCCGTGTTCGCCACCATGGCGCCCAGCACCAGCAGCAGGAAGCCGACGGCCGCAGAGGCCAGCGCCCAGCGCGAGTAGGATGCCGCCGCGTCCGCCGGGCGCGCCGGGCCGCTCAACGCGCGCAGCCCGGCGATGGTGAGGGTGGCCAGGAGCAGCGACGCCACCGTCAGGTGCAGGACCACGGTGCTCGCTGGTAGCTCGAGCCAGACCGTGACCGCGCCGACCAGCACTTGCACGACCAGCAACACCAGCGAGGCGATCGACCAGCCCACGACGCCGCGATCGCCGATCCCTGGCGTCCGCCGGTGACGCAGCGCGAACACGGTGACCCCGAGAACGAGGAAGCCGACCGCCGCCGCGGCCAGGCGGTGGCCGTACTCGATCAGCGTCTCGAAGTCCATGGGCGGGATGAGCTGGCCGTTGCAGAGCGGCCAGTCGTCGCCGCAACCCATCCCCGATTCGGTGATGCGGACGATGCCACCGAACACGATGAGCGCGTAAGTGCAAACGGCGGTGATGAAGGCCAGGATCGCGAACCGCCGTCTGGCTGTGCTGATTGATGGGGCGCCTTCGTCGCTTGTCTTCACGGCGCGTCCCATCTCCATCGCTTCAGACTCGGCCATTGCGTCGTTCCGTCTCGCAGGCTACGGGTTTCCGCTTCCGGCGACGCCAATATGGGGAGCCCGGAGTGCCGGCGCGATGGGTCACTCCGCGCGGGGGTGTAGCGTGAAAGCCGGCCCTCGGACCGACGGACGCCACGGCCCGCGACATAGCGGCGAAGCGAGCGTACATTGTTAGACGAGTATGGCCGACGCTCCGAAATCGAAGATCCGGGTACCGCCGATCCAGGTACCGCTGTTCGTCTTCCGCCGCCTGTGGCCGCGGCTGCGCCCGCACCGCTGGGCGCTGGCGGGGGCAACGCTGTTCCTGCTGGCGAGCGGCAGCATCGGTCTGGCCTTCCCGATCGTCGTGCGCCACCTGATGGACGCGGCGTTCATCGAGCTGGACCGGGCGCTGCTCAACCGCATCGCGCTGCTGCTGCTGGGGCTCTTCTCGGTGCAGGCGCTCTTCAACTTCTTCCAGGTCTACCTGCTGGGCGCCACCGGCGAGCGGGTGGTGGCCGGGCTGCGCCGCGACCTGTTCACCCACCTGCTCACGCTCTCGCCCGACTTCTTCACCGAGCGCACGACCGGCGAGCTGACCAGCCGGCTCACCTCCGACGTGGTGCGGCTGCAGGGCGTGCTGAGCTATCAGATCTCCGAGCTGCTGCGGCAGATCCTCTACCTGTTCGGCTCGCTCACCCTGCTGACCATCATGCACCGGCAGCTCACCGTCACCACGCTGGCGGTGGTGCCGGCGGTGGTGCTGCTGGGCGGCCTGTTCGGGCGGCGGCTGCGGCGGGCGAGCACGCAGGTGCAGGACAAGATCGCCGAGGCCAACACGGTGGCCGAGGAGTCGATCGTCCAGATCCGCACGGTGCAGAGCTTCGTGCGCGAGCCGACGGAGGCGCGGCGCTACGGGGCGGGGATCGAGGCGGCGTTGCGAGCGGCGCTCGACCGGGCGCTGACCCGGGGGATCTTCTTCGGCGTCATCACGCTGGTGGTGTTCGGCGGCATCGCGGTGGTGCTCTGGCAGGGCGGCCGCATGGTGCTGGCCGGCGAGATCACCGGCGGCCAGCTCGTCTCGTTCCTGCTCTACGCCGTCATGGTCGCCGGCGCCATCACCTCGCTCGCCTCGCTCTGGGGCGGCTACCAGGAGGCCCAGGGCTCGGCCGAACGGGTGTTCGAGCTGCTGGAGCAGCAGCCGACGGTGGCCGATCCGCCGCAGCCCCAGCGATTGGAGCCGGGCGGCAACTGGACGCTCCGCTTCGACGACGTCTGGTTCCGCTATGGCGATGAGCTACCCTGGGCGCTGCGCGAGATCGAGCTGGGGATCGCGCCCGGCGAAGTGGTGGCGCTGGTGGGGCCCAGCGGCGCCGGCAAGACGACGCTGGCGGGGCTGGTCTCCCGCTTCTGGGATCCGACGCGCGGGTCGATCAGCCTGGACGGCAGCGACCTGCGCGAGCTGCGGCTGGCCGACCTGCGGGCCGCCGTCGGCATCGTGCCCCAGGAGCCGATGCTGTTCGGCACCACGATTCTCGAGAACATCGCCTACGGGCGCGACGGCGCGACGCGCGAGGAGATCGAAGCGGTGGCCCTTGCGGCGCACGCCGCGGAGTTCATCGAACGCCTGCCCGACGGCTACGAGTCGATGGTGGGCGAGCGTGGTGTGAAGCTTTCGGTCGGCCAGCGGCAGCGCATCGCCATCGCCCGCGTGCTGCTCAAGGATCCGGAGATGTTGATCCTGGACGAGGCGACCAGCAGCCTCGACACCGAGAGCGAGCGGCTGGTCGAGGAGGCGTTCGAGGAGCTGATGGAGGGGCGCACGACGCTGATCATCGCTCACCGGCTCAGCACCGTGCAGCGCGCCGATCGGGTGCTGGTGCTGGATCGCGGGCGGATCGTCGAGGTCGGGACGCACGGCGAGTTGCTGGCGCTGGATGGGCTTTACGCCCGGCTCTACGCCCGGCAGTTCCGGGACGACATCACGCAGGCCGAGCTGATCGGATGACGAGAATTGTGACAGGACTCGCGGGAACCCCGGGCGGCCGGCCCTGTACGTTCAGGTGCGCGGAAGCCACATTCTAAATATGGCCGAGAGACCGAACGATCAGAATCAGAGGCGCGAGCCGGAGCCACGGCGTCCGGGGCCCGGTGGGCCCATGGGCCGGCACATCCGCTTTTCCCCGCTCTATGTCGTCCTGGCCTTACTGCTGCTGGTTGGTCTCAACTACCTGCTGTCCGACGGCGAAGGCGAAGAGGTCAGCTACAGCGTCCTCAAGGAGAAGGTCGAGGCGGGCGAGGTCGAGAAGCTAACCATCAGCGAGACCCAGATCATCGCCAAGCCGACGAGCACGGCACGGGCGCAGGGCGCGCCCGAGGTCTGGACGGCGGTGAAGGTCGACGATCCCAAGCTGATCGAGTTGGCGGAAGAGAAGGGGATCGAGTACGAGGGTGCCGTGTCGAACGGGCTCGGTTGGATGCTCAACATGCTGATCCCGTTGGGCCTGCTGCTCGTCGTCTGGATCTATCTGCTGCGGCGGATGGGCGGGCCGGCGCAGAGCGTGATGACGTTCGGCAAATCGCAGGCGCGACTGCAGGCGGAGGGCGACACCGGTGTCACCTTCGGCGACGCCGCCGGTGTCGACGAGGCGAAGGAAGAGCTGCGCGAGGTCGTGGACTTCTTGAAACGCCCAGAGAAGTTCGCCCGGCTGGGAGCGAAGATCCCCAAAGGCGTTCTGCTAGTCGGGCCGCCGGGCACCGGAAAGACGCTGCTGGCTCGGGCCGTGGCCGGCGAGGCGGGCGTGCCGTTCTTCAACCTCTCCGGCTCCGAGTTCGTCGAGATGTTCGTGGGCGTCGGGGCGGCGCGCGTGCGCGACCTGTTCGCCCAGGCCAAGCAGAAGGCGCCGTGCATCATCTTCATCGACGAGCTGGATGCGCTGGCCAAGGCGCGGGGGCTGGGCGGACCGATGGGCGGCCACGACGAGCGTGAGCAAACGCTCAACCAGCTTCTGGTCGAGATGGACGGATTCGATCCGCGCGTCGGCGTGATCATCATGGCGGCGACCAACCGGCCCGAGTTGCTCGACCCGGCGCTGCTGCGCGCCGGGCGCTTCGACCGGCACGTGCTGGTGGACCGGCCCGACAAGAGCGGCCGCAAAGCGATACTCGACATCCACGCCCGAGGGATCCGATTGGCTCCGGACGTCGACCTCGAGGTGGTCGCACGGCGCACGCCCGGCTTCGTCGGCGCCGACCTGGCCAACCTGCTCAACGAGGCCGCCCTGCTCGCCGCGCGGCGCGGTCGGAACGACGTGTCGATGACCGAGATCGATGACGCGGTGGACCGGATCGTCGCCGGCCTCGAGAAGAAGAACCGGCTGATCAACGAGGAAGAGCGGCGCATCGTCGCTTTCCACGAGGCGGGCCACGCCCTGGTCGCCCAGTGCGTCGAACATGCGGACCCCGTTCACAAGATCTCGATCATCCCCCGAGGGATCGGCGCGCTCGGCTACACGCAGCAGCTCCCCACCGAGGATCGCTACCTGCTCACCCGCGCCGAGCTGCTCGATCGCGTCGCGGTCATGCTGGGCGGCCGTGTGGCCGAAGAGGTGGTGTTCAAAGAGATCTCGACCGGCGCCCAGAACGACCTGATGCGCGTCACCGACATCGCCCGCAGCATGGTGATGGAGTACGGCATGAGCGAGTCGCTCGGCCCCATCAGCTACGAGAGCCGGTCGCGCAACATGCTGGGCATGCGCCAGTTCATGGACGGCGAGCAAGCGCGACACAGCCAGGAGACGCTGCAGGAGATCGACCGGGAGGTCCGCCGCATCGTCGATGAGGCCCGCGACCGCGTGCGGGAGCTGGTGACGCGCGAACGACAGTCGCTGGACGAGATCGCCGAACGGCTGCTAGAGAAAGAGGTCATCGAGGGCGATGAGCTGGTCGAGATCCTCGAGGAGTGTGCGCCCAAGAAGGCCGCGGCCAAGGGGCGCAAGCGGGCAGTGACACCCGGCTCATGAAGATCACCGAGATCTTCCTCTCCATACAGGGCGAGTCGACGCGGGCGGGGCTGCCCTGCGTCTTCGTCCGCACCACCGGCTGCCACCTGCGCTGCGTCTGGTGCGATACCGACTACGCCTTCTACGGCGGCCGCGAGATGAGCGTGGACGAGGTGGCCGATGAGGTGGAGCGGATCGGACGCGGTTGCAAGCTGGTCGAGCTGACCGGCGGCGAGCCGCTCCTGCAGACGGACATCGGTGAACTGGCCACGCTGCTGCTCGAGCGCGGATTCACGGTTCTCTGCGAGACCAGCGGAAGCCTCGACCTCGACCTGCTGCCGTCCGGGGTGATCAAGATCATGGACCTCAAGTGCCCCGGCTCCGGCGAGGTGGACCAGAATCTCTGGAGCAACCTGGAGAAACTAACGGCAGAGGACGAGATCAAGTTCGTAATCCGCGACCGGGCCGACTACGATTGGGCCATGTCGACGATCGCCCAGCGCCGGTTGGCGAGTCGCAAGCTCCTGTTCGCGCCGGTTTGGGATGAGCTGGAGCTGCGCCAGCTAGCCGAGTGGATGCTCGAGGACAACGCGCCGGCGCGGCTGCAGACCCAACTCCACAAGCACATCTGGGATCCCCACGCCACCGGTGTCTGAGCGCGCGGTCGAGATCGCGCCACGCTCCCGTTGGCTGGATTCACAAACGCACTCAGTGCTGTCACGGGTGCCCGTCACTGGACGAGCAGACGGTAGGGAGTGGTATCCGCAGGATGGTTTGGCGCCCAGCGAACTCGTAGTGTGTAGCTGCCGGTCTGCGGAAGGTCGTAGTCGGCGTACTTGGTCAGGCCGGTACCGGCGGCGAGCCCGATGGAGCTGGACGGATTGCTGAGAAGCGTGCCGTCTGGGGCGACGAGATCCAGGCTAAACCAGGCCGTCGGCGGCTCAGCACCCGGGTGTGCCAGATAGACGGCAACCCGCCGCCCGGCCGCCGCGGAGAAGCTGAACTCGTCCACGTCGCCAGGCGGATCGATCGCGTCGGTAACCGTTTCGCCCAACAAGATATTGCTGAGCGCGCTCTCCGGTGCAGGGTCGAACGGCCAAGCGTACGCTTTGTAGGACCCGGTCTGCTGGTAGTTGCAGAAGACCGTACACGTTTCCAGTACCTCGAAGGGCAGTCGTCGGTTGCCTCCCACCGGCGTGGGCGCGGTCAACCATAACTCGGCGCTGCTCCCTACACTCTGTTCTGTTGCACCCGTCGCAGCGTCGAAGGTCTCGACAAAGGCGCGCGTGCCGGGTGCCGTCAGCAACCCCAGCACGACCTGCTGACCCGGAGTTCCGATCACGGAGAAACGATCGACGTCCCCGGCTGAGTCGAGAGCTTCGCCGACGATGGAGTCGCCGACCGCCACTTCATCCGCCACGGTCTCCGGACGTGGGTCGAGGGGGACCACCGCGACTCGGTAGCTTCCACGAGCGTCCCACCCTGGCCCCATCCGACCCGCCACCACTCGAAGCTCGTAAATCCCCGCAAGTTCGGGGGTGATCCGCCCCGTCCGCGCGTTGTCGAGCGAGCCGGATTGGCTTTCGGAGGTGGTCGTCGCCACGGGCGGTGCGCCGCTCGGGCCGAACCAAAGCGCCAAGTCCTCGCCGCCGAGCTGTCCGAGCCCTTGCAGTGAAGCGTCGAGGTGCTGACGGGCTGCGACACCGACGGTGAAAACGTCGATGTCGCCGAGGGGGGTAACGCTCTCAGTCACCGTGTCTCCGACGGCGAGCGCTGCCGGGACGTCCTCCGGTCCGAGCCCGGATCGCGAGGTCAGTATCCTGTAGACGCCGCTGAAACGCGCGGGGTCCCACACCCAGCCCTGGACTTCTAGCGAGTACGCGTTGGGGCCTAGGAAGAGGGGGCCGATTCGCTCGTCAGCGAACCCGCCGAAGAGGTCGGTGGTGTCGTCGAGGTGAAGAGTGTATGTCAGCTCGCCGCCCCCGCCGGTGCTGGACGTCGAGAAGAGCGCCCAGACGAGCATGCTGTCGCTGACCGGGAGAGAAAACACGTCCCTGTCGGTTGGCGGGTCGATTCGTTCGCCCGCCACGCTGTCGCCGGGCACGAGTGTGGCCGGGACGTGTTCCGGTTGGACACTGACGCGGTGCAGCAGAGCCGTGTAGGCAAGCGAGTCATGAAGCGGGTTCCCTCGCCCGAGAACGACGAGCCTGTGCTCGCCGCTCTCCTCGATCTCGAAGAACCCGGTGCGGGGCGGTAGCACACCCGTGTACGACGAATTCACGCTTCCGCTATTCGCTATCGTGCTTTTGTCAGGCGCAATGATCAGCGCGGCCAACTCGTCTTCAAGGACGTCCACAATGGCTTGGAAGAAAAGGTCGTAGACCTCTCCCGCTTGCGCAGCGAAGCGGAACTCGTCGACGTCGCCTGGGCGGTCGATGCGTTCGCCCCTGACTTCGACTTCGGGTTCGATACGGTCCGGCTTGTTCTCCGGCGCGCGGTCGATCGGGTAAAGCTCGAGGCGGAACGGGATAACGGCTGCGGCCGGCACGCCGAAGTTAAACGGATCCGCCTCGACGGAGATCCGATAAGTCGCGGTGGCCGGAAGGGCACGCCGCCCGGTCGAAGGGCCGGCAGGCAACGATTGCCACTCACCCCGCGTAATCAGCTCTCCGAGTGGCCTCTCGGATTGCGGATCGAGAAGGAGCAAACGAATAGACGCGGTCGTATCGGGCGCCTTGAGGAAGACGTTGAGCTCGGTCCCGGAGTCTGCGCTGAAGCTGAATACGTCGAGGTCGCCGGGTGGATCCAGCGCCTCGTTCACCACCACCTCGCCGAGCGAAAGCGCCTCCGCGTGCCGCTCGGGCGCAGCGTTAGCCTCTCTGAGCGAGATCGTGTAGCTCCCCCTCCCCAGCGCACGATCGGGCGGTAGGTTCGCCCATGCTAGCGGATCGAGGAGGATCTGGTGATCACCGCTGGATTGGATCGCGAAGGTCTGCGACCAGCCGCCCGGGCGGCCCCAGTCGGCGCTGGCCCAGACGATGTTTTGGGTCGGGAGGCCGCGAACCCACACCCGGGCCCTCACCGGATCCCCGTGCGCCTGCAGGACGACGACGGCAACCTGGCCGGTCTGACCAGCGAAAGTCAGGGTGTCAATCTCGCTGATACTCTCGAGGTGGCCTTCGACGCTTTCGCCAAACTCCAGGCGGCGGCTTGAAGGATCGGGAGAGGGCGGCGCGGTGGAGTCGTCGCCGCAAGCGGATAGAAGGACCATCACAGTGACAGGCACCAACACGGCTTGTGAGCGGCGCATCGTTAGCCTCACCACTCCCTTTCTGACGCGTGCCACGGCAAGATATTAGCGACGGACCGGTCGCTTCGCTAGAAAAGCGCTCCGGACTAAGCTGCCGCGGAGGGGTCTGGGCGGTGCTCGGCTTGCATCAGGAACCCACAGGGTGCTTGAAGCTGGCCCTGCCGCCTGATAGCTTGGGCTTTCCCAACCGACGGAACGCCATCACGTGGAATGCGGCGTCGCTAATGGAACCGTGTTGGGTAGTGAGCGCGCGGGTCAAGATCCGATATGAACGTCGAGCTTTGCCGCAAGTACAACTTCGCCGCGGCCCACCACCTGCCCCAGGCGCCCAAGGGGCACCAGTGTCGGCGGCTGCATGGTCATTCGTACGAGGTCGAAGTGGCGGTGCGGGGTGAGGTGGACGCGAAGACGGGCTGGTTGATCGACTACGGCGATATCGACCGCCGGGTGAAGCCGCTGATCGCCGAGCTCGACCACCAGACCCTCAACGACATCCCCGGCCTCGAGAATCCCACCAGCGAAATCCTCTGCGGCTGGCTGTGGGAGCGGCTAGAGGCCCGGCTTCCCGGCCTCCACCGCGTCTCGGTCGCCGAGACCGGCACCGCCGCCTGTCACTACTACGGCGAGTGAACGGGCGCGTGGATGCGAGCAAGCAGGGATGGTATTACGTGGAGGACGGATTGAACATTGAACATCGAACATCGAACATGGAACTTCGAAGTTCTCACTGAACACCGAACGTCGAACGCTGAACTCTCCAGGCGGATTGGCGCATCTTCGACGTTCAGCGTTCAGCGTTCGTCAGGCAGTTGGAAGTTCGATGTTGGATCTTGGATGTTCGATGTTCATCCCCACTTCCCGCTTGCGGAGTCGACCTGCCGGCGCGCAAGATGGGGAGTGCGGGGATTCGGCTCGTACTGAGGACATAAGATGAATGGAGTATTGTTGGTGGCGATGATCGCCGGCGCGGTGCTGACGTTCGCGATTGGCGTCTGGATCGGTTTGGGCCGGCCCGGCATGAAAGATCCCGTCCAGCAGCGCCCCTGGCGCTCGGATGACCGGCTGCGCGCCACCTGGATCAACCGGGTGTTCTTCCGGATGGATCAGCGCCCGCGACGTTTTGACACCAGCCGCCTGGTAGTGCCAAAGAGCAAGCCAGACGATGTCCAGCAGAAGTCGGAAGAGGAGGAGAACTCCGGCCTGGTCCGGCTGCGGCGCCGCGGCGGCTGAACGAGCGGCGCGCGTCCGACCGACCTGAACCGTTCAGTCGGATCGGCGCACCCTCAGGGAGCGCAGCCGACCCAGCGCCGCCGCCAGCTCGAAGATGCGGAACTGAGCGTAGTCGCCGATCTGTCGCGAGTCGATCACCCCCAGCCCACCGTCGCGAACCTCTTCCATCAAAGATTCGAGCGCCCCGCGAAGCGTCCGCCGCCCGTCCAGCCAGCGCCCGGCCGCGTGCACCATCGCCTGGCCGATGGCGCGCACCTGTCCCTCTTCGACCAGCTGCTCAACCGCACTCAGCTCCAGCTCCTCGGTGCCGAAGAGCAGCCGTGTGGAAGTCTGCACCTTGATCGAGACGGGCTTCTTGCCCTTGCGGGCGTCGATGCTGGCCGGCTCCAGCCTCCGCTCGCGGATCGGCGTCCAGCGACCGCCCTCGTGCCGACGATCGGTGCGAGAGCGCGAGGCGATCTCGCGCGCCGCCGCCGTCAGATCGGTCGGTAGATAACGGCGCATGCCGATCACCGTGTCGGCCACGTCGAAGTAGTCGCCGGCGCCGCCGACCACCAGGACCGTGGAGACGCCCAGCTCTTGATACAGCTGTCGGGCTCGATCGATATAAGGCGTGATCGGCTCGTCCCGATCGGTGATCAACGCCTGCATGCGGGCGTCGCGGATCATGAAGTTGGTGGCGCTGGTGTCTTCATCCACCAGAAGACAGGTGGCGCCCACCTCGAGCGCCTCGGCGATGGCCGCGGCCTGGCTGGTCGAGCCGCTGGCGTTGGCCGTCGAGAAATGCGCGGTGTCCTCGCCGCGCGGCAGGTCGGTGATGAAGTTCGAGATGTCCACCGATGTGATCGACCGCCCGTCCTCGGCCCGCACCTTCACCGCGCCCGGCACGGTGACGGCGAGCTCGCGGCCGTCGCCCTCGATGTGGTCGTAGACGCCGCACTCGATCGCCCGCAGCAGCGTCGACTTGCCGTGGTAGCCGCCGCCCACGATGAGCGTGATGCCGCGGGGGATCCCGATCCCGGCGATCGGTCCGCGGTTGGGCGCCTCCAGCGTGACCGTGAGCCGGTCGGGCGGTTCGAGGGCCACCGCGTCGGAAGCGGCGAGCGGCCGGTCGTCCACCCCGCTCTTGCGGGGCAGGATCGCGCCGCGCGGGATGAAGGCCACGAGCCCGCGCTCGTCCAGCTGGTCGCGCAGCGCCGCCGAATCCTCGGCCAGCAGGGCGTGCCGGCGCAGGGCCTCCAGATCGCGGACCGCTGGGGCCAGCACCCGTCGGAGCGCCGAGGGGATGTCTCCGGTCAGCATCTCGGCGGCCTGCCGGCCGAGCACACGCCGGCCGCTGGCCGGGAGGCCGGCGGTGAAGCACGCTGTGACCCGGCCCGCCTCATCGATCTCGAGGCTAGTGCGCTCGAGGATGGCCTGGCCCGGCCTCAGGATGCGGATCTGTCCGCTCTTGCCGGTCCCCCTCGATCGGCTGGCCGACGCCAGCTCGGACCGGAGTCGGCGGTTGAGGAAGTCGGCGGCGGCGATGCGGCGGACGCGCGAGCGCAGGAGATCGGCCGGCAGCTGGGCGACGGCGGGGACGAACTCACCGCGGAGTCGGCTGGGTGAGGCGAACGGGTCGCCCTGCACGTAGTCGATGTGGAGGCAAAAATCTTGGAAGTCATAGCTCCCGGCGACGCGCTTGTAGGCCCCGTAGCTCTTTCCGTCAACCGCCTCCAGCTCCGACCTGAGTTCGCGACTCGATCTCATCCGATCTCCTGCTTCGATTGCTTGCGTCGTCTACCGACGCGCCGGCATATTGCCGCGCTGCGGCTCACGATAGGTGCGAACACGATACGGCCCAAGCCACGGGTATGGAACAGATACTGGCGGGCCCGCTCGGCCCGCTCTTCATCTTCTTGCTGCGGATCGGCGATGTGTCGATCGCGACGCTGCGCCTGCTCTACGCCGTGCGCGGTCGCAAGGTCATGGCGGCGGCGCTCGGCTTCTTCGAGATCCTGATCTGGATCGTCGCTGTCGGCACGGTCGTCCGCAACTTCGGCTCGCCGTTGCTGGTCGTCGGGTACGCCGCCGGCTTTGCCGCCGGCACGTACGTCGGCATCACGATCGAGCAGACGCTGGCGCTGGGGCTGGCGGAGGTGCGGGTGATCTCGCGCGGCGCGGGAGTCGAGATCGCCGAGGCGCTTCGGTCGCTGGGGTTCGGCGTCACCGAGGTGCTGGGCCAGGGGCGTGAGGGGCGGGTGGAAATCCTTTACACGATCGTGAGGAGGCGGTGGGTCAAGCGTTTGTCGCAGGAAGTCGAGCGCTGGGACCCGGACGCTTTTGTGGTGGTGGAGGAACCCAGCTCGATTCAGCGCGGCTGGCTGCTCAGCCGCCGGCGCAAATGAAGCCCCGCTTTCTCGAGGCGCTGGGTGGGGCCCCACCCGAAGGTGGCTTCGCCGGCGAACGCGGGGTCCGCCAGCGCCGTGTGCGGCGCATCCTCTTCTGGATCCTCTGGGCGAACCTGCTGCTGGTCGTCGTCAAGGTCGCGGTGGGTTGGCTCATCGGCTCGCTCGCGGTTCTGGGCGACGCGGCTCACTCCGGCGTCGATTCACTGAACAACGTCATCGCGCTCGCCGCGGCCTACTTCGCCGCGGCCCCGCCGGACGAAGAGCATCCCTATGGGCATGGGAAGTTCGAGACCCTGGGCGCCTTCGTGATCGCTGCCTTCCTCTCGATCACCTGCTTCGAGCTGCTGAGATCATCAGTGACGCGTCTGATCCAGGGGGCGCCGCCGCCACGGCCGGGAACCTTGGCGCTGGTGGTGCTGGCCGGCACGATGATCGTCAACATCGGCGTCGCCTACTACGAGACGCGCCGGGGCAGAGAGCTCAGCAGCGAGTTGCTGCTCGCCGACGCCCGGCACACCCAGGCCGACGTCATGGTGACGCTGGCGGTGTTGGCCGGGCTGGGCCTGGTGCGTCTGGGCTGGGGCCACGCCGACGCCCTGCTTGCCATCCTGGTGTCGGTGGTCGTGGCCCATAGCGGAGTGCAGATCCTGCGCCGCACCGTGCCGGTGCTGGTGGATCGCCGCGCCGTGGACCCCGAACGGGTGTTCAACGTGGCCCAGAGCGTGAGGGGCGTGGAGAGCGTGAGCGAAATCCGCTCGCGTGGGCGGCCGGGTGACGCCTTCGCCGAGCTGACCGTGCGCGTGAACCCGACGACGCCGCTACGTCAGGCGCACATGATCGCCGACGAGGTGGAAAGACGAGTGGCCGAAGAGCTCGAGCTCAGCCACGTGGTCGTTCACGTGGAGCCGAGCGAGTTGCACTAGCGGGTGGCTAAGGTCGCCGGGTCCTAGCGGCTGCCCGACTCTCCGTCGCCGTCCTGTTCGACGCGCCAGACGCAGCAAGCGTCGCCGAGCCGCTGGCATTCCGGGTGATCGACCGCCTTCGCGCCCAGGCCGCTCATCTCCAGCAGGTTGGCGGCCAGGGACGAGTAGAGCCGGCAGGCGCCGCCGTAGTCGCCCACCCGCACCGTCAGCGCATCGGTGGCGCGGATCTCCAGAGGCTCGCGATGCACGGTCAGGTCGGCGGCGACGAGAAACCGGCCATGGGCTCGGCGCAGCGCCCGAACCGCCGCCCGCCGGCGCAGCGGCCGCGGCAGGCGCCGGGCGAGGCGCCGCCAGCGGCCGCGGAGCCCCGCGAAGTGGAGTCGGGCGAGCTCGCGACCGGCAGCCGCGAAGACGGCCCCCGCGTCGCTGCGCCGCGCAATCAGCTCGAGCAGCGCGGTGACCTGGGCGTCGTCGACGCGGCGTCGAGCCCGGGCGAGCTGCTCGAATTTGCGGATTTGTCCTTCGATCACTCCGGTCAA
>JABAOF010024923.1_pt1 | contig 15046 bp, 10 predicted proteins | sample 7062171 | NCBI WGS metagenome assembly JABAOF01 (sample SAMN14538628, study PRJNA623070) | marine sediment metagenome | biome: marine biome [ENVO:00000428]; feature: marine pelagic biome [ENVO:01000023]; material: deep marine sediment [ENVO:00002113] | place: India: Gulf of Khambhat ...
GCCTTGGCCATAAAATTACCTCCAGGTCTTACCTTAAAATTCTTCCAGAAATTTCTCCAACCGAAATTGCGTTTTGATAAGTTTGCAACAGTAAACTGAAGATTTCAGAATCCTCTCAGCTTGGTGATCAATCCCTCCAAGACATTTTCCGGAACCCGTTCATAATGGTCAAACTCCATGGTAAAGATGGCTCGACCTTGACTCAAGGATCTGAGCCGGGTGGCGTAGCCGAACATCTCGGACAAGGGAACCACCACCCTGATGGCCTGCGCGTCCCCCTTGGGACTTATGCCCAGGATGTCTCCTCGCCGGGAGTTAAGATCGTTTATCACGTCACCCAGATGCGCGTCAGGTACGATTATTTCTACGTCCATCACCGGTTCCAGGAGAACCGGCTTGGCTTTGGCCGCTGCCTCTTGAAAGGCCATTGATCCTGCGATCCGGTAAGCCAACTCAGTGGAATCCACCTCGTGGTACTTGCCCTCGACAAGTACTGCCTTTATGTCTATCATGGGGTATCCGGCCAATACCCCATTCTGCATCGACTCAGCGATGCCCGCTTTGACCGGGGGAACAAACTGCCTGGGCAAAAGTCCACCTTTGATGGCATTCTCGAATTCAAAGCCGCTTCCTTTGGGCAGGGGTTCTATCCTGATTTTCACCCACCCATATTGACCCTTTCCCCCGGTCTGCCGGATGAATTTTCCCTCCGCCTCAGCCGGAAGAGTGATGGTCTCCTTATATGTCACCTGAGGCTTTCCTATGTTGGCTTTCACACCGAATTCCCGGGTCATCCGCTCCACCAGAACCTCCAGATGCAGTTCTCCCATCCCGGAGATGATAGTCTGTCCGGTCTCCTGATTGATCTTCACGTCGAAGGTAGGGTCCTCCTCTGCCAGCTTGGATAGCGCCTGGCTCAGTTGATCCTGATCCGCTTTGGTCCTGGGCTCAATTGCCACCGAGATCACCGGCTCAGGAAAGCTCATCTTCTCCAGCACGATCGGCCTCTTCTGGTCACACAAGGTATGACCGGTGATGGTCTTTCTCAATCCAACCGCTGCGGCTATGTCTCCGGTAGACACCTCTTGTCTGTCCAATCTCTTGTTAGCGTGCATCTCCAGTATCCGCCCCATCCTTTCCCTTTTTCCGGTGTTTGAGTTCAGGACCACACTCCCCAACTTCAACTGCCCGGAGTAAACCCGAAAATAGGTCAGTTTTCCCACATAAGGGTCTGAGGCTATCTTAAAGGCCAAAGCACAAAAAGGTTCGTCGTCTGAGGGTGATCTTTTCTCCTCCTTGTTCTTATCCGGGTGCAAGCCCTTCACCGGAGGTATATCCACCGGGGAAGGCAGAAAGTCGACCACCGCATCCAAAAGCTTCTGAACCCCTTGATTTCGAAGAGCCGAACCGCAAAGGACCGGAAAAACTTTCACGTCCAAGGTAGCTTTTCTCAGGGCCCTTTTTATTTCGGCTATTTCTATGGCCTCATTGTTCAAGAACTTCTCCAAGAGTCGATCATCATAAAAAGTCAAAGCCTCCAGAAGCTCTTCCCTGCTCTTTCTGGCTCTATCCACCCACTCCCCGGGGACTGGAAGGTCCTCAAAGGTGGCGCCCAGACTTTCTTGGTGATAGACCCGGTATCGCATGGCGATAAGATCGATTATGCCAGCGAATTTTTCTCCCTGATGAACCGGCAGCTGTATGGGAACGGCGTTGGCGCCCAGACGCTTCCTCAGCATATCAAAGGCATTTTCAAAATCGCATCCTATTCGATCCATCTTGTTTACAAAGACGATCCGGGGAACGCGATATCTGTCTGCTTGTCTCCACACGGTCTCAGACTGAGGCTCCACCCCCCCCACGCCGCAGAGGACGGTGACGGCTCCATCCAGAACTCTAAGCGATCTTTCCACCTCCACGGTGAAGTCCACATGTCCGGGCGTATCGATGATGTTTATCTGATGTCCCTCCCAGAAACAGGTCGTGGCGGCGGAGGTGATGGTTATGCCTCTCTCCTTCTCCTGTTCCATCCAATCCATAGTAGCCGCCCCATCATCCACCTCACCCATTCGGTGTGTCTTCCCTGTATAATACAGGACCCGCTCGGTGGTGGTTGTCTTGCCGGCATCAATATGCGCCATAATCCCGATATTCCGTAGCTTCTGTAAAGGAAAACCTCTGGGCATAAGAGTCGACCTGTTAACTGTTTGACTAACTTCCTGTGTCTTTGTTCTCAACACTTTAATTTAATTTGAATTGCCTTCCTCAAGTTGCTTGGACTTTACCATACAAAAAGATCCCTCCTGAAACAGAAAAAAATCGAGAGACCTTGACCAAAGATTCCTTTGCGCAGATCCTCTCACTTTCAATGCTCGCTTACCATCTGAAATGGGCAAAAGCCTTATTGGCTTCAGCCATCTTGTGAGTGTCCTCCCTTTTCTTGATGGACGCTCCTTCGTTTTTGGAAGCGGCCAAAAGCTCCTCTGCCAGTTTTTCCGCCATAGAACGCCCACTCCTCTGTCTGGAATAGGCAATTATCCATCTCATGGCCAGAGCTGTGCTTCTGTCGGATCTGACCTCCACCGGCACCTGATAAGTAGCGCCTCCCACCCTACGAGGTTTCACCTCCAGGATGGGACGCACGCTCTCCAAAGCCTTCTTGAAAACATTCAACCCAGGCTGGCCGGTCTTCTTGGTCAGAATATCAAGGGCGCTGTAAAACGTTTTCTCCGCCACGCTCTTCTTTCCCTTCCTCATCAGGTAATTTACGAACTGGCCGGCCACCACGTCCTTGAATTTGTAATCTGGCGTCTTCCTCCTTTTGACCGCTGCTTTTCTTCTTGGCATCTTTTGGTCCTTGAAAAAATCTCTCTTGCATACAAAAAAACTCTGCTGCAGGAAGGGCTCACTGCTTGCAGATTGGTTTTTTTAAATCTCCTACGCTACAGCCGACTTTTTCGGCCGCTTGGCTCCATATTTTGATCTTCCCTGTCTTCGATCCGCCACCCCGATGGTATCCAGCGTCCCTCTGATCACGTGGTACCTTACACCGGGGAGATCCTTCACCCTCCCGCCCCGGATTAGCACTATCGAGTGTTCCTGCAGGTTATGTCCTTCCCCCGGGATATAAGCGGTGACCTCGATGCCGTTGGTCAACCTTACCCGTGCCACTTTCCTCAGCGCCGAGTTGGGCTTCTTGGGCGTGCTGGTATAAACCCTGGTGCAAACTCCCCGCTTTTGCGGAGATCCGCGCAACGCCGGGGTGGAAGGTTTGGATCTGATTATCTTCCTTCCTTTCGCAATTAGCTGGTTTATGGTCGGCAAAAATTCCTCTCCTTTACCTGGTTTAATTGAACCTCCAGCCCACGCTGCCTGGCCAACATTAATGCAGCTTTATGGGTTTGCCTCCTGACACTTGCTGGGGCATTCCAAATCAGACTATCATAATATCCACTTCCACCCCGATGTCAAGTACTTTCTTTCCCTATTCCCCCCCTACACCGCCGCTCCCCTTATCACCCTCCACTCCTCCTCCAGCCTCCCCCATCAAGCCGGCCCATGCAGTTGAACCTCCTTACTGCATCTCCTCTAGGATTCTCACCTCTTCCTTTGGCTCCTCCTTTTCCCTTATTCTTATGCTTCTGTACCTCTCCAGGCCAGTGCCTGCAGGGATCAGCTGCCCGATGATCACGTTTTCCTTGAGGCCCAAAAGATAATCTGTCTTTCCATTTATGGCCGCCTCGGTCAAGACCCGGGTGGTCTCCTGAAAGGAAGCGGCGGAGATGAAACTCTCGGTGGAGAGAGAGGCCTTGGTTATTCCCAAAAGCAGAGGCTGAAAGGTGGCTGGCTCTCCTCCTTCGGCGATCACCTTCTCGTTCTCCTCTCTGAACTTGTGCTTATCCACCTGTTCCCCTTCCAGGAAGTTGGTGTCGCCGATGTCTTCCACTTTAACCTTCTGCAACATCTGCCTCACTATCACCTCGATGTGCTTATCGTTTATCTTCACTCCCTGCAGCCTGTACACCTCCTGAATTTCGTTTTCCAGATACTCCTGTACTGCGTTAACCCCCTTGATTCCCAGGATGTCGTGAGGATCGATGGGCCCTTCACAGAGCCTCTGTCCCGCTCTGACTTGATCTCCATCATGCACTCTCAGGTGTTTTCCATGAGGTATCAGGTATTCCCGTGTCTCGCCCCCGAATCCATTAACCAGAATCTGGGTGGCGCCCCGGATGATTTTCCCGAACTCCACCGTCCCGTCGATCTCGGATACCACTGCCGGTTCCTTGGGCTTGCGAGCCTCAAACAGCTCTGCCACACGGGGCAAGCCACCGGTTATGTCACGGGTCTTGGAAATATCTCGAGGGATCTTGACTAGGAAATCTCCAGCTTCCACCGTATCCCCGTCGTGCACCTGAAGATGGGCCCCTGTGGGTATGGAATAGCTGTCCAGCTTCTTTCCCCTTGAATCTCTGACCAGCATATGGGGACGGAGCACCTTCTCCTTTTGTTCTACTATCACCCTCTGCCTCAATCCGGTGGTTACGTCCAACTCCTCCCTGAAGCTTTCGTTCTCAATTATGTCTGTGAATTCCAGCTTGCCCGAGTATTCGGAGAGAATGGTGTGGGTATAGGGGTCCCACTCGAATAGCACATCGTCCTTTTCCACTCGCTGCTTGTCATTGACCCGAAGGACGGCGGAGTATGGAACATTGTACCTGGCTCTGATTCTGCCCTTGTCATCTAATAGATCCAACTCCCCTTCTCTTCCCAAGACCACCATCTCGCCGCTTTTCTTGGTGACGAATTTTATGCCCTTGTAAACCACCTTTCCTTCGCTCTTGGCAGTTACCTTGGATTGCTCAGCTATCCTGGCGGCGGTACCGCCGATATGGAAGGTTCTGAGGGTGAGCTGGGTTCCCGGCTCTCCTATGCTCTGAGCGGCGATCACCCCGACCGCTTCCCCCAAATCCACCATCTTTCCGGTGGCCAGGTTTCGCCCGTAACATTTGGAACAGATTCCTCTTCTGGATTCGCAGGTGAGAATGGATCTGATGCGCACCGACTCTATGCCGCTTTCGTCTATACGGGTGGCCCCCTCCTCATCAATCTCTTCTCCAGCTTTAACCAGAAGGTCTCCAGTGATGGGATCGTACAGATCTTCTAAAGCCACCCGCCCAAGGATCCTATCTTTGAGTGACTCAATCACCTCCTCACCTTCCTTCAAAGCTGATACGCTCAATCCCAGAATGGTGCCACAGTCCTGCTCGGTGATGATGACATCCTGAGCCACATCCACCAGCCTTCTGGTAAGATAACCAGCGTCCGCAGTCTTCAAGGCCGTATCAGCCAAACCCTTCCTAGCTCCGTGGGTGGAGATGAAATACTCCAACACGTCCAATCCTTCTCTGAAGTTTGCCACTATGGGGGTCTCGATTATCTCACCGATCTGCCCGGTGATTCTCTTCTGAGGCTTGGCCATCAGTCCGCGCATCCCGGCCAGCTGCCTTATCTGCTCCTGGCTTCCTCTGGCACCCGAGTCCGCCATCATGAAGATGGGATTGAATCCATCGTGTACGTTCTTCAGCCTTTCAAACATGACCTCTCCTACTTCAGAGGTGGTTCGGGTCCAGGTATCGATAACCTTGTTGTACCTCTCACCGTTGGTGATCACACCCTTCTCGTATTGTTTTCTTATCTTCTCTACTTCTTTGAACGCTTGGCCGATCAGAGCCTCTTTTTCCGGCGGAATCACCATGTCATCCACTCCCACGGTCAACCCGGATTGAGTAGCATATTCAAAGCCTAGTCTTTTCAGGTCATCAAGAAACATGGAAGCAAGATAGGAGCCCTTTTCTCGATAGGTCTGAGCTATCAAGTCCTCCAGTTTTCCCTTGGTAGCCAGCTGGTTGAAATACTCCAGCTCCGGAGGCACTATCTGATTGAAAAGAACTCGTCCCACAGTTGTATCCAGAATCCTGTTTTCGACCTGAAGCTTGATCTTGGCGTGCAATGCCACCTGTTTGGCATCAAAGGCGGCAATTACCTCGTCCGTGGAGGAAAAGACCATACTTTCCCCCTTCTGGCCTGCTTTCTCCTTGGTGAGGTAATAACATCCTAGCACGATATCCTGGTTGGGAGCGGCAATGGGCTTGCCGCTGGAAGGGGCCAAGAGATTGTTCACCGAAAGCATCAACAGTTTGGCCTCCAGCTGCGCCTCGAAGGACAGAGGGACGTGCACCGCCATCTGGTCTCCATCAAAGTCCGCGTTGAAAGCTGCGCACACCAGAGGATGCAACTTCACTGCCTTCCCTTCCACCAGAACCGGATAGAAAGCCTGAATCCCCAGCCTGTGCAAGGTGGGGGCACGATTCAGCAGAATGGGATGATCCCGGATGATCTCCTCCAAGATATCCCACACCTCCGGCCGCTCCCTCTCCACCAACTTCTTTGCCGACTTAACCGTCTGAACGTAGCCCTTCTCCTCCAGCTTCATGATAATAAAGGGCTTAAACAGTTCCAATGCCATGGTCTTGGGCAATCCGCATTGATGGATCTTAAGCTCCGGTCCCACCACGATCACCGACCGGCCCGAGTAGTCCACCCTCTTGCCCAAAAGGTTCTGTCGGAACCTTCCCTGTTTTCCTTTAAGCAGGTCGGATAGAGACTTAAGGGGTCTCCTGGAGTCTCCGCGCACAGATTGAGACCGCCGCCCGTTATCCAGGAGGGCATCCACCGCCTCCTGCAGCATCCTCTTCTCGTTGCGCAGGATCACCTCGGGAGCTTTTATCTCTATCAGTTTTTTCAGCCGGTTGTTGCGGTTGATCACCCTGCGGTAGAGATCATTCAGGTCTGAGGTGGCAAACCGCCCTCCCTCCAGAGGAACCAGAGGTCTTAAGTCTGGTGGAATGACCGGGAGAACATTCAGAATCATCCATTCGGGCTTGTTCTGAGATTGTCTGAATGCCTCTATCACCCTTAGTCTTTTCAGGATATCTTTCTTTCTTTGAGCCGATGTCTCGATTTTCACCTGAGCACGGAGCGATATGGAAAGTTCCTCTGGATCCAACTGACGGAGAAGCTCCAGAATCGCCTCCGCCCCCATCCGGGCAACAAACTCTTTACCCGACTCCTCCACCTCAGAATGCTCTTCTTCGCTGATGATGTCCTTATACTTAAGGGAGGTGTTGCCCGGGTCTATGACGATGTAGGACTCATAGTACAATATCTTCTCCAGCTCTCTGATGGACAGATCCAGAAGATACCCGATACGGGAGGGGATGGACTTGAAAAACCATATGTGGGATACCGGCACGGCCAGCTCTATGTGCCCCATCCGTTCTCGCCGAACCTTGGACTGGGTTACCTCCACCCCACACCGATCACAGACTATCCCTCTGAATCTGACCCTCTTGTATTTCCCGCAGGAGCATTCCCAATCCTTGACCGGTCCGAAGATCCTTTCACAGAAAAGACCATCTCTTTCCGGCTTAAAGGATCTATAGTTTATCGTCTCCGGCTTGGTGACCTCTCCGTAAGACCACGATCTTATGGTCTCTGAAGACGCCAGCTGTATCTTTATAGCGAAGAAGTCCGATGGTCGCTTAAAGCTTTTGGGTTGGAAGTCAACCATCAGCAACCTCCTTTCCCCACTAGGGGATTATGGGAATAAACCTCTTTTTCAGTTTCACCTGTCCCAGGTTTAGCCTGAGTTACGCTCAAACGCTTCATCTGTTAGCTCTCCACCAGCTCCACATCCAATCCCAAGCTCTGTAACTCCTTGACCAGAACGTTAAAGGATTCCGGTATGCCCGGCTCCGGCGGGTTTTCTCCTTTGACTATGGCCTCATACACCCTGGACCTTCCGGACACATCATCCGATTTCACCGTAAGCATCTCCTGAAGAGTGTAAGCGGCTCCGTATGCTTCCAATGCCCATACTTCCATCTCCCCGAACCTCTGTCCTCCAAACTGAGCCTTTCCGCCCAGGGGCTGCTGGGTCACCAAGGAATAGGGCCCTATGGAACGGGCGTGGATCTTGTCATCCACCAGATGTGAAAGCTTCATCATGTAGATATAGCCAACCGTGATGGGCTCATCGAAGGGCTCTCCGGTCATTCCGTCGTACAGAGTGATCTTCCCCGATTCCGGCAAACCCTCCTTCTTCAGAGCCCGTCTTATCTCATTCAGGTTAGCTCCATCGAAGACGGGGCAGGAGACTAAGTACCTACCTTTTTTGGCGGCCCAGCCCAAATGGGTCTCCAGTATCTGCCCCACATTCATTCGGGACGGTACGCCCAAAGGATTGAGAATTATCTCCACGGGCGTCCCGTCGGGCAGGTGCGGCATGTCCTCCACCGGTACGATCTTGGATACCACCCCTTTGTTCCCGTGCCTTCCCGCCATCTTGTCTCCGACGGACAGCTTTCTTTTTGTGGCCACGCTGACCTTGGCTAACTGCACTACCCCCGGAGGCAGCTCCGCTCCCCGGATCACCTTTTCTAAGTCCACATCGAACTGCGCCTTTCTTCTGCTTACCAGGTTCTGGTAATTGGACAAAAGCGCTTCCAGCTTTCTGTTGACCCGGGGATTCTGGCAGAAGCCATCCTGTGACACCAGATCATCCACGTCTATCTTCTTGAATGAATCCTTCCTGAATTTGGACCCGGCTCTGAAGATTATAGAACCATCTTTGGCGCTCCGGATGGTTTTGGCGCTCTGACCACGCAAAAGCCTCGACAACTTCTCATCCAGAAGGTCTCTCAAAACCTCCTCTTGCTTCTGAAATGCCCGTCTTAGTTTGGCGATTTCATTTCTTTCTGCCTTTTTAAACTCCTCGCCTCGCTCCTTGCGGGAGAAGACCTTGGTGTCGATCACTATCCCTTTCATTCCCGGCGGAGCTTTTAAGGAAGCATCTTTCACATCGCCTGCCTTCTCTCCGAAGATGGCCCGGAGCAGTCTTTCCTCGGGTGAAAGTTCGGTTTCTCCCTTGGGAGTCACCTTTCCCACCAGCACGTCACCTGCTTCCACCTCCGCTCCGATCCTGATCACTCCCCTCTCATCTAAGTTGGCCAAAGCTTCCTCCGACACGTTGGGAATCTCACGGGTGATCTCCTCCGAACCTCTTTTGGTCTCCCGCACCTGAAGTTCGAACTCCTCAATGTGGATGGATGTGAATCTATCATCTTCCACCAGTTTTTCACTGACGATGATAGCATCTTCGAAATTATATCCCCTCCACGGCATGAAGGCTACCAGGACGTTGGCGCCTAAGGCCAGCTCTCCTCCGCTAGTGGCCGCGCCGTCAGCAATACAATCCCCTTTCTTGGCCTTCTCCCCTATTTCCACCAAGGGGTTCTGATTTATGCACGTATCCTGATTGGACCTCCTGAACTTTGACAGCTCATACTCATCCACTCCCGAGATATCTACCTCCGAACTTTGATCGGTAGGCCGAATGACTATCTTCTCCGAGCTTACTGATTCCACCACTCCATCTCTGTTTGCCACCACAATGGCTCCAGAATCCAGTGCCGCTTTTTTTTCCATGCCGGTTCCGATCAACGGGGGTTCGGTCACAAGTAATGGTACCGCCTGCCGTTGCATGTTGGAACCCATCAGTGCCCGGTTGGCGTCGTCGTGTTCCAGAAAGGGGATCAAAGCTGCGGCCACGCTTACCAGCTGTTTGGGGGAGACATCCATGTAATCGATCTCATTGGACGAGATGACCAGATATTCTCCCCGGTGACGCGCCTTCACCATGGCGCTGGCAAACCTCCCGTCTGCGAGTAAAGGCTCACTGGCCTGAGCTATGACAAAGCCATCCTCCTGGTCTGCGTTGAGATATTCTATTTGGCCGGTCACCTTTCCTTTCTTTACCTTCCTGTAGGGGGTCTCCAGAAACCCGTATTGGTTGATACGGGCGTAAGTGGAGAGAGACGCAATCAATCCTATATTGGGGCCTTCCGGGGTCTCAATGGGGCACATTCGTCCATAGTGGGTGTGGTGCACGTCTCTTACCTCAAATCCGGCCCTCTCCCGGGTCAATCCTCCGGGCCCCAGGGCAGAGAGACGTCTTTTGTGAGTCAGCTCGGAGAGCGGATTGGTCTGGTCCATGAACTGAGAGAGCTGGGAGGAGCCAAAGAAGGTCTCTATCACCGCCGAGACGGTCCGGGCGTTGACCAGATCATGCGGNNCTCGGTGTCCTTCAAGCTCATCCTCTCCCGGATGGTCCGGGCCATCCGGGAAAGCCCGATGGAAAACTGGTTCTCCAAAAGCTCTCCCACTGTCCGCGCTCGACGGTTGCCCAAATGGTCGATGTCATCTACAAAACCTTCTCCGCTTTTGAGACCCACCAGATACTTGATTATTGCCACAAAATCTTCCTTATCCAGAATGGTCACATCCAAGGGGATGTCCAGTTTCAGCCTTTGGTTGATCATATGCCTGCCCACCTCTCCCAGATCATAACGCTTGGAGGTGAAGAAGAGTCTCTCCAGAAGACCCTGAGCTATCTCCTCGCTGGGCAGCTCACCCGGTCTTAAAAGCGAGTATATCTTCATCAGCGCCTCGATTTGGGATTTGATGGACGGGTCCTTTTGCATGGTGTTGATGATTATGTCAGAATCCTTTTGCGGATCGAATACCAGAAGCTTCAGCTTCCCGACCTTCAATTCCTTCAATCTATTCAGGTGGGCCTCGGTGAGGTTTTCTCCGAGGGACACGACCACCTCCCCGGTATTCTTATCCGCAACGGTTTCGGCACAGATTCTTCCCGGAAGCTTAGCCTGTTTTCTGCCCCCTATCTCCGCCTTTTCGATTTGATAAAACAGCTTCAGAATATCCTCATCCGCGGAATAACCCAAGGCTCGCAGAAAAGTGGTGGCTGGAATTTTTCTCCGGCTGTCGATGTTGACGAACATCACGTCGTTAACGTCCAGGCTGAATTCTACCCAAGAGCCTCGGTAGGGAATGATACGGGCGGAGAACAATCTCTTTCCGCTGGGATGCGTGGTCTCATCAAAGAAGACGCCGGGCGAACGATGCAGTTGGCTCACCACCACTCTCTCCGCCCCATTAATTATAAAGGTGCCCTTGTCGGTGATCAGAGGGAGTTCCCCCAGGAAAACATCCTGCTCGATGATATCCTTCACGCTTTTGCTTTTCCCTTGGCTTTCTCGCACAACCAATCTCAAGGTGGCCTTGAGCGGGGCGGCATAGGTCATGTTTCTCTCCAGACATTCCTTAACCGTGTACCGGGGCGTTCCCAAAGAAAACTTAACGAATTCAAGAGAGTAGTTTTCCCGGACATCGCTTATGGGGAAGATGGTGTTGAATACCGCCTGCAATCCCTTGTTTTGCCTTTTCTCCGGCCCAACATCAGCCTGAAGGAACTCGCCATAGGATTGCAGTTGAACTTCCAAGAGATTGGGAATTTCCGCGCCAGACTTAAGCCTGGAAAAAGATCGTCTCTCCACGCTTTTAATCGTCCGCAATTTCACCACGCTCCTTTGGGTCAAACAGATCAACCGGGTGGGTCGATCATTCAACCGAGAGAGTTATGATTAAAAATGCATCTTAGTTTCAATCCTTCCACAACCGACAGCACGCAGGGCAACTTCTGTATTTCGCTCTGCCCTTCCAGCGACGGCAAAACTGGCTGACCGAGAATAAGCTTGTCTTTGGGCGCCAATCCGAAAGCGCACAACAAGCAAGGGTGAAAAGAGGCACGGTCGGCAGCCAATATGCTGGCTCGAAGAGCTCAGTCGCCTCTGGCGTACATGGGTATTGTCGCGCCGGGTCAAACAAAAAACAAAACGAAGACCTCATATTCGCCAGGTTATGGAATCAATTGATAAAAACAAACCTCATCCGGGTTTTTTGAGATTTTCCTTTCCTTTTATCGATTCTCGAAACGACCTGGATCTGTTCTTGTCTATTTGAGCTCCACGGTGGCGCCCACCTCGGTCAGTTTGGCTTTTATCTTCTCTGCCTCATCCTTGGAAACGCCCTCTTTGACAGGATTGGGTGCACCGTCAACCAGATCCTTGGCTTCCTTCAGCCCCAACCCAGTCAGCTCCCTGACCACCTTGATCACCTGAATTTTCTTGTCTCCCACCGCCGCCAGCACAACTGAGAATTCGGTCTTCTCCTCAGCCGGTGCCGGCGCCTCCGCCCCGCCCGCCGGAGTTGCCGCTTGAGCCACGGACACGGCCGCAGACACGCCGAATTTCTCCTGAAGGTTCTTGGAGAGTTCCGCCAACTCCAAAACGCTCATCTGCTCAATCATGCCAATCACCTGATCGACGCTGCTCTTCGCCTCGGCCGCCTTTGCTTCTTTGGCTGAGCTTTCGGCTTTCTTGGCACTGGCCTTCTTGGTCGATTTCTCTGAACCTGCGGTCATGGTCTTCTCAACCTCCCTGTTAGCTGTTTACCTTTGTCTTGGTTTCGAGCATCTCTGGACTTTACCGGATGAAACAAACCTGAACGGTTGGTTTAGAAGCACCACCCGGGTCGCTGGATGCCCGTGAGCACTTAATCTGATGGTAAGTGCTCAATCTATTTGACAACCAGGATGTTCAACTGAGTCTCAAAAAATGCAGGAAGACTCTGTTTGCGCTTTGAGCCTTCGCCGCGATTTTAGGCTGCCTTCGATTTCTCCTCTCTTATGGCATCAAGCATCCCCACAAAATCGCGCATTACCGCTTGCAGGCTTCCCACGAAACTCGCCAGGGGGGAATTGATGCCAGCCAGAATCTGAGCCAACATGACCTCCCTGGAGGGCAGGAGGGCTAAGGTCTTCAGATGGTTCTGGTCAAAAAGCCTCCCATCTAGCCAGATGACTTTGATCCTCGGTTTCTCAACCTTGTTGTAAACCTGATACAGCACCTTAGCCGGGCTGATGGGATCCTGGTAGGAGAAGACCAGGCCGGTCGGTCCTCGCAGGTAGTCTAAGATTCCTTCGAATCCGGTTTCCTGTGCCGCTCGGCGAATCATGGTGTTTTTGGTCACCTCGTATTCTGCTCCCTGTTTTTTCAATTCCCTCCGCAGTTCGGTCATCTCCTGCACATTCAGCCCTCTGAAATCCGTGAGAAAAAGGCTTTTGGCTGAATTGAATTTCTCCTTCAGCTGGCTTACCGTATTTTCCTTTTCCGCTCTCAGCATAAATCGTTCCTTTAGCTGTGCTACTTAAATTAACCTCCCACAACCATCCCGCAGGTTAACACCGGACATCCGGCGGCGCAGGCCAGTCCGACAAAAGTGTGCAACGGAATACCTTATTGCTTGAGCATACCCGCGATTGATGAGGTGTCCAGCCTTACCCCCGGCCCCATGGTTGACGAGATGGAGGCATTCCTTAAATAGGTACCCTTGGCCGCGGCCGGCTTGGCTCTCATTATTACGTCCAGAAAAGCTCTGGCATTTTCGGTGAGCTGTTCTTCGGTAAAGGAAAGCTTGCCGATGGGAACCCCGATGTTACCACCTTTATCTACCCGGAATTCGATCTTTCCGGCCTTAAGTTCTTTGACCGCTTTGCCCACGTCAAAGGTTACTGTTCCGGATTTGGGGTTAGGCATCATCCTCTTTGTGCCCAAGATCTTCCCCAGCTTACCCACCTGCCCCATTACGTCCGGCGTAGCCACCACCACGTCTGCGTCTAACCAGCCCTGGGTGATCTTTTCTATATATTCCTCCAGCCCCACGAAATCAGCTCCCGCCTCTTTGGCTTCCTTTTCCTTTTCGCCCTTGGTGAGCACCAACACCTTCACCTTCTTCCCACTTCCATTCGGAAGAAGAGTAGTTCCCCGAACCATCTGATCAGCATGTTTGGGATCCACCCCCAGTTTCACCGACATCTCCACGGTCTCATCGAATTTGGCATAAGCGCATTCCTTCAGCTTTCTGATGGCCTCGTCCAACCGATATGTCTTCCCGCTGGCCACCTTCTGCTTGGCCTGCCTATAGTTTTTTCCTCTTTTCATGACTCAGATTTTAGCTCCCTGTTTGGGCTCAGCCTCAATCTACCACCTGTATGCCCATGCTTCTGGCCGTACCCTCTACTAACCGCATGGCTGACTCCATGCTGGCGGCGTTCAGATCCTTCATCTTCAACTGCGCAATCTCTTTTACCTGCACCCGGGTGACTTGTCCCACTTTCACTCGATTGGGCTCCCCCGAACCCTTCTCCACCTTGGCTGCCTTCTTCAAGAGCACTGACGCGGGCGGGCTCTTGGTGATGAAGGTGAATGACTTATCCGCGTAAATGGTTATCACCACCGGAATGATCAAACCGATCTGGCTCTGGGTTTTGGCATTGAACAGCTTGCAGAAATCCATCATGTTTATCCCATACTGACCAAGTGCTGGACCCACCGGGGGAGCAGGTGTGGCGTTTCCCGCCGGAATCTGAAGCTTAACAACTCCTGTTATCTTCTTTGCCAATTTACTTTAATCTCCTTTTACATTCCTATCGCTGTTGGGGGGGCACCCGGTTCCTGAACCAAAACCTGTCAGAGAATCAGATGCCCAAACCGCGCGGCCAAGTTTTGTTTTTATCAGTTATTCTTGCATGGTTAAGTTTTGAGATTCAAATTCCTCCTGCATATCACAACCTTTATACCATGCCATTTTCCAGCCAACCTTCACTGAAACCAGCCGTTTTAGCCTCTGGCAATGGGGCGCTCGGAAGGCTAAGTAACAGTTTGGACCTGAAGAAAATCCAGCTCCACGGGAGTGGGCCGTCCGAAGATACTCACCATAACCTTCAGCTTCTTTCGCTCCTGATCTACCTCACTGACGAATCCGGAGAAATCAGTGAAAGGGCCGTCTATGACCTTCACTTGATCTCCCGCTTTGAAGGGGACCTCCTCGTAATCCCGGGTTCGTCCTCGCTCTATTTGCTTCAGCAGCCTCTCTGTCTCCTCAGTTTTCAGCGGCACCGGTTTTCCTGAAGCACCCACAAAACTTGTCACCCCGGGAGTACCGGTGACCAGATGCTGGGTCTCCTTGGTCAGGACCATCTCCACCAGGATGTAGCTGGGCAGGA
>JABAOF010004030.1_pt1 | contig 15040 bp, 9 predicted proteins | sample 7062171 | NCBI WGS metagenome assembly JABAOF01 (sample SAMN14538628, study PRJNA623070) | marine sediment metagenome | biome: marine biome [ENVO:00000428]; feature: marine pelagic biome [ENVO:01000023]; material: deep marine sediment [ENVO:00002113] | place: India: Gulf of Khambhat ...
TTATCAATTTCCAGACAGTACCTCAGCGGGCCTAAAGCCAGCAATTGAGCGGGCCGAAAGGGCTTACGCCGAGAAGAGACCATCAGGAAAATACAAGGGTATTGATAGCTATCGTGATTTTCGGCAGCTGTTGGCGCGCGACGATATCGACGCTGTTTCGGTCTGTACGCCCGACCACTGGCACGCACTTGTTTCGGTGGCGGCGGCCAGGGCGGGTATGGACATTTACTGCGAAAAGCCGCTGGCCAATACAGTTGCCGAGAGCAAAGCGATACGCGATGCGGTGAAGCGCTACGGACGTGTTCTGCAGACCGGCAGTCACGAGCGCTCGAGGGACAGCGTGCGTTTTGCGTGCGAGCTGGTGCGCAACGGGCGAATCGGCAGGCTGCATACCATCCGTATCAATATGCCGTGCCGCGACCCACAGCACCTGAAAGTCATCAAGAATGCGGGGCCGCATCCTGATATGCCGATACCGGACGGATTTGATTACGATATGTGGCTCGGCCACACGCCATACGAGCCTTACACGAAGATGCGATGCCACTTCTGGTGGCGGTTCATATTGAACTACGGCGGCGGGGAGATGACCGACCGCGGTGCGCACATAATCGATATTGGCCAGTTGGGCAATGACAGCGATGATACCGGCCCGGTCGAGTTAACTGCAAAAGGCAAGCGCCTTCCAAAGGGCTTGTTTGATGCGTTTATGGATTACGAGTTTGAATTCAAGTATGCCAACGGCGTGCGGATGATTGGCAAAAATGAGGGGACGCGAGGCTTGAAGTTCGAAGGGACCGACGGCTGGATATTCGTCCACATCCACGGTGGACGTCTGGAAGCTGGGCCGCCGTCCCTGCTCAAGGAAGTGATCGGCCCGAATGAAATACATCTGGGCCGAAGTCCGGGGCATCATCGCAATTTCTTGGACGCTGTCAAGTCACGGGGCGAGCCGATAGCATCTGCCGAAGTTGGTCATCGAACGTCAACTATCTGCCATTTGACCAACATCGCCATGCTGACCGAGCAAAAGCTCAGATGGAATCCCCGGACCGAACGAGTCACTAACAGTTATGAGGCCAACCGAATGTTGACCCCGGTGATGCGCAGCCCGTGGTACCTGTAGCATTAGTTTTAAAAATGAGTTACCGTTTCTGAAATAACAGTCTCGGAAAAAAGAAAGGAGCCAAAATGATTCGAAGGTCAAAACAAATTAGCAGGGACCCCGCTTTGCGGGAATCCATCGCACTGCTTGTAGCCTTGTGCCTGTCATTGTGGACAAGCCCCTCGCGGGCGGGCTCGCCGGCGAAGCTGCGGGAAGTAACGTCGGAAGAAGTGCGAAAAATAGAAAGGGCGGTGCCGAGAAGGCCCACCGTCAGGCCCGACAGGCCGCGCAAGCTCCTGGTTTTCTGGCTGTGTGAAGGCTTCTTCCACAAATCAATCCCCTTGTGCAATAAAGCCCTCGAAATCATGGGGGAAAAGACCGGGGCGTTCGAGACCGTAATCACCAACGACATGTCCATATTCGAGCCGCAGAACCTAAAGCAATTTGACGCGGTCTGCTTTAATAATACCAGCGGCCTTAAGTTCAATCCCGAACGCACCAGCCGGCTGTGCAAAAGTCTGATGAACTTCGTCAAAGGCGGAAAGGGCATAGTAGGTATTCACGCAGCTACGGACAATTTTAAGGAGTGGCCGGAAGCGATGGAAATGATGGGCGGCAAGTTTACCGGTCATCCATGGCGCGCCAACGGGACCTGGGCGATTAAAATTGATGAGCCCGACCATCCGCTGACCGAAGCCTTCAAGGGTAAAGGATTCAAGATAAACGACGAGATTTATAGAACGGACCCGCCACTGTATTCGCGGGACAAGCAGCTTGTTCTCATGAGTCTCGATGTGAGCGACCCGGCCACCCGTAACGTTGACGGATTCAAACCAACGGATACCGATACCGGTATCAGTTGGGTCAAGAAATGGGGCAAAGGACGCATATTCTACTGCTCGCTCGGACACAATGACCACATCTTCTGGAACCGAGCCATCCTGCGGCACTATCTCGACGGTATTCAGTTTGCATTTGGTGACTATAAAGTTGATATGAAACCGAAGCCTATGATAAGTACAGGAAAGGGGTCCGAGATGGAAGAATTGCTGGAAAAGATTAAATTGTACGATTGGGGCCAAAGCCGTCTGGCGCTCACCGAGATAAGCGACCGTGTGCGCCAGGCACATGGTTCACCTGCGGAGCTGAGGCGAATTGAGGAAGGCCTGCTGGAGGTGCTCGACTCACATGCAATGCGGGCCGGCAAGCAGTTTGTCTGCAGGCAATTGAGCATTATCGGCACCAGGCGGTCCGTGCCGGCCTTAAGTAGGATGCTGACCGACGCCGAAACCTCTGATATGGCCAGATATGCCCTGGAGCGCATACCCGGTGCAGATGTCAATGAGGCATTGCGCAAGGCCTTACCAAAAGCAAGGGGTAAGGTGAAAGTCGGCATAATCAACTCGTTGGGTCAGCGTCGTGACAAAAGAGCGGTTCGTGCTCTTAGCAGACTTGTTGGCAATCGCGACGAAACGATAGCTGCCGCCGCTGCTGCCGCTCTTGGCCGAATCGCCGGTTCCGGGGCCACCAAAGCGCTGGCAAAAGCAAAGGACGAGACGAGCGGCAAATTGCGAATGTCGGTTCTGGATGCTTATTTGAGGTGCGCCGACCAGCTTGCTGACCAAGGCAACAAAACTCAGGCTTTAGCTATCTACAGGGAACTTCAGAAAGAGGACATGCCTAAACCGATTCGTACCGCTGCACTGCGGGGCATAATCAGCGCGACGAAAAGGTAACGGTACAAAATGAGAACCAAGTGCAACATTTCTAACTCTTTGGCTGTTTTGCTGTTGTGTTCTTATTCTGTTTGCTTTGCTGCTTCCGAGCAGCCGCAGGATGAGGCCATCGGTATAGTCCTCGACGTCCTTAGGAGCGATGATCAGCAAATGCAGGCTGTGGCCATAGCAATGGTAAAAGAAATGCCCGGAACAGAAGTAACAAAAGTTTTGGCCAAAGAGCTGCCGAAACTCTCGGTTACCAGTCAGGTTCAGTTGCTCTCTGCCCTGGGCGACCGCGGCGACGCCGCAGCTTTGCCAGTAGTTATCACCGCTGCGAAGGCCGCAGACGAGTCTGTTCGGATTGCAGCCTTGAGGGCATTAGGCCAGCTCGGTAATGCCTCGACCGTTGGCTTGTTGGCACAGACGGCGGCAGCTACCAGTGGTGATGAACAGAAAACTGCCCGCGAGAGCCTGTATCGTCTTCGCGGTCCAACGGTTGACGCAGAAATTTTGGTGGGCATTCCAAAGGCTGATCCGAAGGTAAAAGTCGAACTGATTAGCAGTGTAGGCCGGCGCAATATCTCCGGAGGTGTGAGCACTTTACTGAAAACCGCGAAGGATTCGGACCGCAAAGTCCGGGCCGAATCGTTCAAGGTCTTAAAAGTCATTGCCGGGCCGCAGCATATGCCGGCGTTGGTCGAGCTTCTGATAAATGTACAAAGCTCATCCGACCGCAACGAAGCCCAGAAGACGGTGGCCGCTGTTGCCCATAAAATCGAAGACAAGAACCGACAGGCTGAGGCGGTGCTGGCTGTGCTGCCTTCAGTTAAAGATATCGAAAGACGGTCCTCTCTGTTGAGCGTGCTTGGCAAGATAGGTGATAGCAGCGGTTTACCCTACCTTCGCGAAGCGCTGGATAGCAGCAACGCCGAAATCCGGCCAGGGCGAAGCCCTGGACTGGATCAAACCCGCCTTCGGCGGGCTGCTATTCGTGCTCTGGCGGACTGGCCTACTCCCGAGCCGGCACCTGACCTGCTGAAGGTAGCTGAGAGTTCCGACAACAGGCTGCACCGGATTCTTGCCCTGCGGGGCGCTGTCCACCTACTTGGGCTTGAAAGTGACCGGCAAGCAGAAGAGACGGTGAAAATGTATCAGCAGGCGATGAGCTTAGCACCGGATGCAAGTGAAAAGAAACGGGTACTGGCGGGTCTGGCCAACGTCAAATCTTTTGTCGCACTGCAGATGGCCGCAGATTACCTCCGGGACGAGACTTTATTCAGGGAAGCGGAATTTGCAGTGGTTAAGATTGCCGAGGGCATTTACGCAAGCCCCGGACTGGATCAACCCCGCCTCCGGTGGGCTCAACAGACCAGGGCAGTGCTCAATGGAATTATCCATACTTCAAAGAATGATTCGCTGCGTAAACAGGCGCAGGAAGTAATGAATCAGATTGACCGATTAAAAATACAGGTGAAGGATTAAACGAAAAAGAAAATTAGCCGCGAATCAGCACTAATTGCAATGAATTGAAAATTCGCGGATAAAGTTTCTGAAGTTCGCCCGCCGCCCCGACTCGCGTCGGGAGACGCGGGGGCGGGTGTAATGGTTTCAAAATCGTTACCGTTTCCCATAGAGGAGGCGTCCCTGGTTTAATTAACCGACAAAATTGGGCATTATACAGGAGAAAAAGTTATGATTTCGGAGGTAATAATGAAAAACGGAAGGTACAGTTCTTTAATTAACGGCGGCCAGGGCGAAGCCCTGGACTGGATCAAGCCCGCCTTCGGCGGGAATGTTGCTTTGATATCACTACTGTTTCTGTCTCTGTTCCTATCCTCCTGTGCTGACCTATTGGTCGGCGGTCCGGCTCTTGAGGCCAGACGTGCCATCGAGGCCGCCGATCCCGCCATGGGCGACTGGCAGGGAAGCTGGATACTGGATGACAAAAGTGATTCGGGGCCGCTGGTAGCGCAGGTAATAGCTCTGGGTCAAGGCGCATACAGGGCCAGTTTCTATGGCCAGTTTGATACTCGCGAGGAGCCTGTGGCGGTGCTCCAGGGACACCGCGAAGGTAAAACGGTACGCTTTACAGGACTGGCCAGATACGAAGGTGCCGAGCTCCAGGTACAGGGGGCCATTAAGGGCAGGAAGTTCACCGGGACTTTCGAGGACCCGGACGTTAGCGGCAGTTTTGCAGTGAAAAGAGTGATTCGCCTGTCACCAACGTTGGGGGCCAAGCCGCCTGCAGGGGCAGTTGTGCTCTTCGACGGCAAGAACTTTGATGCGTGGAAGCGCGTAAGTAAGGAACCAGGTGATGAGTCGGTGCAGTGGAAACTGGTAGGCGCAGGTGCGATGGAAGTCAAGCCGCGGACCGGTTCGATTATAACTAAAAAGGAGTTCGCCGATGTGAAGCTGCATCTGGAATTTCGCACGCCATTTATGCCCGATGCGCGCGGCCAGAAACGCGGCAACAGCGGCGTGTACCTCCATGGGCGATATGAAGTGCAAGTGCTCGACAGCTACGGCCTTGAAGGCTTGGACAATGAATGCGGTGGAATCTACAAGGTCGCGCCGCCGCTGGTAAACATGTGTGCCCCGCCGATGCAATGGCAAACCTATGACATCACGTTCCAAGCTCCGCGTTTCGACAGTACCGGCAAGCTAATCAGAAACGCACGCATGACAGTAATCCACAACGGCGTGAAAATACATGATAATGTAGAGGTCTCGAAGGCAACTCAGGCATCTCTGGGCGGCGATGTAACTAAGCGTGGCGGCATATACCTGCAGGACCACGGCAATCCCGTGCAATACCGTAACATTTGGCTGGTTAGATTGTAACCGGTTAAGCCCGCCTTCGGCGGATTTTTAGACACTTTAAATGGCGTTTGTTTATTTAAGGAATACTAATATGAGAGACGAGAAAAAAATTCCCAATGCTACTCTGCGTAGCACGAGACAGCAGGATAGGCCAGGGCAAAGCCCTGGACCGGGACAGAGCCACCTTCGGCGGGTGTCCCGGCGTGATTTTATGGGCGGCGCCGCGGCAGCAATGGCCTTTACGGTTGTGCCCCGGCAAGTGCTCGGAGGACCCAGGTATAGGTCCCCGAGTGAGAAACTCAATATAGCCGGTATCGGCGTGGGCGGTATGGGTAAAAACAACGTAGGAGCATGTAAAACTGAAAACATCGTCGCGCTGTGCGACGTGGATGCCGCTTATGCCGGCGGGGTATGCAAAGACTATCCGAAGGCCAGGGTATACAGCGATTTCCGCAAGATGTTCGATAAGCAGAAAAACATCGATGCGGTGATTATCGCTACGCCGGATCATACGCACGCTGTAATCGCGATGGCGGCGATGAGGCGGGGCATACACGTATATGTGCAAAAACCGCTGACGCGTACGGTCTATGAAGCCCGTGTGCTGACCGAGGCGGCCCGCAAGTACAAAGTTGCCACTCAGATGGGCAACCAGGGCCACTCGGGTGAAGGAGTTCGCTTGATTTGCGAATGGATCTGGGATGGGGCCATCGGTGATGTCCGCGAGGTCCACGCCTGGACCAACAGGCCGATTTGGCCGCAGGACATTGACCGGCCAACGGACAGGCCACCCGTGCCGGAATCGCTGGACTGGGATTTGTGGCTCGGCCCGGCACCATGGCGCCCGTATCATCCCGTTTATCTGCCCAAACTGTGGCGCGGCTGGTGGGATTTCGGATGTGGAGCGTTGGGTGATATGGCCTGCCATGTGCTTGACCCCGTCTTCTGGGCGCTGAAACTGCGCTATCCAAGTAGCGTCGAAGCCTGCGCTGCAATGCACGTACGTCCGGTACCTGGAGAGTGGGGCAAACGAGGGCTGAGTGACGAATCGTTCCCAACAGCTTCTATCGTACGTTACGAGTTTCCAGCCCGCAGAGGCATGCCCCCGGTTAAGGTACACTGGTATGATGGTGGTTTGAAGCCACCGCGGCCGGATGCCTTGGAACCGGGCCGAAGGTTGGAGCAGGCCAAGAGCAACGTCCTGTTTATTGGTGACAAGGGCGTATTGAGGTGCGGCGAGTACGGTGACAGCCCCCGGCTTATACCGGAGAAGCTGATGGCCGAATACGAGCGTCCGCCGAAAACTCTGCCCAGAATAGAAGGCGGCCAGGATGGTCACGAACAGGATTGGGTTAGGGCCTGCAAGGGCGGCGAACCGGCCTGTTCAAACTTTGATTACTCCGGGCCAATGACCGAAGCCGTTGTGATGGGTAACCTTGCCATTCGCCGTTTGGGCAGAAAGCTGCTGTGGGACGGTGAAAACATGAAGGTTACCAATGATATTGAGGCGAACAAATACGTTAATGAACCTTATCGGGACGGATGGTCCCTGTGACGGTTCAACAGTAATTGGTGAATGGTAACTGGTGAATGGTAAATGTAATTAACCATTCACCAATTACCAATAACCGGAATAAGGAGTTGAGTTATGAGAAAGACAAATATCTCCAGGCGTGATTTTATGGGCTCTGCTGCGACTGTGGCGGCGTGCACAATTGTCCCGAGGCACGTACTGGGAGGCACCGGTCATGTCCCCCCGAGCGATAAACTCAACATTGCCGGCATCGGTGTCGGTGGTCGCGGGGCGAGTGACCTCGAGGCAGTCAGCAGTGAAAATATTGTGGCGTTATGCGATGTGGACCAGAACAGAGCAGCGGACACCTTCAAGAGGTACCCTACAGCCAGACTCTACCGCGATTTTCGCCAGATGCTGAGAAAAGAAAAGAGAAACATCGACGCGGTGGTTATCGGCGCGCCGGACCACATCCACGCCCCGGCTGCGATAATGGCGATGAAGATGCGCAAGCACATCTATTGTGAGAAGCCGATGGCCCACACGATTTACGAGGCCCGCGAAATGACAAGGGTGGCCCACAAAACCGGAGTGGTTACGCAGATGGGTAACCAGGGCCACGCCGGTGAGGGTCTGCGGCTGACCTACGAGTTCATCCACGATGGAGCAATCGGTACGGTCCGGGAGGTGCACGTTTGGACCGATAGGGCCGGCACGCCTGAAAGAGCATGGTGGCCGCAGGGTATTGACCGGCCCGAAGGTTCATGGCCGGTACCTGAAACATTGGACTGGGACCTGTGGCTCGGCCCGGCGCCTTGGCGGCCGTATGCAAAGTTCCCAGGCAAAAAAGGCGACCTTGTGGCGTATTGTCCATTCAACTGGCGCGGATGGTTTGATTTTGGCTGTGGGGCGCTCGGAGATATGGCCGTGCACAACGCCGACCCTGCCTTTTTCTGCCTGGACCTCGGTGCACCGATTGCTGCCGAGGCCGAGACGAGCCCGGTCAATAACGAGACCTTTCCCAAGTGGTCCATTATTACATATTACTTCCCCGCCAAGGGCCAGCGCCCGCCGGTGAAACTCATATGGTATGATGGTGGCAAGTTACCTGAGCGTCCACCGGAGCTGGAACCAGAGCGTCAGCTTGGCAGCAACGGTATTTTGTTCGTCGGCGACAAAGGCAAGCTTCTTGGTCCCAGCCACGCCGGTGCACCGAGATTAATCCCCGAATTTCAAATGAGGGCATACGGAAAACCGCCCCAAATCCTGCCCAGGTCAATCGGACCCCATGCCGAATGGGTCCAGGCCTGCAAGGACAATAAGCCCCAAGATGCCAAGGCCGGCTTCTGGTACTCCGGACCATTCACCGAAGCTCTGCTGGTAGGCAACCTGGCTGTACGCCTCGGCAGGAGAATTGAGTGGGACGCAGAAACAATGAGAGCAACCAATGCGCCGGAGGCGGACAACTACATCACCAAGTTTTATCGCGCCGGATGGACTCTGTGATGGTTCAATAATAAATGGTGAATGGTAACTGGTAAATGATAAATGTAAATAACCAATTACCAATTACCAATAATCAGCGAAGGAGTTGAGTTATGAGAAAGAGAAATATCTCCCGGCGTGATTTTATAGGTGCTGCTGCGGCAGCGGCGGTCTTTACTATCGTTCCGCGGCACGTTCTGGGAGGGCCCCGTCATATCCCGCCGAGTGAGAAGCTCAATATAGCTGGCATCGGAATCGGGGGCCGGGGAGCAAGTGTCCTGCGTGAGCTGGAAAGTCAAAACATCGTTGCTCTGTGCGATGTTGACTGGAAACGCGCAGCGGGCACGTTCAAGCGCTATCCCGAGGCCAGGAAATACCATGATTTTCGCAAGATGCTGAACAAAGAGGAAAAAAGCATCGACGCGGTGACGGTTGCCACACCGGACCATATCCACGCCGTCGCATCAATGGCGGCTATTAAGAGGGGCAAACATGTGTACTGCGAAAAGCCCCTGACGCACTCGGTATATGAAGCGCGTATGGTCGCCGAGGCGGCCCGCGAGCACAAGGTCGCTACCCAGATGGGAAACCAGGGCCAGGCATCTGAGGAAACCCGCTTGATGTGTGAGTATATCTGGGACGGGGCTATCGGCCCGGTGCGCGAAGTTCACGTTTGGACTGACAGGCCTCTGAAGGGGCTTAATGCAGTATATTGGCCTCAGGGCGTGGACCGGCCCACGGATACGCCGCCGGTGCCCGATACGCTCGACTGGGACCTGTGGCTTGGTCCGGCACCACAGCGCCCGTATCATCCTTGTTATTTGCCGCTTAAGTGGCGCGGCTGGTGGGATTTCGGAACGGGGGCGTTAGGAGATATCGGTTGCCATCGTATCGATCCGGTCTTCCGGGCCCTGAAGTTGGGTCACCCAACCAGCGTCGAAGCGGCCTTGACGCGGGTGAATAACGAGACATATCCTGTGGCCTCCATCGTTCGTTATCAGTTCCCCGAACGGCGGGGCTTTCCGCCGGTTAAGCTAACGTGGTACGATGGCGGATTGAGGCCTCGCCGGCCGGATGAACTGGCAGATGGCCAGCAATTCGGCACAAACGGCCTGCTATTTGTCGGCGATAAAGGAAAAATGCTCGAATATAGGCTGATACCGGAATCGAAGCAAAAAGAATACGGCAAGCCGCCCCAAATGCTCCCCAGGTCGCCCGGGCACTTCATAGAGTGGATTGAAGCCTGCAAGGGCGGCAAGCCGGCAGGTTCTGATTTCGTCGACCATGCCGGGCTGCTGGCTGAAGTAGTGCTGCTGGGTAACGTTGCCCTGCGTCCGGAACTAAAGGAAAAACTGACCCGCACGAAGTTGTACTGGGACGGCCCGAACTTAAAGTTTACCAATATGCCCGAGGCAAATGAATATCTGCGACGCGATTATCGTCAGGGATGGACCCTGTAAAATAGAAAACCGAAAGAACGTTGATTGACAGGAGAAAAAGAAATGAACAAAGAGGTAAAACTTCCAGGCCGAAGGCCTGGACCGGATCAGGCCCGACTTCGTCGGGTTGTTTTGCTGGTGTTTGCTGTGTGTATTTGCTGCCTGCCCAGGGCAAATGCGGCTTACGGCGAGGAAAACTGGAGGCTGGGCATGCAGGCATACAGTTTCAATCGCTTTACGTTTTATGAGGCGGTGGACAAGACCAAAGCGCTCGGCCTGCGTTACATCGAGGTCTATCCGGGTCATCGTTTCAGCGTGGAGCAACCTGATATCAAGACCGATCACAACATGTCCTCAGAGGCAAAAAAGCAAATGCTGCAAAAGCTTCGAGAAACGGGCGTCAAGCTTACGAACTACGGCGTGGTGAAACTGCCAAACAACGAGGCCGAATGTCGAAAGGTCTTTAATTTTGCTCGCGAGATGGGGATTGAGACGATTGTCTCCGAGCCGCCCGAGGATGCGTTCGACCTTATAGAAAGATTGTGCGAAGAGTACAAGATTAACGTGGCCATCCACAATCATCCCAAGCCGTCGCCTTATTGGAACCCTGATACTGTGCTCAAGGTCTGCCGTGGACGCAGCAGGCGAATCGGCGCTTGTGCCGACACCGGCCACTGGATGCGCTCCGGTATAGACCCGGTTGAGGCACTGAAAAAGCTCGAAGGTCGGATTATCAGCCTGCACGTCAAGGACCTGAACGAGTTCGGCAATCGTAAGGCACACGATGTCATATGGGGCACAGGCCTGGGCGATGTCAAAGCCGTGCTGACTGAGCTTGACCGTCAGAACTTCAAGGGCGTCTTCTCCATCGAGTATGAGCACAATTGGCTGAACTCCATGCCCGAAATCGCTGAATCGGTTTCATTCTTCGAGCGGACGGCAGCCGAATTGGGCCAGACCGATTGGCAGTGGATATTCAACGGTAAAGACCTGACCGGCTGGGATGGCGACCCGCGTCTGTGGTCGGTCAAGGATGGCGCCATTCGGGGCCAAACCACCGCTGCGAAACCTGCCCAGGATAACACGTTCCTTATCTGGCGTGGCGGCCAGCTGCGAGACTTCGAGCTGCGGCTGAAGTTCCGCATTCGCAACGGCAACTCCGGCGTGCAGTATCGCAGTAAAGAGTTCGACAAGTGGCGCATCTCCGGCTATCAGGCCGAGGTTGTGAACGACCCGAGTATGGTCGGATTCCTCTACCACGAGAGAGGCCGAAGACGGCTGGTCAATGTCGGCGACATGATGGTCATCGACGGGCAAGGCGAAAAGCACGTCGTCGGAAGGGTCGCCGATAAAGACGAGCTTATAAGGGCCGGCTTCTACAAGGAAAAGGACTGGAATGAGTACAGAATAATCGCTCAGGGCAACCATCTGCTGCATTACCTCAACGGCTACCCCACTATGCAGCTGGTGGACAACGACCGCGTGACCGACCCGTACGACCCCGCGGACCGCAACGGCGCCGCGCGGCAGGGGCTCCTGGCACTGCAGATTCACAGGGGCCCGCCGATGCTCGTTGAGTTCAAGGACATCCGAATCAGAGAGTTAAAATCAGATTATGGCGATGCCGTCGTGCTGTTCAACGGTAAAGACCTCGATGACTGGGCGGTCAAGGGCAGCAGGGGAAAGAGCAAATGGGTCGTCGGCCTCGCCGAAATGTCGTCTGAGAATCCGAAGCTGCTGGTGGCAGAAGACGGCGAAGGTGAAATGATAAATCTCGCCGCCCGCAACCGCGACAGTATCGATATATATTCCGAGGCAGAGTTCGGTGACTGCCGCGTCGAGCTGGAAGTGATGGTACCAAAAAATTCCAATTCCGGTATCTATCCTATGGGTGCATACGAAATACAGGTGGCCGATAGCTGGGAAAAGGTAGAGGTCGGCGGTGGTGACATGGGCGCAATTTACCGCACCAGTACGCCTCGTGTCAATGCCTGCAAGAGGCCGGGCCAGTGGCAGAAGTACGTCATTGACTTCCTCGCTCCAAGGTTCGACGCAAGCGGCAAAAAGATTCGCAACGCCGAATTCGTCAAGGTCGAGCTCAACGGCGAGGTGCTCCACGAGAATATCGTAATGGAAGGGCTCACCGGCGGTAGTCTCACCGGCAAGGAAGCACCGACCGGCCCGCTTATGTTCCAGGGCAACCACGGCCCCGTGGCGTATCGCAATATCATAATAAAACCTTTGGTCGACTAACCGTTAGCCGATAGCGGGTAGCGTTTAGCGTATAGAAGTTAGCGTTTAGAATCCTGACAGCTGTACGCTCTACGCTATCCGCTGAAATTTGTGCTTGACAGTAATATGCCGCGCAGTTATGCTACGCGGCAGTAGAGTTGATAATTAGTTTGTTAAATTTGTGGAGTTAATAAGAAGCATGATGAAAAATCGAAAAACTGTAGAAAAGATGGACAGGCGTAATTTCTTGCGTTCTACCGCGGCGGTTGGAGCGGGATTGGCGTTTTCGGGCCCCCGCTTTGCGGGAACCTCGCCGATGGTTCTTGGACAAACGGGCGGCAGAAAACCGGATGATATTAATGTGGCTTTGCTCGGCGCCGGAGCTCAGGGACAGGTCCTGATGAACGCCTGTCTGAAGATACCCGGCATTCGTTTTAAGGCAGTCTGTGATATCTGGACGGCTTACAATCAAAGACGCGTCTCACGCTTGCTCCAGAGATTTCGCCACGACAATAATACTTATGTGGACTACCAGGAAATGCTCGATAAGGAGAAAGACCTTGACGCCGTCATAATCGCCACGCCTGATTTTTGGCATGCCGAACATGCTGTCGCCTGTCTCAAAGCGGGGTTGGATGTCTATTGTGAAAAGGAGATGTCCAACACGCTCGAAGGCGCCCGCAAGATGCTCAAGGCCGCGAAGGAAACCGGCAAGCTCCTTCAGATTGGCCATCAGCGTCGCAGCAACCCCCGCTACATTCACTGTTACGAGAACCTCATCAACGGAGCAAAGCTGTTGGGCCGGATTACCACCATCAACGGCCAGTGGAACCGCAGCAAGGCGGCCTGCGAGGATTTAGGCTTCCCGAAGACGGCCGAAATTGACCAGCCTACACTGGAAAAGTATGGTTTCAAATCTATGACGCAGTTTAGAAACTGGCGGTGGTATAAGGGATTAGGAGGCGGCCCTATTGTTGACCTTGGCTCGCACCAGATTGACATTTATAGCTGGTTTCTCGGCACAAATCCCAAATCGGTCATAGCCAGCGGCGGTATCGACTACTGGAAAGGCCACGACTGGTATGACAATGTTATGGCCATTTATGAGTATGAAACCAAGCAGGGGACAGTCAGAGCGTTTTATCAGACAATAACCACCAACGGCAGCAACGGATATTTTGAGACCTTTATGGGTGACCAGGGGACGCTGGTAATCTCCGAAGCTGCGGGACGCGGCGAGGTCTATCGAGAAGCCTGGGTTGCCCCGCAGGACTGGGAGAGATGGATTAAGATAGGCTTTTTGAAAGAGCCTGCCAAACCCGAAGAAGAAAAGCCAGCCGACGACGCCCTGCTCGATGTGCGTGAGTCACCCAAGCCGCCCAGTTATGACATACCTGTTACAATGGATAATAAGCCGTACCATCAGCCGCACCTTGAGAACTTCTTCGATGCGATGCGCGGCAAGGCTAAGCTAAATTGCCCCGCCGAAATCGGATACGAAACCGCTGTCACCGTATTGAGAGTCAACGAAGCAGTGGCAGCCGGCAAAAAGCTCAACTTCAAGCCGGAGGACTTTAAGGCCTAAACCATCACTTAAGTCGGCCACTTTGTATGATGAATGTTAATGCATTGAGAGGAAAGGATTGAGCATACATTGAAAAAAGGATTGATATTAACAGGCTTTTTGTGTTCGTTGCTTTTGGGCTTCTCTGCCGCTGTTGATGCCGACCAGAAAAAACTGGGCGACGAAAGTGACGGCAGCAGGGCGCATCCGACACATCTTATTCCTCTGTTTTATGAAAATGACAACGGTGAAAAAGGTGAAAAAATTGCCCCCGACGACGAGCCTCTTTTACCTTTTTCGACTCGTTGGACCTGCGGCGGGTGTCATAGCTACGGTATCATCAGCAAAGGCTGGCACTTTAACGCCATTGAACCGGCCGTCTTACCAGGTCGTGTGGGCCAGCCCTGGATATTAGTTGACTCTCGTACCGGCACCCAGATTCCACTTTCATATCGCCCCTGGCCGGGGACATTTAAGCCCGAGCAGCTCGGCCTGACAGCGATTGAGTTTACCAGGTATTTCGGCAGACACACACCCGGCGGCGGCGCCGGAGAGCTCGAAAGCCAGGACCCCGACGAGATTATGCGCCAGTTCATATCGGGCAGACTGGAAATTAACTGCCTTAGCTGCCATAATGCCGATCCTGCGCACAACCAGAGTGAATATTTCCCCCAGGTGGTCCGTGAGAATTTCCGCTGGGCTTCGGCTGCCACCTGTGGCTTTGCAACTGTTTCTGGCTCGGCCAGAGATATGCCCGAAACCTACGACCCTTTCATGCCGGAACCGCCGGAAGATCCAAAGAAGGTTCCACCGGGCATAAAGTATCGTCGCAACGCATTCGACGACGACAACCAGGTCTTCTTTGACATCGTAAGAGAGGTGCCCAACCACCGGTGCTACTTCTGTCATTCCAACCTTTACATCGATAAGGAGGATGCGGAAAAGTGGAATATGGACGAAGATATTCACCTGAAGGCCGGCTTGACCTGTGTTGACTGCCACCGTAACGGCATTGACCATAACATTATTCGCGGGTATGAGGGGGAAAGCGCACCGTCAAAGTTGGCTGCTACCTCATCGTGCGAGGGCTGCCATCTCGGTGATAAATATTCATCATCACCGGCGGCCGGCCGATTAGGTGCACCTGTACCGGAACATAAAGGT
>JABAOF010002522.1_pt10 | contig 15039 bp, 14 predicted proteins | sample 7062171 | NCBI WGS metagenome assembly JABAOF01 (sample SAMN14538628, study PRJNA623070) | marine sediment metagenome | biome: marine biome [ENVO:00000428]; feature: marine pelagic biome [ENVO:01000023]; material: deep marine sediment [ENVO:00002113] | place: India: Gulf of Khambhat ...
GATGCGTCGCGCCATCGATGAGACAGAGAGACGGAGGGCGAAACAAATTTCTTTTAACCAGACACATGGCATCGAGCCAATGAGCATTATCAAGGAGATTCGCGATCTCACCGATCAGGTAGCTGCTCACGCTATTGCCGAGGAGCCAGTAGAATATCAAGCTTTCACGCCTGCCCAAATGCCAAAAGATGAATTGTCGAGGTTGATCAAAGAACTCGAGCGGCAGATGAAGGTCGCCGCTGAAGGGCTAGAGTTTGAAAAAGCTGCCGGTCTTCGCGATCAGATTTTCGAACTGCGAGAGGNNAGAGGTCCTTGCCGAAAAGCAAGATCTTCCTCCATGGAAACGCGCACGGGTGCTAGCAGGAGAAAGTTGATCAGGTCGAGTGAAAAGCAATAGGATACATGAGCTCGATTTCCTGCGAAGTTCTGCGATTATCTTGCTCTTGGTCCACCATTCGGGTGTGTACCAGTACCAAATCGGCTCGTTCCCCCTGCTTTCGTTATCCAAGTTTATAAATCACTATATCTTAGGGGCTTTTATATTTATCTCTGGTTTTCTCGCAACAGTCACTCTTTACCAAAAGGAGATTTCTGATTTACCTGGATATTACAAGTCAAGATCGATCAGGCTCTTTATCCCTTATTTTGTAGCCCTACTGCTCTTCATATTCGGTCTTGGCATCCAAGTTTCTTCTCGGGAGTTGTTCATCCATTCATTAGGGCTTCAAATACTGCTCGCACCTAAGTATTCCGAACCGATAAGAACCCTTTGGTTCATCAGCTTATTGGTCATCCTCCTCACTATCACGCCCATAGCGATCGTCACTTCTAGAAGTGTGAGGCGCGTATTTTCCACCTACCTCATCATATATATGACCTCAATCCTTTTTCACATGACCTTCGATTTCCTCGATATCCGCTTCTTCTATTTCTTCCCAACCTTCGCAATCGGAAGCCTGATCGGTTTCTCAAAGTATCTTCCTGTGATGAAAAGCTCAAATAAGCTTCTCGTCCTAAGCTGCTTAGGGATGGTTCTCGGGATATTCATACTTTCGCAGAACGACCTTACCTATACCCCAAATCTTGATTTGCTTCACATCCTTTGGTCAACCCTTTTTATCCTTTCATCTAATATCCTTATTTTTCGATCATCACAATGGTTGCTACATCACAGATCCAACAAGCATCTATCCTTTTATCTCGCGACGGGATCCTTTTTCGCATACCTTTACCACCGTCCGTTTTGGAAAATCCTGAATGACATTTTTGGATTTACAAGTCACAAGGCTGAAGTCATCGGAAATCTCGTGAGTATCCCAATCATTCTTATACTCTCCAATATGCTCCAAAACTTATATGATCGGGTGCTTGCAAGACGATAATCTTACAATTTAATCATCTACCCCATTGGTATTCCTTAGATGACGAATCTTACCGTCGAAAACCTCTGACACGAGATTAATGTGGTCCATAGCGTTAATTTTTTATGAAATGGGGAAAGTAGAATGCCCCTAACAGGATTCGAACCTGTAACCGTCGGATTAGAAGTACCAAATTCTACCGTAATAGGAACAAACATCAAAGTTCATATTTTGACCCAGTCTGGATTAATAACTCCAATATTAATCAATCCCCTGTAATATTGGGCTTGACGCTAGCCATCGACTCATTGAATAATACGCGATTATTGTCTACCTACCCTTGGATTTTCCAACCTTAGATCGTGTTCCTCCACAAAAGAATTTATCGCCACCTCAAAGCACAGATAGCAACATAATTGTAGGACTTCAAAGACACTGAGACTAAGTTAAGAAAAAAATGGTTCTTTTTTGCCAAGTATTAGGACTTTAATCAAGGATATTGAGACGCTCGAGACGCAGCCTAGAATTTCCAGAAGACCAATACTACACGACTCGATTAATTATCACCTAACGACAGGCGTTAACCTCATCAAGTTATTCTATGGATCTCTGCTTATACTCCAATCTCAACTGAACTCAATATCTGCTGCTTTCATTACCATCGCGACGTCCTCAAGTTCGGCATTGTACTTGTCAATGGCTTCAGAGGCTGTCATTTCCTCAAAGTCGAACGTCGTATGCCCATCTTCGACAACAACCACTTCATAACCTAACTGGGCTGCTCTCCTCGAGGTAACAAAAACGCATAACTCTGTCTGCAACCCCGCTATGACAAGCTTATCTATTCCCCATTTTTCCAATTCATCCTTCAGAGTTGTGTTCTCAAACCCATTCGGCGATGTCTTGTCGATAACGATTTCGCTGACCATCGGTGAAACCGCTGGATGAATCTCCCATCCGTGAGTGCCTCGTTCATCTGGCTCACCTGGCCCTCCGTCATTACGGAGATAAATGACAGTGACATCCTGTGCTCTAGCACGAGTAAGGAGAGCACTAATTGTCTCAAGTATTCGCTCTCCTTGAAAGACGGGAATCCCTTCGTTAAACATATTCACTTGCGTATCGACGACCAGAAAAGCGGTTCTATTACTCATCTACCTACACTTTCACAGGATTCAGTCATTTGTATATGCAAAAGGATCTCATGCTGAGCCACAGGGGATCAGATTGAACAAGGTAAAATCAACGTGCATCCTCTGGCCAATCCATTGAGCACTAAGATTGTTAAAGAAAGTCAAAAGCTCCAAGCTAGTGAAAATAGCATATCTGAGACACAAAGATTGTTCATGAAGATCTACCTTTTATTCTTGAGCCACTTCATTGCTTTATTGAGATCAGTAAACACTTTCACAGTAAATCCCCGAGTATTCGCTACCGTTTCAATGAGACGGTAATTATTTAATCTGGTGGACAATACAATAGCTCTTCTCAATGATATATCCAATCCTGCAGCATGAAATATCCCTGGAATGTTGATGATCTCAATTGACGAAAAATCGACATCTGCCTCCCGCAGATCACTAAGAAAATAATTAAAATCATGTTTCGATGCTGTTTTCGCTACCTTTATTGAATACTCCTTGAGCGTTTCCTTATTCATAGTTCCTGCGAAACTGCCAACCAGACAATCCCATTCTTCATCGTAATGGACACTGAAAGTCGCCATTGTGTCCTCCTAACAGTTGTGAGGTTTGATCAACATGAGATTCATGTAAGAGTTATGGAGAGGTTGCACGAGTTAGAAAATCGAAATATCCCCTTAATTTCGAAGAGAGATTTTTCAGAGGAAAGGATATCCTACCTCTTTTGTTTACAATAACTCACACTCAACACGACTACTTCTTCCTGATGTGCTATGAATCACTCGAGCTTAGGAGGCTTTAAAAGTCGAGGTTTCTGGGAGAAATTGATCTCATACGCGGTGATTACCTAGAGCTAATCCTCTTGGATATCTTATACAGCCACCATTGCCTTTGCCCGCATGCCTACGTTCACAAATCGTTTGAGTTCGCTGACACTAAGCTGCTCGATACCTAGCTTGTCTAGTGTACGACCGCGCCGCCAGTAATCTGTCCGATGGACGAAGCATGCTAGGCGAATGATACTTTCAATGCCCCGTACTGATACACCATACCGTCTTGCAAGAGAGGCGATCGGAACCAAGCTCATTGGGACATCCTCGAAGATATATCGGTGTTTGAGTGTTTTAGGAGCCGTAATCCCATAATATCCGGTCTGATTCTGGATCGCATCATAGAGATCATCTCCCTGAACATTGTAAGCCATCCTAAGCCAGTCAAGCGCGGTGCGAGCTTCTACACCTATTGCCGAAGCCACCGTGACTCTTTCACGATCAAGCACCTCTAACACACGCGCTGTAGATGGTGTAACCCCATCGATGTAAAACTGAAAATCACCACTGGTTGACTCGATCCGACCAGAGTTCAGGAGTGTAAGTGCCGGATGAAAAATTGCACCCATGTTGTTCAACCCGGTATGGAGAACATTGATCCCATCAACAAATTCAGGGTAGATATCTTTTAGGATGTCTAGTACTTTTCGGGTGGAGGTAGCCGGGATTGCAGCCAATGAAACAGCGTTTTTGATACGGAAGATTCGTGCCTCAGCAGGTCCCTCAGAGCGACTGGCGTAAATAAAAGTCTCAGCTTCCGCGATTATAACCTTTGCTGAGCAGCCATTATCACGGATCACCTTTTGGAATTCAATTGCTCCGCAGGTCCTTCCCGGATGGAGCACGATGATCTGATCGTCGCGCAGGTGCGGTGCGACCTTGGCCGCGATTTCTGAGTGTGCCGAGGAAGGTACAACGACCATGATCACATCAGCATTTGGCACCACATTTGTAATATCTGATGATGCCATTTCTAGTTTTCCAAAACCGCGTGGTCCACCCTCGAAGCTCTCCAACCGTATCCCACCCAGTTCTTTAATCGCCTCAATGTTGGCCGCAGTACGGTTATAGAGCAGCACCCGAAACCCCATTAACGCCATATGCGCAGCCATGGCCTTCCCACCGTTACCAGCACCAATTACGGCATACAGAAGAGATTTTGTCATTGATCATTACCTCCTTCTTTATCATCCAATAAAGTCTTGAGCTGGAAATACCAGCATATTCCCCTGCGCATTACATACCTAACTCAGCCATGCGTTGCTTCTCGGATATCGGTTCGCCAGAATCAGGTTCAACGGCAATGCATGCTCCGCGCCTATCTATTCTGGACACGATCTTCCCACGTGCGAAAGGGTTGTTCAGGAGCTGTGGAGCATCCAGAACGCCCACGGTTACAGCTCGAGCAAGAGTTGCGGGGTTAGTAAGCGGATCCTTGACATTAGATGGTGCCAAAGAGCGAATAGCTTCCAGTGTTATCTTCACCTCAGCTACCAGCTCTTCGACCCGATCACGAATCGCCGGATCTGAACTCATTTCCGGTGCTCCCATAAGCGAGTTGGTAATTGCGCGTCGAGCGAGTCCAGAGGCTTCGATCACGTCTTCAGCCGTGGCAGCGTGGTGAGCTTCGGTATGACCGACGACATGGACGATGTGAGGTTTCAATGCCATCTGAAGGTATACGCTGGCTGCCAAGTGAGCACGCGCTTCGGTTGGATCGAGTGGATAGCTGAGCAGACCGGTGCGCGTTTGCCTCCAAATCCGAAATGTAGGGCTAGCTAATGGTTCGATCATCTTCAGGCAAGCTTGCATCTTTGCCAGGTCCATGGCGTCTGAGGTCCCGGCGGGACTGTTGAACATCATCTGAGCGATATAATCTTGGACGCCAGCTGCACACGCGTTATACGCTGAGAGATAAGCAGAAACTACAAAGATCACATCCGGTGCATCACGCATTCCCCAATGGTGTGGTTCATTAAGTTCAACCGGAATGTTTTTCTTTCCATACCACGCCATTAATCTCTGATGTTCATGTATAGATTTTTCCAAATCCCAGGGACCGCGCCCGTCCATCTGGTTAAACCAGAAAATCGGAATGGCACACCAGGCGATGTTGATCGTCTCAACGTACATTTCAGCCAAGCGGATGAAATCGTCAGTCCCTGAATAGGTACGAATCAGAGGATAGTTTCCCTGACGGCTAGCTTGGTATAGGATGCGGTAATCGTCTGGCGAACGTACTGGCACACCACCCGCACCCCGTGAACGTGGGTTCTGCCGCTCAGGGTGAAAGAAATTTTCTTGAGCATCTTGGTCAATACCAAGGGAGATCACATCTAAAACAGAAGCCCTGGACAGATGTTTTATTCCATCCTCAGTGTCTTCTAATGTTGGCAAGCCAAAATGATGCCGTAGGATTGGAAATGGTGCCTTCCAAGAGATTCGTGTAACTAAGGTCTGCGGGTAATCTGACGCCGTCCCAATCTCATTTACTTGACCCTTCAGATAAGCGACGACAGCTTCCACAGGTTGAGTACCGTCAAAGACACGCTCGAAGAAACCCAGAGCTTCCGCTCGTTCAGCTACTGGGGGAGTGCCACCAAAAGCGAAACGAACCCCGGATGTACGCAATTCATCACCGGCCTCGGCGAATGCACCTAAAAGACGCTCACCGATCTCTGGCGTTAGACGGTAGGAAACTCCAACCAGATCAGCCCTCTCATTCTGTATCGCGGTTACAAATTCATCAACAGGAACTGCCGGTCCCAGAAAAACCGTTCGGTATCCAGCTTCTTCGGCAAGGTGAAGAAAGTTTAGTACGCCAGCGACATGTACACATTCACCAAGAGCCCCAGCGACGATAGTTCCTGCTTTTGGATCCGATCTTGGCAATGGCCAACTCCTTACCTATTTCTTAAAAAGACATCTCTAGGATGGATAATTGTGTGCTCACGAATGCTGTTAGCGTGAATATGCTTGGAGATTCTTCCGTGTTTTGGAAAACGATACGTTGATCCTCCTCATATGGATTACCGAGTTTTTGCGTTGAAGAAAAAAGGGTCGGAAGCCTTCTAGAACAAATGATGCCGCAATCTAGATTTACGAGTCCAAAGGAGACCCCAATGACGATGTTCTGTACAACTGTATGTCGAAATTAAAGAGCTAGCTCCTTTCTTCATTATTTATCCGTAAGTGTTTTTAACTAATGGAATCGTTGTCTGCTTGCGTCACTACCTCCGCTCATTAATCACGTTTCGGGGTCGACCCACTTCCGTTACGGGGATCCGATCACTGAAGAGGGAACGAAAAATTCTGTAATATAACAACTCTTCTTTTGAACGTAGGGGGAATCCGTTTCCAATATCGCGTTCTTTCTCGAATTCTCTGTCGGCGATTTCATGCGTAGCATAATCTTCTAGCATGTCAGCAGCACCTGCACCATGCCAGAACTTGATCTTTTCGCGCCAAACAACTTCATCAGGCAAGATTTCCGCCATAGCCTGCCGTAGGGGCCATTTCTCAAGTTCCTGAGAGCCGCGGATCTTCCATCGGGATGGGATCGCAAGCGCATAACGCACAACACGTGGATCGAGAAACGGCAACCCAACTCTTGTCGTATGTGCCGCCGCGGATCGATCGACGCGCTGAAGGGCTGTGTTATGTAGTACTGCAATTGCCTCCTGAACACTCAATGTAAGCTCGATCTCGCTTGAACATTCCTTTTGATAGGCGTATCCCGCGAAAAGTTCATCACCACCTTCGCCTGATAACACGAAGGAAACGTGATGTGAGGCTAGCTCAGCTACTAAATAATTACCGATTGCACTCCGAACGAGAAGGGCGTCAAACGATTCTAGGTGGTAAATGACCTTATCCAGGATCCCAAGCGCCTCCTCGAGGTCAAAAACACGTAAATGGTATTCTGCCCCAATGTGCCTAGCTACTTGTTCCGCATACTCAAGATCTGGTGCATGGTCAGCGCCAACGGAGAAAGCATATAAACGATCAACATTTTGTCGAGCCAAGGCTGCGATTACGCTCGAGTCAACTCCTCCACTAAGCCATACTCCTACATTGACTCCTTCTGGGATACAAGATACAACTGCCTCTTGAAGCAGAGCCCGTAAGCGTTCTGCACTATCTTGTGCCCCATCAAGTTGAACGGGTTCGGGGACATAGTGCTGGTACGGATATAATCCCCTTTCCGATGTTAGAAAATATCCAACAGGAAACTCGTACACCCTATTAACCATATTGATAAGCGCTTTTGCTTCGGAGGCGAAACAAATTTTTCCGTTGTGGAAGCCATAGTAAAGAGGACATATCCCAAGACGGTCGCGTGCCAAGAGAAGTTTTTCACCCTCCACGATCGCAAGGGCAAACTCACCATCCAAGTTGCTTATCGCGTTCGTCCCCTGCTCCTCGTACAAATGTAGAACGGTCTCTGCATCTGAATCGCCTGAGAGTTCATGGAAAGCTAATCTGTCATGCAAATCCTCACCATTGACAATCCAACCATCCCATACAATCGCCCGAGATCCACTTGGTGTCTCAATAGGATTAGTTGATTGATCCACCAAAGGTATACCCAAAGCTCCGATGGCTGCGTTTGGGCCATTCCATACCTTCGGTTCTGTAGAGCCGCGGTGGCGTAATAATTCAAGCATCTGGGGCACGAGGCCATGATTTTGAGATGAAAGGATTCCGGCGATTGCGCCCAAATGACCTCCCAACAATCTTATTTAGTTCATAGTTAGAGCATTCTGTCGCTATCGAAGTAAGTTTCATTGAAGGGGCTCGTGTTTCTTGATGAGAAATTTATAAAAATATGTTGCCAGTTATATTTCACATTGCTAGGTTCACTAGTTATGTACTGTTCTGGACGAACTTAAAACCTGTGTTTAGATACCAGATGGCGGTCCCGCCGCATCCACTTCACCGGCTAAATCCTGGGAGTTAGCTTCATAAGCTGATCCAAGTAATGATAGCTCCTTAATAGAACCTGTTTCGACATCCTCAGCGTCGTAATTATTCTTTTGTATGGGAGCGACTTGCTCGTCTTGCATTACTTTCTTTAGCCTCAGGCTCATTCTTTTCCGATTGAGGTCAATATCTAAAACCTGCACCTGCACTCGATCACCTGAAGCTACAACATCCTGTGGGTAGCCCGGACCTATGATGCCCATCTCGCTCTCATGGATTAGTCCTTCAATTCCTTCAGGAAGCATCACAAACGCGCCAAATTGCTTGATGTTGGTGACCTCCCCTTCAACAAGATCACCTACTTGATATTTCCTCTGTACGATGTCCCATGGGCTTGGTAGGAGTGCTTTACGACTCAAGCCTATACGCTCACGGTCTACATCTACCTCTTTGATCTTCACCTCAACCTCATCGCCTATATCAACAACTTCGGATGGATGGTTGACGTGATACCACTCCAGTTCTGAAATGTGGATGAGACCATCTACGCCCCCAAGGTCAACAAAAGCGCCAAACTCGACGAGATGGATAACCCGACCTTGGATTACTTGACCCGGCTTTATCTCCTGCAGTCGTTGTTGACGCTTTTCTTTTTCCACTCCGCGACCTGATAGAACAAGGCGTCTTCGTTTTCTATCGACCTCGATGACCTTGAGAACCACACTGGTGCCAATTTTTTTTCGTTTTAAGGACTCGAAATCCTTAGGTCTTGCTCCTTGACCAAGACCAGGGATGTGTGTATTCGGTACAAATCCTCGAATCCTCCCGAATTTAACCGTCAAGCCTCCACGGTTTTGACCCGTGACCTTAAGTTCAAGTAATTCTTCGCTGGAGAGATAGGATTTCGCTCGCTGCCAGTCTTCAAGCTCAAGCCCTCGGTCTATGGAGACAAGCAGTTGCTCATCCCCGACTGGTGTTCTCAGTACATATATCGGAAGTTGATCACCAACTCTGAGGTTGTCAAGTTGCTCATCGTTTAATTTATCAACTTCCCTGCGGGGAACCACGGCATCTCGCTTGGAGCCAACATCCATCAAGATGACGTCCTCCTCAATCTGAAGGATTTCACCCTCCATCAGTTGCCCGCGCCGTGGTCGCTCTGCTCCAAAATCATCGAGAAGCTTATCGAATGGCCGTGGAGAGGACTCATTTGAGTCAATGATTTCCATCTTATCAACCCGGTTTCGTATCACATCACTCATCGTATACACACTCTTTTGAAATCAAATTAATGTTCTTAAAACTTAGTTGCTGGATTCGGATGGCACATTGCTTCCAGATACTGGTGCAGGATCTTTCCCCAATAACTCTCGCAATTGGAGCCTAGCGTCTTCAACGGGCATGTCCGCACATATTGACCATTCCTGTAAGAGTAATTTCTTAAATAAATCCAAGCTGCGTCGATCATTCTCACCAAGCGATTTCTCATCTTGCAGCGCGTAAAGATCACGTACAAGCTCGCAGATCATAGTCAATGAGCCATTCGATCTGGCTTCCTTGATCCATTCTTGGCGTTGTTTGGAATTGAAGATATCCTCCCGAGGCGGCTGTTTTAGAGCTTTGAGTGCTTTTCTAAGCTGGTAGGGTGACGCCACGGGTCGGACACGACATTTCTCTGCCTGTTCGACGGGTACCCAAAACACACAACTTTTGTTCTCCACTCGGAAGTATTTCTTTTTCTTCCCACCGAGAGCCTTCTTCTCCATTCGTCGCACTCGACCTATACCATGCGTGAGATGGACGATCCAATCTCCACTTGAAAATGCTCGTTTTTTTGCGGTCATTTCCTGATCCCCTTCTCAGTTCGATAGCGCGCAACTTCGTCATGATCTTGATTTAATAATTTGGAGACAGATTTGCACAATAATCGAATGTCAAATGGTTTGTATAACGTAACGTCTGGCTGGTATCTGTGTCGCCAGGCGTCCCCAAATCGCTGAGTCGTCGTTACTACAACAGGACCTCGATCATCTCCTTTTTGGTTCCTAAATTGTTCTATGAGTTCACCATTACGACCGAAGGGAAAGTCAATCTCCGTGATCAATAAATCTGGGCGTTCAGTTTTCAGGAGATCTCTAGCACATTCCATATCTTGTGCCTCAAGGACCCTTAATCCCAACTCGTTTAAACTAACGGAAAGGACACGACGGAGGCTCCTTTCACTTTCGACTAAAACTACTGTGTATGCATCTAGTTGTTGATCCATTTCTTCCACCTATGGCTCCTACAAAGGAAAGATCCTATTGAAAACGGTACTTTAATTTTTCCGTCTCACCTTTTCGATTGGATCCTACGTGCCACATCGTCAATCCATCACGGGCCTCCTAATAGAAGCAACTGGCAGATTTTTTTAGGTTGGGCAAAGATTTGTATGATCATTTTAGTGTGGAGATGTCGAGGAGTTCTTACAGTTGGACGGTGTTTCTTGCGGAAATCTTTCGGTTCGATAGGCCTTCTTTATTAAATAGATGGATATTCAACATACATACAATTCTTTAGATAATTGGGTGGAGATGCACATATAGATTTGTGGAGTTTGATCCGGAGGTTATATGCAAATTGTTTGAAACAAGTATTGTAAGGCATTACTTAGGCATGAACACATATCCTATCCCCCAACGGGTGACGATGAAACGAGGTTCTTTTGGCTTGGGCTCGATTTTCTTCCTCAGCCGACTGATGTGTACGAACAAATCGTGCCGAGTCCTTCCAGTCCCCAAACCCCATAGATGCTCCACAAGTTGATCGTAAGTCAGAACCTGGCCTTGGTGTTGAACCAAATAGGAAAGTAGTTCGAATTCGGTTGGGGTTAACTCAAGGTGCTTCCCTCGCTGCCAGACATCGCGAGCATCGAAATCGATAAGCAAACCTTCTGCGCTGAAACGATCTCGTTCTTCTCCCTCTCCCCAGCCCTTACCTCGTCTCAAGAGAGCTTTCATCCTCGCTAAAAGTTCCGTCGATTGAAAAGGTTTCGTAACATAATCGTCAGCACCGGCATCTAAAGCTGTGACAAGATCCTCCTGAGATGTACGTGAGGTGATGATCAAAATAGGGACATCAGACCAGCGGCGAATAGCACGGCAAACAAGGAGTCCGTTCAGCCCTGGAAGCATCCAGTCAAGTAACACCAGATCTGGGGTTGATGTCTTAAACAATTCAAGTCCGGCTGGGCCATCAGGTGCAATGATGACCTCATATCCCTCCTGCGTTAAGATCGTGTGCAGTAGTGCTTGTGTATCTGGCTCATCTTCAACCACCAGAATGGACTGCCCTTCAACCAGGCTCTCATGCATGGTAGGGGACTCTATTCGTTGAGTTGGTCCCCATGTCGGTTGATCGGGCATAACCGGAAGAGTGAATGTAAATTGCGCACCCTGTGGGATATTGGGAGGTGGGCTTGTAACCCAAATCTTGCCACCATGTGCCTCTACAATCCTTCGTGCGATGAACAACCCCAATCCGACACCCCCACCCTCAAAGTCAGCACGGGTATATTTATCAAAAATCATCCTATGTCTATCAGGTTGGATGTCCGGACCATGATTTGTGATGGATAATTGGAGAAGAGGGCCATCTCGCTTAGCTTTGATGATAATTGCCTTTTCACTAGGAGAATAACGGGCTGCGTTATCCAATAAATTAACCAGCACCTCTTCCACGCGAGCCGGATCAGCGCGAATCTTAGGTAGATTTTCAGGTACATCAAGTTCTAGGGGGATATCGTCTAGGACACCGGCTGCTCTTTCTAAGGATTGACAGATGAGAACAGTCGGCTCGATGGCTTCTGGTCGTAAGCCCATTCTTCCAGCCTCAACACGTGTCAATGCGAGGCTCCGGTCAACCTGCCTGACCAAATCGTCGGAGGTTCGATCCATGGCTTCAAGAAACTCAACGACCATCTCATCACCCCAGCGACGATAATTAGCCAACAATGCTGTGGCATGTCCTTTAAGCGTAGCCAGTGGGGTTCGAATGTCATGAGCAAGAATGGATAATAGCTCGAGTTTCCATGCCAAACGGTCGCGGATATCGGTCACATCCTGTACAAGCCCTCCCCATCCGAGAGGCGCGCCTTCCTCATCCCATACGGGAAAGAATGCAACTTCCAAGTGTTGGGGTTTATCTTCGCTATATGCGATTTCAACGATAGGTCGCTCTGATACTGTCATCACAGCTCGAGATAAGGATTGTTGGATAACCTCGGGTTCAAGTGATCCGGAGAGGAAGCGCGCAAAGAGCTCATGATATGGTTTTCTTGTCATTGAAACCTGGTTTACATCCAGCAAGTTGGACAACGCAAGGTTGAACTCCGTGATCAGCCCATCGTTGTCCACCAAGAAAAGGCCAGCTGTCAAGCTATCGATCAGCGAAACCATACGAGCATGATCGCGGCGGAATGCGCGTTCAAGCCGCTTTTGATGGGAGATATCCGTCAGGGATACATCGAAGCAAGGTTGATCATCAAAGGTTATCATTCGTCCCGAGAAGAGCATTGGGATCACGCGGCCCTCGTTGTCTTTAAGGTAAACCTCTCTTCGACGAATCACGGGCCTCTCTTTCAATTCTGTGACTAGTTCTTCTGCTACATTCTTTTTTCTGAATATATCTTGAAAGAGCACATCGCCCCTGAGCAGGGATGCCTGATCGTAGCCCAGCTGGAATGAGAATGCTCGGTTTACCAGGAGACAGCGTCCATGTGTACCAAAAACGGCAGCAGGTGAAGGGCTCAGGTCAAACAACTCTTGATACATTCCAGTTGCTTTTCCTCCACCCTCCATTGGATTAGTTTCTGGATGAAACTCTTTACTTTCCCGATTCTTTCGCTTTTCCATTATCGTATTCCATAACCTTCCTTAAAACACACGTGAGGTCCATTCTAACAAGACTCATCCCGTGGGTCAAAGCAAAACCTTCGATTCGCAAGATTTCCGCAAGAAACCTCTCTAGTTTGTGAGTGATTTGAAAGGACGATTTCCTATAGTTATTGGGTGTGTTGGCAATTATTCCATGGAGTCTCTTAAAAAGATCTCTTCAGGATGTAATCGGTTCGGATACCAAGTAATTACTTAGAGGTAGTGGTGAGTTTGGCAATCAAAGGGAGTAGAAAATGAGCCCAAGAAAGAAGCGGGGGAAGAAGAGCAAGAAATACAAACTAAAGACGCATAAGGCGACTGCCAAAAGGTTCCGGAAGACCGGTAGTGGCAAAATCATGCGTACCAAGGGGAGTAAGGGACATTACCGAAGACGCAAGTCAAAAAGGGCGAAACGACTGATGTCACGCATGTTCGAGGTTGAATCGTCCAAGATCAGACAAACCATTAAAAGACTGGTTCCGTATCTTGGTCGGTAAATGGATGAAAGATGAAGGTCAAAAGTTCCGTCAAAAATCTGTGCAAAAACTGCAAGATTGTCCGAAGACGTGGCAATGTATATGTCGTATGTAAGAACCCCAAACACAAGCAGCGACAAGGTTGATCTAGGTTTCACATTGGACGGATTCAGTTTGGACGGTTAATACAATTACCCAGACCTTTCCCCAAATTCATATAGAGGGTAGACAAGTCAATGCCAATGAGGGAGAAGGATAGAAAACTCCGCAGGCGTCAACGTCGTCGTCGGAAATTACAAAAGCTCAAGGCGAAGCTAGAGAAAGCTCAAACATCAACTACAAGAAGAGAGTTGCTCGAAAAGATTAGACGTCTTGAGCCATGGTTTGAAATACCGAGATAGAAGATTCAAGCGTGTTAAGGAATTTGGTGTTATATGCCCCAACGATTAAAACATGCGAGGCTGACAGGCTATTTGTCTCATTGCCCAAGATGGATCAACTATGAGTAAAGAGATACGTAAGATGGAAGAAAAGTGGAAAAGACTACATAAGATTGTATTCTTCGTATCGGTAGGGATGGCGGGTGGGATTAGTGGTGCCGTGATTGGATGTGGAGCTTCAACAGACCTGTCTCCAGTGCTTACAGGGTTGCTTGCGGGTCTACTTTCAGCGCTATTGGGAACCGTTACATTTATAGTAGCACTGCGGTTTGTAAGTGAATAGTTGAAGTTCTACGGGTGTTGAGCAGCACGGTGCAGAACCTACTCCATTACTAACTTGAATGAGGGCTGCATAAAAACCGCTGCGACTGGCTTCCTAATCTTGGTTTGAATTCGAGGATTCGTTTGGTGTCGGCAGTTCGGATAAGCGGGAGATATGACTGCAAACATGGTGACAGAGGAGCTAATCCGTGAACCCAAGATCGACCAGGGTATGTGCGTAATGAAGGGAAGCAAGAGGACACACAACACAAGAGTTCCTGAATTGCGGGGGGCGAAGCCCCGCATCGATCGCGTGGAAGCTGATAGTGCGCACGAAGTTGTGACGATTACAAACAAAGGTCAAATCGCTCAACCCCTCACCGGATGGATACTTGCCAGTTTACGTGGTCCTTACTTCTTTCGTTTTCCGAAAGGGACGATCCTGCACGCTGCTGACCACCTGCTGATTCACAGTGGCCCGGAGGCATCCCTTTCATCGAAGAGGGACCTACTCTGGTGCCAAGAAAGATGTTGGAATTCGAAGGGAGATTTAGCTGTACTCTTTGATATGAATGGACATGAGGTTAATAGACATTGGTATGGACAGGTGGGCAGTATAAAGAGCATGCGCCTTAAGCTCTTATTCAGACGTGAAGGGGTGTTTGATATCCGAGATCGGCATCCTGATTTACT
>JABAOF010016151.1_pt3 | contig 15037 bp, 8 predicted proteins | sample 7062171 | NCBI WGS metagenome assembly JABAOF01 (sample SAMN14538628, study PRJNA623070) | marine sediment metagenome | biome: marine biome [ENVO:00000428]; feature: marine pelagic biome [ENVO:01000023]; material: deep marine sediment [ENVO:00002113] | place: India: Gulf of Khambhat ...
TTAGCTTCGAAGATACTTTTGAGTTCCTGCTTTATAGAGTTTCTGTATTCGGAAATCGTCATTTTCTTTATGCCAGACTTTATCTTGAGATATCCCATCCCTACAACAATAGCGCCTCTATCGCAGGTCATCATTCTCGGTTCGCGACAAAGAACAGGATTGTATTTGTCGGCTCGTGCCATATAACGGAAAATCACCGGCCAGTCACGGTCATCGGTGTAATCGAGAGGCACATATACATTAAAGCTTTTAGTACCGATCGCTTTGTTATCAGTCTCGACACGGTATTCTTTGCCCGGTTCAAATATTGGAATTTCTGTTGTGCCAACAGTTTCCGCTGCTAGGATTGGCCCTGTAAGGCAAAGATATAAACAGCAGAACTCTATCCCAAAAATTACAGTTTTAGCTTTTAAAAAATATATCTGTCGTTCCTTTTTTTAGTTTATAGCTTCATCATTTGACTGAATGAATTAGAGATTCAAAGTCAACTCTACAGGCAAACACATCTCTGTCTTCTGCTTGCCTAACTAACGGTATCTCCTTCATTTTTCTGTCTTACCTCCGCTGCTTTGGTTTGTAATTATACTTTTTTTGGCAAAAACTGCAAGGCTGAATTTCCGGCTAATGAAGTTTGGTGGGGCACTTTTAATTCTACCGCTGCAACTCACCGGTCTTCTCATGAGCAAATTGAACAATTGTTGAGGCACCACATCAATAATCACGTACGATCACTCCATCTTTTCCTACCATATACTGCTCGGAGCCTTTGACCTTTAGATTATAGACCTTACCGACGAAAGGCGCTGTTCTGGTTGTCGCGCTTTTTATAGTAACTGTACCATTTAATGTTTTCAGTCTGAGACCGTTTCTCAAGTCTTGTGCCGCGATCCACTGTCCGGAATCGAGCATGAAGCAGTGTGCATCTATAACGCTGATGCGGTTTCCATTCTCGAGCACTATGTCGCGACATTCGAATTTGCCCACGTGCTCTTCGAGTCTTTCAATTTGACCGAACGATGCTATCGGCGCAGCGCAGCCGGGCTTGCCGACAGCCTGCCCCCGGACAACTTTTGAGATTTGCACAAGAGCTCCATTTACCCAGACATCGGTCTCGGCAGGAAAACATCCTCGGCCCTTGGCCGGAGGCCTCCCCTTCTTGTCCAGCACGATCCTGATATCGGTTGCCCCGGCCTCGGCGTAGGTAAATCCGCCCAATTTGTGTCGATAGCTATAAGCTTGGATCATGACCCGGCCTTTGAAGATGCCGTCAATTGTGAATCTTCCATCTGTGCCGGTTGCCGCTTGACGATAGGGTTGGTCTTTGGAGCTGCACCAGACAATGACGTGGGGCACGGGCTTACCGTCGACGTCCACAACCACACCTGAAACGGAATGCTGTCCTCTCAGATGCACAATCGATATTGCGTCCACACGATTGTTACGCACGTCCGCGAAACGAACTTCGGTTTGAACTGTCCGGTATCCCGAGTTGTACACATAAAGAACATAATCATACCCCGGTGGCAATGCCCTGATCTCGAATCTTCCTTCGTCATCAGTCCTCATCGCGTACATATAGCTGTCCGGCCGCCAATCCGAGGTTCGCAGGTAAATGAAAATCGAGGCTTTTTCGATTCCTTTCCCATCGCCATCCACGACTTTACCGGTGAGAACCACACCCGGTTTGAGCTGAATGTCGAGAGTACTCGCTTCTGGCTCGATTTCCACCCCCACTGCGAGATTACGCTTCTTGTTATAGGCCACCAAGTGATATCCGTGCATCGGCGTGTTCGGTTTTGACGGGAGCCAGGCCATCTCGAACGTGCCTTCCTCGTAATTGCGTAGAACCCAACCAAGTTTCGGTATGATCCAAATGCTAGCGCTGTCAATTTGCTGCCCTGATTCATCCCGCACCACCCCGGCAATAATCCGAGGCAGGCTTTCGGATTCCTGTTGGAGGGAAGCAGCAACTCCGGCAGCGCCTTCCGGCAATGCAATCTCCAGGACTTGCTTGCCACTTCCGGTCCGACCAGTGTAGACTACGCGGAAACCGATGTCGTCGAATCTGAAGTACTCCTTGCCCCATCCGCGCTCTGCAGATCCCCGCCCCCACTTATCAAGCCAACTATTGCCTCGACACACACGGTACGGTTCCTTGTCCGAGGCCAGCCCCGTCGTGTCGACAAGTCCTCCCCCGGTGCTGTAGCCTATTGTAGTACGCTCTCGATCTGAGCACCATTCCCTGACATTTCCGTGCATGTCATGCAAGCCCCAGGCATTCGGCTTTTTCTGACCCACTGGATGTGTCTCACTATCGCTGTTGTCCCACCACCATGCATATTGGCTAAGTTCAGATTCATTTGGATCGTCGCCGTAGTGGAAGCGGCTCCACGACCCGGCCCGGCAGGCGTATTCCCACTCCGCTTCGGTCGGAAGGCGAAACTTGCGGCCCAGCTTTTTGCAGAATTCCACCGCTTCCGCCCATGAAACATGGTACATGGGATGTTCGGGGCCCTCTCCTTTCAGATTCCAGGGGATAGTCGCCTTGTCGCGCTGCTGACGTAGCGTCGTTCCCATGACCGCCTTCCACTGGGCTTGTGTTACCTCGTACTTACCCATATAGAAGGGCTTGGTGATACGAACTTTGCGGCTTCTTCCGGGGCCCGGCCATCCCATCTGGAAACTGCCGGCTGGAATCCGCACGAACTCCATCTTTGGGCCATCTCCCTCGTACTCCGGCGCCTTATCACAACCGGCCGCCAACATCGTCGCTATCGCCAAGATGAATGCACTTCTCAGACTTCTTGGATTGAACATAGTCGAGCCTTTCTAAATTGACCAACATTCTTAAATTTTTCGCTTCCGTTAAATAATACGCACTTCAGATCAAAAAAATTCACACTTTTCTAAGGAAGAATTGGTTAGATACGTTGTTAACTTTTGCGCAAACAAGCTGCGCACGACGCCCGGGTCATCCAATCTCTTGCTCCTGTGTGAGAAATCTGAGTACATTTTCCCTATTCCTCCCTTTCATCGATAGCCGTTCATATCTCGCATAAGTACCTCCGGACAGATGCTTAGATCCTTTAGCTCCGCTTAAAGGTGTAAATCTCCGCTGCTTGTTGTTGAATTATGCGTTATTTGGCGGAAAGAGTCAAGTGTAAAAAGCTGTCAGGTAACAACCTTCAGCTAAATGTAAGTTTTTCAATGAGTTGTGGCCAATTTTCACCTTCGGCCTTGAACGGAATGCTTGCAAATTGCTAAGATTTGGGTATAATAGCTATAGAAGTTTACCCGCCGTAGGCGGGATAGAAGTTTACGCACCGTAGGCGGGACAGAAGGCAGAAGACGGAAGACAGAATTCTGACCTCGGTCCGCTTAACTTTCAGGAGGCAAATGATGTCGCGTATCCAAAAACTGATGCTTGTGGCGTTGATGCTGTGTGCTGCGACCGCGTGGGGTCAGCCGGTTACGAATCAGCCGCATATCGGCTATCTCTATCCCGGCGGTGGGCAGCAGGGCTCGGTCATTCGGGTTATCGCCGGCGGCCAGTTCCTTGGAGGCGCCACGGATGTGCACATCTCCGGCGAAGGCGTGCGTGCCTCGGTCATCCGGTACATCAGACCGCTGCGAAATCTGCAGAGAGAACAGCGCCAGTTACTCCAAAAGCGTCTGAAAGAGGTGCGGGCCAAGCGGTTGTCCGAATTGGCCGGGAAGAGCCGCGGTCGTTCCTTACCCGCGAGAAAAGCCTCTCGCCAGAGCAGAGCCCGAAGGAGCACGGCTGCGAAAAAGGCAGTGGACAAGCCCGTGGCGTCGAAGCAGAAAAACATAGCCAAGCCTGCCCCGGGCAAAGCCACAGGGACCAAAGAAGTGAAACTGCCGGACCATCCGTTATTGGACGACCTGGATAATAAAAGCCTTCGAGAGCTGGCACATATTACGAATGTTCTCTTCTTCCCCAGGGCCAAGGTGCAGGCCAACCGGCAGCTTGCCGAATCGGTGCTGATTGAAGTCACCATCGAACCTGATGCGCCGCCCGGCAACCGTGAACTGCGGCTCGCAACCAGGACCGGCCTGACCAATCCCATGGTCTTCCAGGTGGGGCTGCTGCCGGAAATCCGTGAGCTGGAGCCCAACAACCAGAAAGCCTATCCCGACCTGCCCAACCTGTTGAAGGTGCCGAATCTGCCGAAGGAAAAGCCCCACGAGCTGCCTGTATTATTTAATGGACAGGTAATGCCGGGTGACGTCGATCGTTTCCGTTTTCGTGCGCGAAAGGGACAGCAGCTTGTAATCGAGACACAGGCCAGGAGCCTGATTCCGTATCTGGCCGATGCCGTTCCCGGCTGGTTTCAGGCCACACTGGCCCTCTACGATGCCGCGGGCAATGAAGTGGCCTTTGCGGACGATTACCGTTTCAATCCCGACCCGGTCCTTTTTTACAGGATTCCCAGAGACGGCGAATACGAGCTGGAGATCCGCGATTCCATCTACCGCGGACGGGAGGATTTTGTCTATCGCATCGCCGTGAGTGAACGACCCTTCGTCACTCAGGTGTTCCCGCTGGGCGGCAGGGTCGGCGTCAGAACCGTCGCCTCGGTCGCCGGCTGGAATCTTCCCATGACCCAATTGCCGTTGGATACCCAACCCGGCAGTGACTTCATCCGGCAGACGGCCTACCATAAAGTGCACAGCACGCCTTACGGCGGAAAACAGATTTCCAATCCCATTGCGTATGCCGTGGACACACTGCCCGAGAGCGAAGAAAGCGAATCCAATGACACTATAGAAGACGCGCAGCAGATTGACCTGCCGAAGATAATCAACGGCCGCATTATCCGGCCCGGCGATATCGACGTATTCCAGTTTAAGGGTCGCGCCGGCGATGAAGTGGTGGCCGAAGTCTATAGCCGCCGGTTGAACTCTCCGCTCGACTCGCTCCTGCGGCTGACAGATGTATCGGGTAACGTGCTGGAATGGAACGACGATTATGTGCTTAAAGATACCGACCTGCACAAGAATATGATGGGATTGTTCACACATCATGCCGATTCGTATCTAATGGCCGAGTTGCCGCAAGACGGCACGTACTATGTGCATCTGGCCGATTCGCAAAACCACGGAGGCGAGGCGTACGGCTATCGCCTGCGCATCACTGCCCCGCGGCCCGATTTCGCACTGCGTGTGACACCCTCCAGCCATAGTGTTCGCGCCGGGGGCATCATTCCAATTTACGTTCATGCGTTGCGGAAAGATGAATTCGATGGCGAGATCAAGGTGGTGTTGAAAGACGCCCCCACAGGTTTCAAGCTCAACGGCGGGCGGATTCCTGCCGGACGCGACCACGTTCGCATGACCCTGACGGCGCCGGCTAAGGCGCCCGAAAAGCCGGTTGCCCTGCAGCTGGAAGGCCGCATCCAGATCGGCGGGCAAGTGGTCAGCCATCCGGCATTTGGCGCAGATGATGTGATGCAGGCATTCCTCTACCGGCACCTCGTGCCGACGCAGGAACTGCTGGTCCTGGTTCAGAAAGCCAAATGGCGGGCGCCTCCTGTCACATTGGCCGGACCCAGCCCTATCCGGATTCCTGTGGGCGGCACGGCCCGGGTGCGGTTCAAAACCCGGAAAAGTCCGGTCTTGAAGGAAATACAACTGGAACTCAATGAACCGCCTGAGGGACTGACCCTTCACGATGTGACCGTTGTGCCCGAAGGCCTGGCTTTCAAGCTGAAGGCCGATAAGGACGCAGTGCAAAGCGGTTTTGCAGATAATCTGATTGTCGAGGCCTTCAGAGAGTATACGCCCAAACAGAAAGACGGCAAACCATCAAATCAGAAACGCCGTTATTCGATGGGTGTCTTTCCAGCCATTCCTATTGAAATCGTGCAGGATTCCGCCGTGAGGCGTCCTTTGGACAGCCCAGCAGGGTCCCAGCGATAAGCATTTCATGGACGCCTGAGGCAGCACTACCTCCCAGCCAGGCACACAATACTTCCATCCCGCAAAGAAGCAAACAGGCGACCGCCTGCAGCAATCATGCCGTCGAACACGGGCGGATACTCAAGCGCTGTTTCAGACAGTTTACTTCCGTCCCTGGCCGAAACGGCCACAAGCTGGGCTCCTTTGCGCGCTTCGAAAGCGGCATAGGGGTCTTCCGGGTCAAAAACATCCCGGGCACCGGCCACAAATAAAGTATCGCCTGCTTTGACCATGGCACGGATTCGCACCGGCAGCCACAGCATCCACACTGGCGGCCGGGCTCGCGTATAGCCGATCATTTTGTCCAGCCCAAAGGCCTCGCTTTCGAGCTTTCGCACCTCGTCGCCGCGTGCGCGTGAAAAGTCGGATTGTGGAAGCCATTTGACCGGCTCAACCGAACCCTGCTCACCAACGATCTGCGGCTCGTTCGAATTGAGGTCGGCAAACAGCAGATAACCTTCCTTGCCCGGGAAGAACATGAGGCTGTGCACGTTTCGACGATAGAACACGCGGACGGCATAAGTCTTCTGGTCGTCGACCACAAGGAGCTGTCCGGTCTTCGGGGCCTGGTTCGCTAACTGAAAGCCAGGCCATCGCTTCGAGTACATCCAGAATGTACGGTTGTACCACGAGCCGTCCAGCAGACCGGCTGTCGAGAAGATATGCAGGCCTACATCTTGAGCGCCTTTGCTCGACAAGACCTCGACTTCAACCTCCTTTAGTTCGGGCGTCATCTTCTTCTGACGCATGTAGATGAACCCGCCTTCGCTGACGAGCACGTCCGAATTGGCCCCCAGAATAAAGAAGGCGAGATCGCGATCTTTCTTCACGTCCCGGTGAGGTCCTACCAACAGGCCCTTGTGGAGAATCTTTCCACTAACCACATCGAGCCCATAGACGTGGATACCGCCGTCGAGGTATGTGGAGCGTCCGGCCGTGAAGTACGCCGTGTCATTTTCCACGAGGATACTGCCGTGGACCGGCCAAGCCGACTCGACCTGGTCGAAATAGGCAATTCGCCGGTCGGCCGGTGCCGCCAGGAACCGCCACACGAGCTGGCCATCCGACGCCTGCAGGCAATACACATACCCGTCTTTGGACCCCACAAAGACCATCCCTCGGTAGATCGTCGGAGGCGAGTCGATACGTCCGTTTGCAGTGAACCGCCACACCACTTCGCCGCTTGCCATATCCAACGCGTATAGGCTGTGCGCGTCTGACTTTGCAACAAATACCTTGCCGCCTGCGGCCACCGGCGCCGTCAGCACCCCGCCCAGCGTGACTTTCCAATCGACCGCCACATCGTAAGGGACCCAATTGCGGGTCGTGCCGCTGCGTGCCGCATCGTGGCGGTAAGTCGGCCAGTCGTTCTTGGAGCCCGATCGAGTATCAGTAACCTCTCCGTAAGCAGGACCCTTCTCAAGACGCTCCTGGTCTGCGACCGCCTCAAGGGCAACATCCGGTCCGGCTGTCACTGCTGCATATCCCAGAAACTTCGCTCCGGGTTGACAGAAACACTGATCCGATGGGACGTACAACATACCGTTACACGGTATCATTCCATGCCTGCACGCACCACGAAGCCAGTTATTCTGAGAATGGTTATCTGCCTGGAAATCGAGAAACTCAGCGCCTTCGTAAGAACTGATTAGATACCGGACGGTTGCCTTGTTGCGATAGCAACGATGGTGGTGCTCCGGACTCCGCAGATTGTTAACGAGGATCCGCTTCTTCTCCTCGCCCGAGCGAAGGTCCCAACCGATGACCAGCGCATTCGGGCTCTTCCTGACCGGCTCGCCTTTGTCGTCCACACAAAGCATCCCGCGCCATACCAATCCATCGATTACGAACAGGTCGTCGCCCTCGCCCCCGCCGATCGACGGTACGGTTTTCTCCCAGAGCAATCTGCCGTTCGTCGCATCATGGGCGGCGACATACTTTCCACCCTGCATGATCACAACATCGTCAACGATAAGCAGCGTCTTCGGCGTGGTGAATTTCGGTCGAACGCTCCACCGCTCGCGGCCATCGGCCAAGTTGAGCGCGACAAGGTCTTTACCACTCAGATAGATGATGCGTCCGTTGTCAATCGCCAATGCCAGAGGGCGGATCTGACCAATCTGCTTGTCCCAGAGTACCTCTCCCGTTCGTCCGTCGACAGCAACCAATGCCGCTCCAGCCACATCCTCAGCTCCTCTGCGCCGAGCACTGCCCTCCAGTGCTCGTCGAATATAGGCAACGACGATGCCGTTACTGACTAGTATCTCACTGGTGTCCCGCGTCGCTTCAACCGTAGCAATGATATCGCCCGTGGCCGCATCCAGGATGGACATGGGAGCTCGGTATGCAAGTGTCGTGTAGAGCCGGTCACCGTCGGCCACGATTCGACGTTGGTTCTCAACAGGAACATCAGTTCGCGCACCACGCAACGTTGTCCAGTCTTTTCCCTGGTATCGCTCGAGGCTCCACTGCCGCCAGCCCCAGGAATCGAGCGACCGCTTCCAGAGCAGCCTGCCGTTGAAAGCATCTCTGCAAACAAGCGACCAACGATCAGGCAAACGCTCGTCGGTGATGCCGATGAGCCCTTCGTCAAAGAAGTAGAACAGTCGACCGGCAGCCGAGACGGGTGACTGAATACCGGACGGCGTTTCATGGCTTCGAAGCCACAGCGGCGGCGCAACCCACTGGAGACTTTTAGGCGGTCCGACGACAGTATCGTCGGCAACGGCGTTGTTACTTGCGTCATGCAGGAAATGAGTCCACTGGTCAATATTGTCGGGCCAGTCCTTGACTATCTTTCTCAACTTGCCGTTGCGTCGAACACAGGCCACTCCTCCGGGAACCAGGACTCGCATTGCCTCGCTCCTGGTGACATTACCCGCATCCTGCACGACAATCAGGTTGATTAGATTATCCGTGTAAGGAAGCACCGAGCCGGAATACTGCTCAACAGAGACGGGGCCGTAGAGGCCCTGAGCCTGAATATAGCTTCTCGCCTCGGCAACCTTGGCCGGGTCTGCTTCAAGCCCGTGAACCGTATAGCGATCACTGGCGCGCAGGGCCGCCGTCAGCTTCCCGCTACCACAGCCAAGGTGGACCACGATGCCGCCTTGCACGCCGGTGGTATCGAGAATCTTTCTGGCCCAGGTTACCGCATCATTGTCTCTTGCTTGCGCTGTGGCACCTGTGCCTGCGCTACCACAGGTGCAGGCAAACAGCAGGCAAACAGCAAACAACCCGCCTACCCAAAGGCTTGTCCGTCGGGCAGGCCCCCATACCCACGACTCGATTGCATGATAGCGTCTCATTTTGTAAAACCCCTTTCTGTCCAAATGTTCTTATGTGCCGTCCGATTAAACTACATCATAGCGATAGTATTTGAAATGTCAAGCCATTGTACAGAGGTCAGAGTCAGAAGACAGAATTCGGAAGTCGGAAGTCTATCCTCTGTCTTCTGTTTTCTTTTAGTAGTCTCTAAAACGCTTCATCCAATCCGGCCAGAGAGGTGAAGGGTCGTTTATTCTGTAGCCTCGATGCCATTTCAACTTCCACAGCTCCTTGAGCCCTATCTTTCTGATAGAGAAATCCACAAAAGCGCCGCTCACAAAGCCATCGTGCCGGTTTATGCAGAACCGCTTCATCTCATCTACATTGGGCGACTCTATCACATCGCCACTATATGCCGGAGGTTCATCGGTCTGGCTCGGCCAGGCATCATCCCAGGAGCAATCCAAAAACAGCGGTATGTTACCTGCATCTTTAAGATTGAGAGTTCTCCAGTTATATTCAGTGGTACGCCCATGTAATGTTTTCATTCCCATTGGTGGGTTACAAAGCCACCCATTAGGAGAATAGCTGCCGGCGTGACCTCTTTCAGTGACCCATGCCCCAAACGGGGCCCGACCCCCCTGAGTGTAAGGCTTCGTGGCTACCGGGCACAAACGTATCGTTCCATCCTGATAATATGACTCCAGCGGAACAACCCACCAATACTTACCGGCACCACTACTACTGCCGTCAATCAAACCGCTTAAAAAAGAGCCGTCATTTTCATTGGCATACATTAGAAAGACAGCGCACCACTGTTTCAGATTTGACTGGCAGGCAACTACTTTTGCCTGCTTCTTTACCCGCTGCAGCGCCGGCATCAATATCGCCATCAACAGCGCAATAATGGCAATTACCACCAAAAGTTCTATTAACGTAAAACCTCTTCGCGTATCCATAAGGGTATCGCAATCTCTCTATACGGAGAACTGAAAACCCAAAAAACAATCATACGCTTTTTGAGGCCGAGAATCAAGAGAAATGTCCCAAGTTCTCTACAAAGCATTGTGAATCTATATCCCTCATATACTCTATCATATATTGTGCATTTAGTATTTAACAGTTATAATGGGGCAAGCGTCACCATACAAATTTATGAACGTGCCATTATATTCGATTCTGTGGAATGTCAAGGTGTTTTCATTGGAGGTGGCGGTTCAATGGGGATTTTTGTCTTGATTCCCAAAACGGCTTCGAAGCGTTTTCGCCAGAAGGGATTTGAGAATAGCATGACCAGAAACGGCAGGAGGCCGGCGTAGTATATCAGGCTGCTAAAGAAAGAGCCGATAAGTACGACGGTAATCTGGGTCTTAACCGGCATATTCTGAGATGGATAGAATATGGGATAGAATATGAACATGATTGCCGAAAAGATGATCAGTAATGAGCTAAACAGGGCGGCTCCGATATATATGATGAATCGAGCTGTGTTGAAGGGTTTTGGGGAGTTTAGTGTTGCAATAATGAAGGCGAATATAATAGCCGGAATCGAAATTGCTGCAAGAGACGCAATTGCAATCATATCTTTGCCAAATCCACCACTAAGCAGGTTTACTCCGAGGAAGCCGAAATAGATCAGGGTTGCGAGCAGGAAGGTGACAAAGCGGTTTCGATTTCCGATGCGTTCAGCAAGTAGCCAGACCATTGAAAAACCAAGGACCATAATCGTAAACATTACATTTAACTGGATAGTGCCTCCGGAGTCCATCGGCAATATGTTCATGACTGCCGAATAGACAGTTGCCAACAATGCGATTGGTGCGAGGATCCATGCGGCTTGTGGGGTTCGATTTTCTTTGAGGGCGACAAATGCCAACGGCAACAGCAGCCACGGGATAATGCCCTGGGCGTGATAGAGGGGATTAAAATGATAGGTGACGGGCTCGCCGTCTGTGGGTCCGAACTCGCCGATATCGGCAGAGACTACGATTTGTAATTCGCCGGATACATTATAGGGTACTCGCCACGAGTACGAACACCATGATCCGCCTCAGCCGAACTCGAATGTGCCGTCGCCTACTTTGACATTGTCTTGATAGATTGAGAAAGTTGGTTTGTTTTGATCACGGATTTTCCAGAGGGCATATATTTTTCCATCGGTGCCGACAAGTTCGTAGTCAAGCTTTAGGACACTGCCTGTTCTTATGATTTTGACGGTGTGATTCAACGGTGCTGCTGCTTTGTATTTCGCCCTCATTTCTGCATCCATGCCGGATTGGCGGTTTGCTCCTTGAGTTTTCTGAGTAAAGATCAGGGCAGAGAAGAGAAGAATCGGAACCGTTAACATTAAAGGCAGCTTTAATTTATGGTCAAAATTGAGCCTCAGAGCGGCCTTGCGTGTTTCACCCATTGGATTCTCCCGCATCTGATAGTCAAGACTGGTTTGAATGGTCTCCATAGGCTCTATACTATCAAATTCAACTCCATTTGTCACCCACTACTTGGGAAATTCGGGATGAAAACTCAGGGCACCGACGCTTAAACCTGCGAGACGCGAACAAATAGTCGGACAAAACCGTCACTCGACGACCAGACGGTCCTCATTGAGAACATCGCCATTGACGCTATAGTGACGAAATGTCAGCGTCGCTTTTCCATCGATCCGCTCGACCGTCCCCGACAAGAAGCCCCCGACGATGTTCAGGTAGCGGTGTTCGGGGCCGCGGTATTCTGCCCTAAAACCTCCGGCGTGGGCGTTGCTGGTGGGGCCGGTGGAATACTCCCGCAGACCAGTCTCATCGTCCACGGTGACATACTGCCAGTGCCGGTCACCGCAAATCACCATCATGTTTTTCTGACGGCTGATGAATCTCCTCAGCATGTCGCCCTCGTACCGAAAGTTCTTGTTCGAGTGGTTGTCCTTTTTGTTCTCGCGGTCAGGGCCGACGAGCGGGGTCGGACTAATCAAGAACCGGAACGTCGCGTCGGATTCCTGGACTGTACGCTTGAACCAGGCGATTTGCTCCCTGCCCCAGATGGTTTTGTTCGGACCATCGGCCATAGTATTCACGCTGCGGAAATCGCGGCCTTCAACGAGCCATATCTGCAGGTCCTTGCCCCACCGGACGGTGCGGTACGTTCTCCGGCCCATCGGGACCTGTTCGAGGAAAATGCCGAGGCCTTCCTTGAAGGTAAAATCCCTCATCCGGTCGTTTTTCATGGTCGGCCAGCAGTCGTTCTGCCAGGTGTCGTGGTCGTCCTTGATAAAGTAACTCGGAACCACGTTGTGAAAAGCGCGCTGAAACGGCAGAGCGTACATGCGGTTCCATTTCAGCCGCGCCAGCTCAACAGAGTGCGCAACCGGCCGGCGCTTGTCGTAGTAGACGATATCGCCCGTGTGGACGAAGAAACTGGGCTTGAGCGCCTGCATCAGGGGGTATATCTTGTGGCCGTTCTTTTCGTCATCGCGGCGATGGAAGCCCTGGCCTGTGATAACCGTGAAGACAACCTTCGCTGGAACATCCGGCACGGGAGCGGTTTTGAAACGGCCTTTGACCTTGCAAGAGGCAGCCGTTCCACCGGAAGCGCGACCGAGAACTGTCAAGCCGTACTCCGTGTCAGGTTTGAGGTTTTTCAGAACGAATTGATGGGTGAAATCGCGGGCTGGGTCGACGTCGGTCCACGGGGTTTTCCTTTTCGCGCCCTTGCCACTTTCCAGCCAATAAATAACTCGCGTCTGACCGGGAACGCCGGGAACGATATGTTCCATGTCTTTCAGGACGCACCCTTTCGGAATCTGCGGAGCGCGATATTCGTAGTGTCCCTCAGCCCCGTCGCCGCTGGGTTTCTTCGACTCGACCTGTGGCCAAGCAACCCCGTCCCAGCGGATTTGCGGATTCCGTGTGAGGCGGGTCCAGATGATCGCCCGGGTTTGTGTCACTTCGCCGATCTTGACCCCATTGGCCTGGTGCACGGCGGCTTTCGTGCCTTCCGCAGTCGGCGCAGAAACAGACAGGCTGGCCAATACGAGCATGGCGGCAATTCCAATCTTATGGACGAGACATTTCGTCTCTCGATTTTTCGATTTAGCTTTCTTCTTTTTCATCTTGCAAGTCTGCCCTTTTTCTTTGCATTCTTAGTTTTTGCCTTTGCCTGCACCTGTGTTTGCCTCGCCACAGGTGGCGCAGGCACAGGTGATGTATCTCGCCAGCAGGGTCAGGTTCCGATTGAAAGTCCGAGAAGAAATCACTCTTGTCTTAATTCGCTTTTCCCGATTTTCCGGATCTCGCAGGGTGCCGTTCTCAACCCACCGACCCCGCCCGTCCAGAGCTTCGATAACTGCCCGCACCCGCTGCGGAGTGATTTTTGAATCTCGCCTCTCCCCGCGCTGCCTCAAAATCTCTTCGCGGCCTTGTTTGCGAATCCGTTCGTAATACGCCTCTGTACTTTTGAGGTGGTATGTCGGCATCTTAAATCCATAACCGGGCCGCAGGTTGTCATCCTCGTAGGTCATCCTGCCGTCGGGGGTGAAGTAAAGCGGCCTGTTGGTTTCCAGCTCGTAGAACCGGGCAATGTGTCCATCCGGCAGCACCGACCGTTCGGCCCAGGCCAGCGCCCGGGGAATCGGTTCCAGATACCGTTGCTCTCCCGTTTCCAGGTAGAGGCTCATCAATGTCCACATGACTCTAAACGACTCGCCACCGGTAATCGCCGGCGGTTCGAACCATCGCGCCCAGGCCGGCTCCATATCCACATTGTACTGCTGTGCCCAGGCCGGCTGCGGGGCCGGCATCTGTGCCAGGATCAGAAACTGGCCCCCGCGCTTCGCGGCTTCCAGGAACCGCTCGTAAGCGTACGTATGATACGCCTCGATCATCGTCTCAATCACATCTGAAATCGCTCCGTCGTTGAACGTGTACAGCATGTAATACCGTTTTTCGGGATACGTCCTGGACCAGCTTTTCGGATACCGGGCCTGCTTTACCGGAAATTGTTCAGGGTCTGGAAATGTCTCGTACCGCTGCGGCCAGGCACCGTTTGGATACTGCGCCTTGAGCAATGCATCCAGCGCGTACATTGCCGCCTGGTGAATCTCCTCGTCCTCGACGTTCAGTACCTTATCCACCCGCATCAACAAACGCAGGGCGCTCTGGGTTGTGTTGTCATCCAGCGTGGTCCGATTCCGCCGTTTGGCCTGGCTCGTATCTCCCGCCTCTGCATCACGCCGATAGTACCACCGCCTGCTTCTCTTCGGGTCAAAATCTATCACATAGTCCCATCCCCCGGATGCCAGCTGCCCCCACACCAGCGCACGGGCGGCATCCCGAGCCGCCTCCAGATACACCGAATCAGCGGTCGCTTCGTACGCATCCAGAAACGCCATCCCCACTGCCGGCGTCCCAGGAGGTTGCACCCAGATCATCGAAGGCGTGGCCGCTCCTTCCCCTTCCCGCATCGACATATCGCTTTTGTACTTCCAGAGATACCCGCCCCGAGTCGCCACTTCCGTCCTGAAGAACCGGGTTGCTTTTGCCATCGCCTGAATCGCCGCTTCCCGCAGCCCATCTTCTCCACGGGCGGTTCCGTAGAATCCGGCAAGCAAGAGCCAGGCGACAGCTACTCTTTTCACATTTTTCAACATGTTTTTCGTCACCAACTCAAATGATTCTTCGCTTTGTGTTTTTAGATACGCGTTCGGCCCATCCTATCCAAAATACTCATACAGGCTGTATGATAAGACAACATTATATCACTAATACTTGAAATCTCAATTCTTCTGGACAATCACTTC
>JABAOF010030842.1_pt2 | contig 15034 bp, 20 predicted proteins | sample 7062171 | NCBI WGS metagenome assembly JABAOF01 (sample SAMN14538628, study PRJNA623070) | marine sediment metagenome | biome: marine biome [ENVO:00000428]; feature: marine pelagic biome [ENVO:01000023]; material: deep marine sediment [ENVO:00002113] | place: India: Gulf of Khambhat ...
TTCTGTGTGAACGAGGATGAGATGACGGAGACACATACGAACCACTCAGAGGACGAGGTAAAAGCTGATGTTGTTGATCTCCGGGGTGGGCTTGTCGATACGATCGAGGCAGAAAAAGTCCATGTAACGCAAGGTGGTGCCAATCGGATCTTAGCCTCTGAAGTTGAGATGGACCAAGGTGGAGCTTTAGTCATCCAAGGGGAAAAGATCGAATTGAATCGTGGAGCCGCGGTTGTGGTTCGGGGAGATGATATCTCACTCGGCAGCAGCAGCACAGGAATGACAATTGCTGATAGTCTTGAGATGATCGATTCTCGAGCTGGCTTCACGGTTGCAAGTACAGTGGACATGGAGAATAGTAGCTCGGTCGTTTTGTTCGCTAGGGAAGTACATGGACCCGTTGAGACGGTGCTTGACACTCGAGACGCCGTGCTAGCTGGTCTCGTCTCCGGAATAGGTATCGGGTTGGTTCTCATGGTCTTCAGGCTACTTGCACGACGTCGATAAATCGACACCGGATATTTAATTGGCCTCAAGGAACGAGGGTAACCCAAACAGGGTGAGAGGCGTTTCCGAGGAGGGAAATGATGAGCGATTATAAATTGTCCGCGAATAGAAGAGTAGTTATTGGTAAGAAAGTCAAGGCTCTCCGCCGACAGGGTTTGGTACCAGCAGTACTTTATGGGGTCGGGATGGAAGCTCTGCCCATCGAACTCGATTCGAGGGAAGCGAGCAGGGTTCTTTCATATATTAGTGGTTCTACTTTGGTATCTCTTTCGGTTGAGAAAGATCAGCATCAGGTTTTAGTGAGAGATGTCCAACGCGATGTCATTCACAGAGATCTGATGCATGTCGATTTTTTAAAAGTGGCTATGGACGTCGCCATTCGTACAGAGGTTCCAATAGATCTAGTCGGTGAAGCACCTGCTGTCAGCGAGCAGGGCGGCGTGTTGGTCACAGAACTGACTGAAATCGAAATTGAAGCCTTGCCTTCAGATCTGCCGGATCGTATTTCGGTCGACCTTGAATCCTTAACCGAGATTGATGACACGATTACAGTCGGAGACCTATTTTTCGGTGAGGGAGTGGAAGTTTTAACCAGCCCTGATGAGGTTCTTGTCCGCGTGATGTACCAGATGGAAGAGGAAATCGAAGAAGAGGAAGAAATCGAAGAGATTATTCCGACGGAAATAGAACCCGAACTTATCGAACGTGGAAAGAAGGAGGAGTTAGAAAAAGAGGAAAAGGTGAAAGAGGAGGATTAAGATCTGAGGTTTTGCTACTTTCAATCCACGTTTGTGTTCGAAACATAATACACTTATGCGACCTCCCGCGAGCCCAAAGATCGCGGGAGGTTTGCTGATACCTCACGGACCCTGGATTGATCTCAATGATCTCGGCAGGTATCCTTTCTCTGATCTCAACGCATGAGATTACTGCAACAATCTGAGTAAACGAAGGGTAATTCGAGCAGTAGCCCCCCAAATGATTTCACCCTCATAAGGCCGGAAGAAATGGACAGGTACACTTGGCCAGGGACCCTCTGGTTTCCATTCTTTGACCTCGAGATTATCCGGGTTCTCCAGCCATTCCAGTGGGACACTGAAGACCAAGGCGACCTCTTTCTCATTGAGATTGAACGGATATGGCCAAGGGATCGTGCCTACGATGGGAAGGACGATGAAATTTGTGACCGTAGGGAGAGGCTTCATCGCGCCAAGAATGTGGACGTCTTCTGATTTTATCCCGATCTCCTCTTGGGTCTCCCGAAGAGCGGCCTGCAACGGACCCTCGTCGTTGGCTTCAATTACACCTCCAGGGAATGAAACTTGGCCTTGGTGATCTTCAACCGAATCAGTCCGTCTAGTGAAAAGGACGTGCCAATCTTCCCCTTTTTTGAAAATCGGTACCAGTACAGCCGCGGGACGGGCTGAAGTTTCTATAGGTAGGGCTAATGGCACTGGTGATAATTTCTCGCGTAGAATATCTGGTAACTCAGGCATCTGAAAGGTTTATCTTTTTGTTTCAAGCAGGCTACCGCAATAGGTGCAACTCGCCTGGTGGTTATCGAACCATGTTACTTCATCCGGTATGACATTTCCGCCACAATATGTACATTTCGCTGGCAATCGGGTTGTCACGGAGCGGGATGAAGCAGTTGCTAATGATAACCCATATGTAGCGAGCAAAACGTTTATTTTTTCCTCTATTACCGTCGCCTGGTCAGCTAGTCCATACTCCTTAAGTTCTGACAGGATACGCTGGCTGATCACAGGTAGGCGTCGAAATTGTTTCATCTGTGCCATTAAGTCCAGACCCGTGTTCAATTGTTGTATACCATGTCGAATTTCACCCGCTTCTATCCACGCTCGACCTGCTTGAAGATATAACTGCGGAGCACGCGGGATACCTCTATTTGCCCCCTCCTCGGCTAATCTATCGAAGATGGCCGCGGCCTCAGCTGGCTGGTTTTGTTCCATTAACTTGTGAGCCTGTTTCAGTTGACGGAGCGCCTCACGGGCAGCTGGTGGGAGATCTTTCGGGAATCCTCGAGCTGCAGCGAAAGGTCGTCTGCGTCTTCGAAAGGGGCGTCTGCGAAAGAAATTCATGATCCTTTTCCTTTGGTAGATCTAACAGAGATATCAGTGAGTTTTGACAATATTGTTAGTTGGGATTCTCCTTATTGTTATCCAGACTGCTGTCTGAATGACCAACCATGGGAATAACGGGTCTCGCGAAGATCAGATACCCTGTGTGGGCGACCATTCGGTCAATAGGTCGCAACCTATCCGCGATAGGTTTGTANNGCCTGGCGAAGATCAGATATCCCGTATGGGCGACCATCCGGTCCGTTGGTCGTAACCTTTCCGCGACAGGTTTGTAAAAACGGAGATGAATCTCACATACATCGATGAGATCAAAATCATGATGTGAAAGAGCTTCTAATAACGCGCTCACCTGATTGGTAGTGGGTAGGATTGCCCCAAATCTGCCGTTGTTACTTAACGTCGTTCGAACCTGAGGAAGAAACAAATGTGGAGATGGGAGGTCTAGGAATAGCGCCTCGACATCCCTTTCATCAAATCCTTCAGAGATATCTCGTAATCGGAATTCAACACGTCCTTCCAATCCTACACGTTGCAAGTTCTGGCGGGCTAGGTTTTGAAGATCCGCTCTTCTGTCATAGGAAATCACCTTCCCTTCAGGCCCGACGCTCCAAGCGAAAGCAGTTGTAAGTGCTCCTGACCCAGTTCCAGCTTCGAGGATCCTCTGACCAGGCCCAACGGAAAGGCGGAGAAGAATATAGCCAATATCCTTCGGGAAGATGATTTGTGATCTTCGTTTTATGTGGAGTAATACATCACGTAATGATGGTTCGATAATGTAATGGTTAATGCCAAGATGACTTTGAATCTCTGAGCCCCAAGGGATGCCAATTAGATCGTCATGTTGCATCACCCCACGATGCGTTTGAAGTTCTTTCCCGGATTCCAATCGAACAAAGTATCGTTTTTGATCATGGGACACAATCATCACGAGATCGCCTGATTTGGTATGTATCAATTTCTCCTCCAGGATTCTGCTTCAGAGATCCTTGAGAATACCCCAAGCTCATTCTCTGTAGTACGTGTTCGACGGCGCTGTTGGCTTTTGACGATATACTGTACCTTGAGTCGTATGGCTTCATCCATTCTAAGCCTCTGTTGTGGATGATGCAATCAGACTTCCCTTCAATGGTTTTTTCGCGACAACCCTGAACACAATAGCGCGTCGCTGATTGATCTCCTCCAAATGGGTCGTAAAGCCTTGGTTAAGGAAACCCTGGTCCCAACCTTCCATGTATTCACTTGTTTGACCAAGAATCCTGTAAAGCCAAGCAGCGAATCGATCGTGAAGACCTCCGCCAATTATCCTTACAGACCCGATGATAACGAACACACCTTCTGGTTGTAGCACGCGATAGGCCTCACTTAAAGTGTCGGGATCTAAAATGTAAGCACTTGGAAAGGTAGACAAGATAATCGAGAATCGTCCCTTAGGAAGTGGCAGTCGTTGAGCTTTTGATTGGATGACAAGATAAGGGTAGCCACTGCGTTGTAATCGTCTTGCGGCGATCCTCGTCATTTGTGTCGATGGGTCGATCCCGAGAACATTACGACCCAATCGCACCAACCTCAAGAGGAGGTGGCCGGTGCCATGTCCTATTTCAAGAATATCACCTTCGGGGAGGTCCTTCAACGCAGCCAATTGCCAATCTCGCCACTGTCCCATGGATGACATCCAAGCGACGAGATCGTATGTCCATGCAAAAGTAGTGTAAAGCTTTTCAAAGAACAAGCGCAATACTGCTCTTAGGAGTTTCTGACTGTGGGGTTCCATGCATTCCTATACGTGGCGAGGCGGATATCAGATCTCTCAACTGCTTTGAGGACTTTGTTGTGGATTAAGATCGAAAGTTCTTCTTCACGCTCTCTAACATAACCACTCTCAGCTCGTAGCGTGTCATCAACCTGGCCAGGATGACACATCAGCTCACTAATACCTGGTTCCAAATTGCTAATCCGATAAAGCAAGTTATCCAATGTAGCACCTGGTCCGAAGAAACTAACAAGAAAGTGATCAGGATGACGGACCTTGGATGAGTTTAACCGATCCAACGCACCTTGTGATGCGAAAGTGAGAGCCTTGGGCGGATACATCCCGATCAGGACTTCTTTTGGGACATCTGAGGNNCACCACATCCATATTCTTCAGCTAACAGGAGGTATATTTCCCATAATTCGGGGCTCAATGCGACGACGTGGTTGTGGCTATCGAGATGGTCGAGTGAGGCTCCTGTTGTGAGGAAGGCTTCAATCTGTGCTCTGAATTCCATTTCGACTTGATCAGGATCGAGGCGATCTGGAGAAGCCATAATCGTGTTTCGGTCCAAGAATCGATCATTTGGATCTAGCAAGGATTGGACATACTCAGCGGGGGTGCAGGGAGGACCGGCAGAGAGATTAAGGTGAACGCCTAGGCCAAGGGTTGGACATTCATTCCGGGCTCTTTCCACCTCATCTATTGCTCCGGGCAAGTTAATCATTACTGTCGTTGTGGTGACGATACCCGTGAGATGAGCTTCTCGGATACCAGCTGAAACGCCTGGTGAACGACCATAGTCATCAGCGTTTATGATCAGTATTTTGGTCATGGGTCGAGAACATCAAACTGTGCAAGGATGGCTTCATGTTGACTTTCTGTTGAATCGGTACCTCGAAGTCCGCCCTCAACCTGAAGCAATATGGCTGGATCAGAACGGATGGCAAAATGACAGGCCTGGTATTGCTTTACAGCAGAGTTATAAATGTTGGTTCCCCTGATAACTTTTGGCAGGAGGCTTATCATCCGGCGGTGCGTAGATGCATGGCCGACCACGAAGATCAACAATCCGTCGGTTGGATCGGCTCCGGGTGCCATACGGAAGATTCCCCCGATGATTGGCCAATTTCCCACTGAGATCAGGCTGGCAGGTCCTTCGTAGGTTCCGTCATCCCACTCCAAGCTCATCGTCCATTCTGGCTTTTGGATGGGGGCACGTAAAGCAGCCACTAGATAACGGATCACTCCACGAAACCTTACCATTTGAATGTTGTACATTATGCCCAATGGTTCGGGCTCGCCAGCGGAGTTGTGATCAAAAACCCAGTCGTTTGTCTTTCCTAAATCGATGCAGCGATTTTACCACCCGCGATTACACGAGCGGATTTTATCAAATCGCGGGGCAGCTCCAAGTTATAAGGCAGATCGTTAGCCGTCCCTGAGGGCAAAATATTTTATGAGTCTAATAAGTCTTCTTCGTCGGCTTGGTAAAGTCCGTTGACAATCTCACCGAAAGTGCCCACGCCCACAGCGGCGATGATCGGGCTGAACCCTTCCCGTACTGCTGTCTCAGCTAAACCAACAAACTGGCCTGAGGCACTGGATTGAATAAATTCATGTTCGATACCAACAGCTTACAGTGCATCCTCAACTTCAGGTTTCCGGTGAAGCGCAGTCCATCGCGTTACACATGGATTGTAGATGACTTTGGCCGTCATGGTTTCAAATCAAGTGGGGCAGGAAGATTACAGCTAAGGTGAGAAAGAGGGCAAATCCTACACTATCGGTCACAGCGGTGACTAAGACGGAGGACGCCAAGGCAGGATCGAGGCGTAAAGCTTTGAGTCCCACAGGGACAAGTGTCCCGATGATTCCTGCCACGAGCATATTCCCAAGAAGCGCTAATCCAAGAATCAAACCCATCATCGCATTGCCCTTCCACAAATAAACTCCAAAACCTGCGACGGCACCAACAGATATCCCTTGAAGGAGGCCGACAGCGGCTTCTTTCAAAATAGTTCGCCATGCTTCTTTCATTTCCAACTCGCCGAGTGCGATTGCTCGGACGGTGATCGCGAGACTTTGGGTGGCGGAGTTACCACCAAGGCCAGCCACGACAGAAAGGAAGACCGCGAGGATAGCAACTTGGGCGATGATAGATTCAAACTGGGAGATCACCCACGATGCGAAGAAGGCCGTGAGCGCATTAAGATAAAGCCATGGAAGTCGGCGTCGGACAGATAAACTAATCGAACTGTCAATCGAGAGATCAGGGTCGGATACGTTTGCTAATCGATAGATATCCTCCGTGGCTTCATCTTCGAGAACGTCCATCAGATCGTCGTATGTTATAACGCCCATCAGAACACCAGTCGGATCAACAACCGGGAGAGCAGCTAAATCATAGCGGACCATTAAACGGGCCACTTCTTCCTGGTCTGTATCAGCACTGACATGGATCACATTGGGATCCATGAAGGTTTCTACCCTTTTGTCCGGATCAGCGATGACCAGCTCGCGAAGACCGACAATTCCAACCAGCCGGTGGTGGCGATCGATCACATTCAAGTAATATGGGGTTTCTTCTTCCGGGCTAATTTCGCGGAGGAAGTTAATGGCTTGTAATGCAGTAGTTTGTGGCCGTAGTGCGATATAGGATGTCGTCATCAAGCCACCCGCGGTTTCATCAGGATAACCTAATAGCGGGATGACCTCATCGGCATCCTCCATCTCCGCCAAAGCCTCTGCCACTCGTTGAGGAGGTAGATCACCGAGAACATCGGCCGCTTCATCTGGTTCCATCTCATCGAGAACATCGGCAAGTCGTTCGGTTGGCAACACTTCGGCCACATCTGCGGCCTCATCGTCCTCAANNCCAGTGCCTCTGCCACCCGTTGAGGTGGCAGGTCGCCAAGAACATCGGCCGCTTCATCCGGTTCCATCTCATCGAGGACATCGGCAAGTTGATCAGTGGGCAACACTTCAGCCACATCTGCGGCCTCATCGTCTTCAAGCTCCTCCAACAAATCGGCCATCGTTGAAATGTCGAGACGTGGGAGAAGAGTGGCTTGGTCTTTATCATCCAAGTCGGAGAAAGCCTCGGCCCGATCGGCAGGATGCAACCGGATCAGAGCTGCAATGGCACCCAGGACATTCCCTGTCTCTAGGGCTGTCCTGACTTCATCTAATGTGAGGTCGATCTGCTTCTGTTCCAACGGCGATCACCCTTCACTCGATAAGGTCTACTTCGATACCTTCTTCCTCAAGCCAAGCTATCACTTGTTCGATCTCCTGGCCTTCTCCCGACACCTCTATCTCAAGCCAGCCTTCCTCAAGCGTAATATGTGCTTGGAGGATGTTTACCGTGAGTTTAAAACGTAGTATCAATTGATTAAGGATGGGTTGGCGGAGAAGGGAGGGTGGGTAATTGAGGCGTAGCGTGCGAGTTGGCATGTCAGCCTCCCTGCATACAGCGTAACCCAATTGTCGGCTATTTGGAATCCGCCTGAGAAAGCGATTTTAACACTGGGGTTGATGGGTGTCAAAGTAGGTTTTAGAGGGATGGATTAATCAGCGGGGGTTAATACTCATTAATCAATAGACCTCGATCATTCGTCAAATCTAAGATAAGCCCTGCGATTTACTCACCTTCGTATTCATGAACCGAGCTCTTCTCGACACCCTTTCCACAAGTTCAAGGCAGAGATCAGGACAACCAAAACGAATGTTTAGGTCTCTAAATACAGGGAGAGATGATTAAGATGTTTGATTTAAGATCGAACTACCTTCGACGACGTCCGCCCATACCGCCAACGATGCTTATCCAGTAAAGAAGCTGGAGGATAGCTGTCGCTAGAGCTGCGATGTATGTGAAGGAAGCGGCGTTGAGTACGGCCTTGACCCCTCGTTGTTCTGCCTCTGATGTGATCAATCCACTAGACGTGAGCAACGCCTGGGCACGAGCAGAAGCGTTTAACTCTACAGGCAATGTGGCTAAAGCAAAGATTGCACCCAACGCAAAGGCCCCAACACCAAGCCAGGCCAACTGGGTTCCAAATACACCTCGGATGAGAATACCGATGATGATCAAAATTAAACCCAGATTAGATCCAATGTTTACGGCAGGTACAAGAGCCGCTCGAATACGCAGTGGAACATAATCCTCTTTATCCTGTAGAGCGTGTCCAATCTCATGGGCTGTGATCGCTAATGATGCGATCGAATCACTTTCAGCTACACCAGGCGAAAGGCGTAGGATTTGACGGCGAGGATCGTAGTGATCACTTAACGCTCCACGAGTGCCCTCCAATGTGATTTGATGCAGGCCACCGTATCGGAGTAAACGACGGGCTGCTTCAATGCCACTGACGCCTACACGATTTCTGACCTGACTCCACTTGCGGTATGTTGAATTGACCCAAAATTGGGCGAGCATGACCAGCAGGAAGCCTGGCAACATATAGACAATGTAAGTTGGATCCCAAAGAAACATGCTTTTGTTACCTCCTGTATGTCCCTCTATTCATGATCATTCTTCAACCGATCCACTACTTGTAGTTAATAATTCGATAGCTTTTTCGAGTTGAACGTCCCGATCGGCTTCAATGTCTTCGTCCGTCGGGATGATCTCTATGTCAGGGACCAAACCGATTTGGTGGATTTGCCTCCCATTAGGAGATGTAAAACGTGCAATAGTCACTCGTACCGCCCCGTTATTCCCTGGGAGCTCTATCCAGTTCTGAACAGAACCCTTCCCGAAAGTCGTTTCGCCAACCAACAACCCGCGTCCGTAATCCTGGATGGCACCGGCCACGATCTCTGAAGCTGAAGCAGATCCCGCGTTGACCAAAACAACGAGTGGTATTTCGGTCGCCAAGCCACCTGGATCGACTTCGAAAATCTGCTCACTCCCGTCACCGAATTGCTCAATCATAACCACACCCTCAGCTATGAACTCCGAGGCAACTTCAATTGCGATCGGTAAAAATCCTCCACTATTGAACCGCAGATCGAGAATTAATCCGCGTGGATTTTGAGCCATGAGCGTCTCGAGGGCTGCACGAAGATCATCCGTCGCATCGGTGCCGAATTGCATTAAGTGAATGTACGCTATGTTCCCTTCGAGCATTTCACTTTCGATGTTTGGGATGACAATTCTCTCTCGCACAATTTCAACATCGAATAATTCCAATTCTCCCTCACGACGTATGGTAAGCCGCACGGTTGTTCCAGCTGGACCAAGCACACGTCGGATTACAAGATTACCATCGATCCCGGTCATGTCCTCTCCGTCGACTGCGACGATCTCATCTCCCGGTTTCAAACCTGCTCTGTCTGCTGGGGTGTCCTTCATGGGAGAAACGATGGTGAGATATTCAGCATCTGGATCGACCCAGGCACCTATTCCCTCGTAAGAACCATTCAGGGGGATACTCGCCTGCATGTAATCATCAGGGTCCATGTAGTTTGAGTGCTCGTCTCCGAGAGAATCGATCATTCCACTGATCGCACCGCGCATCAGCTCAATGTCATCAACCGGTTGATCTATAAATTCATCATGGACGATCTCCCATGTGAACCAAAACGGCTCAAAAAGAATTTCCATCTCGTCAGACGGCGTCGGGACCGGGATCGTTGTTCCGGTGGGAGGTGGTGTACGTGTTTCTGGTAGGGATATCGTGAGACCTGACAGATCATCTTCTATCTCAGCATATGCTCTACCGACAACTAGCCCTGCTGAGAAGAAGAGCGCTGCACTGATCAATCCACCGATCGCCAAGAAGATTATCCATTTCGTACGAGACGACATCGTATCTTCTCTCCTAATTTAAACCTTATGTCCTGTTGTAAACATACCATAGGAATATAAGAATAATATGAAAATCAGATATTATCAGGCTAAATTGATTCCGTGCTTGAGACACCAGGCTGATATGAGGTCCGCATAGGCGTCTTTACCCACCGCCTCAGTGTAATCCAATGTCGCAAACCCATCGAGGGGATAAATGGGATGGCAGGAGGTCGGCCACGCTCCACCCGGGGTTTCAACCACAGCGTCAACGACAATACCGAAGATATCCGCTTTATTTAATTGGGGAACGATTTTCTCGGTGGTGATAATGACCTTTTCGGCCACGAGTGTTAACTCTCGATCCACACCTAAATTTCCTCCAATAATTGCATTGCCTTCCGGGTCTGCCTCTAAAGCATGGATTACAGCAACATCGCATTCGATGGCAGGAAATGCCGTAAGTTCCTCCCCGGTGTAAGGATCATTAATCGATTTGACATCGGGACGTAGGTTTAATAGATCCGTTCCTTGCCACGCGGTTGAAGGCATGAATCCAACACCAGCCAGTGTAGCCCTGATACCGTATGCAATGCTCGCTTCTGTCTCCTCGATTATTTCGATGTCGCCCTTGCCTGCGGCTGAGGTGAAATGTGGGGCTAAACCGAAACCCTCTAAACCGAAATAACACGTACGTATCTTAGAGACCATACCTTCACCGACGAGGATGTCGCTTTCTAAACCTGCGGTAAAACAAAGGAGTGTAAGATCGCTCGGGTGTGATTCGGCTCGATAACGAGCAAGTAATGCAAGTGCAAAGGCCATCGGTCTGCGATATAGAGTCACTCCTCCAAATGCAATTCGACAACNNACCTTCCGGTGGTACAAGCTCAACAGCTTGCGTAAGATCGATGATTTTCTTAGAACTCATTCTGCAGCCTCTCTCGATGTTCATCCGACTCGAGATTAGCCACCTTTTCTCGTAGCTCGGACAGGGCTTCGTCTTCATCTTTCCAAGGGTTTATCATCTTTTGTATCGCATCACGAAATAGGACGATCTGCCCCTTACCTCGATTACGAAGGAATGAAAGTGCGAGGCCAATATTAAATAGTATCACCAGCGCGACAACAGCTATAACGATCAGGAGACCATTGTTTATATCCATTCGGTTTCATCCTTGACGCCACTGAAAAATTGTCAACCGCAAGTGATAAATGTGATCATGCGGACCTTACCCGGACCACCGCACATATCAATCATGATTACTCGCGGGTGGTTTTTCAGTGCACTCATCCATCAAAACGCCATGATCTAGGCCGGGTACAGTGTGGGTCAATTGGGTAATGACATTGATATGAAAATCAATGCTAGGATCGGGTTCATCCTCACCTACGAGAACGGTGGTCATTCCCATCGCTCCACCGGGGATTAAGTTCCTTGATCTGTCGTCCACCAACAAGCAAGCAGAGGGATCATTTTCACCGACCAACTTTAGCGCACGGGAGTAAGCACTAGGCTCTGGCTTGTTGTGGTAATCCAGGGCGATGATATCGATCACTTGGTCAATCTGCTTCTCGATGCCTAATCGGCTGAGTACACGCTCGGCATGATTGCGACTTGCATTGGTGAAGATAACACGCTTTTGAGCTACACGGGTCAACATTTCACAAAGCTCAGGATCAGGTTGGAGAAAAGAGTCGATGGGAACATCATGAACAAAATTAAGGTAATCCAAAGGATCCACATTGTGGTGTATCCGGAGCCCATTAAGGGTGGTTCCATATGCCTGAAAGTAATTCTTTCGAAGTTCATTTGCACGCTGCACCGATATCTCAAGCCGATCAGTCATGAATGTTATGATACGGTCACCGATCGCCTGCCATAAACCGCAGGTGCTGGGATAGAGCGTATCATCAAGATCCAAAAAAAGGATGCGGTAGTTAGACATAAGCGAGGAGCTTCACCAATCCAAGATTCTCAAGGCGACACAGGACCGATCAAGACAAAGAGACACAAGACACTTGTAGAATTACTTGGAGCAGTATAGTGTGCTGGTAGGTGAGTGTCAACCTCTGATGTGAGGGTTATAATCTCAATTCGAAGGGGAGGTCTTCCTTGCCGATTAAAGTTTTATCTGAAGAGGTAACCTTAGCCATCGCAGCTGGGGAGGTAGTTGAACGTCCCGCATCCGTGGTTAAGGAGCTGGTGGAAAACTCATTGGACGCTGGGGCGCGTCGAATTGAAATCGTCACCGAGGGAGGAGGACGTGAGCTCGTTGAGGTATATGATGATGGATGTGGTATTCCATCAGCGGAAATGCCGTTGGCTGTGGCTCGATTCGCTACTTCGAAACTTAGCACGTTGCAAGACCTTTTTGCCATCGAATCGTTGGGATTTCGCGGCGAAGCCCTGGCCTCCATTGGTGCAGTAGCTCGTTTAGAGCTGATATCACGCTCAGAAAATGAAATCAACGGAACCCGCTTGGTCGTGGATGGGGGACAAATAGGAAAACCTCATTCTATTGGCACACCCCAAGGAACTTTAGTGAGGGTTCGAGATCTGTTCTTCAATGTGCCTGCCAGGAGAAAGTTCTTAAAGACGGAAGCAACCGAGCGACGTCGGATCAGCTCACTGGTTTCTCGATATGCACTTGCTTATCCAGAAGCCCTTTTTAAACTCACTCAGGAGGGTCGTGCTAGCTTTCAATCCTCCGGTAGCGGTAACCCTCGCGAAACTTTGGCTGCCGTATTCGGCGTAGAAACTGCTCGCCAAATGATCGCGCTACCGACAACACCAGATGCACCAGTGAAAGTCGAAGGTTACATCAGCCCTCTCACAATTCATCGTGGAAGTAGGAGTGGGATGACCTTTTTTATAAATGGTCGCTATATTCAAGATGCGAGTCTTTCTGCAGCAGTGACTCAGGCTTACCATGGTCTTTTGATGGTTGGACGATATCCTTTAGCAGTCATCTTTGTTGACATCCCACCGAGTGAAGTTGATGTCAATGTACATCCGGCGAAAGCAGAGATACGATTTCGAAATCCGGACATTGTATTTTCTGTCTTACAACGAATCGTTCGGGCTACGCTCCTCGGTCAAAAACCCCCGCCTGTGATCGACCTTCAGCGAAGCTGGAAAGATGAAGGTTGGGCAGATCGTTCGCGAGCGATAAGTCCTGATTGGGCACTATCGACTAGCGACATCGAGGAAGCTGTGAGGATTCGAGGTACACAGCCACCCTTGCCAGGTAGCGGTTTGCCACTATTACGCGCAATTGGCCAGGTCGGGGCAGCATATTTAGTTGCTGAGGGTCCGGATGGATTGTATCTGATTGATCAACATGCTGCGCATGAGCGTGTGTTGTTCGAAACTCTCATGGAAGCGCACGCACAGGGGGAGATTGAATCCCAGACCCTCTTGGAACCAGTAACTATCGAATTTACGCCAACCCAAGCAGCTATCCTTGAGGATAATCTTGAGGTGATGAAGCATTTGGGTTTTGAAATCGAACCTTTTGGTCAGAGAACGTATCGACTGAGATCGTTACCGGATCCTTTAACGGATATGGTACCTGAACAAGCATTAAGATCAGTTGTGGAGGATTTTGAAGAGGACGAGACATCATTGATGTCGGAGACCGAAGCTCGTTTCGCCGCGCGTGTCTGTAAACGTGCTGCGATTAAGGCTGGACAAGTTCTCTCGCTGACCGAGCAGCAGCAGTTATTGCGAGGTTTAGAGGGATGCCAAATTCCGCGTACATGTCCCCATGGGAGACCAACGATGATCCATCTATCGGTCGAGGCTTTGGAGAGGCAATTTGGACGACGTGGTTAGTAGATTGAGGAGTGGGTTTAGGGTTCTGCGAGTTTTCCCTGAGGTAATCGTAAAGTGAATGTACTTCCTTGATCTAGTATACTTTCAACTTCAATAATTCCGTTATGGCTTTTAGCGATCCTCTGAGCGATTGCCAGACCGAGACCCGTTCCGATCGCTCCAGTTTCTTGATCTGGTACCCGATAAAAGCGATCAAAGACCCGCGAGAGACTCTCGGAGGGGATGCCTCTTCCAGAGTCTTTTACGGAAAGTAGAAGTTCATCCCCCTCGCTGCGAAGTGAAACAAGAACCTGTCCTCGCTGACGGTTGTATTTAATGGCGTTTGTAAGTAAGTTCAGGAGAAGTTGTTTTAATCGATTTCGATCTCCGAGAACAGGTTCGAGGCTACGATCGATCTCCGTTGCGAGCGTGATACGCTCAGTCTCTGCTTGTGGGCGGATGATCTCCAAACACTCGCGGATTAGACCCTCAAGGTAAATTGGCTCTCGCACAAAGGATATTCGGCCCGATTCAAGTCGCGCGATATCAAGGAAATCGGTCGTCATTTCGTTCAGACGTTGGACTTCACTATACATAGTGCGGCTAAGTTTTTCTCGCTGGTCGTCCTCCAATTCGGGGCGTTGAATCAGATGAGCCGCAGCCGTCAAAGCAGCAAGTGGTGTTCGAAGTTCGTGAACCATTTCAGCCACCAGATCGCTTTGCTGGAATAAACGGCTGTTCTCGATCGCGATCGCAGCTTGGGCAGCCAGGGATTGCAGGAGCCGGAGATCCATTTCCTGAAAGGTACCCTCCAGCTTATTAACGACCTCGATCACTCCAAGGGATTTGTCCTTCGCATGTAAAGGAACTCCCAGGATGGAACGAGTCTTAAAGTGGGTCAAGACATCAATTTCGCGGAAAAATCGAGGATCCGACATGGCATCCTCGACTAATAATGGCTCGTTGTTGGTGAAGATCCAACCGGCGATACTAGATTCAGCCGGGATGGCGGTCTTTTTTTCTCGCTCATTTAGAGGGCCTGTAGCCGCCTGAAAGTAGAGATGATG
>JABAOF010035720.1_pt1 | contig 15030 bp, 16 predicted proteins | sample 7062171 | NCBI WGS metagenome assembly JABAOF01 (sample SAMN14538628, study PRJNA623070) | marine sediment metagenome | biome: marine biome [ENVO:00000428]; feature: marine pelagic biome [ENVO:01000023]; material: deep marine sediment [ENVO:00002113] | place: India: Gulf of Khambhat ...
ATGTTTTCCTGCAAGACACGCGGATTCTGTCCATCGTGTCATGCCAAGAGACGTGAAGAATGGAGTGAGTGGGTGCGGGAAGAACTCCGCAGTTGACAAGATTATCGCTCACCTGAAGCTGACCTTCATGGCTGAACGGCCTCCCCCTCCTCAAAGTGTCCAACATGAGCTCCTGATAGCAGCCGAGGAGATGGGGGAATATTTCTGAGGCTTTTTTGGTTGTTCTCTGTCTATTTGAGGGCTGAATCTATCTAAAACGTGACGGTTTGGGGATTTCGGGTGAATTGTGTTGCTTTTTGAGTCATTGAGCTTGGCGTTTTTGGTGTGGTGATCTGATCTCAGCATGTTAATGGGTGGAAATTGGGTGAAATTGCAAGGGATTTACCGCAAGCACAAAAACGAAATTCCTATATTTTAATCCCATAATTCACAAAATTCTTTAACTGTTACGGTATCCAACGTCAATAGATAAACGCACAACCCTTTCTCGTTGAAAATAATAGAACTCCTCCTTGAGAGGGGCTTTGTGTTTGAACCTTTTCTGCCTTTATTTCGTAATTAATATTAAGATGAACCGCTATTCTTTAAGGTGAAACTATGAAGAAAAAAATAGTCATTCCTATTATCGCCTTGCTGATCCTCGCCGTTATTATCATTCTCGTTTCGGGGAGGAAAAAGAAGGCCGATGAGCTGAAATCTGTTTCGGTCAAGCGAGGTGATATTGCAGAAAAGGCCCTGGCCGTAGGCACCCTCGAGCCAGAGCAGGAAATTAAGGTCAAATCAACGATTTCTGGCATCGTTTCTGATGTCCTGTTCAAAGTCGGAGATGCCATCGCCAAGGATAGCCCCCTATTCAAAATCTCCCCCAATCCTACTCCTCTCGAGTATGTCGAAGCCCGCCGCAACATGGAAGTGGCTGAAGTAACCATGTTGAGACTCAAGAGTGAACGAGACCGCAACACCAAGCTGTTCCAGGCAAGCCTTATCTCTCAGTCCCAGATGGAGTCTGTAGAGGCTCAGTACAATGAAGCGATGCTGCGTCATCGCGTGGCCAAAGAGAAGTTCGAGCTTCTGGAGAGAGGTCGGATTCAGATGGCCAACCGCAATATCGACTCGATCATCAAAGCCCCTATCTCCGGTATCATGCTCTCCCTCAGTGCCCATGAGGGTGACCCTGTTGTTCCTCTGACCAATTTTCAGCCAGGAACAGAGCTCTGCTCAATGGCCGATATGGAAAAGATCCTTTTCAAGGGAACAGTCGACGAGATTGACGTCGGGAAACTCGTTCCGGGCATGGAGACCGAGATTCAGATTGGGGCCCTGGCAGAGAAAAGAATCCGTGGAACGCTCTTGCGTATTTTCCCCAAGGCTAGAAGAGAAGGTAATGCCACTCTATTCGATGTGGAGATTCTTCTCGGTGAGGCTCCCGGGATCATCCTTCGGGCAGGATATTCGGCCACGGCCTACGTGAAAATCCAGGAGCATAAAGACGTCCTCATCGTCCCTGAGCGGTTGGTCCTCTCAGAGGGCGAGAAGCGCTACGTCGAAGTCAAACAGAACGACACCATCAGCAAAGTCGATGTAAAAACCGGTCTTTCCGATGGTCTGAACATCGAGATTTTGGAAGGCCTAAAGGAGGGCGACCTAATCGTCGAGCGGCCTCCACGGGAAATCGAATGATCCTCACCTTTTTTCGCAACCTCTTCCGGGATCTAAGGCGACAGCCTCTCCGCACCTCGCTGACTCTCTCGGGTGTCGGATGGGGAACCTTTGCCGTCGTGCTCCTGCTCGCCTTCGGCTCAGCCGTGAGCAGGCAAAACATGAAGTCATTCCGCGGAGTCGGACAGGGCTTCGTTATCGCTTTCCCAGCGAGGACAACTTTGGCATACAAAGGACTCCCCAAGGGCCGCCGCGTCCGTCTGACCCCGGATCAAATCATCCTTGCAGGCCAGAAGATCGCTGGAATAAAAAGGATGTCCTTCGAGTTCACAGCAAGCCGCCGCATCCGCTACCGCCGGGAGGACGTCCTCAATACTGTACGGGGAGTGACGGTAGAATACGGAGACATCCGCAACATCATCGCCGAGAAAGGCCGCTACCTAAACGATACGGACATATCCTTCAAACGCCGTGTTTGTGTACTCGGGAATACCATCACTGAAAATCTTTTCCACGATGCTGAGGCTGTGGGCCAGACTGTCTTCATCGAGGGAATCCCTTTCATCGTGGTTGGAGTGATGAAGAAGAAAATCCAGACGAGTAACTTCAGCGGCCAGTTTGATGAGCACTGTGCGTTCATCCCCTGGACGACCTACTCGGCTCTATTTGGCGATAAATACGTTGGGAGCATTATTTTCCAACCGCAAAATCCGGCAGCCTCCAAACCCATCATCCGTCTGGTAAGGGAGTACCTGGGAAACCGGGCTGGTTTTTCGCCAGACGATAAAGACGCCTTGTTCGTCTGGGATTGGACCGAGTTTGAGAAATCCTTCTCGATTTTCTTCATGGCTTTCAATGTTTTTCTGGGATTGATCGGCTCCTTCACCCTGTTGGTTGGAGGCGTGGGAGTGGCTTCCATCATGCTGGTGGTAGTCGAAGAACGCACCAAAGAAATCGGCATAAAGCTAGCCGTGGGCGCGAAGCGGCGGCATATCCTCTGGCAGTTCTTTGCCGAATCTCTGGCCATCATTTTGATCGGAGGGGGATTTGGCTTCCTGCTTGCTGCCCTGGTGTTGAAGATCATCCCTGTTGAAAAAATCCAGGATTACATTGGAGCCCCCCAGATCAACCACGCAGTCGGCGCGGCCACAATCTTGATCCTTCTTACCATCGGAATCATTTCCGGCATGATGCCGGCGCGGAGAGCCGCGTCCACGAATCCTATCGAGGCCTTGAGGAAATAAGCCATGAGAGTCCAGCTCCTTAACCTCTTCGCCAGAGAATTTCGCAAGCGGAAAAAGAAAACCGCACTGATCACCTTCGCCATCACCTGGGGCACTCTTTCTATTCTTCTCCTCATGTCCTTCGGCCGCGGACTCGGCAACTCCTCTCGCATCAGCTTCAAAGGCTTAGGCGATAATCTCATCATGATCTATCGCGGCCAGACCTCCAAAGATTATCAAGGACTTCCCAAGGGGAGGCGCATCCGGATCTATCCTGGGGACATCGCGCTCCTCACCGCTCTAATCCCGGAGATCGAGTTGATATCACCAGAGTCCTACGACTACTTCACTATCACTAGCGGGGGCCGTGAGACGAACCGGAATGTTTGCGGCGTCGGCCCCTCCTTCGAGGTCATGCGCTCCATGATCGCAGAAAGCGGAGGCCGTTTCATCAACGAAGAGGACGAGCGTTCTGCGCGCCGGGTCGTCTTTATCGGCTGGAACATGGCTAAAAATCTTTTTAATACAGATAATCCTATTGGCCGGACAATCGTCATCAACCGGGTGCCCTTTACGATAATCGGTGTTATGAAGAAAAAACTCCAGAGCTCAGCCTATCAAGGCTTCGATGCCGACCATGCTTATATCCCCCATTCCACTTTCTCCCGCATCCACACTCAGCTTCACATCGACCGCATTCACATCCAGCCGAAACGTCCAGAAGACAATCAGCTCGTGGAGCAACGCATCCGCCAGATTCTCGGCCGCAAATACCGCTTCGATCCTGAAGACGACTATGCCCTGGGGATATGGAATACAATCGAACAGGCCGAGATTGCAGGTAAGATTTTCATAGGCATCGAGATTTTTCTGGCTATCATCGGCGGCCTGACCCTTCTCATCGGCGCTGTGGGCGTCACCAATCTCATGTACGCACTGGTTAAAGAGCGGACACGCGAGATCGGAGTAAAAATGGCTCTGGGTGCCAAGCGCCGGCATGTCATCCTTCAATTCCTGCTGGAGACCGTTTTCATTTTTTCCAAAGGAACATTTTGGGGAACTGCCATTGCCTACGCTATCGTCCGGCTGACGCGGCTCGTTCCCATAAGCTATGAAATCACCGGCATCCAGACCTACCTGCTGCGGCCGATCTTTTCGCTTGATATTCTGATCGTATTCCTGGTGATCCTGGGAACGCTTGTCTTTTTGTCAGGAATCTTCCCGGCAGTCCGGGCTTCGCGTCTGAATCCCATCGAGGCGCTTAGGTATGAATAGGAGGTAGCGATGATCGAGATGAAAAACATCAAAAAGGTATACCAGATGGGCGAGGTCTCGCTCGAAGCTCTGAAAGGAATCTCCCTCAAAATCGAAGCAGGAGAATTTGNNAATTTGTCTCGATCATGGGCCCTTCCGGGTCGGGTAAATCGACATTGATGAACATCATCGGATGCCTGGATACACCGACAGGCGGTTCTTACATTTTTGAAAAGAGGAACGTGGCCAGTTTCAAGTTTGACCATCTCTCGACAATCCGGAATCAGAAGATCGGCTTTGTCTTCCAGAATTTCAACCTGCTTCCCTACGCAACGGCATACGAAAATATAGAGTTGCCGATGCTCTTCAACGGCGAGTCAGGGAAAAAGCGTAGAAAACGTGTTTTAGAGTTACTGGAAATGGTTGGCCTTATCGGCTGGCAACACCACCGCCCCACCGAGCTCTCGGGAGGCCAGCAGCAGCGCGTGGCCATCGCACGGGCTTTAGCGAATGATCCGTTGCTGATCCTGGCTGACGAGCCGACGGGCAACATCGACTCAAAAACAGGCGTGGAGATCATGGATATCTTCGTCGAGCTGCAGAAGCAGGGACGGACCATCCTCATCGTGACCCACGACACCAACATCGCCGCTTATTCCCAGCGTACAATCCATCTTCTCGATGGCCGCATCGTCTAAGCGACCGAGAGCTATTCTGTTTGGAATCGAAATCCGTCGCTCTGTATCCTCCATAGGATGGAATGAAAAGGAATTTACATTAAGAAAATAGCCGATAGCCGAACCGGAGAGGCGGAGGCTTCGCTGCCACAAAAATCAGCTTGAGGAGGCTGATGATTCTATCCACCACGGAGAAATATGATCTAAGCTTGTCTTCTTATCATAAATGATTTTTAATTCTCCCTAATTCCCCAGAAAAAGCTTATTCCTATCGGTTGGAATTTACTTTTCTACTGCTGTATTCCAGATTTGCCCAGACCATTCACTGTTGGGGATCTCCAATAATTTTCATGGGATTCAGCGTGATAGGCTCATTCTGGCATATTAAGCACTAGATTCGGAGAGTGTTTTTAAATGCGCTTATTAAAAGTGAACCTTTCCGTGTTATATTCCGTCTATATATGAGTATGAGTTTAAAAAGAATTAGGAGAGTGTAAGATGCTACCTAGTAACAAGAAGAAAAAAACCATCTTCATGACAGTAATTTTATTGCTTATGATTTCAGGGTTTGTATCGGCTCAGGACAAAATCACTGATTTGAAGTTTGGACAGTCTCTTGTTTCGGACGTGGATATATTCAGAACATTGCAGAGTTTGGTAAAAGTCCAAGGCACAGGCGGCCTGTATCAAGACGGTCTTTATCTATTGACTCACTATGGCGATCGTGAGGACATCTTTCAAAAAGAAAACCAAGAAGCGATTGACAATCCTTTGAAAAATCAAACCTGGCGCTACTGCAGTGTATTCTCTACAACCACTGAGAATTCTGTCATAATGGGTAGAAATTGGGATAACCAAAATGTGGGCTCCATAATCATAAGTCTCTATCACCCCCCCAGGGGATACTCTTCGATTTCCTTTTCCAGAGCCATCGATATGGGTTTTCCATTAAACATAGACCTGGATCGAATCAAATCGAGTAAATTAGGAAATAAATTGCTTCTGGCTCCTTTTTATGCTATGGACGGAATCAACGAACACGGTCTTACAGTAGCCGTAACCGGTGTAAAGCAAACAACTGTCAAACCAAAAAGCGGTAAAGAATTGGTGGTTGTCACCTTCTTGATACGAAAAATTCTTGATCAGACGAAAACCATCGAAGAAGCAGTGGACCTGGTGGAAAAGTACATCCCCTTTGATCTCGATAAAAACTCCTTAAACGCCCATTTTTTCATCGTTGATTCATCGGGCAGGTCAGTTATTCTGGAATATGTTCAAGATCAATGGAGAAAAATATACCCAGATAAATCCTGGCAGGCACTAACCAATAGACCCATATACAATGTGTCAGATGCAAACCTAAGGAAAAAATGCTGGCGTTATCGAAGTATATCCGAAACTCTCGAGACTACAAAGGGAAATGTGGACTGGAAAGCCGGTATGAAAATCTTGCAAGAGGTAACACAAAAAGGCACAACCTGGTCTGTTATCTATTCCCCTATGACAAAAGAACTATACTTCTCTGTTTATCAGAAGTGGGACAATATTTATCATCTCAAAATACCCAATTCAGAGAGCCTCCAATGACTATTGGACCGGTGCGTCCAAAAGCGCAAATTTTGATGACCATGGTTCTTTTTTTTGCAAGCACCTTAAGAAGGATTTGATAGGCCAGTTTCTCTGCATCATAGATCGGTCGGCGTGGCATCTTCCGTTAAATAAGTTTTGGGAAACCCAAGGAGATAAGATTGGCATATTTTTTGCCATAAAAGTGGAAATTTCGGTTAAAATCAGATAGTTTCCAATCGGTGGAATAATATCACATACTTTTTTAGAAATTATTCGGTTACCGTTGATTTAGATTTAGGAAATTCCTTTTGGTGGTTAACAGAAATTTCTAACAATTTTCCGCTATTTCTGACTGCTGACAGCCTGCAATAAATGTGTCACATTCAAAACGATATATTCGACGGCAAACAAGATAGACAAATCGAAATAGACTGCAGAACAGTCAGCAAAAGGATAGACTCTTTCCTCCAAATTGATAAAAAGCAGCGAGTGATTCCCTTAGAAATATTCCCCTCTATCTTCAACTACCAAAAGTAGCTCATGTTGGTTAATCTGAGGGGGGAGGACATTCTGCAACAAATTTCATCTACATGTGGCCGATGATCCTATCGATAACTTTATGATCTTCAACGAAAGCAATGATCTTGATTTGACCTCCACAAGAAGGACAGATCAATGGACCCACTTCATAGATCTTATGGATCATCTCTGCCCAGTTCTTTGATAAAGATGTCGCATAATGTATATATTTTATGACAGCCAGTTATAAAAATGACTCTTATTTCACCTCATTGACCACATCATTTTTTTGCATGATATGTTAGCTTCGTTTACTATAAAGAAGCCAAGAGGTTTCATGAGTCCAGAAAAGAGTATGAACTCTGAGTCTCAGCAGCCAACACTGCGAAAAGTGCTCGGTGTGGCTGATGGTGTAGCCCTGTTGATCGGCATTACGATAGGTGCTGGAATTTACTCCACGCCCCAGATTATCGCAGGTTACATGAGTTCCTTCAGCATCATCATCGTCTTCTGGATACTCGTCGGGGGGTTTGTTTTTATCAGCGGTCTGATTTATGCAGAACTCGGGACTCGACTGCCCCATACAGGCGGAGAATATGTGTACATCAGTCGCTGCTTCGGTCCCTTTGCTGGCTTCATGTTCGGATGGTCCCAGCTTTTCATCATAAGGACGAGTGCTGCTGCCGGTCTTGCGATCATCACCGCCGATTACTTAGGCTATTTTTTCAAATTGAGGGGATTCGCACACACAGCCGTGGCTCTATCCGTCATTGCTCTTCTGGGGACTCTAAACTATGTCGGTATCAAGTGGGCGAGTGTTTTCCAGAAGTTTTCAAGCCTGTTGAAGGTTGGCGGTCTTTTCGCCCTAGTCATTGTCGGATTGATCCTGATACAGAGTCATGAAAACCTGCTTTTCACCACGGCGACTCCTACTGGAAGACTGGGCCCCGTCGGTAATATAGTGGCAGCGGTGATGCTGATCTTTTTTGCCTATACCGGGTGGGACCGCGTCGGCTATGTCGCAGGAGAAATGAAGAATCCCAGGCGTGTTATTCCGCTGAGCTTGATTATCGGTATAGGTCTCATAGCCATCGTCTACGTTTTAACAAATATGATCTATCACCGAACTCTTGGTATGGACGCTATGCAGGAGAGCACAATTGTTGCCTCAGATGTTGCTACCCGGTTGATTGGCCCTTTGGGAGCTGGTTTCATTTCAATTCTTGTCATAATATCGACCACAGGAAGCATCAATGGCACCATGATGTCAGCGACACGGGCTTATTACGCAATGGCAAAGGATGGTCTGTTTTTCAAGTGGTTCAATTTTGTGCACCCGAAGTTTCGAACTCCTTCACGAGCAATCCTTGCCCATTGTCTCTGGGCCGCCGTGATTCTCCTGATAAGAAGAACGTTTGAAACCATCGCTTCGGGCATGGTGTTCGCCGTTCTAATTTTTTTAGCGATCAATACACTCGCCCTTTTCAAGCTTCGAAAGGGCGATGCAGACAGTAAAGATATCTTTGGTGTTCCGTTTTATCCGTTTTTCCCTGGCCTTTTTTTAGTTGGAATTCTGACCCTTCTTATCTTCCGCGCCTTTTTCGAATGGGAAAGATCTCTCGTTGATTTGGCTTTTATCGCCACCGGACTGCCTTTTTCTCTAATCTGGTGTCGAAAGGCTCGAAGGATTGGTCCCTAGACAGCCGTTATGTGAGTCCTGTTTCTTTTAAGTTTACAAACATGAAGATGCGAGACAAACTGCGTCGACTGGTTAAGGCAATAAATAGCTTTCTTGCGTATGATTAATTTTGGATGCGTTTTAGCGATTTCTATGAAGTAAGAGATTCCTTCCCCATCAGAAAAATCCTCAAGAGCATACACAGCCTTTTTACTTCTTTTCCTTTTTCTTAAGAACCTCCATTAGTGCTGCTCGGGCTTTTGGAGTATCGATTTCCCCGAGAGCTGAGATGGCTTCGGTGCGCACTTTGATGTCCTCTTTGTCATTTTTTGCTACTTCGAGAAGGAACAGAACTGCATCATCGCTTTCTGTCTCACCCAGGATAAGAACAATTCTCCGCCGCAGCTCAGGATCTTTCTCCTCAAGCAGGATTTGTCCCAGGGCTTTTATAGATGCGGCTTCTTCTAAATCTTCGATGGCGTACAGGGCGGCTTTACGCACCGAAAGGAATTTTGACTTCTTATAGATGTTGATCAGCCATTCCGGCCTATCTTCCTCAAGCACATCTTCAAGGGCATCAACTGCAGCCTTGGCCAGTTCTTCGAATACCTGTGTAAGGGCCGTTTCGTAGAGAATTCTTGCTGCTTCCTCTCCTTCATGATCCTCTATGGCATAAATAGCTGCTTTCTGAAGTTCGAACTCTTTTGAGGTGCGAAGAATTTCTTTTAACACCTCAAGAGACTCCCTGGTTTCGATGTCACCTAAAACATTTATAGCTGCCCGGCGCAGCTCAAGACTGCTATCGTGCAAGGCCACTTCCCGAAGGATATGAAGTGCTTCTCTATCCTCGATATCATCCAATTCGAAGAGGGCTGCTTTCCGTACCTCAAATGATTTGGCTTCTTTCATGATTTTCCTCAAAGCTGTGATCTTTTCCTTGCTTTCTATATCTTCAAGAGCATAGACGGCGGCTTTGGCCAGGGAGGCGTCCTGTTCAGTGATGGCCACCTCAGTGAGAAAGGGGATGTGGGCCGGATCTTCTGTGTCCGCTATTTCATAGATGGCAGTTTTCCTCACTTTATGATCAGTGTCTGTTTTTGCTATTTGCTTGATAACTTCTGCAGCCTCTTTGTTTTCCATATCAATCAAGATATGAAGGGCTCTACGGCGGAGATATGGATCTGGGTCTTTAAGAGCGATTTCTTTCACTTTAGCAAAGGCCTTGGGGGATTCAAAGTCTTCGAGAACATTGATGATTTTAATTCGTAATCTCATGTCGGCAGTTTCGTCATACAGGTCTAAAACGGCTTCAAGAGCCTGTTCATCGCCTATATCTTCGAGAGCGTAAAGAGCCGCCAGTTTAACTTCTAGATCTGCGCTTTCCTCCATCATTTTAACCACAGCCTCGTATTCGGGCTTGCCGCTTTTCGATAGTCGATGGCCTATTCTGATCAGGTTGGATTTGGCATCGTCGACCCATTTACTCTCCGGATAAGCCTTGATGAATTTCTGGTAGCAGCTAAAAACTTCTTCCATGGAATGTCTCAATTTTTCCATGGCATAGCACTTCCAGAAACGGGCATCATCGACCCAGGCACTTTGGGAATATTTTTGAACGAATGCGGCCAAAGCTTCATTAGCCTCCTCCCACCTTTCCTCAAGGATAAGGTTATAGGCCTGCTTATAGGCTTTGGTATCCTCATCCTGCCCATTTGTAGCATTTAAAACAGGGACAAGAATAAATAAAGAGGATAGAAAAATTAAAATCGTGAACGTAAGACGTGATTTTATTAGAGTCATTTTGTTCTCCTTTTTTATATTCCACGGATTTTATCTGATACCTTTCTGATTGGCATTGTTCTCTTTTCCTTTTTTATGGATTGGCGTATATCTGTAATGTTGATTTTTAATAAAATCCCCCCTCTTTCCACTCCTTCTTTGACGAGATCTATGGCATTAAGATCATATTCGGATTCGAGGTTAGCAACCTGAAGCAATATCATCTCCAAGTCTGCAACAAGACTCTGCAAACGCTTTTGATCGTAATCTCCGAGTTCTCCCTTGAGATAACTTGCCTCTTGGACTAGCTCTGTTGAAACCTGTTTTTGATAAGGCAGGTTCAGCGCATAGGGATCTTCTGTTTCTGGGTCAAAATTGATCAGAGCCAGGAGTATGAGCTTTGACCGATCTATATAATTTTGGGTGCGAAGGATAAGGTCTGCCCTGTGTGCCTGTTGGGTTTGAATAGAGGAAATCTGCTGGGCTTGCTGAATCTCTGTGATAGAGGGAGAAAAGACCATCCTTCCGATAAAAATGCCGACAGCGACCAATAAAAGAGCAGCAATGGCTTGGTAGGTCCACCTAGGAGCTGAACTCACAGTCCGACCGAATGTCCGCCACCATGGATCAGACCTCTCTTCTAAGAGCTTCTCATCTTCCATCCTCTGATAAAGACGGTTTGTATAACCATTCCAGAAGGCTTTTCCAGGTTCGGGACGAGATCTTTTGCTCATAATCTTAAGGGAAGCAGTCATCTGGGCATATTCATGTTTACACCTATCGCAGATTTGAAGGTGCTCAGTGAAGAAATGCTTTTGTCCAGCATTTAATTCTTCATAAAACGCTTCAATAAATAAATCGCGACATTTTTTACAATCATTCATATTTAACCTCCAAGTCCGGTTTACCCAGATAAGACGAGAGCTCTTTGCGGAGCTTTTTTATAGCACGATGGAGAAGGCTTTTCACAGTTCCCATGGAAACATTTAAGATTTCTGCAATTTCGTTCATTTTGAGATCGTTATAATGGCGCATCACAAACACACAACGCTCCTTTGGTGAAACTCTCTGAAGCGCCTCGGAAATATATTTTTGAATTATCGATGCCTCTGCATTAATTTCTGGGTTCACGTCTACATTCCCCCTCATCAGCAAATGTGTTTCAATACTTTCTTTTTTTAGTTTGCCCATTAATTTTCTTTGAGTCGGAGAATTTCTGCGGAATGAGTCAATGCTGGTGTTAACGGTGATTCGATAAAGCCACGAACTCATTCTTGCATCCCGGCGGAATGTTTTCAGCGATCGGAACATCTTTATAAACACTTCCTGGGAAATATCTTCGGCATCATGATGATTTCCTGTGATATCAAAAGCGAGGTAATATATTTTCTTTTTATGACATTCCACCAATTCTTGAAAAGCAGTGGTATCTCCGTTGCAAAAGCGATCGACGAGATTTTGTTCATTTTCCATCTCTTTTTTCTTTTCACGCATATTAGACGGGTGTTCCTTTAGAAAAGTTTACAGAAATAATCATGAAATTTGATAATTCTTTTGGCAAATTCTGAGATAAAGCATATCATCGATTGAAAAAAAGGTCTATTTAACAATCCATGAAAATATTTTTTCTAGAAAGCCACGATTTATCTCAATAACTTCCAATCATGAAAATCAGAAAAATCCGGAAAATTTGTCTTAGAAGGCTCGAGTTGCCCCCAAAAATGCAGGTTTAAGCAGTGATATTATATAAAAAGGATAAGGGNNATTTCATTGGCATGTTGAGGATAAGGGCATAAGACACGTCTATATCAAACCTCGATCTCCACAGCTCAACGGAAAGGTCGAGAGATCCCTTCGAACGGATCAGGAAGAATTTTATCAATTGTTGACTTATACGGATGATGTGGATTTAAATGAGAAATTAGCGGAGTGGGACAAGCTTTTCTATTGCCTCTTTTATCCCGCTTTCTCTAGTTGTACATTTCCAATGGTTGGAAAATATATTTCTCCATATACATTTCAAAACTCATTCCTGTAACTTTTAAAACCACGTCAGCCAGTATATTATAGGCAAAATTACTGTATCTGCGTTTTTCACCAGGATTAAATTGAAGCTTTCTGATGGTTAGACTTTTAACAAATCTTTCGGCTGAAAGTGAATCGTATTGCGGATTTTCCCATCCATAATCCTCTTCATCTTCTTCAGTTGGTATTCCGGATGTATGAGTCAATATATGCCTGATTGTAATGTCTTTGTATCGGGCATCATTCATTTTAAAATAGGGAAAATAATGAACAACAGGATAATCAATGTTAATTACACTGTTTTCAACTATCTTCATAATTGCAGTTGCGGCTACAAGTTTTGATACAGATGCCATATGAAATACTGAGCTGGTGGCTGCTGGACTATTTTCTTTAATGTTCTTGATACAGAATCCTTTTGCATAGATTAATTCTTGATTGTTAATGACACCTAAAGCAAAACCAACCGGATTGTACAGTTCAACATATTTATTCACCAGAGAGTCAATGGATTAAGTTTGTGGACTATCAACAATAACAGCTTGGCATCATCATCGTTCTTATGACAGCTTATACTCAGGACGCAAATTAAAAAGTGCAGAAGTATAAGACGCAAGATTACATTGATCTTCATATTCGTCTCCCCTCTTATTATAAGTTTACCTTGACGTAAATGTTGCCATTTATAGTTTATACTCTAATTTTATTGTTGCCACAATCTGATTATTTTAAGAGGACAAGAAGAAAAAAATGAAACTTAAGATAATATTAGAATCCAGTGCTGAATGCAGGTATACTGTCTTTGTTCCATTTCAGATTTATTAATATCATCCTCAATGAACCGACGAGATTTTCTTCTGATAGCAGCGAGCATTAGTGCATCAAGTTTCTTTACCTACAAAACATGGCCTTATGAGCATTTTTTAAATAATTATATTCAGCTAGACAGTTTGAATAAAGAAACAACAACAAGGGACCTATTTTCTAAGATCGTTAAAATGGCGAAGAGAAAAGGGTGGACATCTCTTTCAATAGGAGAACTTATGGGGGAGATTGGAATACATATGTTGGGGACTAGATATGTGGCAGGTACAATTGAAGGAGAAGGGTCGGAAATCTGCAGAGTCGATTTGACAGGATTGGATTGTGTGACCTTTTTTGAGAATGCCCTTTGCATTGCGAGAATCTTAAAGAAAGATAAGACGGCATTTGATGATTTTATAGCGGAACTGACATTCACACGGTATCGAGAGGGAAAATTAACGGACTACACTTCCCGCTTGCATTATACCGCTGATTGGATTTATGACAATGAAGAGAAGAAGGTTGTGAAAAATATTACTAGAGAAATTGGTGGAGAAGAATTTCCTGTAAATCTTTCTTTTATGTCCAGAAATCCGGACGACTATCGAGCATTGAGAGAATTTCCCCATTTCATTAAGTCAATAGCCGAGATAGAACAGAGAATTAACAGGCGAAATCATTGGTATATTCCGAAGAGCAAAATTAAGGAGACGCAGAAATATCTTCAAACTGGAGATATTATTGCCATCGCTACTTCAAGAGAAGGGTTGGATTATGCCCATACAGGCCTGGCCTATCGAGATGAGAAAGGAAAACTCAGATTATTACATGCTTCTCTGGAAAAGAAGAAAGTGCACTTGGATACAGAGCTTTACAAATATGTGAATTCAATTGAATCCCATATCGGCATCACTGTGGCTAGACCTCTACCTGTTGATTGTCAAAAGCTCTCTGCCTAGGAGCGAAATCGTATCTGCTAATTCCCTGAAGGAGTTCGCAGAACGGGCAGAAGGTGTACCGATGAGGATTGTTCTGGCTAAATTAAGCGGTCTGTCCAGAACTCGAATTGACAAGATGTATCAAATCAAGTTTACTCGGTCTAGAAAAAATGTCATGAAATAATTAATTTAGCGCCGTCACATTCAACAGCTTATTTTGTCAGGAACCAAGTCGTTTTTGGTGTGATACCTTAATCGGGCAGAGAAAACCAAAATTTATGAGTAAAACAATGAAGAAATTTGTATTTTTGCACTACGGATTTGAAACACCTACGCAGGAAATAATGGATGCTTGGAGCAAATGGTTCGCATCTATAGGAGGCAAGCTGGTTGAAAATTGCGGCCCCTTTGGATCTGGAAGAGAAATTACAAATGCCGGAACCAAAGAATTGTCACTAGATAAAGAGGCAATAACCGGCTACTCAACAATTAACGCAGACAATATTGACGAAGCAGAAAAGATTGCTAAAAGCTGTCCATTTATTACGAGCATAAGAGTATACGAAGTAATGTCAGTGTAAAGATGCTTATTTATGAAAAGTTATCTCTATCTTAGGGATAATTTATAAGAATTTCATTTTTTGCTTGTGGCAAATCTCTCACAATTTTCCTCAATTTCCACCCACTGACATCCTGGAATGAACATATCACAGGAAAAAAGATGAGGTCAAGGATAAAACAAAGAAACAAAACGACAAAAAAGCAAAAAAGTCAGCCATAAAATAGACTCCTCCTCTCAAATCGACAAAAAGCAGTCATGAATGCTCTCAGACTTCTTCGGAGAGCTGTGTAGCTTATCGAATTAATGCTCTCAGATTTCGAGTGAAGATCGGAAAATATTCCTT